>OEIU01000001.1_pt1 | contig 342502 bp, 320 predicted proteins | sample 1539221 | NCBI WGS metagenome assembly OEIU01 (sample SAMN03792071, study PRJEB22550) | activated sludge metagenome | feature: wastewater treatment plant; material: activated sludge; isolation source: Wastewater treatment plant of a petroleum refinery complex | place: Argentina: Zarate... | reverse complement strand
CTTTTGACTTTGCTTAGAACTTCTCCTTTATAATTGGCTTAACTACCATAGACCCATATTTAATTTTGTCTGCAAGCTAAAAGTTTATCCTACTTCGCAGCAGAATCTGAATCGAAAACCACCTTTCCGCCGACGATGGTCGTGAGCACTTTCACATTAGCTATCGTAGTCGGATCGATCGTGAAAATATCCTCTGATAGGATCACCATATCGGCGAGTTTGCCGACTTCGAGAGTGCCCTTTTCGTTCTCCTGAAATTCCGCATAAGCGGATCCCAGCGTGTAGCACCGAACTGCAGCATCGACCGAGATCTTCTCATCCGGCAGCCAGCCGTTCGGGTTCTTGTCGTCGGTCGTGCGGCGAGTAACTGCCGCGTAGATACCGAAAAGCGGATTCAAAGGTGCGACCGACCAGTCAGTTCCGAAGGCGACGTGAGCACCGCTTGCGAGCAGCGACTTGAATGCGTATGTGCCTTTAAGACGCTCTTTGCCAAGCCGCTTTTCTGCCCAGCGTCCGTCGTCGGTCAAATGAACGGGCTGCATCGAGGCGATCACACCGAGCTTTGCGAATCGCGGAATGTCGCTGACGCGCAAATGCTGAGCATGCTCGATGCGAAACCGCCGGTCGGCCGGGCCGTCTTCTTTCTCGACGCGTTCGTATATGTCAAGGACGGTGGCGTTGGTCTTGTCGCCGATCGCGTGGATCATCACCTGGAGGCCGTTCTTATCCGCGGCCGAAATATGTTCGTAAAGATGCGGCATTTCGGCACTTGGTACACCGCTTGTCGAAGGCGTGTCTGCATACGGCTCAAAGAACCACGCGGTCGATGATCCCAAGCTGCCGTCGCCGTAGCCTTTCAGTGTGCCTGTTCGCAGCATCGGCCCGCCGAACGCGTGACGAATGCCGACGTGAGCACGCGACTGCCAATCCGCAAGGTCTGCTCCCGCGTAAAGCCGCGTTTTAAGTTTCCCCTGCTGAAAAAGCGTTTCATATACGGCAAGATTCTGATTGGCCTGCATATCCTGGGCGCTCGTTACGCCAAGGCTCGCCGCATAATTCGTAGCTGCCTCAGCCGAGGCAAGACGCTGCTCGAAGGTCTGATCCGGAATGATGCGCGATACGAGGTCCATCGCGGCATCCTTGAGTACGCCGGTCGGTTCGCCGTTAGAATCTCGAACGATCACTCCTCCGGCAACATCTTTCGTGTCTTTCGTAACACCGGCGAGCTTCAGGGCAAGGCTGTTCGCCACCGCCATATGCCCGTCGAGACGATTCACGAATACCGGATTTTTCGACGCGGCCTTATCGATCAGCTCTTTGGTCGGCAGGTTCGCCGGTGTCCAGTTCTCGTGATCCCAGCGTCCGCCGGTGATCCAGTCGCCTTCCTTCAGCTTTGCTGCATAGTCCTTTATCCGCTCGGCAAATTCTTCCGGTGACCGGGACGAACGAAGATCGATGAGCGAAAGCTGTTGGCCGCCCGGCACAAAATGCAGGTGCGCATCATTAAATCCGGGAATGATCGTCTTGCCGCCGCCGTCTATAACGCGAGTTTTTGAGCCGATAAGCTTTCCGATCTCAGCATCGCTCCCGAGTGCGATGATCCTTCCGTTGAGGACGGCTATGGCCCGCACGACCGAACGATTCTCGTCCATCGTGCGAATGTTCGCATTCCTGATCACAAGGTCGGCAGAGACCGTCTGCGAAACGACGAGCGAAGGAGTAAGAAGCAGCAATGTAGTTAGAATGATGAGCAGATTCTTCATATCAAAATGGAACCATTACGCGGTAATGTTAGTATTTAGGCGAGGAGATTATACACCAAGTGCGGCCGCCATATATCCACATCGCAAGCCTTTTGATCGCAGTGGTCGGCTTGACACTGGTGGTTTTCATTTATTCGACTCAGCCGAAGAACCTCACAGAGGTCGCTACAAAAAGCAGCGTTGCGATCGGCACTTACGAGATCGATCCTAAGGAGTTCGAGATCGGCCTTGCGGCGTTCCGACGAGATGAGTTCGAGGCGGCTCGTGCTGCATTCGATCGCGCGGACCCGGAGAAACGTGACGCCGCCGTACAATTCTACGTCGCCTACAGTTTCTATCGACAAGGCTGGGGACGCGTCTCGAACGACAACGACCTATTCTCAAAAGGACTTGCCGCAATCGACCAGGTCATTAAGCTCGATCCGAACTATCGTTCCACCGATTCCGGACTCGCAATGAAAACGCCTATCGAGCTAAAAGCTGAACTCGAAGACGGCCTGAAGATCACCGTGTCGGACTTTAACCCGATGAAACTAACCCGCGAGAGAAAATGACAGAGAAGGAAACACAAAGATCGGCCGAGCTCGGGGCAGCAGACAGCGGGCAGATCGAAACGGTGACGCACGAAAGGCGGATGGGCGAAACTGAACTTCGTTACGCCGTACGCGTTTATGTGATCCTGCCGGTGATCTTTCTTCTTGTAACGCTATTTGGCGGTATGCGTTTTGCCGCCATCGACCACTCGTTCCTCTTCCTGCCGCCGCCTTTGATGTGCCTGATCTTTGGAGCGGTAACGATCTTTCTGATATTTCGCGCTCGATTGATCCGTTTCGATGGGTGGCTCAATGAGGCGAACCCGATCCTTGAGAACGCCGCCAACGCGGTGGTCGTATTTTTGTTGTTTTCGGCAAGCGTGCAGGTCTACAACCTATTGTTGCCCGAGCATGGCTTGGCGAATTGGGTCGTTACAGCTCTCTTCATCTGGACGCTTTGGAATAATATCTTCGCTGACTTTGATCAGAAGAAACTGCTGAGAAGCCTCGCCGGCCTGTTCGCGATCGCTTTTGTTACCAAGTATCTCGTTCTCGCGAATTTGGCTGTGAAGAATGAGGCGAATTGGCTGCAGCGTGTGATCGAAAACCCCGGAAAAGAAGCTGCCACGTGGTTCCTTGACCTTCCCGTTTACGCACCTGCGACGGGATATCTTCAGTTCTTCACTATCCTGCTTTTCCTCTTCGGACTATTCTTGATCCCTCAAGCCGCAAGAAAGGAAAAGCTATCTACCAAGGCTGATGCCGACGGGTCTTCCATCTCGGCGAACAACAAGTCGGTTTGCAGCGAATGCTCCAAATAGTACGGTGTCGGCAGAAACCCGTTGGCCGTTGAGAGACTCTATCACGTCACCGGCGATCAGCCCGGAGCGAGCCGCAATACTATTCGGCGCGACGCTGTCGACCTGCAAACCATTTGCCGTCGGACTGAACGAAATGCCCAGCTGGCCAAGAATATCCCTGATCGAGATGCCGGTTCGCGGCTCATTCGGAGGAAGTGGCCGAGAATCGACATTCGGGCTGATGCCGCGAGGATAGATCTTTTCACCCTGCGTGCCTGATTCGACGAAAGAAGTTCCCGCGTCGTCATTTGAAGGGCCGCGGGGCGTTGAGACTAGAGGTTCATCGACCGCCATGCGTCTCTCGGGTCGGATCGACGGTCCGTTCGAAGCGAATGTCGTTGGCGGGATCTCGATCTCCCTTCCGGGAACCTCGGCCGGAGCCTCCAACGGCTCTTTCGCGACAGCTACTTCGGTCGGCTCCGAAACGGTCGCGGTCTCTGACCAATATGGGTTCAATATCAGGACGGTCGCCGTTACGGCTAACAGGGCGGCGGCGGGAACGGCTATCCGCAATGCACCGAACAAACCGCGCGGCTTGGCCCCAATTCGTGCCGAAGCTATACGTGCCGAAACGCGAAACTCAAAATCATTAGGCGCGGAAACCTTCGGCATAGATGCGAGCAAATTCGTAAGCTCGGTGTCTGCGAGTTCAAGATCGTTTTCTACGGGCATGTTAACCATTGCTTCTACCGCAAGTACTCCTGCAACTTCTCTTTCAAAAGGGCTCTGCCGCGGCTGATACGCGATTTTGTCGTCCCTAACCCAAGATCCATAACTGCCGCAACCTCTTCGTAACTTCGTCCCTGAATATCACGAAGAATTATCGGGATCCGATATTTTTCGGGCAGAGCCGCGATCGCTCGGGCGATCTGCGCATCCCTCTCGCTATCAAGGAGTTCGTCCTCTGGAAGGGCCCGGTCATCCGGAATTTCAAAATCGGTCGCTTCATCTTTTTCTCCGACAAGCAGGCCGGATATCGAGAATAACCGCCTTCGTTTTCGCCGCCTTATCTCGCTGATCGCAAGGTTAGTTGCGATCCGATAAATATATGTCGAAAAGGCGAACTGAGTATGATAGCGATCGATCGCAAAATACACGCGAACGAAAGTTTCCTGAGCAAGATCCACCGCTTCCTCATAGTCGTTAAGGAAACGGTAAAGATAGTTCGTAAGCGGACTTTTGTACCGCGTAACGATCTCGGTGAACGCAGATTCATCGCCATTCTTTGTGGCTTCGATGAGTTCGTGGTCGGAACGCTTTTCCTCAGACATCCGGAAGGTAAAGCCCTCCTTCGTCGGGAAATGAAACGCGTCGTGTGCCATGCATCCATACAATTTAAGCCATCTACCGCTCGAACAAAAGCGGCCCGCCTAAAAGAAGTCACGCTCCGAAGGCGGCTTTGTTGCGAAACTCTTTACCACTTACGACGTTCTATTTAGGAACAGCCGTCAGTATGGCGAAGATCGGCCCGTCGCTCCCGGCAAGATCAAATGACCCGAGAACGATAGGCATCTTCGGCTCGAACGCCAAATTAGAAATAAACAGCTTGACGGATTGTTCATCACGGGACCTCGCGGGCTCCTGTACATTCACCGCAGGCGGGACCCGGAGATCAAAGTTGGCCATGCGGGCAACTATCTTCCCACCGGCCTGGCTGATACCGGTAAGGCTGTAACGAATGATCGCCACCGTGCGGCCGTTAACCACCGGCGCATTCCAACTCCCCTCGTTGCTGACGGCTCCTTCAGCCGCTCCGCGGGTCACAAACGTCCCGATATTCGAAAATCCTCTCAGGTTGAACGTCGAGCGAAGGTCCTTCTCCAAATCGTCCCATCCCGGCGGAAGGCCGGCTTTAACGGTGGAATTTTGGCCGCCTGCTACTAAGTGCAGAATGAAGTCAAAGCTCTGGCCGGGTTGGGTTGCCGATTGCTGCCCGAACGCGACAGCAGCAAACAGGAAAGCTGCAAAGCAAAGGGAAAGCGTTCGGACCAGGGATGCCCTAAAGTTCATAGTTCCTCCATTTTTGGCAAGCGATCAGGTGGCCGATCGCCGATTTGGAAGACTGCACGAGGAACCGAACCAAAGGTTGCAAAAGGTTGGCTAATTCGTTCTGAAAAGCTCCGAATTCACCTGCTGGCCAAAGGAGATCGACTTGATCTGCGTGTCCTCTATCACCTTGCCGTCAGCATAGAGCACCGAGTGTGACGGGACGAGCGTCCCCTGAACATAGTTGTAGTCGTAGAACTTACGCTTGTACTTTACGCCATCGTGTTCGTACGTGAGCATTTTGACCTGAAAGGACTTGACCGATATGTAATACCGCGTCTTTCGGCCTGCCTTGTCAGTAACATCCAGCATGAAGAATTCGACGCCAAGGTCTTTCTCACGGCCTGCGAGTTCCAGCGTCGAGCCATTCTCCTTGTACCTGAGAAGGCCTTCGAGGCCGCGCGTGATGCCGTCCTCAAACCCTCTTACCACTGCATCGTCCGGCGTAAAGAAGGTCGTGTTGTAAACGCCCGTGGTCTTGCCGTCCGCCCATATCAAGGAATATCGAGCGTCGGCGAAATTCCGATCCATTCGGATCTTCTCGGTCGCAAGGTCGGTGCCGCGAATGATCGACGTCTCGTAATTTCCCTGCTGAACCCGGCCGTCGAGACCGGTGTGCTTTGTAAAGCCGCTCTCTATCGTCGTCTTGCGGATCTGGTCAAGCCTGGCTCGTCCGGTGCCAAGGCTATAGATGAAGACGACCGTCTCAGCAACCTGTTCAGCGGTCGCCGGCTTGTTTGAGATGGCCTTAAGGTCCGGTGTTGCCGCCGGTTTCGGCGCCTCATTTTCGGCAGGCGCCGGGCTTGGACTTGCCTGAGCATCCTGGCCAAAGGCGCCGACTGCAGAGACGGACAAAATTACCAGCAGTAAAAGTAAGATCCTAATTCTCATTCGATGAGACAAAACACCCCTGATTAAATTCCGAATGCGGATTGTAGCACAATACCAAGCTGTTTCTTATTCGAGAAACTACTCCGCGGACGCCGTTCCTCGACATATTGATGAAGCCGGAGCCGAAAAAGATGCAGGTTAAGGCAGCTTTTACGGCGCGTCCGATCCATTTTGTTTGGTAACATCTGATTCGAACACGATGCACGTCGCTCTCTACGAACCTGAGATTCCACCAAATACGGGCAATATCGCAAGGCTTTGTGCGGCGACGCATTCACCGCTGCATATCGTCGGCGTGACCGGTTTTCGAATGGACGACCGAACGCTGAAGCGTTCCGGCCTCGACTATTGGCAATTTGTCGAACTTCATCGTCATATCGACCTTGACGGCCTGAAAGCATCATTGCCGGAATCGCGTTTTGTCTATCTTTCGACAAAGGCCGACCGCTATCACACTGATTTTGAATTTCGTGAAAGCGACTGCCTTGTTTTCGGGCCGGAAACTCGCGGCCTTCCGGAAGATATTCTCCGCGACAACCCCGACACCTGCCTAAAGATCCCGATGGCGAGCCCGAATGTACGAAGCCTGAATCTAGCCACGAGCGTTGGCATAGTGCTGTTTGAGGCGATCCGCCAGACGGCCTAGAAAATAATTTCAACAAGCAAGCCACGTTTTCCGTTTCTGAAGCGTCGTATAGGTGAACTTCCCGTTGAGCGTCCGATCTTTCACTTGAACGCTTCGAAGGAAAGGAGGTGAAAATCATGAAGTTTTCTAGATCAGTCTTATTTCTAACCATTGCGGCGCTTCTTGCGTTTGCAAGCGTTTCATTTGCTCAAACCAAGTCAACAGCACCGGCCAATTCGACGGCGATGCTCGAGAAAAAGATCATGCGAACGATCGAAAATCTGCCGAATTATGGGGTTTTTGATCATATCGCTTTCGCCCTCAACGATTCGGGCACGGTAACTCTTTCCGGCAAGGTTCTCTCGCTTGGGACATCTTCGCTCGCAAAGAAAGCGGTCGCCAAGATCGCCGGTGTGACCAACGTGGTCAACAACATTCAGGACCTCAACAGCAATGCGGCAGATGACCATATTCGCCACCAGATGCTCCGAACCCTTGGGCCTCAGCCTGTGATCGGCGGGCTTCTTCAGGAACCAAATCCGTCGGTGCGGATCATCGTCGAGAACGGCAAGGTGAGCCTCGAAGGCTGGGTAGCCAACAAAAGTCAGAAGGACACGATCTACATCCTGGCAAGCGGCGTCCCCGGCGTCTTTAAGGTCACGAACGATCTTCGCGTCGGTAAACCCGAGAACGTTTGAAGCCAACAGTTCTCCTGCATACGAGCCAAGCTGTCCGGACAGGCTCCGGGCAGCTTTTTTTAAAGCCCGGCGGCATTCAAATCTCAAGTTTTGAAATTTAAGATCCCGAAACATCTCAGATCTGAAACTCGAAATTTGCGATCGAAAACCTTTGCGGCCTCTGCGGGTTTCGCTTTGCGGCCTTGAGTGAGTGGTGAGTGGTGAGTGATGAGTAATAAGTATTGAGTAATGAGCAGAGTGGATAATTCACCATTCACCACTCACAATTCACCACTCACAATTTCCTCGATGTTTGTTCCGTTCCGCTCGCAACGGAACAAGCGGAACAAAACGGAACAAAAATCGGCGTTTTTCGAGGCAGCGGTCACAATTTTTGTCACTTTTGTCAAAGATCAGTGTGTAAAACATATGTTTACACCATCTCTACGAGTATATCATGTGTGTCAAGAGGTGCTTTTCGGATCACCTTGTTCAAGCTTTGTTACGACGGAAAATGAATTCCGGGGAGGCGGCTCGGCCGCCGAGAATGGCTTCTGTCGCGTGCTCCGCACGCTCCGATATATTCCTAATCCGAGTGAGCCGCAATGACCAAAGGCCAGAGACCAATGAACAACGAACAATGAACAACAGTTTTCTTATATCTGAGATTGACTAGCTTTTTCCCAATCGGTCATTATGCTTGTTTGCCTTTTCGGCGGCGGCGGCGTCCTTGTAACCGTCAAAGCTTTGGGGGCAAATGCAATTAAATGACAAACGACCAGATCAGAAATATCGCCATCATTGCACACGTCGATCACGGAAAGACGACGCTCGTTGACGCAATGCTCCAGCAATCGGGCACGCACCGTGATAACGAAGCGGTCGTCGAACGCGTAATGGATTCGATGGATCTTGAACGTGAACGCGGCATCACGATCATGGCCAAGAACACGAGCGTTCGGTACGGCGACTACAAGATCAACATCGTCGATACGCCGGGCCACGCGGATTTCGGCGGTGAGGTCGAGCGCGTTCTGAAGATGGTCGATGGCATCATTCTGCTTGTCGATGCTGCTGAAGGCTGTCTGCCTCAAACGCGTTTCGTTCTCAGGAAGGCTCTTGAATTGGATCTTCCGGCGATCGCGTGTGTGAACAAGATCGACCGACAGGATGCACGGCCGGACGAGGTGGTAAATGAGATCTACGATCTTTTCATCGATCTCGGTGCGAACGACGAGCAGATCGAATTCCCGATACTTTATTCTATCTCGCGCGACGGCGTTGCAAAGAAGGATCTGTCGGACGAGAGCAAAACGCTGAAGCCGCTTTTCGATCAGATCATCGAGTCGATACCTGCACCCGAACCTATCCGCGACGATTCGCTGCAGCTTCTTGTGGCGAACATCGACTACAACCCGTTCGTCGGACGGCTTGCCATCGGAAGGATCTTCTCGGGCGAGATATCAAAGAATCAGGACGTTGTCGTCTCAAAGCGCGACGCTTCGCTCAGCCGTACACGGGTCAAAGAGCTTTTTGCTTTCGAAGGCCTCGAGCGCGTGCCCGTCGCGACGGCCGGCGTGGGCGAGATCGTCGCTCTCGCAGGTTTTGACGATGTCGAGATCGGCGAAACCATCACCTTGCCCGACAACCCGAAGCCGCTTCCCGTGATCGCCGTGGATGAACCGACGATCTCGATGATCTTTGGCGTGAACACCTCGCCGTTTTCGGGGCTCGAAGGCAAGTTCGTAACCTCGCGGCAGATCAAGGAACGTCTTGATCGCGAACTTTTGGGCAACGTCGCACTGCGAGTCTCGGAAACCGATGCCGCCGAGCAGTTCAAAGTTTCGGGCCGCGGCGAACTGCAGCTCGCGATCCTGATCGAAATGATGCGTCGCGAAGGCTATGAGCTCCAGGTCTCAAAACCTGAGGTCGTTACGCGGCGTGATGAAACTACCGGCGAACTTCTCGAACCGATCGAGCTTGTCGTCATCGATGTGCCTGAGGAATTCATCGGCGTCGTTACCGAGGCGATGGGACGCCGCAAAGGCCAGATGACGAAGATGATCAACAACGGCTCGGGCCGTGTGCGTCTTGAATTCGAGACGCCGTCGCGCGGTCTGATCGGCTTTCGCGGCGAGTTTTTGACCGAGACGAAAGGCACCGGCCTATTGAACACGCTCTTCCTGCGTTTCGATAAGTGGCAGGGCGATATGCGTTCGCGCCAGACCGGCTCGCTCGTCGCGGACCGTATGGGCGAGACGAATACTTACGCTCTCTACAACTTGCAGGAGCGCGGCACGCTTTTTGTCAAACCGCAGGTCAAGGTCTATGAGGGAATGATCATCGGCGAGAACGCCCGCAGCGTCGATCTCGATGTAAATGCGATCAAGGAAAAGAAGCTCTCAAATATGCGAACGACGTCGGCGGACGAGGCTATGCGGCTCGTGCCGGTTCGCGATATGTCGCTCGAGCGTGCCCTCGAATTCATCGCCGACGACGAACTCATCGAAGTCACCCCCAAGACGATCCGACTCCGAAAACGCGTCCTCAAATCGAACGAACGCCCAAAGAAATAGGGCCTTAGCGAAGGCCCTCAATTTGGTGGAGATGAGGGGGATCGAACCCCTGACCTCAGCATTGCGAACGCTGCGCTCTCCCAGCTGAGCTACATCCCCTTAAAACTACTGAATTCCGGCGGCAAGCAGCGAGCCTTTTGGATCGGAGGCGTAAGCGTAGCCGTCCTCGATCTTGCCGATCATGCCGTGGAAGAAAATATCTTCCTTCTTGACAACGACGACGATGTCGCCGGGGCTGACCCTTTTGGGATCGACCGAAAAACGTATCACCGAAGCGTTGCCGTTGTGCGAATCGACCGTCTCGTATTCAAACGTATCGGCGTCAAAACTAAGTGTCTGGGTAAAGGAAACTTCCATATCGATATTTTAACCATAATCGCCGGGAAAAGTCCTCTCTGCCCGAAGCGAAACCCAAAACTAGCGCCATGCACAGACCTTTGCCCGGTCGTTCTCCCAGCAAGCTCCGTTCCGCGTAAGGGTTCCAAGCGAACTGTGAGCGTGAGTTGCCGTGCGTTCTTCGTTCCACCATCCTTCGGCTCCGTCATCGGTAAGGTTAACGTAGGCAAAATAGCCTCGCTTGCCCTTCTCATAGATCTGAAAAGAGCCGCCTTTGTCCATCTCGATCTCGCAGCGTCCGTTGATATATTTCGTTCCGTCCACGACCAAAAGACAGCGGCCGGGTTTGACCGCCGTGTCCGCCGCATTGCTTTCGCTAAAAGCCTCGGCCGAAGAGGCGACTCCGACCGCGGCGAATGCGGCGATCAGGGCAACGGTGATAAAAGCGCTCATTTTGTTCGATCTCATCTGGTTATTCACTCCTAGAAAATACTACAAATTCCCCGCGAGTTTTCAAATACTGAATCGCAGGGTGATCGCATCGTGATCCGAGAGCGGAGTGCCATCCTCGGTTGTCAATTCGCCGATCGTCTCGACAGCGTTATCGCCGACCGCCTCGATACCTTTCCCCGCGAACCAATCCAGCCGCCCGGAAACACGGCCTCCGACTCGATTTGCGGCCCAAAAGATGAAAGGAAAGCACCACGCCGGCACCCAATCGCGAAGATTCGTGTTCTTTTCGATGCTTCCAACGTCGTAATGAAGCGTCCCGACGCCAAGCTCGTTAAATTTGCGAAATTCGTAGCCGCGGCGTTCGAGATCGTCGAACAACGGTTTCTCGAAGAACCTCTCCGGGTGCGGCAGGTGATTCTTCGCGACATTCTTCGGCCCCATAAAAACGCGCCGCCAATAGCCCATTATCGCCCGCGTAGAGCTTTGCGAATTGAATCCGGTGGTGTTCCAGTCGCCGCCGATCAGCGTTGGCAGCTTGGGCAAAGTGTCGAGATGATCGAGAATGAGTTTCATCTGCAAACGCCGATGAGCCCGGGAGCAATGTGCATCCAGATGTACCGAAACCGCACGAAAGGTGCCCAACGGATGCTCGATATCGGCGAACAAAGCACGCAGATGGCCGAGTCTTTTTTCCTTGCCCCACATTTTGTCCTTGCCGTTGGGAAGCGGAATGGCGTGGATGTTCCGCATCGGATATTTTGAGAACATCGCAAGCCCGTGGATCGAATTCGTATTCTCACCCGCAACCTCCGATTCGACGCCGCTTCCCTTCTGCAGAGCGATGTAAACGGGCGCAAACGCATAGTTAAGATCAAGCGCCGCAGCGATCTCTTCGGCGACATTCCGATTCCCGCTGCGGGCCATCCCGTGATCAAGCTCGGTCAGCAGAAGAAGATCCTTTTCCCTCAATCCGTCGTGATCCTTTAACGCAGCGATGATCCCGTCAAGCTGATTCCCCCGCTCGATATTCCACGCCAACGCCGACACATACTCACGCTTGCCGTCATTCACCCTTCCGCTGTTTTCCCCAACAACGATCGAGTTCAAAATGCGGGTCGCATCGGAACGAATTTCCTGAAAGATCGGCGAGGCCGAAAGCTCCGGCGTCGATTCGATCCGCAGCAATTCGAAGAAAAATTGACTAAGGCTGTGATCCAAGAGTTCAGGCGGACCGATCACAGCAGCTTTCGGATCGTCGAACAAGATCTTGAAGTGCATAAATTGAGATCAATCGTCGTAGCGTTCTTTTGCGGGGGCGACGGCGAGGAAGTCGTTCGCGATGCACTCGGAATAGGCGGCGAGGAGTTCCTCGATGCGCTTTTGCTTCTTTGAATGGAAGATGAGGCCGACGTGCCGCGATTTTTTGACGCGATAGACGATCTCGTCGTCGGTGTAGTGCTCGGTATTCGGTTCCTCGGTATTTGCGAGGGCGAGAGCGACGCCCGCGTGTTCCTTTCGGAGTTTGGGCAGTTTGTACGGATGATCTTTTGTTGCGGTCTCGAGCTTTGCCCATTCGCGCCAGAGGTTGAATCCGCACGCGTGTTCGAGCACGTTCGCTATGTATGCGCCGCCCACTCGGCAAGCGACCTCAAGCAGGAAGATCTCGCCTGTCGCATCGCTCTGCAGGAACTCGGCGTGCGTGACGCCGCGGTCATATTCGAAAGCCTTTAGGAGTTGCGAGTTGACCGCCTCAAGGCTCTTCCTGACCGACGCTCGATAGGGTACTATCGACGAAGTGAAAACCCCGCCGTGGTGCGTTACGCTGAACGGCGTCGTGCCGTATTGACTCACGCCCGCGGCACGAACCTTGCCTCCCTCGACGACGGAATCCACGTGGTAAACACGGCCTTCGACAAAGCGTTCGATCACGAACTGCGACGGATGATCGCGCCAATTGTTGCGGCCATCAAGATCCTTGAGAACGCCCCAAACCTCGTCGGCGGTCTCGCATTTCCTGATGCCGAAGGCCGAGACCTCGAACCTAGGCTTTACGATCCACGGAGCCGGTACGCGAGCGAGAAAGTCGTTTATATCTTTCTCATTGAAGGCGCCGATGAATTCCGGGCACGGAATGTCATTAGCGGCCCCAACGTTCCGCATCGTAAGCTTGTCGCGAAAGCGCCGCAAATATGAGCTGTTCATTCCCGGCATCTGCAAGTGTTCGCGTGTCAGGGCCGCCGTTATCACATCGAATTCATCGAGGCCGACGACACGGTCTATCTTTTCAGATCCCGCGATATTCGTGATCGCTCGCACATAGTCGCCCGGTTGAGCCTCGTCCTCGACCGTCCGAACCTCGCTGACCGCATCCCAAGACCACGGCATTTCGAGCAACTTCTTGCGGGTAACTAGCGTTACGCGCCAGCCGGCACTGTTCGCTTCTTCAAGGAATTCATTGCCTTTTTGCTCGCTCGCGATACAAACGATGTGCTTTTGCATATTGATCCGCGAGCCCTCCGACACCGAACGCTCAGACCCGCGTACGGCAGCTTCGGGCCGCGTGCCTCATTTTATTTTGTATCAAAAGAATGGCACAATCTAGGCTCCAATACAATGGATCTCGGCATCAAATGCGCGAGATGTAGTTTGACGGCAATTCGTGTTATCTATGGGCGGAATCGATCCGATCAATCTGATCAGTCACCTTGTAATCTTTATGGTAGTCCTTCTTTTGGCGATCTCTGCCCACGAGGCCGGGCACGCGTGGATGTCGCATAAATTCGGCGACGACACGGCATATATGCTTGGCCGAGTAACGCTCAATCCCGTAAAGCACACAGACCCGATCGGAACACTCTTGATCCCGATCATCGGCTTTATCCTCGGTGCGATGGGCGGTGCACTGGGCAGTATCCCGCTGATCGGCTGGGGAATCCCGACTCCCGTGAATCCGCGGAACTGGACGAATTACAAGCTTGCGAACGTGATGGTGTCGATCGCCGGGGTTCTCGCAAACCTTATTTTGCTCATCATCGGTATCGTCATCGCAAAGATACTTATATCGCAAGGGGTTTTTACCGTTCGAGATTTTTTTGGAGACACGACGAATCCGGTCGTCATTTTTGTGGCCGACCTGATGTTCCTGAACCTGTCGCTCTTTGTGTTCAATTTGCTGCCATTTCCGCCGCTCGACGGAAGCCAGATCCTTTCGACCTTTTTGCCCGAAAGCGCGCAGCCCGTACTTAGGATGCTTGAGCAATACGGTTATATAATCCTGCTCGCACTTATCTATATCGGCGTCTTTCGTATGATAATCACACCGTTCTATTACGGCCTTATTTACATTCTTTATCTCTAATGCAGAAGAAACGAATATTCAGCGGAGCACAGCCTACGGGCCGCCTTCATTTGGGGAATTATCTCGGCGCTCTCAAGAATTGGGTCGCTTTGCAGGACGAATACGAGGCATTCTATTGCATCGTAAACCTTCACGCACTCACCTTGCCGCAGGATCCCAGAACCCTGCGGAAAGCAACGCTCGATCTTGCCCGCATCTATCTCGCGGCAGGCGTCGATCCTGAGAAAGCAACAATATTCATTCAAGCGGACGTGCCCGAGCATGCCGAACTCACTTGGATACTTCTCTGCACTGCCCGCATGGGCGAGCTTGAGCGAATGACGCAGTTCAAGGACAAGTCGCAGAAAGGCGGCCGTGAAGGCTCAAGTGTCGGTCTGTTCACGTATCCGGCACTGATGGCGGCTGACATTCTGCTTTATCAAACGGATCTCGTTCCTGTCGGGCAAGATCAAAAGCAGCATCTTGAGCTGTCCCGCGACTTGGCCGAGCGTTTCAACCGCGACTTTGGCGAGACGTTCAAGATACCTGAGCCATTCATTCCGAAGAGCGGTGCAAGCATTAAATCGCTGCAGGATCCGGCGAAAAAGATGTCGAAATCCGACGAGAACGAGGCCGGGGCGATATTTTTGGATGACGATGCCGATACGATCTCGAAAAAGATCAAACGCGCGGTAACCGACAGCGGCACCGAGATCACGTTCGACGAGACGCGGCCGGCGATCAACAACCTATTGACGATCTATCAGCTGGTGACGGGAAAAAGCGAGCAGGAGTGCGTCGAGAATTTTGCGGGCAAAGGCTATGGGCAGTTCAAGGGCGAGCTCGCCGAAGCCGTCGTCGAATTTCTGCGACCCTTTCAGGAACGCATCTCGGCATACGACGACGATGCACTGAACACGATCCTAAAAACCGGGGCCAAAAATGCCGGTTCAATAGCATCGGTCACGATGCACGACGTTTACCAAAAGGTCGGCATCCGCTAGCCGATTCGAATATCGAGCGATCGACATTGGCCTCCGCGGAGCTAAGTTTTGAGCACCCAGAACGCGACAACTTTATACTTTGTAAGCGATCTGCATCTCGGCGGCGACGGCCAACTGCAGATATGCGATTACATCGACGAATTCGTTGCTTTCCTAAAAGAACTCGAAGGTAAAGGCAAAGAGACTGAACTGATCATCGTCGGCGATGCGTTCGGGTTCTGGGAAACGACTACCGTTTCAGGCACGGCCAAGCTGGACGAGATCGTAAAGCATCATACTGCGATCTTCGAGCAGTTCAGGAAAACCGGCGAGAATATTCAGATCACACTGATGGTCGGCAACCACGACTACGATCTTGCCTGTTACCCGGACTACCACGAAAAACTGGCTGCCTTCAACATCGAGCTCGATACGTCCGTTTCGGTGATACGCGAGATCGCCGGAAAGAAAATATGGATCGAGCACGGACAGCAGATCGACGATTTTAACGCCTCGCCCGATTATGGCAATCCTTATGCACAGCCTCTCGGCTATTACATAACTGAGACGACCGTCGCCGGCGCAAGCCGTTATTCAAAGTTTGGCCGGAAGCCCTGGCTCAAAGATATACGCTCGGTGGATGTTCGCCAGCTTCCCGACTGGATCCTTTCAAACTATTTCTACAACGAGATGAGTCCGATCATCCGCTGGACGATGGCTCCTTTCCTTGCTCTGCTGTCGGTAACTCTCTTGGCATTGGCCGCACAAGCTCTCAAGCATTTCGGCGTGATCGACGTCAACATACTTATTCAGAACCGCCTTTTCTCGAGCCTCGGGCTGGTCGGCGATCTTATTCGCTCCACGCTGGTCTTGAGTATGATCGTGTGGTCGTTCGTGATCGCGGTATCGATCCCGTTGTTTTTTGTGCTTCGCGATGTACGGAAAACGCTCAAGCGAATGCAGATACTGCCCGCAACGAACGACGTTCCCTTGTACGTTCCAGATGGCGGCTACCAAGAGCACGCCGAGAAGATATTTAGAGAAGATCCGACTGTTGCCGCGTACGTCTTTGGTCACACTCACGACGCATTCCTGACTGTGAAAGATGGAAAGGCAATAATTAACACCGGCACTTGGCTAAAGCTGCTAAAGCGAATTCCGGTTATCTTTGGATATCTGCCGGCGGTGTATTTCCCGACATTTCGGCTGAATTATTTTAAGATCTTCGAGGAAGATGGCGATCTTGCGATAGAATACAAGGAGATCGCAAAAGAACCGGAAAGCGAGCTAAGCCTCTTCCAGCGTTTACTGATCTTTGGGAGAAAACCGGAACCCGGAAGGCACATCGCCCTGAAGACCGTACTGCCGCACTAGGATGTGGCGCCCTCGGGGCCGAATGTAACAATAGTATATGGAACACAAGATCACAGTTTACGAAAAGCCTACTTGAACGACGTGCCGCAATATGGCGACGCTGTTTCGTGAAAACGGCATTGACTACGAGAAGGTAAACTATTTTAACGAGCCTTTCACCGAGGCGAACTTGGCCAAGCTGGTCGCTAAGACCGGCGTCCGGCCGATCAAGCTCACTCGCGGTGCCGCGGCCGCCGGCTTAACCGACGAGACGGCCGACGCCGACGTGATAAAGGCGATGGTCGCGGACCCGAACCTGATCCAGCGGCCGATCGTCGAGGTCGGCGATAGAGCTGTTCTGGCACGCCCGATCGAGAAGGCACTGGAATTGATAAAAGAAGGTTAACCACAGAGAACACGGAGAGCACAGAGACATCTTAGGACGCGGTTTGAGCGGGACGTCGGTCGAAGGCTTGGATATTCTTGTTTCTGGCTCTGTGTTCTCCGTGTCCTCTGTGGTAAAACTTTCTGTGCTCTTTGCGGTAAATAAGTGACTGAAGAACAGGAACATTTTTCATTCGATTTTCATACCGAACGCCCCGAGATCGTGGCCGCCGGACGCGACGAACTGCGCGTTCGCATCGGTGATTTTGCAGGCCCGCTCGACCTGCTTCTTTATCTCATTAAGCAGGAGCAGGCAAATATATTCGACATTCCGATCGCGAAGATCACGGCCAAGTATCTCGAAACGATACAGCTGATGAAGCGGCTCGATATCGCCGTCGCGGCGGATTTCCTTGTGATGGCGGCAACGCTCATCGAGATCAAGTCGAAGATGCTCTTGCCGCGTGACCCAAAGGCAGAGGACGAGGAAATCGACTTCGACGATCCGCGGCGTGAGCTTGTCGATCGGCTGCTCGAGTATGAAAAGTTCAAGACGGCGGCGGGGATGCTGCACGAACGCACGACGATCGAACAGGCGACATTCACGCGCGGTACGCTCGAAACGGACGAGAACAACTCCGAGGTCGATGCCACGGTCTTTGACCTGCTCACCGTTTTTCAGAAGATCGTTGCCCGACATCTCGAAGAAGTAAAAATGGAGATCGAGCGCGAAGAGATCTCGCTTGCCGATATGATACGGGCTCTCGAAGGACGCATCGTCGAGTTCGGCGAGGTCAATCTTTCGGGCTTTTTCGAGGAAATGCGCTCGCATCGCGAACTCGTTACCGCATTTATCGCGGCTCTCGAGATCGTCCGCAGCGAGGCGGTTCGTCTTGTACAAAATAAGACCTTTGGTGAGATATTATTGCGTCGTGCCTGATAGAATATTCGTTTTATGGAAGATCCGGTCTCGGAAAATGTAGAAAGTGCGGCCGTTGCAAAGGCACCGGCCCGGACGCCGGGCGAGCTCGTCGCGCTCGTCGAGGCTTTGATATTCGTTTCCGAGGAACCGATCGGCACGAAACTCCTCGCCGACATTCTCGGCGAAGAGAAAGGCGCGATACAGGCTGCCGTCGAACAGCTTTCGGCAGAATACGTCGAACGTTCGAGCGGCCTTCAGATACGCGAGATCGCAGGCGGCTTTCAGATCGCCACGCGGCCTGAGTTTCACGAGGAGATCCGTGCATTCCTAAAAACAAGGCCGTCGGCAAAGCTGTCGCTCGCTTCACTCGAAACGCTCGCTGTGATCGCATACAAGCAGCCTGTTACCGTACCCGAGATCCTCGAAATTCGCGGCGTCCAGTCCGCAACATCCATCAAAACGCTTCTGGATAAACGCCTGATCGTCGCAAAAGGCCGCAAAGAGGCTGTCGGACGGCCGATGATGTACGGCACATCGAAGGAATTTCTGCTCCAGTTCGGCCTCAAGGACCTGTCAGAATTGCCGAGCATCGAAGATTTCGAGGATCTTGCCACCAGCGTCTAAAATAAACTCGTGCCTGAAAGACTCCAAAAACTCATCGCCCAGGCGGGCATCGCTTCGCGTCGCGGGGCCGAGCAGCTGATCCTTGACGGAGAGGTTTCGGTGAACGGCGATATCGTTACCGAACTTGGCACAAAGGCCGATCCCGAAAAGGACCACATAAAGGTTCGCGGTAAGCTCATCAACCCGCGGATCTCGTCCGCTAAGAACATTTACGTTCTCGTGAACAAGCCGAAAGGTTATCTATCTAGCGTCAGCGATCCTGAAGGCCGCAAGCTCGTTGTCGAACTTGTAAAGGGCAAAGGGCGGCTTCATCCCGTTGGCCGTCTCGATTACAACTCTGAGGGCCTGATCATCCTGACGAACGACGGCAAATTTACCGACCGCGTCGCCTCGTCAAAGACGGTCGCCAAAGTTTACGACGTGAAGGTAAAGGGTCTGCCGAACAGGAACGCGATCAATAAGCTTCGACGCGGCATCTTGCTCGAGGACGGCTTCAAGACCGCACCGGCGGAGATACGCGAACTGAACTCAACGGACAAGAACGGCTGGTATGAGGTAACTCTTTTCGAAGGACACAATCAGCAGATCCGCAAGATGTTCGATGCGATCGGCTATTCTGTCGTAAAACTGAGGCGAACTAAGATCGGCGATGTTTCCGATCCATACTTGAAAAGCGGACAGAGCCGCGACCTTTCCCGCGAAGAGGTAGCATCGCTGACGGGCTCTGCACCGCGTACCCGAACGGAAAGATCACTTAAGCCTCAGGGCACTGCTCCTAATGGCTCCCACGGCAGATCCCGAGGCAGATGGAAAGGCTAACGCTTGATCTCGTCTATGCGACATTCGTTGCCCAGACCTTTTTGTTCGCGATCCCGATGATCGTGGCTGCCTGGTCCTTTGTTAAGGACGTGGTCTGGCTGCCGGCTCCGATTCGAGGCAAGGGGAAGATTCCCAAGCATCTGCCTGTGTCGGAAGCAGAACTTCAGCCTCTAAATTGCCCAAGCTGCGGCGGCGGCGTCCCATTGAACGAAGCTAAGATGAAGTGCCCAAGCTGCGGGAACGTCTTCCCGGTTCCGCGGGAGTATCAAGAGATCAGATTCGCTCGACACCTTGCGATCGAAAGGATCGATCGGGCACAAAGACTCTGGCGCTTCGTTTCCTTTCTTACATCAAACTGGACATTGGGCGTCGTCATTCTCCTTACGCTCTGGCTCGCGGCCTGCCTTGTAGTGATCCTCACATGGATTGACACGCCAAACATCGTCCCTTTCGAGCGATTCTCTGATACATACCGCGTGCCGTACCTTACGCTGATCTCCTGGATCTTAACGCTCGGTTTCATCGCGATCTCGATCTCGGGCAAATTCAGATCCGAACTACCCGTTATCGAGGAGACCCGAGCGGCTGCCAAAGCTGAGACCGTCCGGTGCGCAAATTGCGGCGGAACCATCGGTTTTAAGGCAGGGCAGTTCGGATCGCTTTGTGGTTACTGCGGTGTTGAAACTTTCCGCGTAAAGATCGCCCGGCAAGCGGCGATCGCGGAAGGGAAAACGGCTGAGAAGGCCTCCAATCGGCTCTCAAGCGAAATGGACCGGTTTGCCGACGCGATCGAGGATTATTTGGCTGTGCCAAAGCTTCTCGTCGCGGGTCTCATTATCTTGGTGGTCGGTTACGCGATTTTCGATTTTGTTTTCGTGGCTGTTCTCACGCTGACGGCTTGGGCGGGCGCCATCCTGTTCGTGGGGCTCTTTCTTTATCCGATCCCGACGCTCGCCGGCCTGATCGCGTTCGGCGTACTTTACCACTATCGCAAACCGCTTATCGCACGCTTCTTCTCCGCCATCGATCGGGATTAGCCGGCAGCACCCAGAAGTGCGCGATGTTCCACCATCAAGCACAGGTCCTGAACCACCTTTATTCCCGCGTCTGCAAGCCTTTCGGCGACATCGTCGTTCCTTATTCCAAGTTGGAACCAGACCGCTTTCGGATGTTTGGCGAGAATGTCGAACGTGTGTTTCGAGAGGTCGCTGCTCTTGCGAAAAATGTTCAGAAGGTCTATCTCGCCCGGCACTTTTGTGAGGTCGCGATAGACGGGCTGCCCAAGGATCTCGGTCACCTCGGGGTAATAGACAGGTATCGGAATGATCTCAAGACCGGCATCCGACAGGTACTTCGGCACGTAAAAAGCAGGCTGGGTCGCGTGGCTCTCGGGTTTGATACCGAGGACGGCGATCCGTTTCGTCTCGGCGAGAAGTTCGCGGATCTGGTCGTCGGTGGTGAGAATATTCGGGTTACTCATATATCAATCTTAGGTTCGGAACGGCATTACCGCAAAGATCGGCAGTTTGCGATGCGGGTCTATGTTATGCAATTATAACAATTCGTTATAAACCTATGAATTTTGACCTTTCACCCGAGCAAGAACAGATAAAACACAGCATTCGCGAATTCGCCGAGAGCGAGATACGGCCGCACGTGATGGAATGGGACGAAACGCAGCACTTCCCCGAAGAACTGCGTCCCAAACTTGCCGAACTCGGCCTGCTCGGAATTCTCTTCCCCGAGGAACTTGGCGGAGCCGCGATGGGCTACGTCGAATACGCGACGATCATCGAGGAACTCGGCCGCGTTGACGGTTCGGTCGGCCTTTCGGTCGCGGCGCACAATTCGCTCTGCTCGAACCACATCTATATGTTCGGCACCTATGAGCAGAAGGCGAAATACCTCGCTCCTCTCGCAAAGGGAGAGAACTTCGGCGCTTGGGGGTTGACCGAGGCTCAGGCAGGCTCTGATTCTGCAGGCACGCGCACGACCGCTGTGCCCAACGACGAAGGCTGGACGGTGAACGGCTCGAAGAATTTCATCACCCACGCAATCTCGTGCGACACGCTCGTCGCTGTCGCAGTTACCGACAAGGAAAAGGGCAACCACGGCATTTCGGCGTTCATTTTCGACAAGTCGATGGAAGGTTTTCGCGGCGACAAAAAAGAAAACAAGCTCGGAATGCGGGCTTCCGAGACGGCGTCGGTCGTTTTCGAGGATTGCAAAGTTCCAAGAGAAAATCTGCTCGGCAACGAAGGCGAAGGCTTCAAGCAGGCGATGCAGGTGCTCGACGGCGGACGCATCTCGATCGCGGCACTCTCGGTCGGCATCGCGCAGGGAGCGTACGAGGCAGCAGTGAAATACGCCAAAGAACGGCAGCAGTTCGGACGTCCTATCGCGGATTTTCAGGCGATACAGTTCAAACTCGCCGATATGGCGACGCAGATCGAATGCGCTCGTCTTTTAACGCTCAAAGCCGCAGCCTTGAAGGACGCCAAAAGACCCGTAACGCAGGCTTCCGCAATGGCAAAGCTCTATGCTTCTGAGACCGCGGTCCGCGTCTCGGAGGAATCCGTCCAGATCCACGGCGGCTACGGCTATACGAAAGATTATCCGGCGGAAAAATACTGGCGAGACTCAAAACTCTGCACGATCGGCGAAGGCACAAGCGAAATCCAACGCATCGTCATCGCAAAGAATTTACTAAGAAGCTAGAGTCCTAACGGTTCTACGACGGCTGAAAAAAATCTCACCTTACGTGAATTTTCTTGTTGCATCTGTGAAACATTTTTGCTAGTATTGTTCTCCCCTGGTAAAATACCCGGGAGGAAAACTTATGGAAACAAACTCTACACCCGGCCGCATTGCAAGCGTTCTTGCGGCCGATCTTATTGCGGATGCGGCGGTTACGAGACGCGTGCTTGAGCGCGTGCCGGCGGAGAAATTCGACTGGAAGCCGCACGAAAAATCGACGGCTTTCGGCCGTCTCGCGGGACATATCGCGGAATTGCAGGGCTTTCCCGTGATGATAATGAAGGAAGACGGCCTCGACTTTGCCGAGCGTGAATACAAGCCATTCGAGCCTGCATCGAGCGAGGAACTTCTAAAATTCTTCGATGAAGCAGTTGCGGCGAGCAAGGCCGCGATCCTTGCGACCTCGGACGAGGACCTGCAAAAGGACTGGACGCTGCGAAGCGGCGAGACGGTCTTTTTCACGCTGCCGAAGATCGGGGCCGTCAAAGCGATGGTCTCCGGCCACGGCATTCACCATCGCGGGCAGTTGAGCGTTTATTTGCGTCTCAACGACATTCCCGTTCCGTCAATTTACGGCCCGAGTGCCGATGAAAGCGTAGGCTAGGAGAGAATAGAATGAGCAGATTACAGGAAATAGCTGACCAATTGAACGAAGAGATACCGGCGACCGAGAAGATGCTCGCACGCATCCCGGACGACAAACTCGACTGGAAGCCTCACGAAAGATCGATGTCGCTCGGGCAGCTTGCCGGCCACGTGGCCGATATGTACGGCTGGTTCGATTTTGTCGTCGGCCGCGACAAGCTCGATTTCGCCGAGCCGTACGATTACCCGCAGCAGTTCGACAGCGCGACGCTCGTCGCCTATTTGAAAAAGCGCGTCGAGGATTCGCATAACACGCTGAAAAGTGCAGCGAGCGACGACGTGCTGAACGAAACGTGGACGCTTTGCAACGGCGATCAGATCCTCTGGCAGGAAAAGAAGAACGTGGTCGTGCGTTCGACGTTCGGCCACATCGCACACCATCGCGGACAACTCGCGGTCTATTTGCGGCTCCTCGAGATTCCGGTTCCCGCGATCTACGGCCCGTCGGCCGACGAGGAATGGAGCGCCGAAGCCGCGGCGTAAGGAGGTCAATGGTGAATGGTGAGTGATGAATCTCGGACAATATAATGTGGCCTTCAATGGGCCTTCTTCTAATAGTTAACTATCTCGTATTCGCACTCTGGGGACAGCCCAAGTGGTGAAATGCAACGCTATCTCCGCATATTCTGCGGAGATAGAGGTTGCGTTTTGCGGAGAATAGGCGCAATAATCTACGCTTGATATGCGGAGATTAGAATATGCTCTATATCTACGATAAAGCCGAATGGGCTGATTTCACGTGGGACGCGGCGACGGTGTCGGGAACTTTGGCCAAGGTACGGCACCGTCAGGGCAGACTGATCGGCCGTATGGAGGCGCTGGGCTTTCAACTCCGCGAGGAATCGGTGCTTGCGTCGCTGACGGCAGAGATCGTCAAATCGAGCGACATTGAAGGCGAGCGTTTGGATCAGGGTCAAGTGCGCTCATCGCTCGCGCAAAGACTTGGGATGGACGTTGCGGGAATGGCCCCGTCTGATCGAAGTGTAGAGGGCGTCGTCGAAATGATGGTCGATGCCACGCAGAACTACGAGCGTCCGTTGACCGGGGAGCGGTTATTCTCCTGGCACGCCGCGTTATTCCCTGCCGGCCGCAGCGGCCTTCGTAAGATCGGCGTAGGAACATGGAGAACCGATCGAACAGGACCGATGCAGGTCGTGTCCGGGCCGGTCGGACGCGAGATCGTGCATTTTGAAGCACCGGCCGCGGAACGCCTCGCGGACGAGATGAAAGCCTTTCTCACCTGGTTCGAAACCGAAAATGACATCGACCCTGTCCTGACAGCAGGAATCGCACACCTTTGGTTCGTTACGATTCATCCCTTTGACGACGGCAACGGGCGGATCGCACGAGCGATAACCGACCTCGCGTTAGCTCGGTCCGAGGGCAGCCCACAGCGTTTCTACAGCGTCTCCTCTGCGATCCGAAGCGACCGTAAAGGCTACTACGCGATCCTCGAGAAAACCCAAAAAGGCGGGCTCGACATCACAGATTGGCTCAGCTGGTTCCTGAATTGCCTGGACGGAGCTTTCGACAAGGCGGAAGACACGCTGAGCTCGGTCTTTGCGAAGGCCGACTTTTGGGATCTTCACAGAGACACGCCGCTCAACGAGCGACAAAGACAAGTTTTGAACCATTTGCTTGACGGATTCGCCGGGACTCTAACGTCGAGCAAGTGGGCGAGGCTTTCCAAGACTTCGCAGGACACCGCGTCGCGGGATATTGACGACCTCATAAAGAAAGGGATCTTGGTACGCGGACGGGCCGGCGGACGCAGCACTAGCTACGCCCTCGCCTCGCCAAAAAAATGAGCGCGTGAACGATATTTGCCGTTTCAGCGTCTATATGGCTGCTGCGTATAACGAAGCCGTTTGTCGGCGGCTAAAGCCGCCTCCGAGGTCATTTTTTGGCCGCCTACGGGCAGGCAAGCCAGCCCGCACTGCCAAAGGGCAAGCCAAGGGCGATTTTGGATTTCGGGTTTGGGATCTTGGATTTCGAAATATAGGAACCCAGTCGCCGTCGCTTCCGGCTCTGACACAACTGACCGCCCGCTGACGCAGGCGGTTCTGACTTGGTGCGAGGATGTCCGCAAGTGCCCTTACTACGTGCGGCTTCTGCAACGTCGTTCTCAAGAGTGTCCTTACTGCGTGCGGCTTCTGCAACGTCATTCTCAAGAGTGTCCTTACTACGTGCGGCTTCTGCAACGTCCCGCTTTGCCCTTTGCGGCGGATAGATGCGAAAATGTTGACTCAATGGCATCTGAGATAGCGGAAAAGGTACTTGCCGGTGAGCCTCGCTCTGTGGCACGAGCGATCACGCTCATCGAGAATGGCGGCGATGGGGCGGCGGCCTTGATGAAGCATATCTATCCGCACACGGGCCGTGCGATGGTGATCGGCATCACGGGTTCGCCCGGAGCGGGAAAATCTTCACTCGTCGATAAACTCGCCGAATTCTACAAGAATGCGGGCGAACGCGTCGGCATCGTCTGCATCGATCCATCGAGTCCTTTCTCGGGCGGCGCGATCCTCGGCGACCGTATTCGGATGAGCACGCTCGGGCTTGATAAGAATATCTTCATACGCTCGATGGCGACGCGGGGCAACCTCGGCGGGCTTTCGCGTGCGACGGTCGATGCGGTATCGATTTTGGACGCGGCCGGGTTCGATAAAGTGATCGTCGAGACGGTCGGCGTGGGCCAAGACGAGGTCGAGATCGTAAAAACTGCGGATGTCTCGGTCGTCGTGCTCGTCCCCGGAATGGGCGACGACATTCAGGCGATAAAGGCGGGAATAATGGAGATCGGCGATGTTTTCGTCATCAACAAGGCCGATCGCGAAGGCGTTATGCGTACGCAAAAAGAACTCGAAGCCCTCCTGAATCTCGCGCATCGCCCCGATATGTGGAATCCGCCGATCGTGCCCACCATTGCGACCGAAAACAAGGGCATCGACGAACTTGCTGCCGCTATCGAGAAGTATGTCGGATTCTCGTCACGCGCCTTCAGCGAGGGCATTTCGAATCGAAAAGAGTCGATCGCTCGCTGGCGACTGCTCGAATTGCTGCGCGAACGACTTTTGTCCGACCTGCTCCGAAGCGACGGCATCGAGGCAAAGCTCGACAAGCTTGCCGCCGCCTCGGCCCGAAAGGAGATCGACCCGTATTCGGCGGTTGACGAACTCATTAAGTGATAAAACAGAACGTCTTAGACTATTTCACCGATTCATACCACGAGACTTTTCGTTGGCCTGAAATGTCCGCACCGGTTTGGGACAGGAAAATAGTTGAATATTCGCTTACTTTCAAACCGCAGCTACTCGGCGATTTAGGTTTGCCGACCGGACGAATCGTAGCTAGCGATCCACTTGTATTCTTTGACCAGCCTCCTTTTGTTGCCGAAGTTCCGCCTGGCAGATATGAGGTTATTGTGAGTGTCGCATCGATTGCCAATGTCGATCGGGTTGTTGCCTTCGCGATGCTGAAGGTTGGCAGCCTCGATAGAATTGCTAGTTGGAAACATCTTGAAACACATCAGTGGCCGGGCGGCCCCGGCGGTCAAACTTCGCACTATGGTGTAGACAGTGGAACAGGATGTTTTATGGACTTGTCCACTCAGACACATTTGAGCGAGCTCCTTCAGGATCCCGGATATGACGAGTTCTTTTGCGAAGAACTTCAAAAGCCTTACAGCAGCGACAAGTTCTGTTGGCTAAATCACACGCTTGCAGGTCACATAGAGAATAACGTAATTGCGTTCACTTCCGGGTGGGGCGACGGCGGCTACTCAACATACGCGGGGATCGACTCAGCTAACAAACCGGCATGTTTCATTACCGACTTTGATATTGTCCACTACATAGACGAAACCGGCTGATAATATGAAAATTAACCACCTTGGCATTGCCGCAAAAAGCATCGAGGAAGCCCTTAGATTCTGGGCCGCCGGCCTTGGGCTTGAGAACGTGCATACGGAGGTCGTCGAGGATCAAAAGGTGCGCGTTGCGATGCTTCCTGTGGGCGAGAGCCGCATCGAGCTGCTCGAACCGACGAGTGAAGACTCGCCAATAAGTAAATTTTTAGAAAAAAGGGGCGGCGGGATCCATCATATTGCCATCGAAGTAGAAGACATCAATGCGGCCCTCGCACACCTGAAAGCACAGGGTGCAAGGCTCATAGACGAATCTCCAAGGGTCGGCGCCGAGGGTTGCCTGGTCGCATTTGTTCATCCTGCCTCGACGAACGGCGTGCTCCTTGAGCTGGTCGAGAGCAAATAATCCCGTTTTTTATTAGTTATGTGAGCGTGGAGTTTGCTATGATGTGCGTTTGGCAAATTCACGCATCGCGTCTTTTTGAGAGGTTTTACGATTTTGAGCAATTTAACAAAAGCCCTGGTAATGGTCGTCGCAATAATGTTGATCGGCGTCGGCCTCGTCGTTTGGAAAAAGAAGGTCGGCGGTGAGACCCATCAGTCATTCAACACACTGTCAAAAGACGAGATCGAGCTGCTCCTGACGGACGCGGCAAAGAACAATCCCGCGATCTTGAAGCGCTTTAAGGACAATCCCGACCTGAAAAAGACGCAGCTTGACAGCTTCCGCGAGCTTCTTGCCGAAGCCAGCGAGGCACAGTCCACGGGGCTTGCCGACCAGCAGACCAATAAGCAGGAACTTGACAGCATCGCGGCCGAGGTCACGGCGGTCAACTACGATCGTGAGATCAATAAGGACAAGGGCCCGATGCCGCCTTTCGGATTCGTTACCGACGACCAGGTGAAGGCATATTGGGGCGAGGACGATCAACCGGCCGCACAAAAGTCCGGCTTTGCGAGCTTTATGGACAAGCTCGGCCTCGGACACGCCGCCGATACGCGCACGCATGCCGTAGAATTTGACGATTTTCTTAATGCGAAGATCGACATCCTCAAACAGGGCAACCCTGAGATAAAGGATCGCCAGATCTCGGACGAAGAGAAAGAACAGGCGAAAGAGGTCTTTGCGAAGATCCGCATTTACCGCAAAGAGTTCAACGATAAGGCCGATGCCGGCCAACTCGACCCGCAGTTCATCGCAAAGGTCCGCCTTCAGGTGAAACTCCAGCAGGCACAGTTTCTGGCCCGTCTTTATGCTCAGTCTGCCAAAGATCAGCTGAACGTCACTGACGAGGAAGTAGCGAAATATATATCGGAGCATCCTGAACTCGACCCGAAAGAAAAGCGTGCGAAGGCTGACGATATCCTGAAGCGTGCAATTGGCGGCGAGGATTTTGCGGCACTTGCCGATGAGTTCTCTGAAGACCCCGGCAACAAGGGACCGGACGGCAAGGGCAAAGGCGGCCTCTACAAAGATGTTCCGAAAGGCCGTATGGTCCCCGCTTTTGAGACGGCTGCACTCAGCCTTGAGGCCGGCCAGGTCGATCCGCAGTTGGTCGAATCCGACTATGGATTCCATATCGTGAAGCTCGAACGCAAGCTCGGCGTTGACCCGACCCAAAAGGGCGGCGACGGCAAGCCTTCGACGACCGAGACCTACGATGTCCGCCACATTCTCATCTCGACGATGACGAAAGATCCGGACGATCCGATGGCCCGCGAAATGCCCGTCAAGGAGTTCGTCAAAGGCAAGCTCGGCGAACAAAAACAGAAGGATCTGATCGACAAGCTCGTTGCGAAGAACTTTGTCCAGGTCCCTGATGATTTCGATGTTCCTGAGGTTACGCAAGAGCAGCTTGATCAGATGAAGAAACAGCAAGAGCAGCTTCAGCAGCAGATGCAGGCTCCGCAAGGCGCACCGGGAGAAGGCGACGCGCCGCCTCCGACGGTCAAGAAGGCGGATCCGGCGAAGGCCGCACCAAAGGCTGCCGAACCGAAAAAGAAATAGCACTATGCTTTTCGGCGACCACCGTATCGAGATCATTCCCGATACACTGTTCAAACTTGATGGAGGGGCGATGTTCGGTGTCGTCCCTCGCGTCATTTGGGAGCGTGTCTGCCCGCCGGACGAAAAGAACCGCATCGCGATGAATATGAACTGTGTGTTCATCGAGACCGCTCGCGAAAAGATACTCATCGAGACCGGCATCGGGGAGAAATGGACCGAGAAACAGACCGCGATGTACGGGATCGAGCGGGAACGGCCTTTCGCGGATTCGCTGCAGGCGATCACCGGCTATTCGCCCGATGACATCACCATCGTCATAAACACCCATCTGCATTTCGACCACGCCGGCGGCAACACTCTGAATGCGGAATTCGGAATTCGGAATGCGGAGTCGGCGTCAAGCACGATTCCGCATTCCGCACTCCGCGTTCCGCAATTCAAGAACGCTCGCTATCTTGTTTCAAAGAGTGAACTCGCACACGCGGATTCGCCGCACGAGCGAGACCGTGCGAGTTATTTGCCGGAGAATTGGCAGCCGATCCGCGACTCTGGCCAGCTCGAGCCGATGCCCGATAATTACGAGATCGAGGGCATTAAATTGATGACGGAACGCGGGCATTCCGAGACGATGCAGACCTGGCGGCTCGATGCGGGCGGCAAGACGCTTTACGGCGCTGCCGATCTCATCCCGATGAAGGCCCACGTCCCGCTGCCCTACATCGCGGGCTACGACCTTTATCCGACCGAGACGCTGGCGTTCAAAAAACGTATCCTGCCTCAGGCAGTAAAAGAAGGCTGGTATTGCATCTTTTATCACGAGGTCGACGCTCCTCTTTGCCGACTGAGCGAAGTTGGAGGAAAGTTGACCGCAAATAATATCTAAGGACAAAACAAAATGAAAAAACTTTCTATCATATTTTTGCTAGGTATTTTCGTATTCGGTGTCGAGACGTCGCTGGCTCAGTCAAAGCAGGACAAGGATCGTGCCGCATTCATTGGCAATACAAAACTGCTTGAGAAAAAGCCGTTCGATGACAATGCACCTGCCGCCAGAGAATGGAATTTTAAATGGCTGACAGACACAAAAGACGTTACGATAACGGTCTGTTCAGGTACGCTCAAGCTGATCCCGGAGAAGAAGAACAAATTCCACAGCGAGCTCTTCCTTCAGTTCAACTTTGGAATGGCAGTCTTCTCCCTGCAAAACCCGGACAAGAAAGATGATGAGGTGGCAGCAACCGTTGCAGGGCTAGAAAGTGCTCTTCGCGCGTATGAAGTAATGGTCACGGAGAATAAGAAGGCCCAGAATCCGGCGATGGACGAGTTGCTCGCGAAACGCGCAAGCAACGGTCTTGCATCATACGTTGAGACAAATACCTGCAAGCAAGACGATAAGAAAAAAGACGAAGAGTAGATGGAAAGAGTAGAAATTGGAATAATCGGCGGCTCGGGGCTTTATCAGATGCCCGAGCTTGAGAATGTAAGAGAGCAGGTGGTTGATACGCCGTTCGGTAAGCCTTCGGATGCGTTCATCATCGGCGAGCTTGAGGGCGTGACGGTCGCGTTCCTGCCTCGGCACGGACGCGGGCATAAATTGACGCCGACGGAACTTCCCTTCCGCGCGAACATCTACGCGATGAAGCTCTTGGGCGTCGAATATATCTTGTCGGTGTCGGCGGTCGGAAGCCTGCAGGAGCGGTACGCGCCGACGGATTTCGTGATCCCGGATCAATTCTTCGACCGAACGCGTGCACGCGCTCACGAATCGACATTTTTCGGCGAAGGCATCGTTGGCCACGTCACTTTCGCGCATCCCGTGTGCAGCGAGCTTGGCGACATTCTCGAAGAGTGCTGCCGCAATGCCGGCGTAAAGACGCATCGCGGCGGCACATACGTCTGTATGGAAGGCCCCGCGTTCTCGACCAAAGCCGAGTCGAACGTCTATCGCCAATGGGGAATGGACATTATCGGAATGACCAACCTCCAAGAGGCGAAACTCGCTCGCGAAGCCGAGATCGCATATGCCACCCTCGCACTTGTTACCGATTACGACTGCTGGCACGAAGGCCACGACGACGTTACCGTCAATATGGTCGTCGAATACCTGAATAAGAATGTCCGCAACGCCCAAGTCGTCCTAAAAGACGCCGTCAAACAGGTCGCGGCCAAACAGACGCCAAATCAGTACGCCGACGCCATCAAGAGCGCGATATTCACCGCTCCGGCGAATTGGCCCGAGGCCACTGCAAAGAAACTCGACGCGATCATCGGGAAGTACAGGGCGTAGCTATTGTTGCGTGTTGTGCAATGCGTTAAAATTCGAATTTGTTGATGGACATGTTCATGTCCTTGATTATGAGGATAATCACTAATGGCAATGCACGATCCACCACATCCGGGAGAATTTATTGTAGAGGTCTATCTCGAACCCAACCATCTTAGCGGACGCGAACTCGCCGCAGCCCTCGATGTATCACCTTCGACGCTGAGCCGCCTTCTCAACGGCACCACATCGATCAGTCCGTCGATGGCGCTCCGGCTTTCTAAAGCCCTCGGCCGGTCACCCGAAAGTTGGCTTGCTATGCAGTCAAACTACGACCTCTGGCACGCGCGTAAAGAGATCAGACTGGTAAAATATCGAAGCTTCGGCTTTCCGCTGCTTGATTAAAAGGTCTATATCGTTCAACAAACTCGAGGCAATCATTGGGAAATACGCGGCATCTGAATAGAAGTGAGCAAGCACCTCAACGTTTCAATTCGTGTGGAAATAGCAATTCTCTTGCTTAGCTTTGCGGCGTTTACGGGTTTTGGGCAACAGCCGGAAGCCGAATCCTCCGATAAAACTCTAAACTCGCGCGTTAATATCTACCATCATTTGGGCTCTATCCAGCTGCCGCCAGATTTTGCAGGCTATGTTGGAGCGAATTGGACAGACGCTTGGGCCGGATCGATCTCGAATGGCAAGATAGCGATCGAATGGCGCGCAGGAATGATCGAGTACGTGCTCGAAAAAAGAAGGAAAGAAGTAGTTTCGACCAACATAGAATCCTTTGGCGATTTCAATACCGAGTTCTACCGACTTCGCAACAAGCAAGGCGATACCTTGGTGGCGAAGATAGGTTGGCTAGAGTTTAGTGTCCCTATATCTCACAAAGAAGACGAAGCTCTCTTTATGACAATTGTTCGTTCCTTCAAAAATGAGCGCTGCTCTATATGTCGCTCGTTCCCGCTTAAGACTAAGGAGTAAGAGTTCGTCATGAAACAAAAGTTGATTTTGGCAGTAGCGCTCATCACATTAGCAACCATGTCCGTCTTTGCGCAGCGGAATCCAGCGCCTGCGATCCAGCGTGATCCGGTGATGGAGGCCGATGCGAAGCACAATTTGGATGTCGCGAAGCAGGCCTTTACGCCGTTAAAACAAGCTTATAAGCAGGTTTTGCTGCGCTTCGACGAGACTTTTGCGGCGTACCCTGAGTTCTCGAAGATGGACGAGTTCCTATACATCGCGGGGATGAGCAGCTTTTATCTCTCCGAAAATAAGGGCAAGCAGAAGATCGATCCGAAATCGAAACGCGATATGGAGCGTTTCGCACACGAACGGCTTGTGATCGACGCTAAAGCCTTCCTTTCGATGATCGTCGATAGATACCCGCAGAGTAAATTCGTCGAGGACGCCCAAAAAGGCCTAAAGGAGATCGAGGACAGCGAAGCCAAACCCTCGCAGTAGAACTCGCCAAAAACTGCCTCAAACAATCGCGAAACTCGTCTTTCGCGTGTAGAATAGTGTGTTCGATATAAATACTTCTTTTTCGGAGCACATTTTTTAGATGAGTTTAACAGTTGTTGGTTCGGTGGCTTTTGATGCGCTTGAGACGCCATTTGGGTCGAGAGACAAGATACTTGGCGGTGCGGGAACGCACTTTGGCCTTTCAGCGAGCTTTTTTACCGATGTGAACGCGGTCGGCGTTGTCGGGGGTGATTTTGGGGATGACGAATGGGCGGTATTTAACCGTCATCATATCAACACGGACGACATCGAGGTCGTTTCGGACGGCAAGACCTTCTTTTGGCGTGGAAAATACGAATACGATATGAACGTCGCGCACACGCTCGACACTCAGCTGAACGTATTCGAGACATTCGACCCGAAGCTCAGCGAGAACTCGAAAAATGCGGACTTCCTGTTTCTCGCCAACATCCTCCCGATGCTGCAGAAACAGGTTCGCGAGCAGTGCGAAAATGCGAAGTTCGTCGCGATGGACACGATGAATTTCTGGATCTCTTCGATGAAGGACGCCGTGATCGAGACGATCAAGGTCGTCGATTGCATCATCATCAACGACGCTGAGGCGAGACAACTCACGGAAGAACCAAGCATTTACACCGCCGCCCGAAAGATCTTGGACCTTGGGCTCAAGGCGGTCGTCATAAAACGCGGTGAGTACGGCGCCACTTTGTTCACCAACGATGGCTACTTCGTCGTCCCGGCGTATCCGCTTGAGAGCGTCTTTGACCCGACCGGTGCGGGCGACACGTTCGCCGGCGGGTTCATGGGCTACATCTCTGCACAGAACGAGATCAACGACGCGGTGCTGCGTCGGGCGATGGTTTACGGTTCGGTGATGGCGTCGTTCAACGTCGAGAAATTCGGCACCGAGCGCGTCGATGCTCTGACGTATCCCGAGATCAACGAGCGTTTCAAGACTTTCAAGACGATCACTGAGTTCGACGACATTCCGTTCGAGAAAGCGGTTTCTGCATAGCAGCCGGAACGACCAGACGATGGCAAAAAGGGCCGATAATCCATTTTCGAGTCTTGAAAGGCCGCGGACGAATTGGCCCTTCGTCGTCGTAGGCCTGATCCTGGCGACAACATTGGCGTTCGGCATCGTTCTGAGCGTTAATGCCGGCAACTGGCCAATTGGGCTTTTATTTGCGGCCTCGCTAGGAGTATTCGGCCTCATCACATTGCTGCATATCGCATCGCAGCGGCGATTAGCCGCCGTCGATGATCGTCGGTTCGTCCATTGGGACACTGCGGCGACCGAGATTCAGCGGCAAAGTGTGAACGTTGAGGTTCGCGAACTTGCCCGTTTGCTTGAGGTCGATGACGATCAGCTCACCGACCTTCTTTCGGCCTTCATCGTCGCGGAAGATCTTGCCCTGAGGCAGGTTCAGCAGGAAGAAAAGCTTCCGCTCATGCGGCACGTGAGCATCGGCGGTGCGAGCTTTGACGGAATTCTGGTCGATCAAGATCTCGTCACGTGCATCGAGGTCGCGTTTCTCGTACGGCCCGACCTCCGGCCGGAGCGGACCGCGGCGATAATGAAGAAGATCACGACGGCCAAGCACGGCCTCCACACGCTCAAGAGCCGGCTGCGGCTTCGGTTGATGATCGTACTCGTCACTCAGTTGACCGAGAGCGAGCAGATGACGCTCAGGAACGTGCTGAAGGCGCAGCGTTTTAACGAAACGCCTGTGGATGTCGATATCAGGATGCTCGATTTTGAGCTGCTGCAGAAGCTCTACGTGAGCGAGTAGGATCGGAGAATTTTATGCTGCTTGAAAACAAAGTAGGAATGATCTTTGGCGTTGCGAACAAGCGTTCGATCGCTTGGGCGTGCGCTGCCGCATGTGCGGAACAAGGCGCAAGGATGGCGTTCACATATCAGGCCGAACGCCTGAAGGAATCGGTCGAAGAACTCGCCGGCTCACTCAACGATTCACTCGTCGTACCCTGCGATGTGAGCGATCAGGCTCAGGTCGATGCTGCCTTCGATGCCGTCAAGGCCAAATACGGGAAACTCGATTTTCTGATCCACTCGATCGCTTTTGCACCAAAGGAAGCTCTCGAGGGCGAGTTCGTCGCTACCACGCGCGAAGCCTTTCGGACGGCGCTCGAGATCAGTGCTTTCTCGCTGACGCAGGTCGCCCTCGCGGCGTCACCTTTGATGACCGACGGCGGCAGTATCGTAACGATGAGCTACTACGGCGCCGAAAAGGTCGTGATGAATTACAACGTTATGGGCGTCGCAAAGGCCGCACTCGAATCCTCGACACGCTATCTCGCAGCCGATCTCGGAAAGAACAACATTCGCGTCAACGCCATTTCCGCAGGTCCGATCAACACGCTCTCTGCACGCGGCGTTCGCGGTACGGGTTCGCTTCTCGGCTACGTGGGCGAGCGCGCGCCGCTGAAGCGAAACGTGACGGCCGCCGAAGTTGGTTCGACCGCGATGTTCCTCGTAAGCGGACTCTCGAGCGGCATCACCGGCGAGACCATCTACGTCGATTGCGGATATAACATTATGGGTGTGTAATTCTCTAAATGGCAGATACAAAAGCAAATAAGGGCAAAAAGCCGAAAACCTCACGAAAGATCGCCGCAGAACCGGAGACCGTTGCCGAGGCAATCCAGCAGAACGAAGAGCAAGGCTATTGGCGACTGACGGACGACGAGGTCCTGCTTCGCTCGCCCGAGCCTGACGATGATTACAAGACCTCGGATTCATGGCGCGTTCTAAGGATCGCCAGCGAATTCGTGAGCGGTTTTGACGATCTTGCGACGGTCACGAGAGGCGTTTCGATATTCGGCTCCGCACGTACAAAGCCTACCGACGAGTATTACAAGCTGGCACGAGAGACCGGCCGACTATTGGGCGAAGCCGGTTTTGACGTGATAACGGGCGGCGGCCCGGGCATTATGGAAGCAGGCAATCGCGGGGCGATGGACGCCGGCGGAACGTCGATCGGCTGCAACATCGAGCTGCCGATGGAGCAGCAGCCGAACCCATACCAGACGAGCTCCCTGAGCTTCAAATACTTCTTCGTCCGCAAGACGATGTTCATAAAATACAGCAACGCCTACGTCATCTTTCCGGGCGGTTACGGCACGATGGACGAGCTTTTTGAACCTCTTACGCTCATTCAAACGCGAAAGATCAGAAACTTCCCTGTCGTGCTTTTCGGTTCGCAGTATTGGCGCGGACTTCTGCAATGGCTAACTTCGACGATGCTGAACGAAAAGATGATCAACCCCGATGACCTCGGGTTGATGTACCTCACCGATTCGCCGAAGGACACCGTCGATTTCATTATCGAAACCTGTATGGCGTCCAATAATGGAAATGGGAACGGGAATGGTGGCAAGAAGGGCTAACCCTGAACTTGCCCGCCCAACCATTTTTGATATTCAGGAGCTATCTTCGCGGCCTCGACCGCGATCAGTTCAGGCACTTCGTACGGATGGTTGGCGTGAATGAACTCCGATAGACCTTTCCATTTTTCGTCGGTGGTCTTTATGAGCAGGAGATGTTCTGTCTCTTTTTGGATCTCGCCTTTCCAGCGATAGACGGACAGCATCGGCGGCAGGATCTGAACGCAAGCGGCGAGTTTCTCTTCGACGAGAGCGGAAGCAAGCTTTTCGCCTGCTTCCGCGCTTCCGACGGTCGTCATCACGACAATTGCGTTCATTTTTGAATAACGCTTAAGCCGATGCAGCGGCCTTGTAAGGCGGCAGCGTAACGCGAGCCTGCTTCTCTTTCTTGAGGCCGAGAGCCCAATCAGCCTGCATCAGCGTATGAATGTCGCGCGTTCCCTCGTAGATAACTGCGGCCTTACAGTTTCTTAAGTATCGCTCGACGGGATAATCATTCGTGTAGCCGTTCGCACCATGAACTTCGATCGCCATCGAGGCGGCTTTTTCGCTCCGCGTGGTCGATTGCCATTTCGCCATCGACGCAGCCTTGCCCGACGGAAGCCCGGCATTCTTCAAATAGCCGCATTTGAGCCAAAGAAGATGCGACATTTCGTAATCGGCCTCCATATTCGCGATCTTTTGCTTGACGAGTTGGAAATTTGCGATCTTCTGGCCCTGGACCTCGCGAGTGTTCGCGTAGGCTATAGAAGCATCGCGTGAAGCACGTATGACGCCTGTTGCACCGCTTGCGACCGTGTAGCGGCCATTCTCAAGAGCGAACATCGCGATCTTGAATCCTTCGCCTTCTTTGCCGAGCATATTCGCCTGCGGCACTCGAACGTCCTGCAGCGAGAAAAATCCTGTGTTGCCGGCACGAATGCCGAGTTTGCCGTGGATCGTGCCGCTCGAGAAGCCGGGCATCGTGCGTTCGACGATAAAGCACGAAAGCCCACTGTGGTCACGCACCTTTTGCTTTTCCGAATCGGTCCAGCAAAAGAAGAGGAAGTTGTCGGCAAGATCAGCGAGCGAGATCCACATCTTTTCGCCGTTCAGGATCCAATCGTCGCCGTCGCGGCGTGCGGTCGAACGCATTCCGACGACGTCGCTGCCCGCGTTCGGTTCCGTCAGGCCGAATGTCGCGAGCTTCTCGCCCTTTGCCTGCGGGACGAGATATTTCTGCTTCTGCTCCTCGGTGCCCCACGAATAAAGGCTCAGACTGTTCAGGCCAACGTGCACGCTCATCGCGACGCGAAGGAATGTGTCGCAAGCTTCGAGTTCCTCGCAGACGAGTCCGAGCGAAACGTAATCAAAGCCCGCACCGCCGTATTCCTCAGGGATGCAGACGCCCATAAGGCCGAGTTCTTTCATTGTCTGAAAGACCTTCGGCTCGTAATGGGCCTTTTCGTCCCATTCTTTTATGAATGGTTCGACTTCGCCCGCACAGAATTCGCGGACAGTATTTTGCAGTGCTTTGTGTTCTTCGGTAAGTTCAAGATCGATCACGGTTTTATGGTCTTCCTCGCTAAATAAGTGTTTGTGATAAGATTCTCCGCAACTGGAGCAAAGCTTAAGATTATCACTTTTTTGCCGGCGATTATAGCCGCGACACTCTGAATGATACCGCTCAAAAAGGCACTAAAGCTCGTAGAACGCACCATTCCGCGGCTTGGGAACGAGCGCGTCGCACTCCGCGATGCAGTTGGACGCTATCTCGCCGAGGATATTGTTGCCGACGGCGACCAGCCGCCGTTCGACCGCTCGATGATGGACGGATTTGCGGTCGTCGCGGCCGATGTCGCGAACGCACCTGCAACATTGAGGATCGTCGGAGAATCCGCGGCCGGACGCGGCTGGCATCACGAGATGAAACGCGGGGAGGCTGTCCGCATAATGACCGGTGCACCCGTTCCCGCAGGTGCAGACACGGTCCAACGCGTCGAACTCACACGCAGTTATTTTAATGACGCTAATGAGTTCGTCGAGATCCTCGAATCGGCAAAGAAAGGAATGTCCATCGTTAAGAAAGGCTCCGAGATACGACGCGGGAAACGCCTGTTTGTCGCAGGCGATAAGGTTACGCCGCAGAATATCGCCGCACTCGCGGCGTTCGGTTATGCGAAAGCCTTGGTCGCAAAAAGACCGCGTGTCGCGATATTCGGCACCGGAACCGAGATCGTCGAGATCGGGGAAAAGCCTGGCGCCGATCAGATACGAAACTCGAATTCGATCACGCTCGCTGCACTGTCTGCATCATTCGGAGCAACGGCAGAGATCTTCCCGAATGCGAAGGACGACCTCGCTTCCCTCAAGAGACAGATAAAGTCGGCAGTTCGCGGCCGCAACATCCTGATCACAACGGGCGGCGTTTCGGTCGGGAAATATGATCTCACGAAGGCCGCATTGACCGATCTCGGGGCTGAGATCTTTTTTGAGAAGGTCGCGCTCAAGCCCGGAAAGCCTGTCATCGCAGCAAGACTTGGAAAGACGCTTGTCTTCTCGCTTCCCGGTAATCCGGTCTCGGCGGCAGTCACTTTCTATCTTTTTGTACGAGCCGCGATCATTGGGATTCAGGGAGTCAAGACCACATCGTTGCGGCCGGGAACAGCAACACTTGCAGCCGCAGTGAAAGGAGCAAGCGACCGGCGGACGTTTGCCGCCGCACGACTTGAGAATGACACGAACGGAAGGCTGATCGCCATTCCGCTTCGCGGTAAAGGCTCGTCCGATCTTGTTAGTTTTGCACGTGCCGAAGCCCTCATCGACGTCGGTATCGGTTCGCGTGCGGAGGCTGGCGAGATCGTGCCGATCTTCTATATATGACCGAACGCCCGGAACCCATGGCAATGGGGCATTACGGCATCTACGACCGCGTTGAAACTCTGCTGCGCGGCATGGGCGGCCGCATTCTCGATGTGCCCGCGGGCGAAGGTGCACTCGCAGTTCGTTTGAAGGCACTCGGATTCGACGTTACCTGCGGCGATCTCTATCCGCAGATATTCAAACTTGAGGACACCGAAATACGCGCGGGCAACCTCGACGCAAGACTGCCTTTTGACGACGCCGAATTCGACACGGTCGTCTGTGTCGAAGGCCTCGAACATATCGAGAATCCTGCGAACGCAATTCGTGAGTTCGCACGTATTTTGAGACCGGGCGGAATGGCGATCGTGAGCGTCCCGAATATAATGAATATCGAGGAGCGTCTGAAATGGCTCTTCTTCGGCTACACGTCGCATTTCAAGCCGCTCTCAAAGGAAGCGATACGCGTGCATCAGCGGCACGAAATGGGCGGAATGGACGAGATTGCGTTCCATATAAATCCGATCGGCTATGCTGAACTGCGATACTGGCTCGAAAAAGCAGGATTTGAAATTGACGGCGCGTATGCTGATTCGAAGAAGAGCGGAATGTGGGCATTTTTGCCAATAGTCGGCGTGATAAGGCTCGCCGCAAAGTTCACATCACGCAAGAAGCGCGAGACGCGCTGGACGGACGAGATGAACTCCGACGCAGTTTTGACAGGCGGAAACACACTGATCCTCGCCGCAAGGAAATTATGACAAAGCTCTCTCATTACGACGACGAAGGCCGCATTTCGATGGTCGATGTCGGACAAAAAGATATATCGGTCCGCCGTGCGGTCGCGGCCGCGAAGGTCCTTCTGAACGACGCGACGCTCGACGCCATTCGGCAGAAGCACACGCCGAAAGGCGACCCGCTCGAGATCGCACGCATCGCGGGAATTATTGCAGCTAAACGCACGTCCGAGCTTATCCCGCTGTGTCATCAGATCGCATTGTCAAAGGCGAATGTTACGGTCGAGATAGTTGAAGATGGAATCGAACTCACCGCCGAAGCCGTCACGTCAAGCCAGACCGGCGTTGAAATGGAGGCGTTGACGGCAGTGAGCGTTGCAGCCCTCACGATCTACGATATGCTCAAGGCCGTCCAACGCGACATCGCGATCACCGATATCCGCCTCATCGAGAAGACGGGCGGAAAAAGCGACTATCGGGCCGGTTAACGAGTCTCCGAACTTTGCGATAGAATTGAGCGTAATGCTAGTTTAGGAGGCCGATCGAGAAGACAATGAAGTACACACTTGCAGAAGATGCCCGACCGCACGCAAAGTTGCTGCTCGCTGCGACCGTGATCTCGATCGTTCTGTGGTTCATTCCATACGCAGAATATCTAGCTTACCCGTTCCGGCTCTTTGTAACGCTCATCCACGAAAGCGGGCATGCTCTCGTCGCTTTTGTAACGGGCGGTTCGGTTCAAAGCTTGACGATCGCGGCGGACGGCAGCGGGCTTGTGTATTCGTCCTCTTCTTCCCTGCTCGGGCAGATCTTCACCTCAAGTGCAGGTTATGTCGGCACGATGGTCTTCGGCGTCTTTCTCCTCTATTTGATCCGAAAGAATGTCTCGCCGAACAAGATCCTCTTCGGCTCCGGCGTATTCATTCTCGTAATTTCGCTGGTCTTTGGCCTCCTAAGTCCGATCTTTAATTTTTTGTCTTTGCAGGTCGGTTTCGGCAGCGTTGCGTTCACCTTGGTTGTAGCTCTTGCTTTGACCGCCGCACTATTCGCTCTCGCGAAATTTGCTAACGAACGTACGGCTCGTTGGGTGACGGGGTTCTTGGCCGTCCAATGCCTTCTGAACGCGATCTCCGACCTCAAAACGGTCTTCTTCATAAACGCTCCCGTCGTCGGAGCCGATATGCAGAATGACGCGTCGAATATGGCGAACGCGACAGGGATTCCGGCATTTTTCTGGGTCATTCTTTGGATCATGATCTCGCTCGGGCTGCTCTTCATCGGCTTTCGGATGTACACGGCCGTTCGCAGCACGTCGCACGACGATACGGTCTTCGGCGAAAATTTGTGAACTCGGCCGTGAACACAACTCTCGGCCTGCTTCCCGTCGGCTCAAGGATAGTCGTGCGTTCGCGCGTTGATTGGCGGCAAGCGGCGATAGCCCGCGTAGCGGAAGACAAGGTCGTGCTCACAGTGCATTCTCCGAGCGGATATTCGTATCGCCTGCGGCGTGATCTCGACGCCGCGGTCGGCTATGACGGGGCGATCGCCGTTCTGCTTGGCGACCACGCTGATAATTGGCGTGAGAATTTCAGCCCGCTCGACTTTCGATGGTAGGAAAACCGAACGACATTAAGAAAAAGCCGACAAAAAAAGAACGTGACGAACGAATCGCCGCGCATCTCCCCTCAGTGCTGCATTATCACAACACGATGCTCACCGATAAGGTGAGGAATAAGCTGCTCAAAAAGGCGATCAGCAAGGCGCTCAAGCCCGGAATGTCGTTTCTTGACATCGGTGCGGGAACGGGCGTTTGGGCGATACTCGCGGCAAAGCTTGGTGCCGCTCGTGTCGTCGCGATCGAAACGGAAGAGAGTTTGATACCCATCATCGGACGTGTTGCACAAGAGAACGGCGTCGCGGATAGGATCGAGATCATCCACGGCCGGAGCAATGATGTTCGCCTGAGCGGACGCTTCGATGTGATCGCGAGCGAGATCTTTGATTCAAATGCGTTCGGTAAGGAGACGATCGCCTCGTTCGTCGATATTCGCAAGCGTTTCCTTGCAAAAGGCGGTATCCTGATCCCCGAAAGATTCGAGTTGATGGCCGCTCCGATAATATACCGCGGCAGAGCAGCTGCGGAGGCTGCGGGCCTTGGAATAAAGACATCTTTCCTGCGGGATCTAACGCTCAATTATTCCGACGCGATCTCTTTCCCGGCCTCGTCGTCCCTAAAATTCCTCGCGGATCCGATCCCAATCATCTCGATCGACTTCGCCTCCGTAGATGAGACTTACACGGCCCTTGGCGAAGGCACCTGGCAGCTCAGAGACCTTTCAAAGGCCGACGGTATCGCAACGTTCCCACGCTCGACGTTTCTCGATGATATCACGATGACCGCTCTTGAATCACAAAGCTGGAGCACAGGCTATTATCCGTTTGAAAAGTTAGAAAAAGGCTCCGGTAAGCTGAAATTTTCGCTCTCACCGGATTCGAACTCTTGGGCGGTCGAAACCGATTCCCCTGAGAGGCGTGTGCAGAATTATTCGCCGGTTTTTGCCTTTACGCGTCTGAAAATGGCCCAAAATATGACGCCCCATCGGCGTTTTTCCGGACGAAAGTAGCCCGCCTTTTTTGTTCCCCTCTCGGTATTTGGTAAAATCGTCTATTGCCCTCAGGCACGGATTTACCACTATGCAGCCCGCACAGAAGAAGGAAGAGCAGATAGAGGTACGCGGGGCTCGTGTCCACAACCTCAAGAACATCTCCGTCAGCCTGCCGATAAACAAGCTTACGGTGATAACCGGCGTCTCCGGGTCGGGCAAGTCCTCGCTCGCTTTCGATACGCTTTACGCCGAAGGGCAGCGGCGATACGTCGAATCGCTCTCGGCATACGCGCGGCAGTTCCTCGAACGAATGGACAAGCCGGATGTCGATGAGATCACGGGCATCGCACCTGCGATCGCGATCCGTCAGAAGAATTCGACAAAGAATCCGCGCTCGACCGTCGCGACGCAGACCGAGATATACGACTATCTACGTCTGCTTTTTGCACGTGCGGGCCAGACATTCTGCCACGCATGCGGACGCGAAGTGAAGAAAGATTCGCCGCAGGATGCTGCCGATGAGGTTCTGGAAAAGCTAAGTGAAGGAACGAGATTCTACGTCCTCTTTCCTCTTACGGAAGGCGACGCGGCGACCGTTGCAAAAAAGCCGGCCCGTTCGCGGTCGAAAGCCGCAAAGAAGGACGAACTCAGCACGCAGGCCCGCCTTATTTCGCTTTTGCAGCAGGGCTTCTCACGTCTATATCGCGAGGGCGAGGTCATCGAATTGAAGCAACCAGAGGATTATCCTTTTGATGATCTTCAAGGCGTTTTTGTTCTCATTGACCGCTTGAAGGCGTCTGACGAAGTGCGTTCACGCCTGATCGATTCGCTCGAGACCTGTTTTCACGAAGCTCATGCTGCCGTCATCGAGACGACCGACGGCGAACGGCTGAAATTCTCGGACAGTTTCATCTGCAAGTACGACGGAACGCGTTACGACGAACCGGAACCTGCGCTCTTCGGATTCAATTCGCCATACGGCGCCTGCCCGACCTGCCAAGGTTTCGGCAATACGATCGGGGTCGATTACGACCTCGTCATCCCGAATCAGAATCTTTCCTTGAAAGAAGGGGCGATCGACCCTTTCACGAGGCCGACCAATGCTTGGGCACAAAAAGAGCTATTGAAGTACGCTGCCAACGCGAACATCGATGTGAACGAGGCGTTTGCCGACCTGCAGGACTATCAGCAGAACTGCATCATCTACGGCGACGAAGGATGGCGCGGCATCAAGGGCTTTTTTGAATGGCTAGAGACGAAAAAATACAAGCTGCATGTGCGTGTATTCCTTGCGAAATATCGCGGCTACACACGCTGTCCGGACTGCGGCGGTCAGCGCTTGCGCCAAGAGGCCCGCGACGTGAAGATCGGCGGGCGTTCATTGCCGGACATCGTTGATCTTTCCGTCGCGGATGCTCATGAATTTTTCGAGAGCCTGACGCTCAGCGAAGAGCGTATGAAGATCGCGGACAAACTTCTGCTCGAGATCCGCCGGCGTCTCGCTTTTCTGGTGAATGTCGGCCTCGAATACCTGACGCTCGGCCGTCTTGCGGCAACTCTTTCGGGCGGTGAAGCGCAGCGAATACAGCTTGCGACGAATCTCGGTTCGCTGCTCGTAGGAACTTTGTATGTGCTTGATGAACCATCGATCGGACTGCATCCGCGTGACAATTCGCGGCTCATCAGGATCCTGGAGGATCTTCGCGACATCGGCAATACGGTCGTCGTCGTCGAGCACGATGACGAAACGATGCGTGCCGCCGATAACGTGATCGACGTCGGTGTCCATGCCGGGGAAAATGGAGGCGAACTCGTTTATCAGGGCGATCTTGAAGGGCTGCTGCGGAATGAACGGTCGCTCACCGCAAAATATCTGCGGGGAGACGCTGAGATCAAGATACCTCAATCACGCAGAAAGCCGTCGAAACGCAAGATCGAGATCATCGGTGCCCGCGAACACAACTTGAAGAACATCGACGTCAAGATCCCGCTCGATATGCTGGTGGCAGTTACAGGCGTTTCCGGTTCGGGAAAATCAACGCTCGTGCACGATGTTCTCTATGCCGGCCTGAAGAAGAAACGCGGCGAATGGAACTCTCAGGTCGGGGCCGTAAAGGACATCCGCGGCATCGACAGTATCGACGATGTCATTCTCGTCGATCAGTCGCCTATCGGCAGAACGCCGCGTTCGAATCCCGTAACATACATCAAGGCGTACGACGCGATCCGAGACGTTTTTGCGGCGGCGAGTACGGCAAGATCGAAGGGCTTCAATCCATCGCACTTCTCTTTCAACGTGCCGGGCGGACGCTGCGAGATCTGTCAGGGCAGCGGGACCGTTACGATCGAGATGCAGTTCCTCGCGGACGTCGAACTGACGTGTGAGGACTGCCGCGGGACTCGTTTCAAGCAGGAGATACTCGACGTAAAATACAAGGGGAAGAGTATTCACGAAGTGCTTCAGATGACGATCCGCGAGGCCATAGTGTTCTTTAAGGACGTGCCGAAGATCGTCAATCGCCTGAAGGTTCTTGATGCTGTCGGCCTTGCCTATCTACGCCTCGGCCAATCGGCAACGACGCTCTCTGGCGGCGAAGCCCAGCGCGTAAAGCTTGCTTCGCATCTCGCACAGCGGACCGTCGGCAGCACTCTTTTCATCTTTGACGAACCGACCACGGGACTTCATTTTGACGATATAAACAAACTGCTTCGCGCCTTCAATGCTCTGATCGAGAACGGCGGGAGCGTGCTCGTGATCGAACACAATCTTGACGTCATTAAGACGGCCGATCATGTGATCGACCTTGGGCCGGAAGGCGGCATCGGCGGCGGCGAGATCGTCGCGAAAGGTACTCCGGAAGAGGTCGCAAAGACCGAAGGTTCCTTCACAGGTGAGTATCTGCGCCCCGTTATCGGGGTTTAGACCTGCTCAATCATCACCGAATCTTGCGCGCCAATGCGGTGCGATCTCCTTCATCACTTTGCAGTCGCAATAGCCGCCGTTGTTGTTGAGCCACGCGGTCAGCTTCGGAAAATCGAGACGCTCGCGCATCATAAAGATCATCGCGTGCTTCAGGTGATGGTCGCACTCGCTCTCGTAAAGTTCGTCTTCGATGAAGTCGAGCATTCGGCTGACGGTTTCCTGACTTGCGGGCACGAGCTGCAGGAAAACCTCGAGCTCGTCGCCGGTTAATTGTTCGAGATTCTCGATCTCGCTTTTCCTGATAATTGGCATAACTGCAAACTAAAACTCCGCCTCTGAGAGACGCATCATCTCATCGAATTCTCGACGCTCGCCCGTAAATGTGCCGCTACGGACCGCCTCTTCGTAATCTCGCTGGCGAATGCCCTCCGAACTGCGATAGCGTAGGAACTTCGGCAGCAAGAGGGCCGAAAGCCCCACGGCCGCGACACACACGGCACCACCGGAAATAAGTGCGAACCGCACGCTCGTGTGTTCGGCGAGAATACCCATCTTCGCACTCCCAAGCATCGGGCCTGTAAGGTAGCTTATCATTTCGATGCCCGCAAGGCGTCCGCGTAGGTGATTCGGGATCGTCTGATTCCAGATCGAACCTCGAAAAATGCCGGAGATCATATCGGCGAATCCCGCTGCCCCAAGGAAGATAAGGGCAGGCACAAGGGTCGTAGAAAGCCCGAACAGCAGGATCCCGACGCCCCAGAGTATTGCCGCCACGACAACGAAAAGCCCATGCCGTTCGATCTTACTCGTCCAACCGGACGTAAGGCTTGCGATCAGGGCACCGATCGCAAGCGACGCGGGAAAGAATCCGACGTATTCGTCGCCGTAATGCGTCGCGAGTGCGGGATAGAGGGCCTGCGGAAAAGCAAAGAACATCGCGGCGATATCGATGAAGTACGTGCCGACCAATTCCTGCCGCGAGAATGCGTATCTCACTGCACGCATTATCGCCGCAAAGCTCGGACGCTCCGCATTGTCGGGCGGCGGAACGAACTTGAGCATATAGACGGCGACGAGCGATGCCGCGAAGGTCGCAAGGTCGATCAGATAAGCATCGACCGGTGCGAACTGCGTGGCGATTATTCCAGCGATCGCTGGGCCGACGATCATCCCGATATGGAATCGGACGGAATTCAGAGCCATCACCGCCGACATCATTTCCGGCGGTATCACCTTTTGAATGAACGATTCGAATGCCGGCCTTTGGAGTGCGGCAAGCCCGGCGTGCAAAGCAACGACTACGAACAGAACGGCGATCGACGGCTCTGAAAGCAGCGCATTTAGGACAAGAACGCCTGTGAGCAGCGTTTGACCGATCTCGGTGAATCGGAGGACCTTTCGTTTATCGACGTAATCGGCGAGAGCACCGCCGACAAAGGCCAGACAAAACATCGGTACGAACTCGGCGATGGCGATATAACCGACCATCGCGTTCGAATTCGTGAGCTTATACATCTGCCACGGCACAACGATGAACGTCATCATCGAGCCGAAGAATGAGATAAGCTGCCCGAAAAAGAGCAGCCGATAATCACGCGACGCTTTTAGCGGCGACAGATCAAGCAGCATTTGACGAAGCTCGATCCATTAACGTTTTAGCAGATCTGTCCAATGAAAAAGCCAGGTCGCGTAGATGTTCGCGACGATCGAAAAAATATAGATGCACCATTCCGGAATCGTGATCTTTTGCGGTGCGGACTCCAACAATATGATATACGTCCACGGCAGCAATACCATCGCATATCTATAGCTGAATTGATAGCCGCCGGCATTTCCGTGCATCCAGAGAACAAACGTCATCACGATGATCGAAAGCCACGCCGCGAGCTTTATGCCGCCGTCCTTTGCTCCCATCCGCAGAAGCAGGAAAAGAAATGGGCTGCTCAACAGGATCGAGCTCGAGAACGGGTCGGGCAGCAGATACGGAAAATGATCGACAACGTCCCACAGCTTCAGCAGCATCTGCCACGCCTGATCCGGAATGTATTTCGTCGAGAAAATTCCGTATCTGTACCACGGCTCGCTCAGAACGCCCGGTATCCTCGCATAGCCGAAGTCCGAGATCGAGCCGAATCTCGCGTAATTGTAAGCGAGAGTAGCAACGCCGAGGACGAACGGGACAGCATTGAATTTTGCGAGGGCGACGTAAGCTTTCTGCTTGATCGCCGCAGCTTTTTTTGCCGACGGTTCCCTGCGGCCGAGAAAATAATAGAAGATCGGGGCGGTCAAAAGGATCTCGGTCCGATTGCCGAACGCGAGTGCGAAGAACGCTCCGGCGATCAACGGCCTTCGATCAAAGAGCGTAAAATATAACGCTCCCAATTCACCGACGATGGCAAACCCAAGCGCAAGCTGCCACGCACCGGCGAACGTGAGATTCGTCCACATCCACGTTCCAAAAACGACGGCAGCGGCCATCAAGATCGTCCGTGAACGCGGTGCCTTGTACTTCTCACCGATCGATAACAAGAACCAAGCTGCCGCACCGGCAAGGATCGCCGAGATCCAAACGCCGGGCATTTCGTTGATCAGACCGATAGCCTTCAAAAAAGCCGCCGGGATCATCGACAGAACCGCCCCAAGCGGAAAGACCGAATAATAGCTGCCGCGGTACGGCACGAATTCATTCAGCCATGGCGGCGGCGGTTCCGCAAGCGAGATCGTTCCGGAAAGCAGTCTTCCGGCGACTCTGAACGTGTAGTCGTAATAATTCTGCGGCTTCGGGTTCGAGAGGAAATAGATCACGGCGGCGGCAAGCGAAAGCAGCGCCTTTTGCCTTGCTCCGAGCGCTTGGCTTTCCGCATCAGGCGGCGAAGATTCGGAGCTTGAATTCGTCATTTGCAATATAGATCTCGGGCCGTCGATCAGAAAAGCGGGTCGATTGACGAAGGATCATCGGAAGGCCGCCGTGCGGCGCATTTATGCCGTATTCGCGGCGGGTGAAGATCGCTGATATCTGCGGATTGAGCCGCTGCGTGATGCCGTATCGGATCGCACGCGACGCCGGCGGCGAGAACCCGTTCGTTCGACGCGGGTTTACGAACTCGATCGAATTGTCATAAATGTTGATCCTAGTTCGAATGTCGCGCATCGCAAGGTCTCGGTGCATCAGCATATTGATGACGGCCTCGGAGATCGAATAGAAATGATAGTGTCCGCGAGGCTTTGCGACGCTGTCGCCAACCAGCGTCAACCTTCGCTTCGGCCGTTCCTTAGCAAGATCGACATAGCGCTTTATGAAAGCAAGTATCGCTTCGTACTGCGTGTGAAGATTGCCCTTAACCTCGACCGCCTCGATCAGATCTGCACGTGCACCGTAACCTGAAAAACGTGCGACCGTAACGTTCGACCGCGGAAGAAGCTCGGCGACCTTCTCGTCTTTTCCGAATAACAATACGGCAGCGACCGTCGGGAAAAATTCGTCCGCGTTGCCGACTGCAAGAAGAAGATCCTTCCGCAGGAAATCGCTCGTCTGGTAGAGGTTAAGATTTGGAGCATTTTCGTCAAAGCCGCTCGCAAAACTCCAAACAAGTGCGTCGTCAAAGTCTGCTTCCGTTACGTCCTGGAGCGGAATATTCTCAAAGCCGAGCGGCCGCAGTTCATCGAGCCACGCCGAGAGTTCCGAACGCGATACCTCGCGTTTTTCGGCGCCGAAGCGAAGATAGAAGCGTCCGTCGCGGGTTCGATAAGGCCTTCTGCGGCCGTCGATATCGAGAGCAACGACGCGCTTACCGCTGTCGAACGCGATCGTATCGAGAACAGGGACGATCGGCGGCACGATCTCCTCGCGGCAGATGCGGGCGAGCTCCTCCTGCACCCATTCGGGATTGCTGACGCCTTCGATCCGAAGCTGGTCGTTGACGCCGAAGATGATCGTTCCGCCGTCTGTGTTCGCGAGCGCAACGATCCCTTGGGCGATCCGCTCGCTGTTCGAAAGCTTTACCTTGAGTTCGAGATAAGTGTCCTCGCCGCCGCGGATCAATCGCAGCAATTCGGTTCTGGTTGTCGATGGAGAATCTTGATTGACGAGATATTCCTGAAAGGAATGATCTCCTGTTGATTCAAAACGCGGGCTATGTCGGAATCTTTTTCGCGGCATAACGTACTTCAACTCTGACTTCCCTATTGAAGCATTTAATTGCCCGCAAAAGCAATTCTCGCACCGCCGCCCTGCCCTCTCCGGAGCGGCACATCGGAATGGAGAACGCGCTGACCGCCCGCTCACGCAGGCGGTTCTGACAAAAAGGCGGTTCGCCCGTTACTTCAGGGCTTCGATCGAGGCGCCGAAGTTGATGTGATATGGTTGGCCGGCGATGACGAGTGCCGGGACCGACTTGACGCCTGCGGCCTCGGCTTCGCCAACTCTACCTTTGGACTCGCCAAGATGAACTATCTCGACGTCGAATCGTTCGGCATCGATCGCCTGTGCGACCATCTGTTCGGCACTGACGCAAACTGGGCAGCCCGCGTGGTAAAAGATCGCTTTCTGTTTCATTGTATGTATCTCCCTGATGTCCTTTTAACTAGCAAAATTCCTGCTGTATGCTAGAGATTAGCAAGGATGAGCGGCCGCGGTAAGCAGGCACTTTTCGGTGAGATACGTACTTTTTGGTTCGCATTGTGATGACTGCTGCAAAAAAAGATCCTCAAGAAATGGACGCAAAGCGGATGGTCGAGAACATCATCCGCTGCAAATGGTCGCTGTCGGTGATCGACCTTGTAAAACGCGGCATCAATCGGCCGGGAGCGATGGAAAGGAACGTCGCTGGCCTGACGACAAAGGTCCTGAACGAGCGTCTCCGCAAGCTCGTGCGATTCGGCATATTGGATCGCGACGAGTTTGCGGAAGTACCGCCGCGTGTCGAATATCGGTTGACGCCGTTCGGCGAAAAGTTTGCCGTCCTGCTCGATGCCATCGACGGGCTGCAGGAAGATCTTGATAGAAATGGACTCTGAACCGACTCTCGCATACATCAGCCTCGGCTCGAATCTTGGCGACCGCGCAGGAAATTTGCTGTTAGCGGTACGCGGCCTTATCGAAGCGGATCTCGTCGTACATCGCCTTTCGACGATCTACGAAACAGAACCGATCGATATGGACACGGACCTTAAATTCCTGAATATGGTCGCTGAGGTCCAGATAGGAGCGGCGACACCAACTCAGTTGATGGCCCGCCTCTTGCGGATCGAATATTCGCTTGGCCGCGGCGAGAAGCACGCCGGGCCGAAAGAGCCTCGCACGATCGACCTCGACATCATCTTCATCGGCTCAGTGAAGCTGAATACCGATCTCGTGACGGTCCCGCATCCGCGAATGCACTTGCGGAAGTTCGTTTTGCGGCCCCTTGTCGAACTGATCCCGAACTTCGTCCACCCGATCCTAAAGACCGAGGTCGTCGAACTTCTCGCCGCTTCAGAAGATACGAGTGCGGTCCATCGCTGGTCGCCGAATCCGCGGGCGAAGGGCGAAACGGCGACTTGACCGCCAGGCTGAATTTACTAGCTATTCGCGGAGAAAAACGCTATTCTTAGGCAAATTTATGGCATATCTCCAACCTGATCGCGAAGGTAAGGTCTATCTGCCGGCGATACGCGCCGCAAAGGAAAAGGGCGAGAAGCTCGTTTGCCTGACCGCCTACGATTATCCGACCGCACGGATCGTCGATGAAGCAGGTGTTGACATCATTCTTGTCGGTGACAGCATCGGCAATGTCATTCACGGCTACGGCAACACGATCCCCGTTTCGCTCGACGAGATAACGTCGGCTTGTATTGCAGTAAAACGCGGGACTGAACGGGCGATGGTCGTCGCGGATATGCCTTACGGCACTTACCACGTCAGCGAAGACGAAACGGTCAGAAATGCCCTTCGCTTGATGAAATACGGCGGTGCCGAAGCGGTGAAGCTCGAAGGCGGGAGCAATCGTGCCGGACTCGTTCGCAGGCTCGTTGACGAGGAGATCCCGGTCGTCGCCCATATAGGACTGACCCCGCAATCGGTCTATAAGATGGGCGGCTATCGCGTTCAGGGCCGTACCGCCGAGCACGCAAAAAGGTTGATCGACGACGCAAAGGCGTTGGAGGACGCCGGAGCGTTCGCGATCGTTCTCGAACTCGTTCCACGAGAAGTTGCGGCAATGATCACGGAGGAACTCCATATTTCCACCATCGGCATCGGCGCCGGACTCGAGTGCGACATTCAGGTACTTGTGCTTCACGATCTTGTGGGAATGACGTTCGGCAGACAGCCTCGTTTCGTGCGGCAGTACGCGAACATCCGCGACGTAATGACCGACGCGATAAAGAATTGGTCTGCCGATGTGAAGAGCGGAGCTTACCCGAACGATTCTGAATCCTACGGCCTGACCGAAGAGACAAAGAAGGAGATCGCCGCGGATTCCAAGGCATAGATAAGGCCTCGAATGGAGATCATCAACAGAAGACAACGTATCTTTTCTATCTCACGCAAGTTCAGGCGAGAGAATAAGAAGGTGGGCTTTGTCCCGACGATGGGTGCCTTGCACGCCGGCCATCTGAGGCTTGTTGAAGAGTCGCGTCAACGCTCCGACATCACGATCGTCTCGATCTTCGTGAATCCTGCGCAATTCAACGACAAAGCAGATCTCGAAAAATATCCGCGCGACCTCACGCAGGATGCGGCGATGCTTGCCGAACTCGGCGTCGATTATATCTACGCACCTGATGTTGAGGAAGTATATCCGCCGGGCTTCTCGACCTACGTCGATGTCGAGGGATTGACCGACGTTATGGAAGGCTCGTCACGGCCCGGACATTTTCGCGGTGTAGCCACGGTCGTTACGATACTTTTCAACACGATACGGCCTGACATCGCCTTTTTCGGGCAGAAGGATGCCCAGCAGGTAGCCGTTATCGAACGCCTGACGCGCGATCTTGGGTTTGAAATGGAGATCGCGGTCCTTCCGACCGTAAGAGAGGCTTCGGGGCTTGCGATGTCGTCGCGGAACGAACGCTTGTCGGATGCAGGCCGCGAGAAAGCCGTCGTGCTGATCAACGCTCTTCGCGAAGCAAAAAAAGCTTTCAAGAACGGTGAACGAAATGCCGCAGATCTTGCTCAGATCGTTAGAACGGCGATCGAAGAGGAACCTTCGGTAGAATTGGACTATGTTGCAATAGTTGACCGTGAGACACTGCAACCTATTGAAAAGATTGCAGATAACGAAGCATTGATCGCCGCAGCGATCAAGATCGACGACATTCGCTTGATCGACAACGTCATCCTAAATCGAAAGCAGTAGCTTGGCATAAAGCTTGCATCTAACTAGAACGGATGGCCGCATTGCGGTGTCCTTCGAAAAGAAATGAGACGACTAACTCTTTGCATCGGTATCTTCGGTCTGATGGCGGCTTTCGGAGCAACGGCTTTCGGCCAGGCGTCGCTTAGATCACTTGGCGGCGGTAATATCGACGTGACGGCCCAAAAAGGCAAGGTCGTTGTGCTTGTTGTCGGCGCGAGTTGGCTTCCGCTTTCGGAAACGCAGGCGGAGGTCACAAACACCCTTGTTAAGAAATACGCGGCAAAGCCGGTCGTTTTCTACTTTGTGGCGACCGATGCTGCCACGGCAAAAAACGCTGTAAGCGACGCCGAATTGAAGCAATTCGCGGCGAAGAACAAGATCACCGTGCCGATGCTTCGCGATCCGGACGGAGCCGTCGTGATGAGCAAGCTGAATGTCGAGCAGGTGCCGTCCTTTGTCATTCTCGACAAGAACGGTTCGGTCTCGGGCGAACCTTTCGGCGGACTCGACCCGAAGTCTGACGCCGCGATCCCGCTATCAAAAATGATAGACAAACTGCTTTAACCGCTAATGAAAGAATAGATATTGGGGATCAGCCGGGCGTCTTACCGCCCGGTCTTTTTTTTGAACCCATGATCAGGCGATACACCGTTCCAATCGGCAAGCCGACCACGTTCCAATAGTCTCCTTCGATCCCGGAAATGAAAAGGGCTGCCTGAGCCTGGACGGCATATGCACCGGCTTTGTCGAGCGGATCGCCTTTGACCGCAAGGAACTCGATCTCGCTCTCACTCATCTCGCAAAAATCGACGCGAGTGCGTTCCAACGCACTCTCAACTTCGCCGCCGCGTGCGGCCGCGATCCCCGTGAGCACGAAATGCGAACGCCCTGAGAGTATTCGAAGCATTCGTTTTGCGTCGTCCAGATCAGAGGGCTTTGCAAGTATGCAGCCGTCGACGACGACCGTCGTATCGGCACCGAGTACGATCTCGTCGGGTCGGTCGCCCGCGACCGCGAGAGCCTTTTCGCGGGCGAGGCGAACAACGTAATCCTCAGGTGCCTCGCCGTCGATCTCGGTCTCGTCGATATTTGCCGGCTGTTTTTCAAATGGCCAGCCGACCGAAGTCAGTATTTCGACTCGTCGTGGGCTCGCCGATGCGAGCACGATTTTTGGCAGATCTATCATCGTTCGGTTTGAAGCAAAAATGGCGGCATTGTCGTAATGCTCCCTTAAAATGATAAATTATGAACAGGATAACTATCTAATGGAATCGCTCTTCAGCACATTTCCGGCGATCTTGAGTGAAGCTAAGGCGCCTGCCGAGGCGTTGCAAAGCCTTGTTTTTGCTGCGTGGCCTGCGGCGGTCGGCGAGCTTGTCGAAAAACGTACACAGCCGCTAGAGTTCTGCGAAAAACGGCTTGTGGTCGCGACCGAAGATAAGACCTGGAAGCTTCACTTGGAAGATCTTGCCGGCCAGATCATCGCAAGATTGAACAAACTTTGCGGCGAAGGCTCGGTGGTCTTTGTCGAGTTCAAGGTGGAACCCGAGGCTCTGAAGGTAAAAGCGAAGCGAACTTCGGAAAAAGGTGAAACTGCTGAAATTTCAAAGGAACTTCGGCTTGCCGCGTCAAAGATCGAAGACGCGAATCTGCGTCGCAGTTTCGTTGAGGCGGCCGAGGTGTACCTGCTTCGCGGATAGTAAGATTTTATGGATGTAAAACACGTGGCAAATCTCGCCCATATCGCGATCACGGAAGAAGAGGCCGCTCTATACGGGCCTCAGCTTGCCGGGATCGTCGAATATGTCGAGCAACTGAACACACTTGATACAACTGCGGTCGAGCCGATGCTCGGCGGCCTTACTGCCGAAGGCGAGTCAACGCGCACGATACGTGCCGACGAACCGCGCTCGTCGTTTACGGTCGAGGAAGCGGTCGGGCAAGCGCCGGATCCGGTCGCAGGACACTTTCGTGTTCCAAAGGTGCTTTAGGGATTAGAAATGCGAGGTCGGACGAACATAGTTCCAAGGTTGGCAGTTGCTGCATTGACGGCAGTGCTGGTATCGGTGTTGGCGGGAGCATGCCGAGTCGATACGTTTGACACATCTCCGTGCGGCGAAGCGAGCGACGCCGCCCGCCGATTCTACTCATTTCATCTTGGGAACGATATGACACCATCGCCCGAAAACCTTGAGAAGCGAAAGAAATATCTGACCGACGAACTTTTTAAACAATTGTCCGGCATCAATTCGAAGCAAGATTATTTTACTGCGTCAGAGAATTTTCCGCGTACGTTCAAGATCGGGCACTGCACCCAAAACTCGGCAGAAGACGCGACCGTACAGGTGCAGATCTACTGGAAAGACGACTATACGACCGAGCAGAAAGACGTTCTGGTTGATGTCGCAAAGCGGGGCGGCGAATGGTTGATAAATAAAGTTTCGCCCGATCCTAATTCAAAATAAGTTCTCTTTTCTATGTCAATAGTTAACGAAATCGAACGCGTTCTCGACAACGCAGAACGTGTCAACGGCGACTTGAATTCCTTTCTTTCGATCGAGCGGAACACCGCTCTTGCCCGGGCTGCGGAGGTAGATGCATCTTCTGGCGAGATGCCGCTGAAAGGCTTTGCGGTCGGGATCAAAGACAACATTTGCGTTAAAGGAATGCAGGCAACGTGTGGTTCCCGCATCCTCGCAAATTACAAGGCTCATTACGACGCAACGGCCGTCGAACGGCTAAAGGCCGCGGGAGCGGTCGTCGTCGGCAAGACGAATATGGATGAATTCGCGATGGGTTCATCGAACGAGTCATCTGCCTTCGGATCCGTGAAAAACCCTTGGGACAAAGAGCGGGTTCCCGGCGGCAGTTCGGGCGGTTCGGCCGCGGCGGTCGCGTCAGGCGTAGTGCGAGCTGCACTCGGAAGCGAAACGGGCGGGTCCGTTCGCCAGCCTGCTTCCTTTTGCGGCATTGCCGGCCTTAAGCCCACATATGGACGCATCTCGCGCTACGGCCTGGTCGCATTCGCGTCATCGCTCGATAACATCGGGATCTTCGGACAGAACGCGCGGGACGTTGCCGATGTGCTGGGCGTGATCGCAGGCCGCGATCCGATGGATTCGACGTCGGCAGACGTTGAAGTCCCTGACTATGCGGCCGAGCTGACCGGCGACATAAACGGAATGCGGATCGGCATCGTCCGCGACCTTATCGGTGAAGGGCTGGACGCGGACGTAAGAGACAGTATTGAAAAGGCGATCGACAACCTTAAGAAACTCGGTGCAGTGCCGGTCGATATCACTCTTCCATACGCGAAATACGGGATCGCTGTCTATTACATCATCGCAACCGCCGAAGCGTCTTCGAATCTTGCGCGGTTCGACGGCGTCCGCTACGGATTTCGTGCCGAAGAAGCCGCCGGACTCCGCGAGATGTATATGAAGACGCGTGAAGAAGGTTTTGGAGCGGAGGTAAAACGCCGGATCCTGCTCGGAACCTACGTGCTTTCGAGCGGATACTACGATGCATATTATGCGAAAGCTCAGAAGGTCCGTGCGATGATCAAACAGGATTATGTTGAAGCCTTCAAGAGCTGCGACGCGATCTTGACGGCGACCTCTCCGACTACCGCCTTCAAGATCGGTGAACGCCTGGACGATCCGCTCGCTATGTATCTGAGCGATATTTTCACGGTGTCGGCAAATCTTGCGGGAGTGCCCGCAGTAAGTGTGCCGAGCGGACTATCGTCCGACGGACTTCCGATCGGCCTGCAGCTTGTCGGCAACTTTTGGGGCGAGGCCGAGATTCTCCGTATCGCAAGCGCATACGAAACCGCATTTCCTCTCGTCGGTAAACCGACCGTTTTCGTTGGATGAAGATCGTCCTAACAGGCGTTGAGAAAGGGCTTGCCGAAGGTGAGCAAAAGGCGTTTCAGCAGGCCAATGTTTCGATCGGCCGCGATGCCTCCGATTGTGATGTCATTTTTCCAAATGACCGCTTCCCGATGGTTTCGCGGCATCATGCTGCCATCTCTCACGAAGCGGAAGGCTGGGTTCTCACTGATCAAAATTCTTCTTACGGTACTTTCCTTAACGGTCAGCGGATCACACGCTCTCGCCTGACTATCGGCGATGTTATGCAGTTCGGCCCGAGCGGGCCTTCAATGAGCGTTGTTTCGTTCGGAGACCGGCCGGCCAACGTTTCCGGCGGCATTTCAGAGAATGCGCCTGCCGAAGTCCGCTTTCCTGACAACCCTTTGCAGCAGGCGCTTGCTATCGGACAAGCGGAGATCACGTTCGGCCGTGATCCTCAGAGTACGGTCCCGTTTCCGGCGAATGACCGTATCGTCTCGCGAAATCACGCGGCCATCGTTCGGGCAGAAGGCGGATTTGTCCTCGAAGATCGTGGCAGCTTCAACGGCACGTTTCTCAATGACCAGCGAATCACCGCTCCGACGCCTTTGACGCACGGCGACAAGATCCGCTTTGGCACGGGCGGCCCAACGGCCGAATTCTTCGCACCGTCTCAACATTCGTCCTTCGAACATTCACTCGCCAACGAACGCGTCGCTCATCTTACGCAGAATGCTGCGGAGTTTCAGCACTTTGCCGGCGAAGGCAAGACGATCGTCGCTCGATTGGGCCAGCCTGTCGGCATCTCGAAAAACAGCGTGGAACCGCAGTTACTGATGTCGGTCGTTTTCGGCGACAAGCACGAGCTTGTGATCGGCCGTGCTGCGACGAGCGATATTCGGCTCGACGGGCTGGACATCTCTTCTCGACACGCACGCCTGAAACTATCGGGCGGACAGATCTCGGTCGAGGATCTTGGCTCCACCAACGGTGTCTATCTGAATGGAGCGCCGATCACCTCATCGCCCTTCTTGCCGAGCGACAGCGTACAGATCGGGCAATTCCTGATAAAGATAGATGCGGCGGGGACGATCGGGGTTTTTGATACGCGCGCAAGGATGCGTATCGATGCTTCGCATCTTGCTCGTTCGGTGCGTTCAAAAGGCGGCAGATCACAGCTCCTCGCCGATATCTCGCTGACCGTTCAGCCTAACGAGTTCGTAGGGATCATCGGACCTTCCGGCTCAGGCAAAACTTCGCTGATACACACCTTGAGCGGTGCCTCGCGGCCGGACGCAGGCAATGTGAGCGTGAATGGACGCGATCTTTACCGCGAACTCGCATCGCTCAAGCACTCGATCGGGCTTGTCCCGCAAGATGACATAATTCATCGCGAATTGACCGTTTATAGAACTCTGCTCTATGTTGCGAAGCTCCGGCTTTCGCGGGATGTGAGCCGGGCGGAGACCGACCGCACGATCAACGAGGTGCTCGATGTCACGGGCTTGCTTCCCCGTCGTGACGTCCGCGTCTCGGATCTTTCCGGCGGTCAGCGCAAGCGCGTTTCGGTTGCCGTTGAATTGATCACGAGGCCATCGCTCCTCTTTCTCGATGAACCGACCAGCGGCCTCGACCCGCAGACCGAATTCTCGATGATGGAACTCTTCCGTCAGATCGCGGATTCCGGCCGTACCGTCGTCATAACGACACATGCCGCCGAGACCGTGCGAATGTACGACAAGATCGCCGTTCTGATGCAGGGACGCCTTGTGTATTTCGGTCCGCCGGACGGTGCCTTGAAAGCGTTCGGAGTTTCGAGCGTCATCGAACTTTTTGCCCGTCTCGAATCCGGAGACAACGGTTCACTCGATACCGCCGCCGAAAGGTATCGGCAAGCATATATAGCTTCGGCGGACTTTCGAGAGTATGTTGCGGAACCGCAATCCCAAGCCGCAGCCGATGCGGATAGCGGACGCCGAGCTAAACGTACGCGCCTTGGTGTTTTTGGCTCGATCCGGCAATGGGCGACACTCTCACGGCGGTATTTCGAAGTCTTGCTCCGCGACAAACTCAATCTGGCGATCCTTATCGCAGAAGCTCCGATCGTCGCGTTTTTGACGCTCGCTGCGGTCAATCCGAAAGGTCCGCGGGACTTCATCTATTTTATGCTGTCGATCGTGGCGATCTGGTTCGGAACGAGCATCGCCGCTCGTGAGATCGTCTCCGAACGCGCAATTTATCGGCGCGAGCGAATGGTCAATCTCGGCATTTTCCCTTACGCAGCGTCAAAGTTTACAGTACTTGGTCTTCTTGTGGCGGTTCAGTGCATTCTGCTGTTCTTACCGCTAAAGATAGCCGACATTGTGCTTCCGGGAACGATGCCGGGCGAGTTTTTCGGGGTGCCGCAATTCTGGGCAGCACTCTTGAGCGCCGCGGTCGGGCTGGCCATCGGCCTGCTGATCTCCGCAACCGTAAGATCGAGCCAGATGGCAACCACGCTCGTACCGCTCGTGCTCATTCCGCAGATCTTGCTTTCGGGTATCTTCGGCGTTCCGAACAACGTTTCGCGGCCGCTTAGCATGGCCGTGCCGGCCGCATGGTCGTACGACACGATGAAACGCTTCTCGACCCTTTCGACACTCGAACCTGAAGGAGCGTCTCCCGGCGATTCGACCTACGGACGCGGGCTTTACAAGGAGATCGAAGAGGAGAATGATGCGATCCTCACGAAGGCTCGGCACGACCTCGAAGAATATCAGTCGAAGACGGAAACAAAGCTTCGAAAATACGACGATGACCGTAACGCCGGGCTTTCTCCGCCGCGGCCTGATCTCGACGAGATGCCGGCAATTCCGAACGCAAAGAAAGTGCCGGACGATCTTTCCCCGTATGTGACATTCCTGCATCCGTGGATGAACGAAGTTTTGAATCAGCTTGTCCTGATGTTAATGTTTGGAGTATTGGCGTTCACCGCTCTTCTAGTCCTTCGGATCAAGGACATGCGATGAATGCGAAGTTATTATGAAGTTTTTCCTTAGGATAGCGGCAATCTCTTGTCTTCTAGCGGTAGGCCTTTCAACAATGTCAGGTTGTGGTACCACTCCGGCCGCAGTGAATCAACAGCAGGCAAATACTGACGAAAAACCGGCCATCGGCAATAACTATCCCGTTCTTAAGGACGATATCGCCGACGCTGACATCGAACTCGTAAAGGGCGGCACGATGAAGATCAAGGATTATCGCGGCAAGGTCGTCCTGCTGAACCTTTGGGCGACCTGGTGCGGGCCATGCCGTGAAGAGATGCCTCACCTCATCGAACTAAAGAACAAGTACGGCGACAAGGGTTTTGAGGTCATCGGTCTCAACGTCGGCTTTCAGGACACTGACGAACCGGAACCGATCGACGATATTTTGGCCTTCGCGAAAAAGATGCGTCTGAATTATGAGCTCGCACGCATCCAGCCGGACGTTACAAAACAACTCCAAAAGATCGCTCAGATATCGGCGGTACCGGAAAGCTTTCTGGTCGATCGCGAAGGAAAACTTCGCGGCGTTTTCGTCGGCGGCGGCCCGAACGTCATTTCAAAACTCAAGACGACGGTCGATCGTGTAATGGCAGAATAGCCTCAGTGCTATTCGTGCTTCTCAACCGTGACCTCGGGTTTTACATCGATCGTCCTAAATGACGCAAGGCGGACGAGGCCCGGAGCCCCACCCTTGACCTTATTCACGAACTTCCGCTCGGTGTAATTAACAGCGGCCCGAGGCAATTCCCTTGCCGAACTGTAGAAGGCTGCAAGCGATGCCGCCTCGCGCAGCGTCCGCTGCGGGATCTCTTTGCGATTTGGATTTCGAATAACTACGTGCGAGCCGGAATAATCTGCCGCATGCAGCCATGTGTCGCGAACCGCGGCTAACCTCGTCGTCAAATAATCGTTGTCAGCCGCCCCTTTACCCACCAATATCTCAAAACCATCCGATGAAACGAATCTTCGAACGCCTTTTATCTCGGCGTCGCGTTTCTTCGGCTTTCGAATCTCGGTCGGCGCCTTTTTCGCGGGAAGTATGGAATGTAGCTGATCTTCATCGAGAGCTTCTTCGGCCGCGTCGATCTTTGCAAGTTTAGCTTCTGCCTCGACGATCTTTTGCTTTGTTTTAGCTATTCGCTCGAAGATCACCTCACGGCCGTTGCGGGCCTTTTGATACAAACGGAAGTATTCTTCGGCCGCCTCGGAAGCTGAAAGGCGTGGGTCTGCTTCAACGACGATCTCGGGCGTTGCGTCGTCAAAATAGTCGATCACGCGAAAACCGTTGCCGTCGCGTTTTGCGCTGTGAGCATTCGCAAGCAGGATATCGCCCAGGCGCTTCCATACCTCGGGTTCGCCGTGCTTTTCAAGGTCGCCGTCGAGGTTCTTCAGGAGCCGGCCGGCACGTGCGATCTCGCTCTTGACCCGCTTACGGATATCAGCCGCAAACTTCGCGATGCGTTCCCGTCGCTCTTCTTCGAGCCTTTCGTCTCGTGTCGTTATCATCGGCAGAAAAGATCTGGCCTCCAGCTCGAGAACATATCATTCTCATTGATCCGGAGGCCGATTTTGCGCTGGAAAGATTGACGTTAGAACTCTCGGACGACGATCGTACCCGAGGCGAGATCGTGTGCGGCGCGTCTTTCCGGATTAAAGAGCATCGGAACGAAACCGAGACCGCCAAGAACGATCGAGAGCAGAAAGACCGACGAGCTTACCGCAGCCTGCTGCATCGTGGGGTATTCATTCTCATCGACATCAACAACCTCGAGCGAGAATAGTCTCATCCCTAACGTCTTGCCGAGAAATGCAATGGAGAAGGTCGTGTAAAGGAACAGGACCATCGCCAGGGCTCCGGCAAAAAGCAGGCCGCCCGACAGCGACATCCAGTCGCCGCCGGCGAGCACGAAAGGCGACATCACGAACATCGTTGCGACGATCCCAATGATCAGATCGAACAGGCCCGCATTCACCCGCATAGAGAGCGGAGCAAGATCTTCGAAATCATCTTCTTCGAACTCATTTGCTGCCGAATCCGTCTCGTCCGGCTCAGCATTGATCACAAAGCGGCTGACGGTCGCCGTATCAACGTGAGTCGGCGCAGGTGCCGCGACTTCCTCGATATGATCCTCGTAAAGCTTTGCCGGTTCGCCTTCTTGGGGAATGACCTCCGCCAGCTTAGGCAGCTTGTTCGTGTCGAGCTTGATCCGCCTCGGAGCCTCAAAAGGCTTGGGTATCGGCGTATAGAATGCTGGTTCGGCAAGCTTCCGGGGTGCAGGCTGCACTGGCGTCGGCCGAACAACATTGAACTTACCATTCTTCTGAGCCGGTGTTCGCTGCGTAGCGATCGGCTCAGCTGCCTGTGTAGAGTAGGCGTGGCGCGACGCCTGGATCCGTCCGAGTGCGGCCGCAAGCCGCGGATCGGCATCCTGCGGGACGGACACAGATCTTGGTTTGGGTGCGAGAGCTGTCTTTGCCGCTTGAGTTACGACGCGAACTGGCGCAGGAGTCTCGGTCGCTGCCGGTGTAGGCGTCGCGTTTGCGGCCGCAGCAGATGGGATGCCCATCCGCTGGCGGACGGCGTTCTGCATCTGAAGACGCCATTCGGGGATCGCCGCCTCTTTGTTTGGAAAGCCAACAAGCGTCGGACTCGTCTTTGCGTGTTGACGAAGTCCGGAGGTCGGGCCACCGGCGGCCGGTTCCGCGGTACGAGCAATGGGTGGCTCGACACTTTTCGGTTGAAGCACAGGCGGTCGTTCGGGAGGCACATCGACGGCCGCTTCCATGGGTTGAGCCATCGTCGCCTTTTTCTTGGAAAGCGGGCCAGAGGTGATCTTCGTTTGAAGCTCCTCTCTCACGCTGTCGTCCCTCATCGCCCCACATGTAAGACAGATCGAAAGTGTGGGTGCCAGATCTCGTGCGCAGACCGGACATTTCATAAGCTTAAAGTTTTCTTGCTTGATCGCCCATTCTTGAGCTTGAAAATCGACAAAACTTGAGTGATGGTATCAACATTTACCTTAAGCAGTCAATACTAAAGCGCACAAAAAGCATCTACTTGCCGTGATTTAAGCAGTTGAAATATGCAATAGCTGAATTTTTCGGAAAATTTCGCGCTTAGAGAGGCTTGCGCCCGGCGAAACCGCCGTCCTGCTCATGCCAGAACTCGATCTCGCTTCCTTCGCCAAGCTGCCAGCAAAGATAGACGATGCGGCCATTTCGCAGGGAAGGAAAATCGATCAGTCCGCGAGAGATGTCTTTGATCTCAATGCCGCGTACAGCGATCGCTGCGGCAATGTCGCGGAGTTCGCACAGTGCCGTTATGTATGCTGTGCCCGATGCCATTCCGCCGCCAAAACGCGAGGAGGCACTCGCGGCCTCGGCTTCCGCCTGACAGGCCTTTAATAGGTCGTTGTGCCTTTGCAGTGTTAGCAGGTCTGCTTGGATCTCGATCAAAGCCGCATTGGCTTCGGACAGCGTAAATGTCTTCATCGGCGCTCTCGGACACGGTCAAATCTCGCGGCGTCGTCGGCCGGGTCATCTGCCGAGAAAACTTCCGTATTGGGTGGATTGCTGACATTCGGTGGAAATGACGGCATTTCGTAGTCGCCGCTCGTCGTATCCTTGCGGATCATATCGGCAATATCGCCAAGGTCGATAAAGAAATCACCGACATCGATAAGCCGAGGCGCGGTATTCGATCGAAAGCCGGCAACTTCTACGCGGCAGCCTTTGTATGCAACTGCATTGATGGCATATACGAAATCTTCGTCTCCCGATACGAGTACCGCAGTATCGTACCGGCCCGCGAGACTGAGCATATCGACCGCGATCTCGACATCAAGGTTCGCTTTTCGGGTGCCGTCATAGAATGTCTTCAGTTCTTTCTGAACGACACGAAAACCATTACGACGCATCCATAGCAAAAAGCCCTGCTGCCGCTCGGCCCCGGCATCAACTCCGGTGTAAAAGAATGCACGCAGAAGCCTTCCGTCGCCCAAAAGGACGCGCAGAAGTTTGTTGTAATCGATATCGATATTGTGGAAACGTGCCGCGTGGAAAAGATTGTTGCCGTCTATGAAAACGGCGACACGCCCGCGATTGCCAAGTTGCCACGATGAACTGCTTTTTGTATCAAAATGCATCCGTACAAACACCCCTTGAAAAAATGTGGGTGCCGCAAGACGGACGTTCTACCTGTTTAGGCGAGAGAGCGAAGAATCCGGCAAGACTCTCAAGATCGGATCAAATAGGCTGTCCAAACAAACCAAAAAACCTAATAAAATAAAGGGTCTGGAGCAAACTTCGCCCCTCTTTAGGGATTCTTTTCAATTTCGATATCAATAAAATTCTCTAAACAGAACGGCCGCAAAAGCGGAACCTTCATCTACAGTTTGCCCTTGAAAGGCCATTTCGGTCAAGCATTTCCATAATGTGAAGTGATAATATCTAATCCGTCCATAAGCAATACGGCTTATCAGGTTCGATGTCAGACGAGAACAAAACTACAGAGGCCCAGCAGATCCAGTCGGTACCGATCGCCTTCGCGCCCGATGAACTGACAAGATGCGAAAATTGCGGCCGCGATAACGCTCCGAATCGCTCCAGCTGCATATACTGCGGTGCCGAGATAGCGATCCGTGATGAATTCCTTTCACATGCAAAGGTCGTGGCAAACGACCTTGCGCCCGATGAGGCCGGATGGAATATTATCGCCCGGGCCTGCGCCATCGGCGACTCTCGATCTCACAAGGAACTTGAATCGCTCAATTTTCATGTTTCTGATGCTCCTGGCCTTCGCGGATCGAACGCTTTGATCCCGATCGCGAGGTTTTCTAGCGAGCAGACAGCTCAGGTCGCCCAAAAACGGCTCACGGCGTTCGAGACCGCGATCGTAGGCGACGATAGGTTCGAAGTAGAGAAACCCGCGACGCGCATCTCGAAACTTGAGCTAGACGGGGAGTCCTTGTTGTTCACGGACTTCAATCGCGGCTCGAGCGTGCGTTGGCCTGTGACTGATGTCTCGGCCGTTGTCCTCGGTACGATTCGGGTCTCGCGTACAACGACCTATGAGAAACGCAGCATTCGAAAAAAATCAACGATCACGGATGAAATTTCCGATGCGCGTGATTCGCCGCTGCTCGATATCTATGTAAACGGTGACCGCATTCCGTTTTCGGTCCATTCGACCGGTTTTGATTTTTCGATTTTGGCGGGCGATCGATCGCTCCTTGCTTCCGAGAACTTCACACGTTTGGCCGACAAGATACGAGTCATTGCTCCGCAAGCAAAGATCGTTACAGAGTTCGACGCCGTTCGAATGCTCCTGAGTGGGCCGTGGCCGGAAGCGAGCCGAGCCGACGGCCTCGGACGTGTGCAAACAGGAATCGGCCAGCGTCGCTACGGACGCATCGCAACGATCGACAACACATTACAATTCACAAAATTTTCTCGCCTGCAGGCTCTTAAACTCAATGAACCTAAGAGATAAACGATCAAGGCCTGAGCGTCGTCCGCACACCGAACGTGAGCGTTCCGAAAGGCAGCACCATTCCGAAGGCGTTTTATTCGGCGTATCGCCGGTGCTGGAGGCGTTGCGGGCGGATCCGCGGCGTGTGGATCGCGTAATGATCGCCCAAGGTGCAAGGGAAACTCGCCTTTCCGAGGTGATCGACCTTTGCCGTGCAAACTCGGTTCCGTTTACACGAGTCGCTCGCGAATCCCTTGCAAAATATGCCGATCGCGGGGCAAATGTTCAGGGCGTTCTTGCGTTCGTCGCGCCGGCGCAATACGCGGATGTTGACGCGATCCTTGAAAATGCGAACGATACATCGCTGATCGTGGTGCTTGACGGCGTCGAGGATCCTCGTAATTTCGGTGCCATCATCCGCACGGCCGAGTGTGCCGGCGTGGACGGCATCGTCATTCCGGATCGGCGTTCGGTCGGCTTGACGGACACGGTGGCGAAAGCTTCGGCCGGGGCGATCGAGCACTTGAAGGTCGCAAAAACGCAAAACTTGAATCGATTTATCGAAGGCCTTAAGAAACGGGATATTTGGGTCGTCGGCACCTCGGTCGATGCTCAAATGACATACGACGAATGGGATTGGACGCGCCCCTCTGCCCTCGTTCTGGGCGGCGAGGGCCGCGGCCTGCATCGCCTCGTCGCGGAGAATTGTGACGTATTGGTAAAGATCCCGATGTATGGAAAGATAGATTCCCTGAACGTTTCGGTCGCATCCGGCGTAATATTATTTGAAGCTCGCAGACAAAGGAACGCGAATTCGGGTGTAGAATAGAAAGGCTATGTTTTGTCCAAAGTGCGGTCAAAAGAACCCTGAAGAAGGCAGATTCTGCCGAGGATGCGGTACCGACCTTGCGGTCCCGACCGGCTCTCTCGCCGCCGGTGTCTCGACGGCGTTAACTTGTGAAAAGGGCAAACCCCTCACATACGAACGCGCGATCGGCAAGATCTTTACAGGGCTTGCATTTCTTGCCGTTTCGATCGCCCTTGCGTTCTCAAAGATGGGGTATGGATGGTGGTTTTGGATGCTGATCCCGGCGTTCGGCTCGCTTGGGGCCGGAGTCGCGCAATATCTGCAGATCAGGCGATTTGAAAAAGGCAGGATGGCCTTCTCGGGCGGAATTCCGAATCAGGTCACGAGCGCACCAGCCAGCTATGGCCTGCCCGGCCGTGAACCGGAATACGCTAACGTCGAATCCCGCTATAAGACCGGCGATCTCGTTCCGCCGAGCGTTACGGACAACACGACGCGTCACCTCGACCTTGTCGATAAAGAAGGTCAAACGAGGCCGCTCGCAAAGAACGAATAGAGACTACTTCACGAACACACGGTAGTTTCCCGAGTTGCCGTTCGCGTCGAACACGCGGATCGTTGCGGTCGCTGCTTTTCCCGCCGGCACCTCAACAACAAACTTCTCGTTCGGGCTGTCCGCTATACCATCAACAGGGTAGATCGGCTTCCAATCTCCCGCGTTAATGCTGTATTCGGCACGCGATATGTATGAAGCCGCATCCACGGCATTGAAGGAGAGTTCGGCCGTGCCGCTCATCACGACGGCAGGTGCCGCCTCTGTAACTACCGGCGCTGTGTTGTCGATGTCGATAGTGTCGGTCAAACGTTCACCGGTCATCGCCAATGGAGCAGGATTCGACATACTGTCGCGCGCAACTACCTTAAATACGTACTGTCCGTCCGCAAACGATTGTCCATCGACAGTGAGAAATGTGTCGGTGATCCCGGACTTCAATTCCCGCCATACGGACTCGCCAACGGCTCTGAAAAAAACGTCGAAGACGATCGTGTCGTCATTCGCATCAGCGGCCGTCCATTGGAGCGAAAGCGCACCGCGCTGATAAAGACGTCTCGGTGCAGCGGCCGCCGTCGGCAAACCGAATAGTTCCGGAGAAAGCCCTGAAAGCTCTATATTCGGGTCCGTCGGTGCGGCAGGATTCGGCTGAAGGCCAACATTTGTCGGGAGAACTTCAAGCGATGTTATCTCGGGAGCGGTATTACGCGGCAGGAACGCAAGACTCACTGAACTCAAGGTCGCCCCTGCATTTCTAAGCGTTGCGCGCCATTGTATATATCGTGCCTTGGGACTCGACACCTGGAATCCGTTCGGGTCTGATCCCGCGGGACTCCAATCGCTCCAGGTATTGTTTGGAACTTCAGTATTTCCTGAACGAACCTGAAGCGAAACTGCACCGCTCGAACGCCAACGCAGGCGTCCCCAAGACGCGGTGGCTCCCGCGTCGAGAACAGGCGAGGAATACGAACCTTCTGCCCCGTCATTCTGACCGAAGCCGTAAAGCGTGCCCGGGTTGCTTCCGGATGCAAGAAAGCCTGCCGGGCCGATCGAAAGGAAATTTGATATCTGTCCCGCAGACGTCTGCAGGAGGAGCGTCTCGCGTCGCTCGTTCGTTACCTTGTAAACACGGCCTTTATCGGATGTTCCCACCAAAACACCGTCACCCACCGCCGCGAGCGAAAACCCGACCACGGTTTCCGGCGCCCAAAGCAGCTCGACCGTTCCGTCCGACAGAATATGATAGACGGCCGACTTCGCCTTCGTGAGATCGAAGTCGGACTTGGGAGCTTGGGCGGCCGCTGACGGCTTCGGGACAGTGACCGGCTTATCGCCTTTCTCGGCCTTTTCACCGTCGGCAGGTGCAGTCGCTGCCTTAACTGTCGAGGCCGTGTCGGCTATCGCAAGCGCGTAGATCGAGCCGTCAGGAGCAACGACGGCGGAATGCATTTCGCTTAGCGGTGAATCTAGGAGAGCGAAAGCCTTCCCGTCGGGTGCTATCTTCAGCAATATTCCATTCGCATCGGTGCCTGCGTAAAGATTGCCGGCGTTATCGGCGGTCAGCGAAACGACGTGCATATCTTCGGAATCGTAAAACACGGAGGTCTCCGGCTGGGAACCGGCCACCTTTACCTTGTAGATCTTTCCCTGATCGCCGGTCGCAACGATGAGTTCGCCGGTCGGCAGTATCGCCAGCGCCCAGATGTATTTTGCCTTCGGGTCAAAATAGATGCTCGCCGTGCCGTTTCTCTCAATTCTATAAACTTTGCCGTCCGGCATCGTTGCTGCAAAAACATCGCCGTTGCGAGCGACCGCGACCGCAGACACATTCAGCTCAGAAAGGTCAGTCAGCAATGTGCCACGGCCCGCCGGATCGACGCGAAATACTTTGCCGTTCGGTCCGGTGCCGAGAATAGTATTGCCCGCTGCGTCTCTAGCGGCAGAAAAGATATAGGATTCGCCCGTCGCGAAGGTTTTGGTGAGTTTCGGCGCGATCGACAGTCGTCCGTCATCGCCGATCGAGACGCCGTCGGCATCGCCCTTCAGAATGTCGGCTCGCGAATCGACGGTCCATACCTGCGGACCGCCCGCGAAGATGTTGAGTGCAAGAAAAAGGAGAATGACGACAAAGAATGATATTCGCTTCATTTTTTTGATAGATGATAGCAAATTCAACGGCTCTTCAAACTTTCGTTTTTGATATTGGCCTTTGTGCCGCGTGCCCTTGCGGCCTGCATAAACTCGATCGCATCCTGCATATGCTCGGCCTTGCCGGTGATAAGGCGTGCGCTTCGTTCGCGGGTCAAGTATGCCCAGAACCAATCTGTCATCACTGCGAGCCGGTTCTTGAAGCCGATCAGGAAAAAGACGTGGAGGAAAAGCCACATCAACCAAGCAATGAATCCGCGAAACTTAAATCGGCCGACCTCGGCGATGGCTTTGCTGCGGCCGATCGTCGCCATTGTTCCTTTATCGTTGTATTCAAAGGGCTTACGCGGGTTTCCTTCGATCTCGGCAAGTATATTCTTCGCAGTTTGTTCGCCCATTTGCATTGCCGCGGGGCTCACGCCGGGAACAGGCGTACCGTCGGCTTGTTTGATCGATGCCATATCGCCGATCACGAAAATGTCCTTGTTCGGCTTGATCGAAAGATCGGGCTCTACAAAGACTCGGCCTGCCTTATCGGTCTCTACACCGAGTTTCTTGCCTAGGCTTGAAGCCGCAACGCCCGTCGCCCAAACAACGACATCGCAATCGATCCAATTTTCGCCGACCTTGACCCGTCCCGGCTCGATCTCTTTCACGAATGAATTCAGCCTCACCTCGACACCGATCTCCTCGAGTTGGAGTTTTGCGCTGTTGGAAAGGTCCGGTGCGAAGGTTCCGAGAATGCGATCGGAACCTTCAAAAAGGACAACGCAGGCGTCTGCCGTCTTGATCGCCTTAAAATCTTTCGCAAGGGCCTGCCGAGCGATATCTGCGATCGCGCCTGCGAGTTCAACGCCGGTAGGGCCGCCGCCGACCACAATAAAATTCAATTGACGCTTTCGATCCTGGAGATAAGCATCGCGTTCTGCCATCTCGAAGGCAAGAAGCACGCGGCGGCGTATCTCGACGGCATCGTCAAGGGTCTTTAGCCCCGGAGCCGAGGTCTCCCAATCATCATGCCCAAAGTACGAGTGTCTGGCACCTGCGGCGACGATCAAGTAGTCGAAGCTCACACGCACGCCGTCGCCAAGCACGACCTGTTTGTTTGCGCCGTCGATATCGACGGCTTCGCCAAGAACGACCTCGATGTTCTTATGGTTGTGAAGGATCCGCCGGATCGGCTGCGCGATTTCGCCGGGCGAAAGGACGGCAGTTGCGACCTGATAGAGCAAGGGCTGAAAAACGTGGTGATTCTGCCGGTCGATGACCACGACATCGACATCTTTGTCCGCCAGGTATTTTGACGCACGAAGGCCGCCGAAACCGGCGCCGATCATCACAACTTTCGGCCTCTTTGCCATAAAATTCCCCAATGTTTCAAACGCCGATATATTTTGCGTAGAGCGTTCGGGCAACGGTCGGGTCATCAGTTCCTTTTACGATCGCCCGTCCATCCGTAAAGACCGTTACCTCAAGATCGTCCGGTGAAAAACGCAGCAGATACTCGTTCTGATCGACCGGGAAGTTGAATTTGAGGCGATCGGCAAGCTGATCGAGGTCAAGTTTGGTACTCGCGAACGGCGCGACCTGTACTGCGTTTCGTCCGCACAGGACGGCCACAAACTCGCTTGATTCAGCATCGAGAAATTCAAATTCATGCTTTCCGCACGTTGGACAGTTAGGATCCGGCCGGCCGATCCCGATCGAATTTTCCTCATTTGTCCATACGTCGAACTGCCGCAACTTGCGGCTCAAAACATCAAGGTCTCCCACAAGAAGTTTGAACGCCTCGGCCGCCTGCATCGCCGCAACACGCATTACGACCGGCGCGATCACGCCCGCCGTATCACAGGTCGGTGCCGAACCCGGTTCGGGAAGTTCAGGGAAAATACATCGAAGGCACGGGGTTTCGCCGGGGATGATGTTCATCGTCATCCCGTAACTTGAGACGGCCGCTCCGTAGATCCAAGGGATGCCGAGCTTCACACACGCGTCGTTGATCAAATAACGCACCTGGAAATTATCTGTTCCATCGATGACGAGGTCGGAGCCCGCAACAAGTTGTTCAATATTCGAATTGGAAACGTCTGCGACGATATCTTCGATCTCGATCTCTGAGTTGATCTGGAAGATCCGGCGCTTTGCGGCAACGGCCTTCGGCAGACGGTCAACGGCATCGTCTTCGGTAAACAGTGTCTGACGCTGGAGATTCGTGTATTCGACAAAGTCGCGATCGACAAGCTTGATCTTGCCGACGCCGCCGCGCGCGAGCATTTCACCCTGAGCACAGCCAAGAGCACCCACGCCGATAAGCAGGACCGTCGATCCGGCGAGTTTCTCCTGCCCTTCGGCACCGATGGGATGAAATAGGATCTGTCTGCTGTAACGTTCCTGCATCGCTTCTATCGTCTCATCTTCTTAGCAATAGACTCGCGAACCAACTGTTCATCGCCCCGAAGGCCTGTCCATATCTCGAACTGCCTTAGGCCTTGCGAAATAAGCATTTCAACCCCCGGGACGATCGTGGCACCTACCCTTCGTGCCGCAGCAAGCAGCGGCGTGTCCGTCAGCTTTGTGACAAGATCATAGACGATCTGGCCCTCCGAGAACCTGGCATTCGGCACGGGCGAAACACTTTCAAATTCTCCGCGCATTCCTATCGGTGTCGCATTCACTATTATATCGAAACCCGAAAGATCATTCCCATCCCGCAGGTCTGCGACGGAATATTTCACATCATTCCGCAAGCCTTCGGCGGCTTCAACGTTTCGCGCAAAGACCGTGATCTGGGCTCCGGCTCCTACGAACGCGGAAAGGCACGCCCTAGCCGCACCGCCTGAACCGAAGATCGCAATACTAGTCCCCTTTAGATCGTGTACGCGGCGTTTCAGCGGTTCGAGAAAGCCGTCCGCATCGGTATTGAAGCCGATCAGTTTTCCGTCCTCGACCTTCACGGTATTCACTGCACCGGCCTTGCGGGCCGATTCGTCCAACTCGTCGAGCAGTTCGATGATAGCGAGTTTGTGCGGCATCGTAACGCTCAGCCCGCCAAAATCGAGTCCGGCTTCCTGCGTTCGCGGGTGCACGAACTTCTCGATGAACCCGGGCAGATCCTTTACGAGGAAAGGAAGGAAAACAGCGTTCAGTCCGGCCTGTCGGAACAACGGATCGTGAATGTTCGGCGAGAGCGATTGGCCGATCGGATCGCCGATGACACCGTAGATCTTCGTGTGTTCGTCGATCTCGTCCACGCTATACAACTCACGCATCTCGTCAGCGGTCACTTGTCCCGATGCCGTAGCACCCTTCCCGTCAAGCGATGCATATGTGAGCAGAGCACCTCGCGAGGGAGCCAAGATTCGCATCCACATTCCGGCGTCACCCATCGCAATGACGATCGCCTTTATCTTGCGTTCTGAGGCTCTTAGAAGCGTCTTCCAGGCAGGCAGAGCAGCCGCCGTGTCGCTCGGCATAACAGCGAGCTTCACGGCTCGTGCCTCGGCCTCCGCGAGTTCGTCGAAGATCCCTTCGATGTTGTCCGTAACGCCATTGAAATCATGCCGAGAGATGATCTTGTTCGGGTGTTCGGTCCAAGAGACGGCATCAGATTCGACGTCGCAGCCCCAAAATCCGTCCGGCAGATCTCGCCAGAACGCCTTTCTTTCGGTATCAGAAATTTGCCGGAAACCGCCTTCGGCTTCCGGGCGAAATGTTGCGATCAAACGGCAGCGAGAGGCGAATTGAAGTGCTTTCTCTACCGCAGCGAACAATTCGGAAGGTTCGACGGCATCGAATCTTATCTCGATAAAGCCTGGCTCAAGCTCCATCGCTTCCTCGAGACGCATCGCCAACTCGCTCGTATTCGACGGAGCGATGGCAACGCAGATCTTCGAATCGCGCCTCATGAATATCTTCGGGTCGGCAGCGTCAGTATGAACGTCGCGGCCGTTACGAGCCCTGTGATCATAGTTACGGCTGAAGCTACGACCAACGCGGTCTCACCGCTTTGTCTAACGCCGACAGCGGCGGCGATCCATGCGATCGCCAACGGAAAGAAATAGTTATTTAGCTTCCAACGCACCAGAACCGCCGAAGCGCCGGCGATCAACAAGCAAATGACACCCAGCGTCTGAAAGGCGCCGTCACTCATCGAAGTTTCCTGCGAACGGACGAGCGCGAGGACGTTGACAAGGGCCATAACCAAAACCCAGGCGGCATAAAGGCCGAAGGTGCCCTTCCCAAGAAGAGCTTCTGTCGCGGTCTCGACATTTTTCAGGGGACCGAGCATCGCGATCAGCGTACCTAGAAGCCCGACGATCAGGAATGCTGAAAGCAGAAGCATCGACCGATGCCATGCAACGCCCCAAAGGCAATTTAGGATGCACGCAAGGATGTACGTGATTCGGATGCCGGCGAAGCTGGCTGCTTTGCTCGGAAGAGCTTGATAGACCGCAAAAGCGATCGACAGAAGGTAAACGATGGTCAAAAGGGATGCCGAGTATCCGGCCGGAGTTATGGGCGTTGGGAATAGTGCCGCAATCGGGTTCGTCGCGGTAGCATTCAGTGTTCCGACCACGAAGTAATTCAATGTCAGAACGGCTGCAGTAGCCACAATGACGACCATCGCCAGTGGAGAGACCTTGTTCGTTGCCATAAGTTCGATTATGCCAAAATGATCGGCGAAGTGAAGTTGGACATGGCACTGTTTTGCTTTTGCGCTTGCCGAAATTAACCAAAACGTATAAAAATAGCCCCAATCGGTGCATCTGCACCGACCTTGCGGCCTATGCGTAAACTTTTCCAACCCATTTTGCCGCTTTAGCGTCATAATGCAGGCGAGTGGCATTTAACTTGCTATAAAAAACGCGGAAGACGCGCACTTTCCCGACTTTCCCTATGCTGCGTTTGTTAAAATAGGGAGTGAAAGAAAGAGACATGAAAGCAATTCGACATTTTTTGTTATTGGTGGTCGTTATTGGGGCTTCCGCATTGGCGGTCGCGGCCCAACACGGCGATCAGCCAAAGAATCCGCCGCCGAAAGGCACTCCGCCGGTCGTGAACCCTCAGCCCAAAAGGCCTGAGCCGCAGCCGCAGCAGCCAAAACGCCCTCAATTCGCATTTGTTGACGCGATCTACGTCGATATGCGATCTGACGAACGATACAGCTGATACGAAACTCATTGCATGGCCGCACCATTCTCCGGTGCGGCGAATACTAAACAGATCTCCTTCAGGGCGTTTTTTAACGCCCTTTTTCTAGCTTCAGCCTCTAGCGTGCCGGCAGGCTTTTTGTTTACAATGAAAGCCATGGCAGAGAACGAAATTCCCGCAAAGAAGTCCTACGGCGGACTCGGCAAGCACATCCAACCGGCGCGTACGCCCGGCGAACTCAGCATCACAGAAAAGATGCAGGGCGGCGACCGACATGCAGAGATCCAAGCCGAGCGTCTTCGGGAAGAACGGTTCCCGGAAGGCAAAAGCCCGCAAAGCAGAACGCCCGCGGCCTAGGCTCCATCTAAACGCCGTTTCGAGTATTCCACCCTACAAACTTGGAAAGCCTTGATCGTTAGTATTTTATTCGCTAAGGATAAAATATGCCTCGAAATGGACTTCGGCCATTCGGGCTGGTGAGCATACCGGCCGAGAATGCCATCGACAACCTCAACGAGTTCGGTGTTCGTCCACGGCGCAACCCGCACCAACTAGGCCTTTCGGAACAAATAACATACAGCGACCGACAGGCCCGGATGCTTATGGAGTGGATGCGCGAGATGCACTTTTCGCCGCGAAATTCCCGCCAACGCGGCTCGTACCGCGGTCGGGTCTTCGTTCGTATCCGATTCTTGAAACCCCTCAAGACTACTTTCTAATTTTTTCTCATCCGGTTTGTATGCTCGCTTACCCAGCGTCGGCCAACGAGCGGTTAGTCTTTAGATGTCGGGTCGGAGTTTGCTGAGATTCTTCGACCTGATTACGGCCTAGTCCCCGTTCTGTTCTGCATTTCGGAGACTATTCGTAAGCTCTCGAGTAGAGAGTGTCCAGCCCGCCGTGTTCGGGGATGCGCGGCGGGCATTTTTGCGCCCTTTGGCACACTCGCCCACCGTTCTCAATTCCCCTCGATGCCGTCCGCCCGCTCCGTTCTGACGTTGTTGTGCATTTCGTGCAAATCGTGCAAATCGTGCATTTCGTGCACTTTGATACATTTTGTGCGGTTTGATACGTTTTGTGCGGTTTGTGCTTCAAAACGGCCGCGTCAATTCGCTATGATGACAACACGGTCCAAACGGCCGTTTGGTCTTTGACAATTTAAGTTCTAGATTCGAGGTTCGAGGTTTGCGATTCTTATTTCGAATCTCAAATATCAGATTCTCTTTTTTGAAATCGAGATTTGAAACGGATCAGATTCGTGAATTCGTAGCGACTTTCTTACCGCAGCCAAAATACCCCTGGAGCATGCGGAGCACGCGACAGAGACATGTCGGCGGCCGCACCGCCTCCGAGGTTGGTTTTTGGGCACGGTTCCACGGCATAAATGCCGTGGCAATTCAAAAGCCATTCAGCTCGTGGCGGGTTTAGTGTATTGGTGCCGTCTAGAAGATTTGAACTTCTGACCTATCGCGTGTGAAGCGAGTGCTCTACCGCTGAGCTAAGACGGCACATGATGTAGTTAGAGGGACGGGTCGTCAGCTTTGGCCGAGCGGTTCTCGTCGGTGCGTTTTATTGTACTCAAAGCCGAGTCCGTATAGTAGTGGATGCTTCCGGTCGCGCGGACGCCTTCTGCGACCTGCGGATCGGCGGTCACGCTAAAGAAAGCAGGCTTTGCACCCGAAGCCTGTTCGATCGTGAGCTTGTAAACATAGCCGTTCACGGTCGGTGTTTCGCCTTTGAAGCCTTCATCGAGCAGGCCTTTTGTAACGAGGTCGTCGAATGTTGCGAACTTTCCCTTGTTGCCGGCGGCGAACTGAGCCTGATAGACCTTAAGCCGGTCGAGCGTCTGTGCTGCGGCGGTCTCGTTGCCGGAACGGATCATGGCGCTCCAGCCGATGCCGCCGACCGCGATGAGAAGTGCGATGATCGCGATGACGATCATCAGCTCGATAAGGTTGAATCCGCGTTCATCACGCAAGGCACGGCGAATTGATCTCATAGGCTAAAACGCTGCTTTTCTCGATTCCCTGCACGTCCGGACAGGGCTGTTTGTTCCAGATTCTAGACGGTTTTGCCTCTATTTTCAAAGGCCGCTGTTTTTGGCCCGCAAACAATACCGGCAACTTTTTGATGCAGTTGAGCGTCTCTTTCAGCTAAAATAGTTTTTGAAGCCGCATCTTGAGGCTTCATTGCGAGATCTACCAGATGAGAGATTGGATCGCTTCAAGATCGCCAAAACCGTTCGCAGTCGTTGCCGATAATTCGGGCAGCCAAAAGCTCGCTCAAGTGTGCGACGCTGTCGGCGGCGTGATACGCGGCAAGCCGGAGAGCATACGCCAAGCACTCGTTGCGATAATTGCAGGCGGCCATCTGCTGATCGAAGATGTCCCGGGCATCGGCAAGACGACGCTCGCCAACGCATTTGCCCGCGCGTTCGATCTCGTGTTTCAGCGGATCCAGTTCACATCGGACCTTTTGCCGTCGGACGTAACGGGCCTTTCCGTCTTCAATCAAAAAACGGGCGAGTTCGAGTGGAAGCCCGGCCCGATCTTCGCGAACCTCGTGCTCGCGGACGAGATCAACCGTGCGACGCCAAAGACGCAGTCAGCGCTTCTTGAAGCGATGGCCGAAATGCAGGTAACGGCCGAAGGCGAAACACGGCCGCTGCCCGATCCGTTCATCGTGATCGCAACCCAAAATCCTTCGGAGCATCACGGCACATTTCCGCTGCCGGAATCTCAGCTCGACCGCTTCCTGCTGCGATTGAATTTAGGTTATCCGACTCAGGATGATGAGCGCGAGATCCTTTTCGACCGCCAGGAACACGACCCGCTTGACCGTGTCGCCGCCGTCCTTAGTTCGCAGGAATTGCTTGAGATCCAGAGCAGCGTTGGACACGTTCGGGTGGATGAAGTGCTGGCGGATTATCTGCTCAAGATCGTCGATGCGACGCGACGGCACGAATCGCTCGAACTCGGCGTGAGTCCTCGCGGTTCACTCGCTCTTTTCCGTGCGGCTCAGGCGAATGCTGTCATCGAAGGACGCAGTTTCTGCATTCCGGACGACATAAAACACCTTGTAATTCCCTGTTTCGCTCACCGCATCCTTGTCGGCACGCGCATCGCCGCCGGAACCGCACGCATACGCGAGGCCGAACGCATCCTGCGATCCATCATAGATTCGATCGAAGTCCCGATCTAGCGCACAGCAGGCTTAGACGCTCCGGATCATTTTGGGAACTCAAAGGAAGTTAGAATAGATCTCAAGACTTTCTGATCCGGGGTCTTCGTATGGACGTCCGACTATTGCTAAAGCTCGTTTCGAAGCAAGATCTGCGAAACTTCGCGGTCGGAATTGTCGTCGTTACCGGCGGACTTGGCCTTGCCGGATTGACTCTTTATGCGCACGAGGCGAACCGATCGCGGCTTGCGGCGATCGCAGCAGGCCTTTCGCTCATTTTTATCCTGCTGATCTTGATCTTCGTAATACCGCCGCTTGCAAAAAAGGCAAGCCGCGAAGCCTCTCAGCTGAACTTGCCGTTCGAGTTCACCCTCGGCGGGAGCGTGATGGCCGTGCTCATCATTGTCGTCGGGTTTTCAGCGTGGAATACAGGCAATAACCTGCTCTTTATAGTTCTTTCGGTGATGCTTGCGGCATCGACCGTCGGGTTTGCCGCCGGTTGGCTCACCTTGCGGAAACTCGATATACGACTGCGCTTTCCCGAAACTATCTACGCCGCAGAGCCTTTCCCGATCACTCTCGAGGTCTCAAATCGAAAATGGTTCTTACCTGCATTCTCGATCGTGGCGGAAGTTCGCGGCAAAGAACGTGAAACGATCGCGGCCGCGGACGAAGTGAGCGAAGCCCTTCCGAACTTCATCGCAAAAAGATTGCTCGCGGCACCGCATACGAACCTTACCCTCGATCATATTACGTATATTCCGCCGCATGATTCGGTCCAGCGGCAAACCTCCCAAAGCTTCGCGGCCCGCGGACGCTTCAGGATCACTGACTTCGAGCTTTCGACCGGCTTTCCGTTCGGCTTTTTTCGGCATCGGCGCCGTTTGGCGGCCAACGAGGCCGATATCTTGATCTTTCCGCGGCGTACGGCTCGACGCGAAGAGGAAGAGCTTCTTTCAAGCTTGGGAAGTCGGGACGCGTTGAAAACACGCGGCTCCGGCGACGACCTGCTCTTCCTGCGCAATTACGAAGCGGCGGACGACATTCGCCGCATCGATTGGAAGGCAACGGCCCGAACGCAGAACATAATGGTCCGCGAATTTGCCGCCGAAACCGACGCAAGGGTGCGGATCATTATTGGCGGCTTCGGCCCGGCCGCGAACGTACCGCCCTTGCGCGAACGCATCGCCGGAAAGACCGCTCATCACCCGGAATTTGAGGCAGCGATAAGCTTTGCCGCCACATTGCTCACAGACCTTGAGTCCGCAGGCGTGGAATTCTCCGTCTCGGTCGGTGACGCAGATCTTCTTCTTGGGAGTTCCAAAGCCCATCTTTTTTCATGCCTTTCTGCCCTGGCCCTGGCCGAAACCCCGAAATCGATCGAACCTAGATGGCTCGAAATACGTATGGCTGATACGGGTCCGAATGACGTTATCGTCGTCCTGACATCGGCTCGATCCGGGATCGATGCCGCATCCGCGGCTCATTCCCGATTGAAAACGATTACGTTCTAGCATCTGATTCTTGTCACAAAATAGAGATCGGCGGTGTTTTAATACTGATGGGTGGCATTTTTCGATGCTGAAATGAGTGAGATCTACAACATTCTTGTGGACATAATGTCCGAACAATCCGCGGCATCGCGAGCGAATGAGAGAATAGGGTTCGAGGAGGCATTTGCGCTCCATCATCGAACCGTCTTTCGTGCTGCACGCTCGGTCGTTGCGGATCCCGGCATCGCAGAGGACGTCACTCAGGAAACCTTCATCCGGCTCTACAAAAACCTCGATTCACTCGATAATGATGAAATGCTCAAGCCGTGGCTCATTCGTGTCGCAATAAATCTTGCCCGGAACGCGGTTCGCGGTACAATGAGAGCAAACACCCGAGAGGATAATTACGTCAAAGAATATGGCCTGCAAGAAAGAAGTTCCGTCGAGGTGGATTTTGAGGAAAATGCAGGTGTGAATGACATTTACCGAGCGTTGGCCCACGTCAAGGAGCCGCTAAGGAGCTGCCTGGTGTTGAAGCAGCAGGGCCTCTCGTATAAGGAGATCGCGACAAGCCTTGACTTGAATGTCGCGAGTATTGGCACTTTCGTAGCACGTGCGAGGCAGGAATTTTCGAAGTATTATTCCGGGAAGGCATAAGCAGTAATGAATTGCATCGACATTGGAACAATACAAGCCTTTCTTGACGGCGAACTCGATTTGGCACGTTCGGCCGAGGTGTCCGAGCATATCGACGAGTGCGACGCATGTGCATTGATGCTTTCTGAGGCCGAAGGCGAAGAGGCGGTCATTATGCCGATCCTTGCAAGGGAATTTGACGCTCTCGTGCCGACACAGCGGCTTTGGGCGAAGATAAACGATCACATCGAGACGGAAAAACGGGAGCGTCCGTGGTACCAAAAGTTGGGTGCCATCGCATTGACACTTCTTGCGAGGCCGTCCTTTGCGGTCGCAACGGCGGCGTTGCTCTTTGTCGTGATCGGCACGGGCTTTTGGCTCACGAACAAACCGGAGGCAAATGAGCAGGCGGCGATACCAACGAGCGCAACGGTCAATAAGCCGGTCGCCATGGTCGCAAAGGCCGCCGATGGTCCGGATAAACCGGCTCCGGCCGGAGATCCGAAGACGGAAGTGTTCGACGATATTCGCCCGTCCCGACAGTCGCGGCCGCGGACGACGACGGCTGCCTATGGAGCGAATGAACCTGCTCGGGCAACCCATGCGTCGGTCAAGCTCGATCCGGCAGAAATGGATTATGAGACTACGATCGCGGGGCTTTCAAGATCGCTTCAGGGACAGAAGGATTCTGTAATGGCTGTATCCGAACGTATCGCATTTGAGCGAGATATGGCCCTCGTGAATAATACGATCGATAAAATGCGGGCTCAGATCCGAAAAGACCCGAATGATGCTTCGGCCCGGCAGGTCCTTTACAACTCGTATCAGAATAAGATCGATCTGCTAAACTCTGTCTCACAAAAGCAGGAGCTTGTCGCAAGTCTCAGATAGAGCTTCCCGCCACGAATTGATGCTGACTTTTTTTAGATCTCTTACAATTTTGACCGCGCTCGCGGCTTTGCCGGCCATCGCAGCCGCGCAAAAAAATCCTATACCGGTACCGCCCGTCGCAAAAGTGCCGAGAGCGCCGGAGCCGCATTTTTCAGGCCCTCAGGAAAAGGCGATAGTTGTAAGCCCGGACGTAACGCTGAACCTTTGCGTTCTGCGCGGAAAGCTCACAATAAACTCGTGGCAGCGAAATGAAGTTCGCGTTTTCACGGGAGAAGGGTCCAGATTCGACTTCAAAGTTTTGCAGAAGGACTCGGCGAGTACGCCGGTTTGGATCTCTGTCAACGCGAGCCCCCGGACGCCGGGAAGCTCTATCGTCCCGCCGAGCGATTGCCTGAACGATGACGATATCGAGATCGAAGCTCCCGCCGGTACGACGCTTTCGATAAAGGGCCGCGAAGTCGTTCTTTCGGTCGATTCGGTAAAGAACGTAACGGTTTCAACGTTTGGCGGTGGCACTCAGCTGAGGAATATTAAGGACGGAGTCTCGGCTCTCGTAAATCGCGGCAATATCAGCATAGAAGATTCTTCCGGGCCGATCTCGGTTGAATCGACCACAGGCGACATTCTCGTCTTTGGCATCAAGCCCTCAAAGCCCGGCGATACGTTCCGTGCGAAAGCTCTTAGCGGCGACATCTCGATCATTGATTCGCGTCATCGGCAAATAGACGTCGGCACGATCTCAGGTGCGATCTCTTATACGGGCAGCGTCCTTAACGGCGGCTCGTATAGATTCACGTCTCAGAACGGAAATCTGCGGCTGAACCTTCCCAAGGACTCATCGGCAAGGATCTCCGCGACCTACGGATTTGGTTCCTTTTCGAGCGGGTTTCAAGTAAAGACCGAGACGGAGAATATAACCGGCGAAGCGATAAAGACCATCGTCGGCACGATCGGTGACGCCAGCGACGCCGAGATCAAGCTGGCGACAACGAGCGGCGACATTATGTTCCGGCCCGTTGAACCTGAAGCAAAGCCCAAGAACTAGAGCGTCGCGAACTCACGCCCCGTTCGAGCGGCGAATTGCTCGAGAAGCGAACTCGCACCGCCCGAAGCTTCGTCACGCGTGATCCGTTCGACCCGCCACATCGGAATAAAATAATCGCTCGGATTCAAATGCTCTTCACCGGCTGCGACCGCTCGGGCAAGATCCTCAAAATAGCTAAGATCCACGCCACGAAGGCTTACGCCCGCAGGCCCGATCTCGTCCAAGATCCCGAATAGTTTTTCTCTCGGTGTATGCAGGATCGCAACGACCGCTTCTCCGGCTGCAAGTTTCATACACGCATATTGTAGCGATTTTTCGTTTCCGGCGTCGAAATTCGGTAGAATGAATGTCAAGGGTCATTCTTATGCCGCTTTCGGCTCGGGAACGGAGGTTTTCGGGCCATTCGAAGTACCGATTTTTGCGATGTACATCTCTCGCCTTGAGCTCGAAAACATCAAATCCTACCGCCGGGCGGCCTTTGACTTCGCTCCCGGTATTACCGCCATTCGCGGTGAGAACGGTGCCGGGAAAACCACGATCATCGAGGCCGTCGCGTGGGTGATATTCGATATGCTCGACTACACGAAAGAGCAGTTCGTGCGTCGCGGAGAAAAAAAGGGTTCTGTACGGGTCACATTTCTGAGCGGGCTGGACGAACGCGAGTACGAGATATTCCGCGATTCAGGAACAGCCTACTTCGCAAGGGATCCTCGTCTCGGTGCGGTCGTTGCGAACAAGAAGGAAGAAGTCCGCCGATTCGTCTGGCAGCATCTCGGCCTTGACCAGGGCACCGATCTCGAATCGCTTTTCCGTCAGGCGATCGGCGTCCCGCAAGGCACGTTCACTGCCGTCTTTCTCTCGACCGCAGCAAATAGAAAGGTGGTCTTCGATCGGCTTTTGAAGGTCGATGAATATCGAGAGGCCGCAGCAAAGCTGCTGGAAACGAGCCGATTTGTCGAACATCGAATTTCGGACACGCGCGAACAGGTCGCGCGCATAGAAGGTGAGCTTGTCCGCGCCGACACTTTGGGAGCCGAACGCGAAGAGCTATTGCGCGAGACGAAAGGCCTTGCAGAAAAGATCGCGTCCATCGAACTCGACCTCGGTGCGGCAAAAGCTAAATTGCAGGCTGCGGAGAAGGAGTATGCCCGCGTCTCCGAGCTTCAGGCCGCGGCCGCCGAAGCAAAAGCGGTTCATGGACGCGCGGAGCTCGCGGCTGCCAATGCGCGATCGCACTTCGAAGCCGCCGAAAAGGCCGAGGCCGCGGTGGCCGAATCTCGCCCGGGAAACGAGCGGTATTTGGCTGCGGTCGCTAAGATCGCGCATCTTGAGAAAGTACGTATCGAACGCGACAAGGTCACGGCGGAAATAAGCTCGGCCAAGGCACGGTTCGCCGCTGCCGAAACTGAGCTTCGCTCTTTCCGCGACAAATTAAAACAGGCTGAGAACGCTGCTCGTGACGTGAATGTGCTTTCGCCAAAGGCCGCCGAACAGGATGCTCTCGACGCGTCGATCCGCGATCTCCGCGAGCGGCTGATCTCTGCGAAGGCTTCCGAAGCCGAGGCAGCAGCGTTGGACGAGCAGCTTGCGCGGATGCGTGAAAAATATCTTGCGAATGCCGAAGCGATAAGGGCGAATGCGGAGAAGGCCGCTGTCGCTGCTGAACTCGCCCAACTCGAGAGGCGGTCAGGTGAGATCGTTTCTTCGCTCGCTTCCTTGCAGGCAAGCCTCGACCACGACGAACGATTTCAACGCGAAATTCGCAACGGACTCTGCCCGATCCTTTCCCAAAAGTGCCTTAATCTCGGTCCAGGCGAAACGCTGGAGTCCTACATCTCGAACCAGTTCTCGTCGCTGCGTTCGCAGATCGGTGAATTAACGACCGAGCGGAACGCTGTCGATCAGCGGCTTGCGATCGCCCGCGAGGGACAAAAGGCTGAAGCAGAGGCCGCGTCCTTGCGACAGCGGAATTTGGAGATCGAACGAGATGGGAAAGCACTTTCCGAGCGAAGCAAGAGTTTGAGGGCGAAATTCCCGGCAAGTACGGAAGTTACCGCTGAGCTCGCCGTCCTGGACGCAAAACTCGCTTCGTTGTCCGATCCTCGCGGCCGTATTGCGGTCCTTGAGAACCTTGCCGCTGAGAAGAATGCCCTGGTTGAGAAAGTCAATAAGCTCGATTCCCTTGTGTCCGAACTCAGCGCGGACCTGAAACGCCTCGAGGCGGAACTTGCTCCTTTTGTCGACCTTGACGTCGAACTTACCGCCGCCAACGCCGAACGTGATGACAACGCTCGAGATCATCAAACGTTCCTGACCAACGTGGCCGCGGCCGCGGAACTTGAACCACGCCGAAATGCTCTGAACGAGGCAGCGGGTAAGTTAGAAAATGCGGTGCGCGAAGCTGAGATGTCGACTGCGGCACACCGTGAAGCTCTGGCCGCATTCGATCAGAACGATTTCGAGGAGAGCCGGCTGCTTGTTGCTGCCCTTGACCGTACACACGCCGCCGAAACCGCAAAACATACGGCCTTCAACGAACGGCTCGAAAAGATCGCCGCAGAGTTCGACAGATTTGCCGACCTTCGCAAAACGCGCGACCAAGGCCTCGCCGAACGCGAACGCCTTGATGCTGTTTCAAAGACGACAGCTTTCATCCGCGACACTCTAAAAGAAGCGGCACCGCAGATCGCCCGTAATTATGTGCGGCACGTTGCGGTCGAAGCGAATCAACTTTTCCGCGAGATAACTGGCAACGGCGAACGCGTCTTGAAATGGAACGACGATTACTCGGTTTCCGTCGAAGAAGATTCCTATGAGCGGCCTTTCGTCAGCCTTTCGGGCGGCGAACAGATGTCGGCCGCACTCGCCGTACGGCTCGCCCTGCTCAAACAATTGACGGAGATCAGGATCGCATTCTTTGATGAACCGACGACGAACATGGACGAGGTCCGACGCGAGAATCTTGCGGCGGAAATACGCAGCATCACGAACTTCGATCAGCTTTTTGTCATCTCGCATGACGACACTTTTGATAATTACGTGGATAATGTAATCGTACTCGGCGATGGGGCTCAGGCGAATTTTGAATGAAAGATGTAACGATCGTGTGCGACGGCTCAAGCCTCGGAAACGGCAAAGGTGAACCTCGTGCCGCTGCGGTGGCGCTTCTCGGTTTTCGCGGCCTTTGGAAAGGCGTCGGAAGATTTCTTGGCCGTGCGACGAATCAGCAAGCTGAGATCGCAGCGGCCGCCCTCGGGCTTGAAGAACTTAAGGAACCTTGCCGCGTACGCCTTTTCAGTGACTCGCGATATGTCGTCGAAACGATGACGGGCAGCTTTCGGCGGAAAACGAATCATGATTGGTGGTCGCGCCTGGACAAGGCCGCTGAGCGGCACGTCGTCGAGTGGAATTGGATCAAGGGCCACAGCGGCCACGCGGTGCAGGAAGCAGCAGACAAGGCCGCTCGGAAGATCGCGTCGGCCGGGCACGTCGATCCTGACCTTTTGTCGGACGCTGTTGTTGACCTTGGCACGGTCGAGCTTTGATGTAGGACCTTAATTTCTGAAGTTACGCAAGATCTCCATTCACAAGCCCGCAAAGCGAACCGCATCCTTTCTAAGCGGCCTCGCCCTTCTTGTGTTTACCACTAGCGTATTCCCGCAGGCTGTCTCGAATGGCTGGCTGTGGCAGAATCCACTGCCCCAGGGGAACCCGCTCTACGGCATTCACTTTGCGAAGGATAAACTCCGAGGGCTTGCGGTCGGTTCGGACGGCACGATACTGCGAACTACGGACGGCGGCTTTCGTTGGGAAAAGATGGATTCTCCGACAAAAGTCGCTCTGTCGGCGGTCTATTTGCTGGATAAGGAAAATGCCCTTGCCGTCGGCGCTCGCGGAACGATCATTCGCTCCACTGACGGCGGGAAAAAATGGCAGGCCGTCGCGAGCGGCGTCCGCGAACATTTCTATAGCCTTACCTTCGCACCGGACGCAAAAACCGGCTACATAACCGGCTCGAACGGGTCTCTGCTCAAGACCGTCGATGGCGGCGCCGCTTGGCGCACCCTTACGTCCGGAGTGAACTCGCACCTCCTGAAGGTTACAGCACTTGACCCGCTTAAAGCCGCGGCATCCGGCACGGCCGGGATCCTTCTGCTGACCGAAGACGGCGGCGAAACTTGGACGGCGAGCACGCACTGCGACGGAACGATCGTCTCGAGTACGTCACTTCTACAAAATGGGACGATCCTTGCGGCGGGATACGGCGGCTGCGTAGAACGCAGCGTGGATCAAGGAGAGACGTGGCGGCGCGTTGATATTTTCACAAAGGCCGATCTCCTTGCGGCAGCCTTCGCTCCGAAGAGTTCACAAGGCGTTATCTCGGATGCGAACGGGACCATCTGGCTCACTGGCGACGGAGGCGTCACGTGGGTACCGTTCGCAGTTCGCACCAGTCCGAGAATTGTCGATGCGTTCTTCGCTGACGATCTTACCGGCTGGGCGGTCGGCGATAACGGCCTTATCCTCCGCACGGACGATCGCGGCTACAGCTGGCAGCGACTCAGCGAAGGCGGCCGGGAAGATGTAAATGATGTCGCCTTTCAAACCAACGACATCGGCATCGCGGTTGGTTCACGCGGCCGGATCTGGCTCACGAACAATGCGGGCCGCGACTGGCTGCCGGCTTATTCGGAAACTAATGTCAATCTAAATTCCGTCGCATTCTACGACGGGCAACGCGGCTGGATCGCCGGTGATGACGGCACGATCCTACGCACGATCAACGGCGGAGCAAGCTGGGGCAAAGGCGAGACGCACGTAACGCAAGACCTCACGAGCGTCTATTTCGTCACCGAGAAGACGGGGTTTGCGGTCGGTGAGAATGGAATGATCCTGCGAACGGATTCCGCCGGAGCCTATTGGGAGCAGCAGGAATCGGGCACGCGTCTTTGGCTCGAGGATGTAAAATTCTTCGATGAAGAACGCGGGATCGCGGTCGGCGACCGAGGCGTCGTCGTGACGACCGCTGACGGGGGCGTCTCGTGGCAAAAAGCTGTAACGAATGTGCGTGAGAATCTCTATTCAGTCAGTTTTTATGGCGACAGATCGGGATTCGCGGTCGGCGAGAACGGCATGATCCTTCGCACCGACGACGGCGGCAGGACGTGGAAAGATCAGGAATCGCCAACGTCGAACAGCCTTTTTGCGGTAACTTATTTCAATGAAAAAAGTGCCGTCGCGGTCGGCGAACTCGGCACGGTCGTCATCACGGACAATGCCGGTGAAAACTGGTCAACGACACCAAGCTTTACGGGAAAATTGCTTCAGGCGATAGTTTATCGCGGCGGCACGAATGTTTGGGCAGTGGGCCGCGGCGGAATGATCCTGAAGCGCGTCGAACCGCTCGCCGCCGGCAGCTATGCTCCAGCGAAGCTGCCGCCGACGCTTCGCACGCGTCCCCGGCTCGACGCAAAGCCGCGAAAACCTGCGATCACGCTGACAGATGACGGCGACATCCCTGCCGCCCTGCCGCCAAAGAAAGATCAGTGAATGTCGATGACAACGGCGATCCATTCGCCGTCGGTGTGGATTCGAGGGGTTTGAAGATCGCGGTCCGCAAGAGCTTCGACGATCTCTCGCTCCTGCGTTTTCAGGATGCCGGACAAGATGAGCTTCTTCTCGGCTTTTTCGATCAGAAGATCAAGCATCGGCAAGATCACATCGAGCGTTACGTTCGCGGCGACAGTTCCGTACTTCGGTGAATCGGCAGGAAGTTCGCCCGCCTCGAACACGATGCGTTCGGCGACGCCGTTCTGTTCTGCATTTTCGCGGGCCGCGATTATCGAATCAGAATCGGTGTCGCAACCGTATATCGGACAGCCTGCGTCCGTGATCATCGCCGCCGCGATCGACAATATTCCTGTGCCTGTCCCGACATCAAGAAAGCCGCCGCCCGCAATTCCCTCTTCGCTCAGTACCTTTAGACAAAGGCGCGTAGTCTCGTGAGTCCCGGTGCCGAATGCCATTTTCGGCTCGATGAGAATGACGATCTTTTCCTGGCCTTCGACGTCGATCCACGGCGGCGCAATAAGAAAACGGCCGATCTCGGTCGGCTTCCAGTGACGCTTCCATTCAGCAAGCCAATCTTCCGGAAAGATCTCGCGGATCGCGGTCTCGAACGGAACATTCCGGTCGTAGATCGCTAACGTATTGCGTGCGGTTTCTTCTAGCAGGCCTTGATCGGGCAATTCGGAAAAGATGCCCGTGACGGTGACAAGATCGCCCGCCTTTTTGCGTAAAAGATCCGTTTCGACCCCATCGGCTTCCATCAGATCGAATACCGCTTCTGCAGCCGCTGCGGCCTCGAACGGAAGCGTAATATCTGCGGCGAACCACTTCTCAGTCATCACTATTCTCTTACTCCGATCTCATCGAGCTCGCGGCCGCGGTTTCGCCAATCTTCGACGACCTTTACGAAAAGTTTTAGAAAGACCTTCTTTCCAAGCAACTTCTCGATGTCCTCACGGGCCGCCGTTCCGATCTCGCGAATGCGAGCCCCTTGCTTACCGATGATGATCTTCTTTTGCGATGCACGCTCGACGTAGATCGCGCAGTAGATCGTAACGAGTTCGGGATTCGTTTCCTCGTCAAAGACCTCGGTAACGACCGCCGTCACGTACGGGATCTCCTCGCCCGTCGAGCGAAGGATCTTCTCGCGGACCATTTCGGCTGCGATGGTACGAACCGATTCGTCGGTAAGTTCGTCCGCGGAAAAGATGGCTTCGCCGACAGGAAGATACTTAACGACCGAATGCAGCATCGTCTCGACAGCATCGCCCTTTAAGGCCGAAACTGGCACGATCTCGGCAAAATCGTACTCATTTCGATACATATCGATGAGCGGCAGAAGTTCGCCTTTCTCGCGCACCTTGTCGATCTTGTTAAGGATGAGAACCGCAGGTTTTTCGCTTCGTTTTACGAGGTCGAGAACAAAACGGTCGCCATTGCCCGTCGAGACGCTCGCATCGCGCATCAAAACTACCACATCGACCGAAAGGATCGCGTCGTGAACGGCCGCCATCATTCTCCGGTTCAAGAGGTGGCCAGGCTTGTGGACGCCCGGCGTGTCGATGAATACGATCTGGCCTTCGGGAAGCGTTACGACGCCTTTTATTCGGTGACGGGTGGTTTGAGGCTTATTCGAGACGGCGGCGATCTTCTCGCCGACGAGCCGGTTCAGGAGCGTGGATTTGCCCGCATTCGGACGGCCGATGAGAGCGGCATAGCCGCTGCGAAATTCTTCACTCATCACTGACCGGCCTTAAGGACGCGGGCCTTCCCTGCGACAGCTTCCTTGAAATCGCCGCCTGAAACGTCGCCGATCCTGATGGCAACATCGTAGAGTTTCGCCGCCATTTCATTATCGGCAAAGAATTCATAGATGCGGCCGAGAGCGACGTAGGTAAGGGAGAAAAGGGCCTTATCCTCAGCGGCGTTCTTTTGATTGAGAACGCGTACGTACTGATCTTTTGCCTCTTTGAGTTTTGCATCGCGGACCTGCGGATCGTCTGCGGCAGCGGCCTCAAGGCCGGCGACGCGTCCGAGGTTGTAGTAAACACGTGCGTCGAACTGCTCATTGCCGAGCATCGCTTTGAGCTCGGCCTCCGCCTTTTGATAGTCCTTTGCCGCGACCATCTTCTGAACATCGAGCAGACGGGCGATCATCGGATTTTCTGCCGCAACGTCCTGAACATTTACCTTGCGCGTGGCGCGAAGGGCTTCGGCACGTTTACGGGCAGCAGCATTCTCCGCAAGCCTGTTCTTCTCCTTTGCAGCATCAAAGCCGAGCAGCATTTCCTTGATCGATCCGGCGATATCAAAGCCGGTATCTTCCGTGCCCCTTAACTGTTCGTTAAAGTAAAATGCCATCACGGCACCGCGTTCGTAAGCTTCTGAAAGCATACGCGCGGTCTCATCGGCCTGTTCACCTCGATATTTTTCAAGGTCAGCCGTGATCTTTTCTTTCTCGGCCGGCGTGGACGCGTCCTGAAGCTTCTTTCGAGCGTCGTTTACCGCAAAATTCACGTTCCGAAACTCTTTTTCGCGGGCTTCGGCTGCGGCAACGATCGACCGCGAAACGGTCAGAAAAACGTCGGGCGAGACGTCCGCGTTCACCTTCCTTTGCTCATCGAGGAGTGTCTTGATGCCGTCTTTTATGTCGTTGATCTCCTTGGAATGATCAAAGAGCATCGGGTCAAAAACGAACTGAAGGAATGCACGATTCGCATCCGTGTCCGTCAGTTCCTTGTCCGGGCTTACGACGACATAGTAGCTGTCTCGAACATTGATGAAATTTATCGCTTGCTGCGGAGCAAGCATTTCGGGAACGACGACGAAACGGCGTTCGTGCTCGCGGGTCGAGATCTTCTGAAGGCCGGTCTTCCTGCCTTTCGCAGTGGTCGTTTCCGTTTTGATCTTCTCGATGACGGTCAACCTTGGCTTAGTGTGGAGATAATCGAGTGCGTCCGTGATAAGGTCGCGAGTCGAAGGCTGAAGTTCCTTGGCGGCCTCGGCTTTATAAAGCTTGGCGTATTCGTCGAGATTCCCCGCAATGCCCGATCGACGGTAAAAGTCGCGTACGAGCGGCGCAAAATCGAGCACGTCGAGCAAAGCTCCGGGCAAGTCGGACGTAATGATCGGGTCACCGAACTCAGGAGCGGGCGTCAGGGCGTAGGCCATCGAAACGAAGGCCGTCAGCATCTCCTGGGTCGTTTCCTTCGGATGATTCTTCTTATAGGTCGCAACGAACTGCGTCAGCCGGGCTCGCAGGTCGGGCGGCATCTGCGCAAGGTCAGATTCCAGACGCTCGCGAAACATTGTGCCCGCCGGCGATAACTGCACGTCGATAGCCCCGTGCTGGCCGTTCGCATCCGACACCTGGGCGGAATTCAACGCCGCGAGGACGACCATGACGCGCTTGTCAGGTTCGACCGAGACGCCGTAATCGTTCAGATCGAATCGAGCATTCGCCTGTCCGAAGACGGCGGCCGAAAAAAGTAGAATTGTGCCTAAAGCCAAGAAGAAACGCATTGAGAAAGAGATGAATCGCCGCCGTCAAAAGATGCTTGCCTTCGCTGCCGGACGTGAAGGACAAAAAGACAAGAGTTCGTTTTACGCCTAGTGATCATACAGCGTAAACGAACTCTTCGTGTAACCTAAAAGTAGGCTTCGCCCACAAAAGAACGAGCGATGCTCTTAGTTGTAGCTTGCAAGCGCCGCCGCCTCGTCCTCGTAAACGTCAAAAACGGTAAGCAGCTTTGTGATCGCAAGGAGATCCTGGATCTTCTGTGTCAAGTTCAAGAGCTTGAGCGTTCCGCCCTCTTTATTGACGGCCGTAAAGCTCGAAACGAGTTCGCCGATACCGCTCGAATCGATATAGCCGACGCCGCCGAGGTTCAATAGGATCTTATTCTTTCCTTCGCCGAGGACACGGCGAATGGCCGTACGAAGGGCAACGCTGCCCTCACCGATAGTAACCTTGCCATCGAGGTCAAGGATCGTTACATCGCCCGCCTGCCGTTCAGTGATTGTGATATCCGACATTATATTCTCCCAAAAAAAATTTAGATGCGAAATGCCGATTTTAGAACAACATCCGCGATTCTGCCAAGCTGGCTCAGAGTTTTTTGCGCATTTTCACCCGCAGGCCGCCGCCCGGCGGATTCTCCCATTTGACCTCATCCATGAACGAGTTCATGAACAGTATCCCGCGTCCGTTGGATTTCAGGAGGTTCTCGGGGTCGGTCGGGTCCGGCACGTCCGCTACCGAAAATCCTGTGCCGAAGTCACGGACCCTTATTTCGATAACATTGTCGAATTCTTCGAAACTGATCTCGACATCCTTTGTTTCATCGAACTTGTTACCGTGCTTGACCGCGTTCGCCACCGATTCGCGGATCGCGAGATCAAGCGCATAGACACATTCGTCGCCGCAGCCGCATTTTTTGGCAAAATCATCCGCCGCTTCCGCTGCAGCGTCAACGGACTCGATCCGGCTTGGTAATTTTATCTCTTGCGTATTCACAAAAAAGACAGGTTTTAGAGTAAGTTAGCGATTTGTTAAGGTTTGTGTCAAGACTGATGGACAGGGACACCGAAATCCAAATGAAGCTATCGCCCGCAAATGCCCTCCGCGGAAGCCTCGCCCTGCCGGGCGACAAGTCGATCTCGCACCGTGCTGCAATGCTCGCTTCAATAGCGAACGGCACTTCCCGAGTAGAGAACTTCCTGACGGCCGAGGACTGTCTCTCGACGCTTGCCTGCATGCAGCAGCTTGGCATTGCAGTTCATCGGACCGGCACGACGGTTGAGATCATCGGAGCTGGAAAGCACGGCCTTCGCGCCGCACGCGAGCCGCTTGACTGCGGCAACAGCGGCACGACCGCGCGTCTCATCACAGGCCTTCTGGCGGGGCAGACGTTCCAGACAACGCTCATTGGAGATGAATCGCTGTCAAAACGCCCGATGAGCCGCGTTACGAGGCCGCTGAAGGCACTCGGGGCCGAGATCGATACCTCCGACGGCATGTTGCCGGTCAAGATCGCAGGAGGTGCGTTAAACGCCGCTGTGGTGAGGCTCGAGGTCGCCTCGGCACAGGTGAAATCGTGCATCTTGCTGGCGGGGCTTTACGCAGACGGAAAGACAACCGTCGTCGAACCGGTCGAAACACGCGACCACACCGAGCGTATGCTCAAATGGCTCGGCGCCGATCTCGCCGTCGAAATTCGCGATAATGCGCGGCATATTTCGGTGGACGGCGCCTCCGAACTCACCGCCCGTGATATTTCCGTGCCTGCGGACATCTCGTCGGCGGCGTTCATGTTGGTTGGCGCGGCGTGCTTGAAAGGCTCAGAACTCATACTGCCAAACGTCGGTCTAAACCCTACGCGAAAGGGCGTGCTTTCCGTGCTTGAACGGTGCGGCGTGAAGGTTCAGGTAAAGAACGAGCGTGAGGCTTCCGGAGAACCTGTCGGCGATCTGGTCATAGAAGGCGGCATCGGTGAGCAGGAACTTTCGCTTCTTGCCGGTCCGCTGATACCGAACATAATCGACGAAATACCGATCCTTGCCGTCTTCGGTACGCAGCTCCCGAACGGGATCGAGATACGAAATGCGAGCGAACTTCGCGTTAAAGAGACGGATCGTATCGCTGCCGTTGTCGGGAATTTGCGGCGGATGAATATTGCTGTCGACGAGTTTGACGATGGATTTCGAGTGCATCCAGGACGTCCGAAGGGTGCGGTCGTCGAGAGTTTTGGCGATCATCGCATCGCGATGGCGTTTGCGGTTGCGGGGCTTTTCGCTGACGGCGAGACCGCGATCAACGGCCACGAAGCCTGTGAAATATCGTTCCCGTCCTTTTTCGATGCACTCGGAAGTGTCGTAACCTAGTACGACAGCGAAAACGATGAGCAGCCAGAAACGCATTGCCCTGACAGGCTTTATGGGGGTCGGAAAGTCGAGCGTAGCTCGGCATCTGGCCAATCTTTCCGGACAGCAACGCGTAGATCTTGACAGCTATATCGAGCATCGTGAAGGCCGCCAGATCGCGAGCATTCTCGATGCTGACGGCGAGCCTGCTTACCGCGAGATCGAGAGCGCTGCCCTTGCACATCTGCTCGAGAATGAGCCGGTGCCGATACTGTCGCTCGGCGGCGGAACGTGGACGATCGAGCGAAATCGCGAGCTTCTTCATAAATACGGATTTATGGCCCTTTGGCTTGAAGCGAGCTTTGAGCATTGCTGGCTGAACATCGCATTCTCGCGAAAAACACGGCCGCTGGCCCGCGATCGAGCGGCTGCCGAAAAGCTCTTTAACGAAAGGCAGAAAACCTACTGCCTTGCCGACTGGCATTTCATCGTGCGGCCGGATCTGACGTCGTTCGATGTTGCACGGCAGATCCACGAAGAGTTGTTTGCTTAAACCGTAGGAAAAATGCCGGTCTCAAAAATAGCTCTTGCCAATTCGAGAATTTTTGCCCACAATTCTTGGTACAGGATGATCGAAAGCTTGCCAAACCGACAGGAGCGGCGGTGATGACTTCTGTCGCGTTTTGCAGAAGACTCGGCTTTGCTTGTTTGCGGCCTAAACTTCTGCCGTTTCGTATTCAAATTAATTTGGAGGAAAAATGAAAATTAAAGTTCTAACAGTTTTCACTCTTGCCATCGCTCTTTTCCTGAGCGCTTGCGGTAAATCGGACGCCGACCTCGCAAAGGCGGTGAACGATAAGCTTGCTGCGGATAAGATCACAGGCGTGACCGCCGTCGTCAAAGACGGTGTCGCAACGCTCACAGGCGAAGTTGGCGATATCACAATTAAAAATAAGGCTGAGGCTTCGGTCAAATCGGTCGAAGGCATCAAGAGCGTAACGAATAACCTTACGATGAAACCGCTTCCGGTGGCGACACCTTCGGCTCCGGATCCGGCACTGACCGCAAAACTCAATGACGCTCTCAAGGCTGCAGGCTGCACGGGAGCGGCGGTCGCTGTTGAAAACGGTAAGGTTACTGTTACCGGCGAAGTTCCTGCCGCGAAATTCACGACCTGCATCCAGACGATCCAGCAGGCGGGCATCACCGGCATCGACAATCAGCTCAAGAAAGGCAAATAAGCAGGAGGATAAAGCATTATGTCAGCACAAGAAAAATATCAATCGCTGCTTGAACTTGCCAATCAGAACGGCACGACATACGAGCTTAGCGAAGGTGACAATGGAACGCTCGTCGTTACGGGCGTCGCTCCGAGCGAAGAGGCAAAAACACAGCTTTGGGACGAATATGAACGTCTTGACCCGGAATTCCGTTCGAATGACCTGATCCTGAATATCAGCGTCGGCCAACCGGGCGGCTCCGGCACGACCTACACGGTCGTCTCCGGCGACAGCCTTTCGAAGATCGGCAAGCACTACGGCATCGCTTGGAAGTCCATCTGGGACGCCAACCGCGATATCCTCTCGGATCCGGACAAGATATATCCGGGCCAGGAACTGAAAATTCCCGTCTAGAGAGAATTTTCTAGACTCGCAAAAAGCACTCTGATATAGTCGTGAGATCGACTCTTCAGGGTGCTTTTTCTTGTCTCACGGAGATTAAAAATGAAAACCTTCTTACTGCTCTGCTCGATCTTCACATTATCGAGGACGCCTCAGAGACTGGGCCAAATGGTCCGAGTAGTCGATTCAAACCTCCAACTTCCGCTAGAATAGGTCCTGCTGCTCCTCTGACAATGGCGCGAAAATATTATTGTTCTCTGGGACGACCCTAATATATTTCTATCGCGGCGAGCAATGCTGCGGAAAAATCGGCGAACAGGGATCTTGGGCTAAGGGCCTCGGTTGGGGAGGAATAAGCCCCAACGCTCCCACCACTCTCTCTGTTCGAGAGTATCAAACTACCCGACGAATACCACTTTTCAGCGACTAAGCGCTCGACTAGAAGTTGATATCTCATCGCATATGACGAGTCAACAAACTCAGGAAATACGTTGTAGTTGGATTCGGCTGCCCGGACTGGTTTGGTAGATGCCGAACACTCTTCCAGCAGCATCAGGTAGCCTAGAAATGGGGGCTTACTCGAAACAAGATCAACCGAAGCACTGCGTTCCGGGGTGCGGAAACCACCTTCACGATGCGCCGTCCAGAAGTCGACTGCCGACCCGATAGATTCCTCGGACCTGTTATTGAAATTGTTTCCGAAGGACGGTCCAACTTGGGATTTAAGTTCAAATGCCGCAACCAAATGACGTTTGTAGATCACAAGAGCGTCCCACATCTTTGTCGGTCGAAAGTAACCTGGGATGGTCAACTTTGCCATTCCGGTAACAATGATGTCCGAGGGCGGTATCTGTGAAAAGAGAGCGACATCGCGGATGAGTTCCGAAAACCCGTCTAAATTTTTTCCACCTATCACCGCCCCTCGGCCGCCCTCTTGTGCGGTCCCGGCGTTAGCGAGTCGTCCATCCCAAAAATATTTGACGGAATGTCGAACACTATTTTCAAAATCTGGTGGTAGCAGTTTGCTCATGGGGAATCTTGTTGAGAGTTAGATAAACCTTTTCGCTTTCGAACATGCCGAAGGCTTTCTCCATTCGGGTTTTTGAGTAATGTGCGTAAGTGTCGTCGACTTCGACACCTATCGAATTACGTCCAATCCGGGCTGCCGCCACCATTGTTGTACCCGATCCGAGAAATGGGTCAAGGACAGTATCGCCAACGAAACTGAACATTCGTATCAACCGATGCACAAGAGCCTCGGGATAAGGTGCCGGATGCCCATTGCGGGTTGAGGCACCAGGTAATGTCCATATTTGTTGGAACCACTCATCGAACTCATTCGAGGAGATGATCGATAAGCGTCTCTGTTCAAGGGTTGGAGTTCGATAACCACCGGACTTTCTAAGCATCAACAAATACTCGACATCATGTTTTATTACAGCATTCGGTTCATACGGTTTACCTAGAAATTTTGAGTTACCCTTTGCTTCGAAGGAGGCGTTTGAGATCTTGTGCCAGAAAAGCGGTGCAAGGTTGTCAAAACCGATCTTTTCGCACCGGACTTGGATCTCCGCGTGCAAGGGCACGACCTTGTGCCGGCCATGAACGCGTCGCGATTGCATAACGTCACCAACGACAACGATCATCCGGCCACCAACCACAAGTTTGTCAAAGCACTGTCGCCAGACGGTGTCTAGTTTGTCAAGAAATAGCGAATAGTCATCAATGTGACCTAGTTGCTCCTTGTGCGAATTGTATTGCTTGAGATTCCAGTACGGCGGCGATGTCAACACGAGATGTACGGATTCGTCAGGGATCACCGACAAATCCTGCGAGTCACCAACCAAAATTGTGTGCACGGTCCTTCGATCAGCAACTTCGGCTCTAATCTGGTCAAGTTCCGCCTCATCCTTAGCGATTTTTGGGATCGCGCGGTCAAGATCGCGAAGTGTCACCTCTGGCATTTCATGATTATAACCTTAAACCGGTATCTTGAACACGCTGGGGCGCAGATTGCCAAAGGTCACCGATCTGTTGGTCGATTTGCCAAAAAAACACACAGTGGAATAATCCTGACGAGGCGGGGTCGCGTAGAATTTGGTAAATTCTTTTTATGCACTCGACTACGGACTTTATCGTCATCGGCAGTGGTGTTGCAGGGTTGCGTGCGGCCATCGCGTTGGCCCAAAAGGGAGCGCGGGTTACCGTCCTCACAAAAGACAAGGCGAGCGAATCCAATACGGAATATGCGCAAGGCGGCGTCGCCGTCGTGCTGGCTGAGGACGACGATGCCGGGCTTCACGAGGAAGACACGCTGATCGCCGGTGCGGGGCTTTGCGATGTCTCGGCTGTCGAAACTCTCGTTACCGAAGGCACCCGATACGTCAAGCAGCTCATCGATTGGGGCACGGAATTCGACCGGGAGGGCGGCAATCTTCTATTCACAAAGGAAGCCGCTCATTCTCGCCGCCGGATCCTACACGCGCACGGCGACTCGACCGGTGCGGAATTCGTCCGTTCGCTCATCGCTCGCGCAGGCACAGAACCGCTCATCAACCTCACGCCGTTTGCAACCACGGAGAGCTTTATCGTCTCGGAAGGCCGCTGCATCGGCGTGCGTTTCCTGGATCCGATCCTACGTGCACCGCGCGAGATCATTGGGCGTGCCGTGATCGCGTGTACAGGCGGTGCGGGCCAGCTTTATCTCCACACGACGAATCCGTCGGTTGCGACCGGCGACGGAATGTCGATGGCGTATCTCGCCGGCGCTAAGATCGCGGATATCGAATTCGTTCAGTTCCACCCGACCGCTCTAAGCCTGGAGAACGCACCGCGATTCCTGCTCTCGGAGGCGATGCGCGGCGAAGGCGGTATTCTGCGGAACAAATACGGCGAACGGTTTATGCCCCGATACGACGAACGCGCCGAGATGGCACCGCGGGACATCGTCGCGCGGTCGATCATCCTCGAAATGCGAAAAACGGGCACGCGTACGGCCTTTCTCGATATGACGGCGCTAGACGGCGCGTTCCTAAAACACCGGTTCCCGAAGATCTTCGAGACCTGCCTCTCCTACGGACTCGACATTACGAAAGACCTGCTCCCGGTCTCGCCCGCATCGCATTATTTTATGGGCGGGATCCGCACCGATCTTTGGGGACGAAGCTCGCTGCCGGGCCTTTATGCGGCCGGCGAAGTCACCTGCACAGGCGTTCACGGTGCGAATCGTCTCGCGTCGAATTCCCTGCTCGAAGGCCTGGTTTTCGGGGCCCGTGCGGGCGAAACGGCGTTTCAGGATTCAAAGGACATCGACATTCCTGCGGTCAAATTCGAGCCCGGATCTTCCGATGGGTCCAACGGTGCCGGGATCGTCTCGACCGCCGTACGCAAACGCGTAAAGCGAACCATGTGGGAGCGTGTCGGCATCTTGCGCGACCGCGATTCGCTCGAACGCGGGCTCGAAGAATTCGATCAAATACTTGCGTCCAGCCTCGGCTCGGCATCGCGAAATTTCGTCACACTTGCAAGGCTTGTGGCAAACGCTGCATTATGGCGTGAAGAGTCACGCGGCGGACACTTTCGCACTGATTTTCCTGAAGCCAAGAACGAGTTCCGCGTACATTCGATACAGCAGCTTGGCGAACCGATCGCGACCGAGACCGTTGATACTGCAGAAAAAGTAAGCTCCGTATGAATTCACCAACCGCACTCAATCTCGCTTCGATCGTTACTCAGAACGCCAAGCTCACGCCTGACAATGAAGCGGTCGTTGGTGCAGGCCGTCGAATGACCTACGGCGAGCTCGACCAGGCGTCGAATCAGGTTGCGAACGCTCTCAAAAAACTCGGGTTCGGCGTAGGGGACAATATCGCTCTGATGTGCCCGAACCTGCCTTATTTCCCGATCATCTATTTTGGGATCGTTAAGACGGGTGCGGCCGTCGTTCCGCTCTGCGTGCTCTTCAAGGCGGCTGAGATCGAGTATCACCTGAAAGACAGCGAGGCAAAGGCCGTGTTCGCGTTTCAGGGCACCGAAGAACTTCCGATGCTCGAGCGCACCAAGGAGGCATTCGACCGCGTCGATTCGTGCCGGCATCTGATCGCACTTCCGAATCCGCAAATGCCGTCACCGGAACAAGATGGCATAACAATGTTCACAAGTTTTGTCGGCGGCGAAAGTCCGGCCTTTGAGACTTTCCCGACGGCGCCCGACGATACGTGTGCGATCCTCTACACCTCGGGCACGACCGGCCAACCAAAAGGCGCTGAATTGACGCATCTGAATCTCTGGTCGAATGTCATCGCAACGCACGAGATAATGCAGGCGGCACCAGCATCGCGAACCGACGAGCAGAGGACGATGCTCATCACGCTGCCGCTCTTTCATACGACGGGCCAGACCGTCCAGATGAACACCGGCCTTTATGCAGGCAGCCGGATCGTTCTGCTTCCGCGGTTCGACCCAAAGATGACCCTTGACACGATGACGGCCGAGAAAGTGAATTTCTGGGTCGGCGTGCCGACGATGTATTGGGCGCTTCTCAACTACGTTGAAGAAAACAACTACGACACATCATCGATCGTCGAGAATATGAGCGTCGCAAAATCAGGGGGCGCGCCGATGCCGGTCGATGTTATGAAGGCCTTCGAGAAACGTTTCAATGTGCGGGTTCTCGAAGGTTACGGCCTGTCGGAAACATCGCCGCTCGCCACCTTCAACCATATGCAGCGGCCTTCAAAGCCGGGAACGGTCGGGCAGTCGATCTTCGGCGTCGATGTGATCTGTGCGGACGATGCCGACAATGAGGTTCCGCGTGGAACCCGCGGCGAGATCCTAATTCGCGGGGCCAATGTGATGAAGGGCTACTACAAACGGCCCGAAGCGACCGCCGAGGCATTTCGCAACGGCTGGTTCCATTCGGGCGACATCGGAACGATGGATGAGGACGGTTTCTTGACGATCGTTGACCGCAAGAAGGATATGATCCTGCGCGGCGGCTACAACGTCTATCCACGCGAACTCGAAGAGCTAATCATCACGCACCCGGCCGTCTCGCTCGTCGCAGTCATCGGCGTTCCCGACGATCGATTGGGCGAGGAGGTAAAGGCCTTCGTCGTCCTCAAAAAGGGTGAAAACCTTTCCGAAGCCGAGCTGATCGAATGGTGCCGCTCACGCATTGCATCCAACAAATATCCGCGTTTTGTCGAATTCCGTGACGAGCTTCCGATCGGCAATACCGGCAAGGTCTTCAAACGCGCATTGAAGGAAGAATCTCGATGACTTCGGCCTCTCGTTGCCTATTTGCCGCCAATCGCGGAAAATTTAGACAGCGATGTTTAGAACTAAGTTAGTCATTCTCCTTGCTGTCATTGCTGCAAGTTCCCTTTGGGCCTGCTCCTCATCAAAGCAGAAACCATACGTCCTCGCCGACGACCAGACCTACCAGGCAACGCTCTTCAGACAGAACTGTGCCGTCTGCCACGGACGCGAAGGCGAAGGTGCTGTGCTGCCGAATGGAACAGTCATCCCGAGTCTCCGCGATGCGCATCACAAATTCAATACGCGAGCCGAGATCTACAGCCAGATCTCGCATGGCGGCAACGGAATGACTCCCTTTGAACGCCAGCTCACCGACAACGAACGCCAATTGCTCACCGACCTCGTATATTCGAAGCTACGCGGCGGGAAATAGAGGGTTTTGTGTTTTAATAAAGCGAGTATGCGAATTCTGATCTGCGGTGCGAGCGGCCTGATCGGCAAAGCCCTAACTAAAGCCCTTGAGGCAAAGGGCTGCGACCTGCTGCTCGCAGGAAGAAAGGAGCCGCAGGATGAACGCGAGACGAAATGGACGATCGAGGACGGATTTGCCGAGCCGGAACGCCTCGAAGGCCTCGACGCCGTGATCCACCTTGCGGGTGAATCCGTTAGCGCTCTCCGCTGGACGGACGAAAAGAAGGCCGCCATCCGCAATAGCCGCGTCGATGGTACACGCAGCGTCGTCGATGAGCTCGCCAAGCTAAAGTCGCGTCCAAAGGTCCTGATCTCCGGCTCCGCGGTCGGTTTCTATGGAGATCGGGACGATGAGATCCTGACCGAATCGAGCACCTCGGGGGACAACTTTCTCGCGAAGACGTGCCGCGAGTGGGAAGCCGAATCGCGTCGGGCAGAAGACGCGGGGATCCGCACCGTTCTGCTCCGGACAGGTATCGTTCTCTCTAAGGATGGCGGCGCTCTCGCGACGATGCTTCTTCCCTTCAAGATCGGCGTTGGCGGCGTCATCGGCGACGGCAAACAATGGATGAGCTGGATCTCGCTGGACGACGAAATTCGTGCCATCGAATTCGTTCTCGAGCACGAAGAAGTGCGTGGAGCCGTCAACCTCGTAAGCCCTAACCCCGTTACAAATCAAGAGTTTACGAGCGTTCTAGGTGAAGTTCTCTATCGCCCGACGTTCATTCCCCTGCCGGAGTTCGCGGTCTCGATGCTGCTCGGCGAAATGGGCGACGAACTCCTTCTCTCAAGCACTCGGGCCAAGCCGGCACGGCTTGACCAGCTCGGCTTTGAGTGGCAATTTCCTGAGCTAAAGCCCGCCCTCGAACACGTTCTCGCATAACCCGTCATACATTTTGTGCATTTTGTGCATTTTGTGCGGTTTGTGCTTCTAATGGGAGCGTCGGTTCGCTATGATGACAACACGGTCAAAACGGCCGTTTGGTCTTTGAAAAAATGTTGACGGTTGATGGTTGACGGTTGATGGCAGTTAGCTATTGGCGGAGCAAAAGCTCCCCTCCTTACGAAGGAGGGTGGCAGCCGCCTCGGCTGACGGGGTGGTTTTTTGAAAGTCGAAATTCGAAATTGAGAGCGACTAGATCCGTGAATTCGCGGCTTTCTTTCCTTTGCGAACTTTGCGTCGCCTTTGCGTTCTTTGCATTTACGATCTTGCTTGAAACGCAATGGAAGACTTCTGACTTCTGACTTCTCACTTATCACCTATTTCGGAAATGGTGGGAAAAAGCCTCTCCCAGTGCGGACTCGGAATGGGACAAGGATCGAGATTTTGGGCGGAATGGCGAAAAGTGACAAAAGTTGTAAGCACAACCTTCAAAAACGCCGATTTTTGTTCCGTTTTGTTCCGCTCGTTCTGTTCCGAGCGGAACGGAACAAACATCGAGGTTTTGTCGGCGGCAAGCCGCCTCCAGAAAGGCCGGGTACACGCCACGGTCGGGACCGGTTGCGTTCTTTGCAACACTTGGGGATCTATGACCCAAGAACCCCGACCGCACTGCGAGAGGGCATAGCCCCGAGAATGTTCTCAGTCTTGTCGGCGGCAATGACTTAGTCCCCGTAGGGGACAAAGAATATAGTCCAGGGTAAGGCCGAAGGCCGCAACCCTGGGTTACCTTGCCCAAATAATGCTGGAGCGAGCGGAGCACGCGACAGAAGCCGTTGTCGGCGGCCGAGCCGCCTCCGAGGTTGGTTTTGGGGCACGGTTCCACGGCATAAATGCCGTGGCAATTCGGCGGGAAGTTGCGTTGAGTGTTGTGCCCTTACTAACGTGCAGGCTTCTGCAACGCTGACCGGGCGACAAAGAGTTGGGGGAATCTTGCTTTAAGGGCCTCGACCTTCGGCCGGTCGTTCACGACGATGTACGGGTCGTCAGGATTCAGCCGCATATAATCCTGATGATATTTCTCGGCAGGATAGAAACCGTTGAGCGGTTTGATCTCGGTCACGATCGGTTTGTCGAAGAACTTCGCGTCCGTTAAGGCCTTCACAAAAGCTTCGGCAGACGACTTCTGCTTGTCGTCCTGATAGAAGATTGCCGAGCGATACTGAGTGCCGTGATCCGGGCCCTGGAAATTGAGTTCGGTCGGGTTATGTGCGACGGTGAAAAACACGTACAGAAGCTGCTCGTACGTTACCTTGGACGGATCGAAGGTCACCTCGACCGACTCGGCGTGGCCGGTCGTACCGGAGCCGACATCTTCGTAGTTGGCGGTCTCCTTTTTGCCGCCCGCGTATCCGGAAACGACGTTGGTCACACCCTTGACGTGTTCATAGACACCCTCGACGCCCCAGAAGCAGCCGCCCGCGAACACTGCGGTCTCCAGCTTGGCGGTTTCGGCTTTTGGGTTCGGAGTGGCGACCGGAATTGCATTTGATGACCTTGCATCCGCCGAAGAGCAAGCCGATGCGATCGCGGCGGCCGCGATAAGTAACAGGCAAAATAGCGTCGATCTCATAACTTTATATTCGTCTCGGCTGCACAAATTGGATGCGAACTATTCTATAATAGTTCGAAACGACATCTTTTAATTTTCTTGCTGCCGAACGTTGAATCGAAATGACGTCAAATGAACTTCTAAATTCGCCGAGAGCTCCGAAACCTGTCGGCGCCTATCCGCACGCAAGGCGTGTCGGGAACCTCTTGTTCCTTTCCGGTGTCGGCCCGCGGGCACGCGATTCGGCGAAGATCCCCGGCGTCGAGCTTGATGCGGAAGGCAACATCCTGTCCTACGACATCGAGACGCAATGCCGCTCGGTCTTTGAGAACGTCCGACTCATTCTCGAAGACGTTGGCTCGAGCTGGGAGAAGATGGTCGATGTGACCGTCTTCTTGACGAATATGAAAGCGGATTTTGCCGGATACAACCGCCTTTATGCGGAGTATTTCGCGGATGTGCAGCCTTGCCGGACGACGGTCGAGATAAATGCTCTTCCCACACCGATCGCGATCGAGCTTAAGGTGATCGCGACCATCTAGAATGGAAGTACATATCCATATTAGGCCGGCGGACGCTGCCGACGCCGTCCGATTGTCCGAGATCGCTTTTGCCGCTAAAGCGTATTGGAAATATCCGGCCGAGTGGCTTGAAAAATGGCGGACGCAGCTCACGATAGCCGAACGTGATATCGAGGATGACACGGTCGTCAAACTCACCGTCGGCGTTGAGATCGCAGGCTTCTATATGCTGCGGGAAGATGCCGGGAAGCTTTGGTTGGAACACTTGTGGGTGGAACCGCGGTTCATCGGACGCGGGCTTGGACGGAAGCTGTTCGAACATGCGGTCGAGAATGCGGGCGAAACGACATTCGCTGCGATCTACATCGAATCCGACCCGAACGCGGAAGGTTTTTACGCGGCAATGGGCGCAGAACGCGTCGGCGAAAGCAGATCGGAACTTGACGGCACCGTCCGCGAACTGCCGCTGATGGAATTCAAACTTAAAGGAAGAAAAAAAGGAACACACATATGATCGAAACAAATGGCTATGCGGTCCATGAGGCTGGGACGGATTTTAAATCATTCAACTTCGAGCGTCGCGACGTCGGACCCCACGATATCTTGATCGACATTCTATACGCGGGCATTTGCCACTCCGATATTCACCAGGCAAAGGACGAGTGGCATGACAGCATGCCGACGACATATCCCCTCGTGCCGGGCCACGAGATCGTCGGCCGCGTTTCGCAGATCGGCAGCGATGTTACAAAATTCAAGGTCGGTGATATTGCCGGCATCGGCTGCTTTATCGATTCGTGTCGCGAATGCCCGAATTGCAAGAACGGACAGGAACAATTCTGCTTTCAGGGAGCCGTCTTCACCTACAACGGAATCGAAAGGGACGGCGTTACGAGGACCTACGGCGGTTATTCGAAGAACTACGTCATCAACGAAAATTACGCGCTCAAGGTCAACTTTGACGGTGATCTTTCAGGCGTAGCACCGCTGCTCTGCGCGGGCATCACGACGTTTTCACCGCTGCGCAGATTTAAGGTCGGGCCGGGCCAGAAGGTCGGCGTAGTCGGTCTCGGCGGACTCGGGCACATGGGCGTAAAGCTTGCAAAAGCGATGGGTGCCGAAGTTACCATTTTCAGCACCTCGCCGAAGAAAGAAGCGGACGCCAAGTCTCTCGGGGCCGATCATTTTGTCGTAACGAGTGATCCGGCGAACCTCGCGCCGCTCACCGGAACATTCAACTTCATTCTCGATACCGTTTCAGCAGACCACGACGTTAATCCGTACATCAACCTGCTCGGCGTCGGCGGGGCGATGGTAGTCGTCGGTGTTCCGGGAATGCCGAATACCGTCCACAATCTGTCGCTCATCTTCGGGAACAAGAGCCTTTCCGGTTCGCTGATCGGCGGCATTCCCGAAACGCAGGAAATGCTCGATTTCTGCGCAGAACACAATATCGTTTCCGATGTTGAGGTCATCTCGCCCGAATACATCCCCGAGGCATACGACCGCACCGTTAAGAGCGATGTGCGGTATCGCTTCGTGATCGATATGAAAAATGCGTAGAGAGTCTGCCCACGAAAGGCACTAAATAAGAACCTCTTTATGGCTGAGATCATCTATCGAGAAGAATCGTACAAGATCATGGGAGCCTGCTTTGAGGTGTATAAGGAGAAAGGCTGCGGATTCACTGAATCGGTTTATCAGGAATGTCTCCAGCTTGAATTTCAACGGCAAGGAATTCCATTCGTTGCTCAGCCAATCTTCGAATTGGAATACAAAGGCACGAAACTTGAGCAGTATTTCAAACCCGATTTGGTCTGTTTTGGCTCAATAATTGTCGAACTGAAGGCACTTTCAAAACTGATTGACGAACATCGTGCGCAGGCATTGAATTATCTTCACGCCACGAAGTTTCGGCTCTGCCTGCTGGTGAATTTTGGCCATCAGCCGAAAGTAGAGTACGAAAGGATCGTAGTCTAAAGCTCTTCTTTTTTTCGTGGTTTTCGTGTGTTTCGTGGGCGATCCCTTCTTATGCGTTACCTTGCACTGCCGAGAGGCATAAATGTCTCCGGCAGCAACATGATCAAGATGACGGAACTCAAAGCGGCGCTCGAAGCGCTCGGTTTTGAGAACGTCGTCACGTATATTAACAGCGGCAATGTGGCGTTCGATGTCAGTAGCGCGCACGTAAGTAAGGGCTTAGCCTTGGAGAAAGAACTCATCGGCGAGATCTCATCCGTCTTGGAAGCTCTGGCCGGCAAACCGATAAGCGTAATGGTCCGCGAACAGGCAGAGTTTGCACGGATAATTCAGAACAATCCGTTTGCGGGCCAATTCGAAAGCCACAAGGAAATGCACGTGCTTTTCCTTAACGACAATGTGACCAAAGAAGCCAAGGCATTCCTTGTCGAGAATGTGCCGCCGCCCGAGCGTTTTGCGGTGGCGGGCCGCGAGATATATTGCCATCTGCCGATGGGCGTGGCCGACAGCTATCTCGGTCGCGGCGTCTTTGAAAAGAAGCTCAAGATCGCCGTTACTGCACGCAACTGGCGCACGGTCGAGAAACTCTCGACGCTCTAGCTCAAGGCCGAGCCTCAAGGATCAGATTGAACGGCGTCTCTGTCGCACGCCGGAGATCAGAGAAACCGCCCGCCAATACGACCTCTCGGAGCCTTGCCTCGCCGGCCTGTGCACCGAGGCCAAGGCCAACCTCTTGCGCACGCGACGCCGGAGTACAGATCAGCGTCGATGCCGAATAAAACACGCGGCCAACGGGATTGTGGTTGTCCTGCCGGTTATCCGTCGAAAAAGGTTCGACGATCATCCAGGTTCCGTCTTCCTTTAAGGATCGCTTGACGTGCGCCGCCGCACCGACCGGGTCGCCCATATCATGCAGGCAGTCGAAAAAAGTTACGAAGTCATATTCCGTTCCGGGAAAATCCTTCGAGGCTGCAACCTCGAACTTGACGCGATCATCGACACCGGCCGCCTTTGCCCTTTCTCTTGCTTTGTCGATCGAGCCCGAATGATAGTCGAAACCGGTAAACTCAGAAGCCGGATACGCCTCGGCCATTATTATCGTAGAGGCGCCAAAGCCGCACCCGACATCCGCAACCTTCGCGCCGGATCTGAGTTTCGCCTCGACCCCGTCGAGCGCCGGTATCCATTCCTTGATAAGATGCGCGTTGTAGCCCGGGCGAAAGAATAATTCCGTTCCGCAGAAAAGATCGGAGTCGTGTTCGTGCCAGCCGAGGCCTTCGCCGGTTTTGAAACGCTCCGCAACGGTCGGCACCGAACGCAAGGCGGCAACCGCCAATAGGAACGCACCGGGCACATGAACCGGACTTTCATCGCTTGCCATAATGAAAGACTGTTCGTCGGTCATATAGTAACTGTCCGCTTCCGCGTCATAGCAAATATATCCGCTCGCCGCATTTGCGTTCAGCCATTCGAGAAGATAGCGTTCATTGGCGCCTGTGCGAGCGGCCAACTGCGACGCCGTAATGCGTTCGTTCGGCGTGGCCATCGCCTTGTATAGTCCAAGTTTTTCACCGATCACGATCGGCCCTGCACTAATCGCTGCTCCAAGATCGGAGACGAACTTACCCAAAAGTTCATTTAGTTTGCTTTCGTTTATATTCAGTGCTGTCATTGCTTCCTCCTCGCAGCCGTACAGTAGTCAATGCGTGGAAGACTCAAAACCGCCCAAGTAACCTTGTTGGTGGAAAATAGCGCTATAATAGCGCCAAATTAGTGATTTTCAATGTCAATTCGAGCTCCTTTCAATTTCAAACAATGGATCGACGAGCATCGGCATTTGCTGAAGCCGCCGGTTGGGAATCAGTGTGTTTATGCGGATGATGATTTTATAGTGATGGTCGTCGGCGGGCCGAACTCGCGGAAAGATTATCATTGGGACGAAGGTGAAGAGCTTTTCTACCAGCTCGAAGGTGACATAAAGGTGCAGATACAGGAAGACGGCAAACCTATCGAAGTCCTGATCCGCGAAGGTGAAATGTTCCTCCTTCCGCCGCGGATACCGCACAATCCGATCCGCGGAGCAAACACGGTCGGCCTAGTTATCGAACGTAAACGCCGCTCGGACGAACTCGACGGCCTGCTTTGGTTCTGCGAGAACTGCAACAATAAGCTCTACGAAGAGTATTTCGTCCTCACCAATATAGTTACGCAATTTCAGGGTGTCTTCGCAAAATTCTACGGCTCACTCGACCTACGCACCTGCAAAGAGTGCGGCACCGTCATGGAACCGCCGCCGGTTGTGGCGTAGGCGAAATGACCGCTTCTTGATCGCTTGTTTGTTGCTCGCAAACCTCCCTTATTTTCTGACCACCGAGATCGTTATCTTTGACGGATATTGCTTCGAATGGTGTACGGCGTTGGTTGCGATGATGCCTTTGACCTCATCCCAGTTATTGCCGCCGGTGTTCATGTTGCGGTCGAAGCGGGGGAAGTTGCTTGACGAGATCTCGATCCGCAGGCGATGGCCGGCCGCGAAGTAGTTGCTCGTGTTCATCGGCTGGAACGTGAAACCGTAAACCTTGCCCGATTCCATCCACGCGAGCGGCTTGTCATAGCCATTGCGATAGCGCATACGCTGGATGGTCTCGTCGAGATTCCACGCCTTGCCGTTCTCGTCCACGTCGATCAGCTTAACTGTAAAGTCAGTGTCTTTTGCGCTCGACGAAACGAACAGCGACACGTCGATCGGACCGCTGAGTTCGATACCTTCCTTCAGAGGCTCGGTCGTGTACACGAGAATGTCGTTTCTCTCTTCCATCTTCGTCTGGTCGAACGCACCGCCTTGAACGGCATTGCCGGTGCAGCAAACATTGCCGCCGAAGGACGGGACAGGGTTCATCGGATCGTACGTGAAGCTGTCCGGCGCGTCGGACGAAGGCGGTGCGGTCGTCAAGCTTCCGTCGCCCTTAAGGCTATTCGCCTTTCCGCTGCTCGCGAGATAGAACGTCAACGGTTCGGCACCGGCCGGCGGCCACTGATCGGCGCTCTGCCATTTGTTGCTGCCCATCGTGAAGTAGCGAACCTTCGGCCACTTTGTGATGTCATTACCCTCACGTTTGCCCTTTAGAAAATAGTCGAACCAGCCATAAGTGAGTTCACTGTAATTCAGCCGTGCGTCGCCGACGCTTCGCTCGCCGACGACAGTATTCTCTGTCGCACGCGTATAGCTGCAATGCAGCGTCGGAGCGATAACAGCGTATTGCTGATCCGCGATCTCCGGCCTCGCCGTCTTGCGGACGTGATTGTAAAGAGCGAGATTCGGGCCGACCGAAACGTCGTACCACGACATGAACCAAAATCCCGGGATATTGATCTTCATATTGTCGTGGAAAAGTCCGCCCTTGTACCATGCGGGATCGTTCGGAGCGCGTTCGATCATCGCGCCGCCGGTCGCGACCGGCATCTTGTCCGCGAAGATCCCTCGCGGGCCGTCAACGGCTTTGATGATGTCCTTAACGGGAAGATGCCGCAGTGCCTGCGACCAATCGACACGCGGCGATTGCTGCGCAAGATCGAACGATTTCGAAGCCCGAATGAGGTCTTCTTGCGATGTGTTTGCCGGGAACATCGGGCGAATCTGATTCTGCTCGCCGTAAAGCCACGCGATGAAGAGCATCTGAACTGCACCGCCGCGATACCAATTTCCCTGCTCGTAGTACGGCCCGACGCGGCCGACGCCCGCACCGAATCCTTGTGCGATCATCGTCGTAAATCCCGGCACATTCTGTGCCGCTACGCCCATCTGCCATTCCGCCGTGGACGAACAGCCGATCGTGCCGAGCTTGCCGTCCGACCAGGGCCGTGTGGTGAGATATTTGATCGCGTCCTCGCCATCGGTAAGCGGCGGCCCGAGTATGTCGTAATTACCTTCGGAGAAGAAGTGCCCGCGTTCATTCATTATCACGAATGCGTAGCCGCGTTTTACGGCGTCGAGCACGGTCGTCATATCTCGCGGTGCGCCGAGCCGAACATCCCACCAGTTGAAGTTATACGGCGTCCGCGAAAAGATCGTCGGGTAATGCGTGCCACTGTCCTTCGGGCGATAAATATCGGCTTGCACGCGTGTCCCGTCACGCATCGGGATCATAACCTTGCGGTCAACGACCGCGATCGACTGAAGTTCTGCCTCGATGGCATTTCGCTTGGCCTTTAACGCCTCGGTATCCGCCGACGGAGGCTGAGCGACAGCAGACACGAAAGCGGCAATTAGGACAACGACAAGTGCGAAAGTTTTGGGAAATGCGTTCTTCATCGATCTCTCCTGAAAATCTGGTTGTTGGCGGTTCATTAGAATCTTAACGCTCAGAGCGGACTTTTGCTAACGCTCACCGGCTCGAAACAGCTGAGAGATCGGCACCAAATTCCTGCGGTAAAAGATTTGCGGTTTTTCCGATAGAATTGATGTGATGCTAAAGATCGACGTTCACACGCACATCCTCCCGCGCAATATCCCTCACTGGAAAGACACCTTCGGGTACGGCGGATTCATTCACTTGGATCATATCGATGCCTGCTCCGCGACGATGATGCGTGATGACGGTCATCGCTTTCGCGAGATCGAGGACAACTGCTGGTCGCCCGAGCGGCGTATCGAGGAATGTGACGCGGCCGGCGTCGATGTTCAAGTTCTTTCGACCGTGCCGGTGATGTTCAGCTATTGGGCGAAACCTGAGGACGGTGCGTCGGTCGCGAAGTTCTTGAACGACGACATCGCCGACCACGTCGCTCGCTTTCCGAAGCGTTTCGTCGGACTCGCAACGCTTCCAATGCAGGCGCCCGAGCTTGCGTTGAAAGAGCTCGAACGCTGCAAGCAGAACGGTTTCGCCGGGATCGAGATCGGCACGAACGTCAATCAGCTAAATCTTAGCGAACCGCAATTCTTCGACATTTTCGCGGCCTGCGAACAGCTCGGAATGGCCGTTTTCGTCCATCCGTGGGAGATGATGGGGCAGGCCGACATGCAGAAATACTGGCTGCCGTGGCTCGTCGGGATGCCCGCGGAATCTTCGCGTGCGATCTGCTCTCTGATATTTTCGGGCGTCCTCGAAAGGCTGCCGAGGCTCAGGATATTGTTCGCTCACGGCGGCGGTTCGTTTCCCGCGACGATCGGACGCATCGAACACGGATTCAACGTCCGGCCCGATCTCTGCGCGGTCGATAATCCGCACAGTCCGCGAAAATATCTCAACCGAATGTATTTCGATTCGCTTGTTCACGAGCGGTCGAAGCTCGAATTTCTGATCGCACTCGTCGGCTCAGACCAGATCGCACTCGGCAGCGATTACCCTTTCCCGCTCGGCGAAGAGACGCCCGGCAGCCTGATCGAATCGCTCGACCTTGACGACTCGATCAAAGAGATGCTGCTTCACGGTGCCGCCCTGAATTGGCTCGACCTCGATAAAGCCGAGTTCGTTGCCTCGTGATCCGAGCGGCTATTCCATCGTTGCGAGGATGCCGAGGATGTCCTGTTCGGTCGTGTCGGGATTTATGAAGCAGAAGCGGGCGACGGTCTCGGATCGGCCGTTCGCTCGAGATCTAGTTGGCGTAACGAGAGCGTAACCGCTCTTGTGATTGCGATGCGTCCAGTCGCTGTAATTCTCCGGTTTCCAGCCCTTTCGCCTAAATAGAACGCACGAGAGGCTCGGTTCGCGTACGAGTTCGACGTGCGGTGCGGACGTGATCATTCGACCCGCGATCTGAGCCAACTCGATGCCGCGTTCGATCGCCTCGGTATAGCGGTCGGTGCCGTGCATCGCGAGCGAGAACCAGAGCGGAAGTCCGCGAAGCCTGCGAGTGAGCTGTATCTGATAGTCCGCGGGATTAAAGCCGCTCGCCTCGCCGGTCGCGATCTCAAGGTACGCGGCATCCTGTGCGTGAGCGCGACGGGCGATCGCAGGGTCACGGTAGATCACGGCTCCGCAATCGTAGGGCGAAAAGAACCATTTGTGCGGATCGATCGTTACGCTGTCCGCGTTCTCGATCCCGCGAAACAAATGCCTTACCGACGGCGCCGCCAAAGCACCGCCGCCATACGCCGCGTCGATATGAAGCCAAATTCCTTCACGCCGTGCGATCTTCGAAACACCATCGAGGTCGTCGATGATCCCGGCATTCGTCGTGCCGCCCGTCGCGATGATCGCAAAGACGCGTGCTCTATCCTCGGGCGTAAGGGCGGAGAGTTCCGCCCCGAGGTGTACGGCCTCGAAACGTCCATCAGTCTCGACGCTGATGATGTCCGCATCGATGACCTTCGCCATACTCTTGACGGAAGAATGTGCTCCGTCAGATGTGATGATGATGCCGCGTGTGCGCTCGTGTTTTGGATCGCGTTCTCTCCATGCACCGCGTGCCGCGACGATCGCGGAAAGGTTCGCCGTCGTGCCGCCGCTCGTAAAAACGCCGAACGCTCCTTCGGGCAGACCGGTCAGCGAGACGAGATATTTCATCGCCTGGTTTTCGGCCCAGATGCCGCCGGCACCTTCCATCCAGTACGCACCGTGGATGCTCGATGCCGCTGTAACAAGGTCGAACATAATGCCGGCGCGCGTCGGTGAAGCAGGAACAAACGCGAGATGCCGCGGATGGTCGATCGAGACGCTCGATTCAAGAAGCACGTCGCGGAAGATCTTGAACGCGTTCTCGCCGCCGATGCCTTTCGCTGTGATCGTCTCGCCGGCAAGCTCATCAAGCTCAGCTTCGCTTTTTGGAAATCCGAGCTTCGGATCGGCGTTCGTCACGCGCCCGATAGCATACTTGATAACGTCGAGCGACATCTCGACAACCTCGATATCGATATTGTGCATACGGCTTAAAGTATAGCGAAATGTCGCCTTACGCTCTTGTCATATTTTTATAATCGCAGGTTTTCAATTAAATTAGTCGGAGACGATGAGTGAGACGAACATTGAATTTGAGGCCGAATGTGCAGCCTCATTGGACGAAGCGGACAGCCTAGGGCATTTTCGCGAGCGGTTCCTGATCCCAAAGGCCGCGGACGGAAGCGACTCGATCTATTTCACAGGCAATTCTCTCGGGCTTCAGCCCAAGACAACGCGTGAATACATTGAGGCCGAACTCGACGATTGGGCGAGGCTTGGCGTCGAAGGCCATCTTCACGCTGCACACCCGTGGCTTCCCTATCACGAATTCCTGACCGAGAAGATGGCCCGCGTAGTTGGCGGACTGCCGATCGAGACGGTCGTGATGAATTCGCTGACCGTGAATCTTCACTTGATGCTCGTCTCGTTTTATCGCCCGGAGGGGAAAAGACGAAAGATCATCATCGAGAAGGGCTCATTCCCGTCGGACAAGTACGCCGTCGAATCGCAATTGAAGTTTCACTCAGTTGTGGATGGGCTGATCGAACTCGCTCCACGCGAGGGTGAAGCGACCTTGCGCACCGATGACATTCTCGAAGCGATCGAACGCGTCGGCGACGAACTTGCCTTGGTTATGCTTTGCGGCGTCAATTACTACACCGGACAGGCGTTCGATATGCAGGCGATCACCGCGGCCGGACATCGAGTCGGTGCGATCGTCGGATTCGACCTTGCACACGCCGCGGGAAATCTGGAATTGAAGCTTCATGACTGGGATGTTGATTTTGCGGTCTGGTGTTCTTACAAATATCTGAACGCGGGTCCTGGCGGGATTGCGGGTGCTTTCGTTCACGAGCGACACGCACGCGATTTCAACCTGCCGCGTTTCGCCGGTTGGTGGGGACACGACAAGGAAACGCGATTCTTGATGGGGCCGGATTTCGTTCCGCTCGAAGGCGCCGAAGGCTGGCAGATCTCGAATCCGCCGATCTTTCAGATGGCCGCACTTCGGGCGTCTCTCGACATCTTCGACGAGGCCGGAATGCCCGCCCTCCGCGAAAAGAGCGTCAAGCTCACCGGCTATCTCGAATCGCTTATCGACGGAATCAAGGACGAACGTATCGAGATGATCACGCCGCGGGATCCGCAGCAACGAGGCTGTCAGCTCTCCATTCGCGTGAGAAATGCTGACAAACATCTTTTCGAAGCGATAACGGCTCGCGGCGTGATCGCTGACTGGCGCGAACCCGATGTCATCCGCATCGCCCCCGTGCCGCTCTATAATACGTTCAAGGACGCCGAAGATTTTGCCAAGATCCTTAGGGAATGTTTGTGAAGATGTTTGTGTTCGAAGAGACTAAGATGCCAAGACTTGTAAGCATAACAATTGAAGGATTTCGGTCCATTTCAGACCAAGTGGTAATAAACTTTCCTGAGAAAAAACCGGTAGTTTTTATCGGCGAGAATAATTCGGGCAAGTCAAATATTATTCGTGCAATAGAATTGATGTTTGGCGAGTTTCACCCTAAATACAAGAAGCTCGAAGATTATGACCATTACGGACGAGATACAAGTAACCAAATAACGATTGAAGCCACCGTTACTGGTTTTAGTGAAAGACTTGGCAGGCGTGGTGAATTTTCTTGTGGTGGTTTTAAGTTTGAAGCAAAAAAAGGGGAAGAGACAAAATTCAGTGCAATTCAAGCTGAAGACAAGAACGAAAATAAGTACGTTAGTTCAGCGTTGCGTGAAGAGCTTCTTTGCGTCGTTGTGAATTCGGAACAGAATTTAAACTTTCAACTTAGCTACTCATCAAAATACTCGTTGTTGTCGAAAGTCACAAAAGCATTTCACGACAAACTAACGGGTGATAAGAAAAGAGTAGAAAAACTGAAAAGCTTTTTTGAAAGCATTAAGGCTACGTTCATGGAAGTGGAGGAGTTTAACGTTTTCAACGAAAACATGTCTTCAATAGCCAGCACGGTTCTGTCAAATATGACTCATGCTTTGGCCTTCAATTTTTCGGCATACGACCCTAGTAACTACTTCAAGACGCTAAGAGTCCACCCGACCGAACATGGTGAAACAAGAGCTTTTGAAGAATTAGGGACGGGGCAACAGCAGATATTGGCATTGTCTTTCGCTCATGCCTATGCAAAGTCATTCTTAGGTCAAGGCTTGATATTTATTCTTGACGAACCGGAAGCACATTTGCACCCATTGGCTCAAAAATGGTTAGCAAAGAAGATGTTTAAAATGGCAGAAGATGGTTTGCAAATAATCTTAACAACACACAGCCCTTACTTTGTGGACTTGAACTATCTTGAAGGTATTAATCTCATTCGAAAGGATTCTGAAACGACATTGAACATAAACCAAAACGCTTCTTCATTATTTAATCATTGCCTCAATACTGCATCCAATCCACAAAAGACAAATGAAGAAACCATTGTTCCATTTTATGCAAACAATTCTACATCGCATATCTTATCGGGTTTTTTCGCCAATATAATTGTCCTTGTTGAAGGTCCAACAGAAGAATTGGCTTTGCCAATTTATTTTGAAAAACTTGGTTTTGACCCAACAGAATTTGGAGTTGAAATTATAGGTGTTGGCGGAAAAGGTAATCTTGCAAAGTGGTGGCGACTTTTTACTTTATATCAAATCCCAACATTCATTTGCTTTGACAATGACTATAAAGAGGACGATGAAAAGGGTTTTAAACGTAAAGACGCATTAAAAGCAATCGGTATTAAAGACGAAGAACTGGACGGAATTTTAGGAATTGAAACATGGTCTATCTCTGACAGCTTCTGTGTATTTGGGACAGACTTTGAAACAACAATGAGAGCTTCGTTTGCAGATTATTCCGACATTGAAAAACAAACAATTGAAACACTTGGTAGCAGTTCCAAGAACCTGATCGCAAGAGAGACAGCACGCCGGATTGACCTAGGCCAAGTAAGCGATGGAAGAAAAAAAATGGAGGCGTTAATCAGGCAAATCCGCTCCTCTTCTAATCCTGAAACATTCGCTTGTCAAAGCCGCTAGTCCATGAACACGATAGTTAGCAATATCAATCACATAAAGAAGCGAATCGAGGCCGCCTGCAAGGCGAGCGGGCGAGATCCCGGCGAGGTCAAACTGCTGCTCGCCACGAAGACCGTTTCCGCCGAGCGGATCAAGATCGCTTTCAGTGCGGGCGTTACCTTGATCGCCGAGAACAAGGTGCAGGAGCTGAAGGAAAAGTTTGACGCGCTGAAAGGCTCGCCGCACACGAAGCATTTCATTGGGCACCTGCAGACCAACAAGATCAAGGACCTTTTGAAGTGCGAAGTCGCCTGCATCGAATCGCTCGACCGCCTGGATCTTGCGGAAAAGCTGCAGCAGCGTCTTGAGTTCGAGGATAAGACGATCGAGGCGTTGATCCAGGTGAACACTTCATTCGAGACGAGCAAATTCGGCGTGAATCCCGAGAACGCCGTCGAACTCGTGGAACAAGTTTCGCAATTCGACCGAATAAAGATAAAAGGCCTGATGACGATCGGCCTTTTTAGCGACGAGATCGAACGCGTACGCAAATGTTTCCGCCTGCTCAAGGAGATTCAGCAGCGGATAATCGCGTTGGAAATTCCCAATGTCGAAATGAATGAATTGTCGATGGGTATGAGCGGCGATCTCGAGGCCGCGATCGAAGAAGGTGCAACGATCGTCCGCGTCGGCACGGCGATCTTCGGCGAGCGGATATATTCCGACAGCTACTACTGGAACGAGAATATGAATTGAGCGCGTGTTCCTTTCCGCGGCATACGGACCGCAGCGTTAACGTCAAAAATATGGATCGTGTTGTCATAATCGGTGCAGGCCTTGCAGGTTCGCTGCTTGCGATCAATCTTGCGAAACGCGGCGAGACGGTCGATGTTTACGAATCCCGCGGCGATATGCGTGCGGGCAATGCCGCCCGCGGCCGTTCGATAAATATGGCCCTCTCGGATCGCGGTATCGCCGCCTTGCGTGAGGTCGGGATGGACGAATATATGCTCGATGCCGCCATTCCGATGCACGGACGGATGATCCATACGCCGGGCGGCGACACAATACTTCTCCCTTACAGCGGCCGAAAAGGCGAGTACATCAACTCGATCTCACGCTCAGGTTTGAATGCCGCTTTGATGACCGAAGCGGAAAAGTATGCAGGCGTCTCGATTCATTTCAATGAACAGCTGACCGGCTGCGACCCTGAAAGCGGCGAGCTTGATTTTGCGTCGGGCAGTACGCTAAAAAGCGAGCTCGTCTTTGCGGCGGACGGCGCCGGCTCGGCCGTGCGGCAGGCGCTGGACGCGAATGTTGCGGACTTCGTGTCGCGCTCAGAGTTCCTCGAACACGGCTACAAAGAGCTCGTCATTCCGCCGGGCGAGGATGGCTCTTTTCTGATCGAGAAGAACGCCCTTCACATCTGGCCGCGGCACAAGTTTATGATGATCGCGCTTCCGAACCTTGACGGGAGCTTCACGTGCACGCTCTTCCTCGCTCACGATACGGCCGAGGACAGCGACGAACCATCTTTCTCAAAGCTTATCGATGAAGCGAAGCTCATCGCATTCTTCGAGCGCGAGTTCGCCGACGCTTTGCCGCTAATGCCGACGCTCGCCGAAGATTTCTTCGCGAACCCGACCGGAATGCTCGGCACCGTTCATTGCTCGCCGTGGCACGCAAACGGCCGGGTACTGCTTCTCGGAGACGCTGCCCACGCGATGGTGCCGTTTTACGGCCAGGGAATGAACTGCGCGTTCGAGGACGTACGAACCATCAATGCTCTCTTATCAGAGCGGCCCGCCTCGGTGAGCGGCTGGGTCGATTGGCGTTCGATATTCGCGGCTTTCGAGCGGGAGCGAATGCCGAACGCGGCGGCGATCCAATCGATGGCGATCGAGAATTTCTATGAAATGCGCGATAAGGTCGCCGATCCCGTTTTCCAGCGAAAACGAGCGCTTGAAACTCATCTCGAACAGACCTACGACGACTATTTCTCGAAGTATTCTATGGTCACGTTTCGAGAAGACGTGCCGTATTCCGAGGCAAAGAGACGCGGAAATCTCCAGGACGAGCTGCTAATGCGTCTGTGTTCAGAAGCTGCAGAGAGCTCTGAGATCGACGCCGAAGCGGCGATCGCATCCGTGCGGAGACTCTGAGCTTAAGCGGCCGCAGAGTACTGTCCAGGCCGATAGCTTCCCGCAGGTGTCCGAAACGCTACATTGAAGCGATTCCACGTATTGATCATCGTGATCACATAGGTAAGATCGGCAAGCTCGGCTTCGCTGAACTGCTCTCGTGCCTCTGCGTACACCGCGTCGGAAACTTCCTGATCGGTGAGCCGTGTCACCGCCTCTGCCCAGCGGAGAGCCGCTCTTTCCCGCGGCGTGTAAAGATCACCGGCCTCGCGCCAAGCATTCAAAAGATAGATGCGCTGCTCGGTATCACCTTCGTGCCTAAGGTCTTTCGAATGCATATCGAGACAGTATGCACAGCCGTTGATCTGCGATACGCGCATATCGATCAGGTGCACCAGGCTTCGTTCGATCGTCGCGTTCTCCAGGTATGATTGAGCGGTGAGAAGTGCTTTAAAAAGGTCGTGGTTCGTGGCGTGATAATCAATGCGCTGCATATTTTCCTCCAAACTTCGGTAAGATGTGGGTCAGCATCCGGCCATATTTCCATTCTAGACCTTCTTGAACTGAAAACCGAAAAATGAGACGTTACCCAAGATGAGTGAAAAATTCTTTGACATCTCGATACCGCTCGACTTTCGCGGGCAGCAGCCGAATGCCTTCGGTGCGGAGTTCGCCGTTGCAACGACGCTTGGCGACACGCGGGAAGGTTCCAGCGTGAATTTCGAGAGCTACTCATTTTCGCCGCATTGCAGCGGAACGCATACCGAATGTATCGGACATATAACGCACGAACGGATATCGGTGCGGTCGTGTCTCGATGACGTGATCGTCCCCGCGATCCTTGTAACTACCGAGCCTGAAACGGATGCGTCGGAAGCCTATGCAGCGAAGGTGTCCGGCGATCGGCTAATAACCGCAGTGCGGCTTCAGGAAACTCTCGATGCATTGAAGGCAGATCATAAAGCGATACTCGAAGGCGGGGCATTGATCGTCCGAACGCTGCCGAACGATCCCGGTAAGATGGCCGCTGTCTATCGCGACGAGAATCTTCCGCCGTATTTCACCGACGATGCCATCGAATTGATCGTCGGATTCGGCATAAAGCACCTTCTCGTCGATCTGCCGTCGATCGATCGAATAGATGACGGCGGACGACTCTCAAATCATCGGAAGTTTTGGAATATGGGATCGGGAAGCGTTGAGGCCGATGTCGATGCGCGACGAAACGCAACGATCACGGAGCTGATCTACGTTTCAAATGATGTACCGGATGGCCAGTATCGGCTGAATCTTCAGATCGCCCCGTTCGAAGCAGATGCGGCGCCAAGCCGACCGCTTCTGCTGCCGAACGAGTGATCAGCTGACATGTTTTACAGGCTCTATTATTTTACTTTCCGCCTTTTTCGGCCCAGATCTGTACGAGATTGATGAGCGTCTCGGTCGATTTCTCGAGGCCTTTGCGCGAGTTGAACTCGAGCTTTCCGTGAAAGTTGTGTCCGCCCGTGAAAAGGTTCGGCGTCGGCAGGCCCATTGCCGTCAGGCGCGAACCGTCGGTGCCGCCGCGGATCGGTTTTCGATGTGCGTCGATGCCCGCGCGTTTTGCAGCCTCGATCGCATAGTCTGTCAGCTGAGGATAATCCTTGAGCACCTCTTTCATATTGAGATAGCCAAGCTCGCTCGAATAATCGATCTTTACGTTGGGATACTTCTTCTGAGTCTCGGCGACAAGGTCTTTTACCTTTTGTTCAAGCCCAGCAAATCCGCTGATATCAAAATCGCGAAGCAGGATCTTGACGACCGAAGTCTCGATATCCAACGTGCCGATATAAGGGTGAATGTAGCTCTCGCGGCCTGCGGTCGTCTCGGGGCGGTTCGGCACCTCGGTCGGAAAGCGGCTAAGGAAGTCGCCGGCAGCATACATCGAATTGATCATGATGCCTTTTGCGGTTCCCGGATGCGTCGAAAGCCCGTGGAATGTAACGGTCGCGGTCCTCGCCGAGAATGTCTCGTCCGACACATCGCCAAGCTCTTCGCCGTCGACGGTATATGCGAATTTCGCTCCCCAGCCCTTGATATCGAATTTGTCGATGCCGCCGCCGACCTCTTCGTCCGGTGTGAACGCGATCGCGATGTTCCCGTGCTTTATCTGTGGATTTTGCCTCAAGATGTCGATCATCGTCATTATCTCGGCCACGCCTGATTTGTCGTCCGAACCGAGAAGCGTCGTGCCATCAGCCGTGATGATGTCGTCGCCGATCAGATTCTTGAGGTCAGGATTTTTCTCGACCGTGATCACCTGCGTCTTGTCGTTCGGCAGAACGATGTCGCCGCCTTGATAATTCTTGTGAATGATCGGATTGACATTCGCACCCGAAACGGCAGGCGATGTGTCCATATGGCCGATGAAGCCGATCGTCGGCACCTTCGAATTGTCTGGCAAATTTCCGGGGATCATTCCATAGACGATCGCGAATTCGCTTTTGCGAACGCTTTGCACGCCGAGTTCCTTTAGCTCCTTCTCAAGCAATCTCGCAAGATCCCATTGCTTGGCCGTGCTCGGCACCTTGTTCTGATCCTCAGCAGACTGCGTGTCGATCTTCACATAACGAAGAAAACGCGACATTGCCGTCTCCTTCGGCGGCTTGGTCTGGGCAAAACAGATCGAAGACAGGAGGACAAATAAAAGGCCGAATAATGCAAATTGTTTCATATCAAAAATTGTAAGTTCCTTAATTTCGGCGGCAACGACAAAGATGTATTTTCGTATCGCCAACGGCGATCAACCTCTAAGGCCTAGGGTAAGGCCGCAGGCCGTAACCCTAGGTAACGAACCAACCAAAATATTCTGTCGCTGAAGGCGACGAACATCGCCAACGCGCAAATTCAATCCCAACAACAACGTTCATCGATCTCAACATCATATTTGGCACATAACGCCCGGAACTCGTCCTGAAACGTCTGCTTTTTATGATGCTCTTTCTGCGAACGAATATACGCTGAAACATTTCCAACCTGCGATTGGCCAATTGAAAATGCTCCATATCCGCTTTGCCAATAGAATTTCGTCACGCCGTGTTCCTTCATCCATTTCGATGTTTCACGCTTGATGTCGCCGATCAGTTTGCTGATGTCTGATCGGCCGACCGAAATGAGAATATGAATATGATCGGCGTCGCATCCGGCAACGATCATTCGACCACTATTGCTTCTTATTATACCGCTTATGTACCCAAAAAGTTGCGGTTCGAGATCGGCGGGGATCATTCGAATACGATCTTTTGTTGACCAGACAACGTGGACCAGGATCTTAACGAGAGATTGCGGCATATTTGTTTTTGCCTTTTGTTGCTCCCTTTCAGGGAGCGCGCCGTGTTTGGAACCGATTCCTAGGGTTGCGGCCTTTCGGCCTTACCCTAGGCTTTATACGTTGGTCGCCGTTGGCGACAAAAGCGTTCGTGACAAACGTATAACGCATCGGACGGGTCAGATCTCTATACAAACATTCTTCTCTTCCGTAAAAAATTTAAGTGCCTCGAACCCGCCTTCGCGGCCGAGGCCGCTGTCTTTCACGCCGCCGAACGGAGTGCGGAGGTCGCGTAAGAGCCAGCAGTTGATCCAGACGATGCCGGATTCGAGAGCCGCGGCCATTCGATGCGCACGTGAGAGATTTTCAGTCCAAACCGTCGCCGAAAGGCCGTAACGAACGCTGTTCGCGTAAGCCAAAACTTCGTCCTCCGTGTCGAACGGCATAATGGTAACGACCGGGCCGAAGATCTCTTCCTGATTGGTGCGGCAGTCATAAGGCAGGCCTTCGATAACGGTTGGTTCGATGAAAGACCCACACGAATGCTGAGTGCGGAGTGCGGAGTGCGGAATACCAGGTTCAGACACACTCCCTACCGGTCGTGTTTCCGCCTGTTCACCTTCTCCGCGTCTCGGCGTCTCTGCGGCAACTGATCGGCCGCCGCACAATATCGTGCCGCCTTCGGCTTTTGCGAGCTCGATGTACGACATTATCTTGTCAAAATGCTGCTTTGAGACGATCGCACCGACATCGGTCGTCTCATCTTTCGGGTCGCCGACCTTGAGAGCTTTGACGCGTTCGACGAAGTCGTTCCTGAATCGCTCGTAGATCGGCCGTTCGACAAAGATCCGCGAACCGCAGAGGCATATCTCGCCCTGATTCGAGAACGACGAACGAACGGTGGTCGAGAGCATTTCCTCGTAATCACAGTCGGCGAAGATGATATTCGGATTCTTGCCGCCGAGCTCGAGCGAGAGTTTTTTGAACATCGGTGCGGCAACGCGTGCGATCTCCTCGCCGGTCTTCGTGCCGCCGGTGAACGAAATTGCTTTTACGTCACGATGAGCTACGATCGCCGAACCGACCTTCGGCCCGAGTCCGTGCACGATATTCAGCACGCCCGGCGGAAGTTCGGCCTCGATGCAAAGTCTTGAAAGCATAAATGCGGTCATCGGCGTAACTTCGCTGGGCTTTGCAACGACTGTGCAGCCGGCGGCGAGCGCAGGTGCGACCTTCCACGTAAAGAGGTAAAGCGGCAGGTTCCACGGCGAAATGCAGCCTACGACGCCGAGCGGCTGGCGAAGCGTGTAGTTGATCGCATTTCGTCCAACGGTGTCGTGAGATTCGTTGGCAACGTGCATCGCGGCCGTCGCATAGAAACGGAAGTTCGCGATCGCTCGCGGAATGTCGATGGTACGAGCAAGCGTGATCGGCTTGCCGTTGTCGCGCGATTCGGCTTGAGCCAACGCCTCAAGGTCGCGTTCGATCAGGCCGCACAAACGCATCAAAATAGCGAACCTGTCTTCTGCGGATGTGTTTGACCATGCCGGAAATGCGGCGATGGCGGCTTCGACCGCACGTTCTACATCGCGTTCGTCTGAATCCGCGATCTGAGAATATACCTCACCCGTTGCGGGCTCAACATTGTCCAGATAAGCGTCGGACCGCGGCCCTATGATCTGTCCGTTTACGTAGTTCTGTATAAGCTCCATTCCGAACCTATTGTAGTTCACTTCCGGACGATATTCGCTCTCCAAGGACCGGACACGACAAAGACAGCGAGTTTTGCGGATCTTTTGTTCAGCAATTTGGCACCTTTCGGCTCGATCTTTCGCATTTTTAGGTAAGCCAGGTTGAAAAATGCCTCCAAATGCCGCGAACTCAGGCCTGATTGCTTTTGTTTATGACAAGACTGACCTATATTATCACCATCGGATCTTTAACACAGTCGCCACGCCCATGGCTACTTCCGGGCGAATTGTGCATTGTGTTCAGATATATTTGCAAGACAAAGGATTTCGACCCGACGATATGACCCGAACTTGTCCAAAGTGTAATCAGACGAATCCACCGGATGCCGCATTCTGTCTTAATTGTGCCGCTGCTTTGGGCCTCGGCGCACCGACTCAGCACCAAAATCCGCAGGGCGGCGCTCAGACACCCTATGCCGGCGCACCTCCTCAGGCTTATGGAGCTACGCCGAATTTTGCCATGCAAGGAAGCCCGCAGGCTCCGCCTAGCCAAAGGCCGCTGATCTCGGTCATACTCGCGGGCGTAGGGTTGATCTGCTGCGGGCCGCTCACGGGTATTCCCGCTGCCCTTGTCGGCTGGCTTGAGCTAGACGCGATCAAGAGCGGCAAATCATCACCCGATGGCAAAATGATGGCCCAGATCGGCTTTTGGGGCGGCATTGGCGTAACGATCATCCACGGTATTCTTTGGGTCCTTTATCTACTCTTTGGAATGTTCGCATCAATGAGTCCGTACTAAAGATCTATGGCCACCGGTATCAAATGCAGCAACGGACACGACCAGCCACAGGCTGGCTCTAGGTTTTGTATTTATTGCGGCGTTGCTCTGGCGGCATTTCCGCAAGCCGCTGCAGGAGCACCTCCGCCCCAGGCTCCGCCGCCAAGCCCGCAGCCTAATCCGGGACAATTTCCGCCCGCACAGCAGGCCGCCGGAATATATCAAAATTACCCGCCGCCTCAGCAGCAGCAACCACAGCAATACTATCCGCAGCAGCCGCAATACGCTCCCGCGTATCCGCCTCCGGTTCAGCAGATCAGTTGCTACACTTGCGGAGGAAACGGAGCAAATCTGCCCGATAAGGTCGTGATCTGCACGGAATGTCGGGCGCTAAAGCCGATAGTCCCTGGCTATCAGGTCGATAATTCAGCGTTCGCTTGGGCCGCCGACGCAAAAGCGATGGCGGTGCTTCGATCGATCAAACCGATGAGCCTCGCCGCAAAAGCTGTTTCGGACAAGGTTGGCCGACGGTGGATCGAATCTACGTTCAATGGTGTGCAGCTTGGCGAGAAACAGCTTCCCCACGTGTTCGGGCAAGCCGTGCGGGCGGCCCGTATCCTCGGAATGCCGAAAATGCCGAATGTCTATATTTCCGGCGAACGAGCCTGGGATATGCTCACGTTCGGTACCGACCACGATTCTTTTATCGTCATAGGATCGGCCCTCGCGGGAAACTTCCAAGGCGTTGATATGCTCTTTCTGCTCGCACGCGAGATGGGACACTGTAAGGCCGGGCACGCTCTTTGGAAGACGGTGATTCGATTCTTTCTCGGCGAACAAGGCCCTGCCAAAGGCTTTATGGCGGGCGGCATCTTGGCGAACATTCTCAGTCCTTCCGCTCTGATCGGCGGTGCGATGGAAATGCCGCTGCTGGCGTGGGCACGTCAAGCAGAGATCACCGCCGACCGTGCGGGCCTGCTCGCCGTTGGCAATGAAGAGGTCGCTCGACGCGTCCTTTTGTCGTGGACGCTCAAGTCTTCCTTCATTTTCAAGCAGATCAATATCAACACCTGGCTCGAACAGCAGTCGGTTGACGATGATTCTTACGGAAAGCTCTCCGAGCTTACGACAACGTCAACACCGTATATCGGCCCGCGTCTGAAACTATTGACGCAATTCGCCGCAAGCCAGGAATTTAAGCATTCGCTCTCCATCATCTCTCAAACGATAAAGGCCGGCGCACCAAAGCAGCCGGCTCAGCAAAAGCCAGAACCGGACGTTCTGCGCTTCAAGTGTTCAGCATGCGGGACGGCAATGCGTATCCCGAAGAAGGCCTTAGCGGGCAAGACCGAGCTTCCGGTCAAGTGTCCTGACGCAAAATGCAAAGCCATAACGCGTCTAACAAAAAATGCAAAGTCCGGTGGGAATGCCGGGCCAAAGGTTCCAACAAAACAGGAGAATTTGAACTATGGCGACTAGCGATAATATTACGATCACCGAAACCGGAGCTGACGGCTCGGAGCAGGAATTTGAGATCACGACCGGAAAGGTCGAGGATCTCGCGGCGGACGATCAGGGCTTTGCAGAAGGCGCCGTAGAGGCGATGTTCGATGACGGTTCTACCGATCACGATGCCGCCTATATGGACTATGACGGCGACGGGAGACTCGACACTGCGGCCGCAGACACGGACGGCGACGGCGTTACCGACACCGTTGTTGCGGACACGGACGGTGATGGAAAGGTAGATGCCGCCGGAGTCGATGCCGATGGTGACGGTAACCTGGATGCTATGGCGTTCGACACGGACGGCGACGGCGTGGTCGATGCCACGATGACCGACACCGACGGTGACGGCCAAATGGACGAGGCAGATATAGACGGCGACGGCGTTACTGACTACACTCTCGATGCTGACGGCCTCCCGACCGCAGAAGAGATCTCGACGAATTCGGTCGAGTTCACGGTGGGCGAAGACGGGTTCCCCGTCGAAGATGCTCCGACGGACGAGGCGGATGCGTTCGCAGACTACGCCGAGCAGCCGGCGGCCGACTATGGCGTCGGTGCTGATCCTGCGTTCGTCGAAACGCCGGTCGATGCGGGCTACGCGGCATCACCGGTCGAACCTTCCGATACCGCGACAACCTCCGACGCTGACGCCGCCGCTGCCGAACAGCAAGCTCACGCAGATGCTGCGACCGACGCTCAATCGGCTGCTGACGATTTTGTCGCACAAGGTGATTATGCGGCAGCTGCCGACGCGAGAGAAACTGCGGAGAACGAAGCTTATGCGGCGGGTGATTCGTCGATGCTCGGATCGTCGGACTCTGCCGATCTTGATAACGCCGCCTACAAGCAGGAACAAGCCGAGGACTATCAGGCACAACAGCAGGAACATATCGCCGAAGGGGATTACGAGGCGGCGAAAGAGGATGCTCAAAATGCGGGCTACGCGACCGGCGATGCCGATTACCTTGCGGGCGGCGACGATCACACCGGCCAATCGGACAACGACGTTTATAATCTCGACAACGCTGTCTATGACCAAAAGAATGCCGAGTCATCCGCTGCCGATGCGGAATGGTACGCGAATGCAGGAATGGACGATGCCGCCCAGTCTGCCGCTGATCATGCTGACGCTTATGCCGCTTCGGCGGATGACTATGCATCGCGTGCTGATGAGGACAGCTATTCCTACGATGCCGACCCGTCGTCCGCAGTAGAAACGGGCGGCAGCTACGACGCTCCCGATCTTGATGCGGGTGCGTATGACGCCGGTACGTATGACGCGGGTGGTTACGACGCCGTCGATACCGGAATTGATACGTCGATGCCGATCGACACATCGTCAAGCTACGATCCGTCGTCAGACGTTTAGTCCATCGAAAAATAATGTGTGAGGCCGTTCGGATCACTCCGAGCGGCCTCATTTGTATTCTGAGTTGGGAAAAGGATCATTTCTGAGCGATCGTGACCTTTCCCTGCTCGCTAATGCTGTTTACAATATCGCTGACCGTATTTCCCGTGAATGGCCCAGTAACTTTTGTGTGCGGATCGCCCGAGACTATCGAATAACGGAGACCGGAAATAAACGATAGCTCATCGACGACCAAACTCGCCGAAACCGGCCCGGCACAAAGCTTAAAGCCGCCACCCGATTGCAGATTCTGTCGGACTCCTTTCCAAAATTCAATATCGTGGCCATTGATCAACAGGTCGCCGTTCTTCGCAAGATATTCAAGGATAACCCAATGCGAACCCTTCGAAGCATCGGTCAAAGGAAAGTCGAACTTAAAATTAGGATCGCCAGCCTTAAACTTGACAACCTTCTTGAATGCCTTCGAAAGGACGGATCCAAAATTATCTACGCTTTCTTTCTCGAGCTTTTTCACCAAACTAGGCTCGGAAAGATCCATAAATCCAGAAATCTTGCTGCAGGATGAGGAACAGCCGGTAGCCGAACATACGCAGACCGCAGCATAGCCATCGGGGCAAGTTTGAGATGCAGAACAGTGTCCCACCTCTGTGCACGTGCATGACTCTCCCGGACCTGGGAGCGCCGACTGAGCCGAAGCTGAAAGAGCGAATGCAGCGATTATTGAAAACGTAAGAGTGACGAGCCTTAAAGTCTTGATCTTCATAGATACCTCCTATTAGATGTGGGTCAAAGACAATACGGGATGTTTCAGTCTAACTCTACGCCCCCCCCCCAAAAAAATGTCAAGAGCCTTAAACCTTTGCGAATGTGAGCCCGGTTTGGCCTTGGTATTTGCCGCCGCGGTCGTCGTATGAGACGGCGCAGTCCTCATCGGATTCGAAGAAAAGGATCTGGCCGATGCCTTCATTGACATAAACACGGAGCGGAAGGTTCGCGAGGTTCGCGATCTCGACGACGAGTCGGCCGGTCCAGCCGGCTTCGAGCGGTGTCGTGTTAACGAGCAGCCCGGCACGCGCGTACGTGGACTTTCCCAACGCGACGCCGGTAACATTGCGAGGCATCTTGAACGTCTCGACTGTCACGCCGAGTCCGTAATGATGCGGCGGAAGCAGATAATATTTCGCTCCATCCTCTGCAATTTGGAGTTCCGGTTCGATGAGCGAATGCTGTTCGTCGAAGCGTTTCGGGTCGATCTCCTTGCCGTGAACTGATGAAAAGATGCGGAACCCATCGTCCGCAAGCCGCATATCGTAGCCATAGCTCGACGCACCGGCCGAAATGATTTTGCTGCCGTTCGATTCGCGTACGAGTTCGGGAAGGAACGGCGTGATCATCGCGTGTTCTTCCGCCATTCGCCTAAGCCAAAGGTCTGATTTGATCGCCATAAATTCTCTTTTTCTAAAGCTGGAGCAAGGTCATCGTCCCGTCGCCGACCGTCAATTTTACGGCGGTGCCGCCGTTTCCTGCACGTGCGGCAATTCCCTTTTCGGTGAACGGAACGTTGCGCACACGCGGCTTAAGGTTCGTAAGCTCGTTCTTTATCGCGCCGGTTCGGAGGATCACCGCGGTGAGGTCCGCACTTAAGGCTCGCGGAAGATGCGCGGTCAGCGAACCATTCGCCACCTGCACATCGATCAGACTTCCGCGCCATGCTTGATTCGGCATCGTAATGGTTACATCGCCTTTGCCCACGGTCGCCGCAAGTGTTCCGCTGGCCAGAGCGATGTCAACTTGGGATTCGATGCCGTTGATACGGAGATCGCCATCGATCCCCGAAACGGAAATGTCGCCCTTGCCCGCGTTAATCTCGACATCGCAGTATTGAGGCACGCTGATCGTGTAATTTATCTTGTACGGCATCCCTGCGAGTTTTTTGAGCAGCTTGCGGTCAGCCTTTTTTGCGGCCTTTCGGTTGTCGGGCCCAACGCTGAAAATGCTGACGCGGCTGACGCTTTCCTGCATCACAAAACCTGTGAGGTCCGTGACCTGTTGGAGCTCACTCTCGCTGCCGCCCGAAACCTCGATCACCGCCGAGATCGAAATTTCATTACTCCGCGAACCCACCACCTTCACCGAGCCGTTCGGAGCACCTTGGATCACGACCGTGCCGCCCGCCCCGAAATCGAAGCGATCGGTCTTCGTCGTTGAACGCTTCAGGTTTTCCGGCTGTCCGATGGCGAGCGCCGCAGCCGAACAAAGGATCAGCAAAATGGTCAGGATTCTAAAAGTTTGTTTTGTCATTTCGATTGAGCTTAACAGTTGGCATTTTTTGATGTTTCAAACGCGATCCACAACAGGATAGCACGGATGCCGCCGCTCTGCCGCGGTCAAAAAGTGCCCCGCTGTCCCCGGACCTTCGAGCCTTGCTGAAAGCTCATGGTAGGCCGCGGTCAGCACCGCCTGCGTGAGCGGGCGGTCAGTCCTGTCAGTACCGTCTGCGTCAGCGGGTGGTCAGCGTTGCCGCAAGCCCGCACGTCAGTTAGGGCGTAACGTTCAACGCAGATTCCCGCCGAATTGCCACGGCATTTATGCCGTGGGACCGTGCCACAAACCCTATCTCGGAGGCGGCTCGGCCGCCGACAAAACCTCGATGTTTGTTCCGTTCCGCGCGGAACAGAACAACCGGAACAAAACGGAACAAACATCGGCGTTTTGGGAGGTTGTGCTTACAACTTTTGTCACTTTCCGCCATTCCGCCCAAAATCTCGATCCTTGTCCCATTCCGAGTCCGCAATGGGACAAGCGTCTCTGGCCTCAAACGGTTCCGAAATAGGTGATAAGTGAGAAGTCAGAAGTTCTCCTTTGCGTTTTCAAGCAAGATCGTAAACGCAAACAACGCAAAGGCGACGCAACGTTCACGAAGGAAGAAAGCCACAGCCCTGATTGAGCGAGGTCTGAAATCTCAAATCTCACATTTCAAATTTCGAATCTTGGATCTAGCAATGTCGTACGAAAGAGAACCACCCCGCCAGCCGAGGCGGCTGCCACCCCTCCTTCGTAAGGAGGGGAGCTTTAGCTCCGCCATTCACCATTCACCACTCACAAATTGCCACTCACCATTCACCGTTCACTGTTCACCGTTCACCACTCACCATTCACATTTTTTCAAAACCCAACGGCCGGCTCGACCGTGTTCTCATCATAGCGAAACGATGCGCCCGTTAGAAGCACAAAGTGCACGAAATGCACAAAATGCACGAAATGCACAAAAAAGTCAGGACCGAGAGCAGAGAGAGGACAACGTTCTGTGGTTATTCCCTACCAGCTTCCGGATGCTCCGCCGGTGTTAAGTTTTTGAGGCAGCGGAATGTCGGGCATCATATTGCCGACCATGTGCCGCGTAAAGAAGTTGCCGTTGGCAGTAACCTTTACATCCCTGCCGGGGTTTCGGCCGGGCGAACTGCTCACGATCTCACCGTTAATCGGAACATAGTTGATGATCTGCGGGTTACCCCGAAGTGCTCGGAACGACATCATCCCGACGAGCGGCGCAGGGTTTATGGTACTCGCAAAAAGGCCGGTCGCAACCGACGAATAAGCCGCTAGTCCGCCGCCAAGCGAATGCCCGGCTAGATGAAGGTCACCGTAGCGCTGCATATAGCGTCGGGTCAGGTTCAATGCCTGTGAATATTGGACGGAATACCCACCAAGTGCCTGCACGCCGTCGTGCAGAAAGTCCAAGCCGGAATCGCTGCCTGCGAAGGCAAGGACGTAGAGTTCGCGATTCTCTGGCTTTGTTAGCACCGCCTTAAAACCGGTGGACCACGTGGCTGCATCGTCAAGGATCGACCAGACAGAGCCGTCCGGGAAAGTGTACCGATCACCTTCGACACCGTCGTACGCGATGTGGCAAACCCCTTTGGTTTCGGCAATTGTTATGTTAGGCATAGCTCATCAACCTTCGAATGCTCAATTCTCACAGGTTCTCGCTGTATGGACGTTCGTTAGCATACTTTTTTGCGGACGGATCTGCAAAATTTCAGCAAAAAGGACGTCCGGCGGACACAAGGCCTGCCGGACGTAAATGGTCAGCGAATTTGAGCCCGCTTAAAGCGACGCGGCGATCGCCTCGTCAAAGATCTGAAGGGCAACGTCGACGTTCTCCCTCGTCAGGATGAGCGGCGGGGACCAACGTATCGAGTTCGAGCCGCAGCCGAGGATGATGAGCCCGCGGTTATAGCATTCCATCTCGACCTTATCGCGGAGTTCGGCGTTCGGCTTCAAGGTCGTCTTGTCCATGACGAATTCGACGCCGAGCATCATTCCCAAGCCTCGAACATCGCCGATGCAGTCGTACTTATCCTTAAGCTTGTTGAGGCCGGCCTCTAGATAAGCTCCGACCTCGCGGCTGTTCTCCACAAGCCCGCCCTGCAGCAAACGGATCGTTGCCATTGCCGCTTCAAGTGCAACGGGATTGCCGCCAAAGGTCGAGGCGTGGGCGCCCTTGTGCCAATCCATAATGTCTGCCCGTGCCGTGCAGGCGCCGATCGGCATTCCGGAACCGAGGCCCTTTGCCATACAAAGGATATCGGCCTTAATGCCGTCGTAATGGTCGAGAGCGAACATCTTTCCGCTGCGTCCCATTCCGGATTGCACCTCATCGACGATGAGCATAATGCCGTTCTCGTCACAGATGCGGCGAAGTTCCTTCACAAATGCCTTGGGCGCCGGAATATAGCCGCCTTCGCCCTGCACGACCTCAAGGATGATGCCCGCGACCTCAGAGGGCGGCGTGGTCGTCTGGAATACGCGATTCTCAAGCCAGTTGATCACGTCGCGCGTGATGGTCGCCTCGTCGGTCGGCATATCCGTCGCAAAGTGGCGGAATTTGTTCGGATACGGAATGTGGACGACATCGAGTGCCTGCCGCATAAATCCAAGTCGCTGAGCACGCTTCGAAGATGTCAGCGAGAGAGCACCGAGCGTTCGCCCGTGGAAAGAGCCGTAGAAGGACACGAACTTCTGCCGGCGTGTGTGGTACATCGCCACCTTAAGGGCGGTCTCGATCGCTTCGGCACCGCTATTGGCAAAGTGCGTGCGTGTCGGGCCTTCGATCGGAACAATGTCCTCGAGCATCTTCCCAAGCTCCGGCATTTGGCGGTAGAAGTAGTCCGTTCCGCAGAAGTGAATGAACTCATTCACCTGCTTGGTGATCGCTGCAACGACCTCAGGATGACAATGCCCGGTCGAACACACCGCGACCCCGGCATTGCAATCGAGGAAAAGATTCCCGTCCGGATCTGTCACCCAAACACCTTTGGCGTGATCGACCACGAGTTTGTAGTCGGGCCGTGGATAGCTCGGCGTTACGTATCGAGCATCGGCATCGATGATCTCGCGGGACTTCGGCCCCGGCAGCTCTGTCTTTATCTGTGGTTTCTGTAATTCTGTTGACGGCGTCATTGTCTTTTGTCTCCTGAAAAAGATTTGCTTCGCATGCTGGCGAAGTGTCTGAAGGCTTATCGAACGCAAATGCGGACGTCCGATGCTAACTGTCGAGCTTTCTAGGATTAATCGCCGCCAAAGAGGTTGGCGCGCTGACGTGCGGGTCTAAGCTTGGCAATGGAACGCGAAGTCATAGATAAGTGCAATATACCAGAACTTTGTGAAAGACAGAAAAGGGCGGCATCCATTGTGATCTTGAGGCTCTCGTTCCGGCGTGAAAGAATAGACCTATGTCATCACCAAAACCCAAAGCTAATCGGCTCATCAACGAAACTTCGCCCTATCTGCTCCAACACGCATATAACCCCGTGGACTGGTATCCATGGGGTGACGAGGCATTTGATCTCGCCAGGGCCGAGGATAAGCCGCTATTGGTCAGCATTGGCTACTCTGCATGCCATTGGTGTCATGTAATGGAGCACGAATCGTTCGAGGACGAAGAGACGGCACGGACGATGAACGAGAACTTCGTCAACATCAAGGTCGATATGGAAGAGCGGCCGGACGTTGACCACATCTATATGAGCTTCGTTCAGATGACGACCGGCCGCGGCGGCTGGCCAATGAACGTATTTCTAACGCCCGACAAGCGGCCATTCTTCGGCGGAACATACTTCCCGCCCGCACCGAGATACGGAATGCCGTCGTGGCAGCAGATCCTATTGAGTATTGCCGAAGCTTACCGGCAACGCCGCGACGAGATCGACCACTCTGCAAATGAGATAGTAGGTGAACTCCGCCGACTCTCAATGGTCGATGAAGGAACGACGCTGTCGAACGCCCTCCTCGACGACGCATTCGCCTCGTTCGAGCGGAGTTTCGATGCGAAGAACGGCGGATTCGGCGGCGCTCCGAAATTCCCGCAGGCGATGTCGCTTGAGTTCCTGCTCCGGCATCACTATTCCACCCACGATCAGAAGGCTCTTGAAATGACGCGGCTGACTCTCGACAAGATGGCATTCGGCGGTATGTACGACCAGCTTGGCGGCGGCTTTCATCGATATTCTGTGGACAATGTATGGCTTGTGCCGCATTTCGAGAAAATGCTCTATGACAATGCCCAGTTGGCACGCATCTACCTTCACGCTTTCCAGGTTACCGGCGATCCGGAATACAGGCGGATCACGACGGAGACGCTTGACTACGTTCTGCGAGAGATGACGGACGAAAGCGGCGGATTCTATTCGAGCCAGGACGCCGACAGCGAGGGAGAAGAGGGCAAATTCTTTGTTTGGAGCGAACCGGAGATCGATGATCTGCTGGGCGATGATGCACATGCATTCAAGTTTTTCTTTGATGTTTCAAACGAAGGAAATTTCGAAGGAAAGAATATCCTAAATCGCCCACGCTCCATCGATTCAGCTGCGGCAGCGCTCAAGATCGAACCATTTGATTTCTTCTCGCTGATCGAGAATGCAAAGCGGAGGCTCTTTGAGGTGCGAGAGACCCGCATCAAGCCGCATCGCGACGAGAAGGTTCTTGCATCCTGGAACGGCTTGATGCTCGCCGCGTTCGCTGACGCGGCTGGAGCGTTAGGCAACAAAGACTATTTGCGGGCGGCCGAGAAGAATGCGGAATTCTTACTTGGCAAGATGCTGACGGACAGCGGGCGCCTCTTTCGCTCATGGAAGGCAGGCGAAGCAAAACTCAATGGATACCTCGACGATCACGCTAACGTTGCAGACGGCCTGCTTGCCCTTTATCAGGCGACCGGAGACATCAGCTATTTCCAGAACGCAAGGTCCTTGGTCGATCAAATGATCGAATATTTCTGGGATCAAGAGGCCGGCGGGTTCTTTTATACCTCGAACGATCATGAAGAGTTGGTCGTCCGCACTAAGGACTTCACAGACAATGCTACGCCGTCGGGAAATTCAGCGGCCGCGGACGTGCTGTTACGGATCGCCAAACTCACAGGTGACGACCGCTACGAGCGGTTCGCGGTCGCTACGCTTCGGCTTGCCGCGCGTCAGATCGCAAGATACCCGCAAGGGTTCGGGCGGGCCCTCTCTACATTAGGATCTCACTTGCACGACGCCGGAGAGCTCGCGATCGTCGGCCCTAGGGACAACGAGCTTGCCAAGGTCGCACTTTCATCATATCTGCCGACAACGACGGTCGCCCTTTCATCTGATCCGGACAAAGATGCTGCCAAAGTTCCCTTGTTCGAGGGCCGCGGCAGATCCGATGGACCACTTGCCTTCCTTTGCAAGAATTTCGTCTGCTCACGCCCGGCCACTTCTTCAGCGGAACTTCGCGAGATGCTTGCCGCCAATGAGAAAGGCTCGAATGTCTAGAACATTCGAGCCCGATCAAAGAAAGTAACGGAAGTTCCGTCAACTATTTCTTCTCGTCTTTTGCATTTGCGTTGGCAGGTGCATTAGCAGCCGGCTTAGCAGAGTTGGCCATCGTGTTTGCAGCGTTTCCAGCAGCGTTTGCAGCGTGGTTAGCAGCGTTTGCCACGGCGTTAGCAGCATTTGCCATAGCATTTGCAGCGTTTGCCATCGCAGCGTTCGCGGTATTCATCGCGTTTGCGACTGCTTTATTAGCAGCGGTGTTTGCAGCTGATTCACCGCAGGCCATTCCAAGAGCACCCAAGGCCAAAACGGCCGAAAGAGCGATCACTTTTTTCATAACAATTGACTCTCCTGTCTTCTTCAAAGATTAGATCTAATTTCCTTCAAAGGCAGCATACCTAGCGGCACGGCCTTGAATTGTCCCTTTAAAGCTTGTTTCTGGGAACATTCGACAATATATGCAGGTAATGCCAACAAGTCAACCCCTAAAAGTGCTTTTTTCAACAAACTTTTAACAAAAGAATGGGCACGATCCCCGATAAATCGGAAAGCGTGCCCATCGAAGCGTTTGCCTTCACGCAGTCCTAAGACCACGCAGTAAGGAAACTATTTCTTCTCTTCTGCCTTCTTATCGCCAGCTTTGTTAGCTGCAGCGTTTGCAGGCTCAGCCTTTGCATTCGAGTTTGCAGCGCTGTTAGCAGCACTGTTGCTGTGAGCGGCGTTCGTGTTCGAAGCAGCTGCGTTCGAGTTCGAAGCTGCCGCGTTCGAGTTCGAAGCTGCCGAATTGGTGTTCACTGCGTTCGTGTTCGACGCATTGGTGTTGTGGTTGGCATTGTTAGCCGTGGTGTTAGCAGCCGGTGCACCGCAGGCAAAGCCGAGAGCGGAAAGACCGAGAACTGCTGAAAGTGCAATTGCTTTTGTCATTTTATTTAAGACTCCTAATCTATTTCTCAAAGTATCGTTTACCCTTGCAAGGTAAGCCGGCCGATCAAACACGGCCTATTGCTCCAAACTCTTTCTTTTTTAGAGCAAAGGTTAAGATAAGAATCTGGAAGGCGTTTGTCAACCTAAATGTCACAAAATCCGGACATTTTTGAAAATAATTTTCAGCCCGATTTCCCGCCTAAAATTGGACACTTAAGCCCGCTTGGCCGCGGAGCGCAGATTCCCGAAACGGATACCGGCAGATCGTCGGCCGACGAGGCAGGAATCTTTCATTCGGCCACCAAGGTCGGGCTGTTATGGTAGATTATGTCAATGGCAAGTGTTTCATTTTTTGGCGGCGTTGGGACCGTCACCGGTTCAAAATACCTTCTACAGCATAACGGTAAAAAAATTCTCGTTGACTGCGGCCTTTTCCAAGGCCTCAAAGAACTGCGCGAACGCAACTGGCAGCCACTTCCCTTCGACCCGAAGGACCTCGACGCGATCATTATCACGCACGCGCACATCGACCACACAGGTTTTCTGCCTCGCGTCGTAAAACTCGGATTCAATGGCCCTGTCATTACGACAAAGCCGACCGGCGACCTGATGCGCGTACTGTTGACCGACTCGGCACGCCTCCAGGAAGAAGAGGCGGACTATCGCAATCGCCACGATCTCACGTCTCATTCGCCGGCCCTTCCGCTCTACGACGAGAACGATGCACGTGCCGCTCTCGACCTTCTGCAGCTCTATCACAACGACGGAAAGCAGGTGGAAATCTGTGACGGGGTGAAAGCGACTTTTCTTGTGGCGGGCCACATCATGGGATCTAGCCTAGTGCTCGTCGAACTGGAGAGCGCAAGGTCTGACGGGAGCTCGATCAAGTTCCTATTCTCGGGCGACTTGGGGCATTACGACCAGCCGATCCTTAAAGACCCTGCGACACCTCCCGCCTGCGATTATTTGATGTGCGAATCGACCTATGGCGACCGCCTGCACGCAGACGTCGATCCGGGCGAGAAGCTCGCACGTATCATCAATGAAGCGATCGACCGCAAGGGCCCGATCCTTATCCCCGCGTTCGCGGTCGGCCGAACTCAAGAGATCCTTTATCTCATCCGTGAGTTGGAGGATGCCGGCAAGATCCCGATCCTTCCGGTCGTCGTTGACTCTCCGATGGCTGCACAAGCGACCCAGATCTATAACCGTTTTGCCGAGGAACACGACGAAGAGTACACGTCCATTCTCGCTGCAAAACGCCATCCTTTGCGCACCGGTTCAATGCAAACGGCATCGACCCGCGACGAATCGAAACGCATCAACGACATGCGCGGTCCGCGCATCATCATCTCTGCTTCGGGAATGATATCGGGCGGCCGCGTGCTACATCATGCGATCCGAATTTTACCCGACGAAAAGGCAACCGTCATTTTTGTCGGGTTTCAGGCCGCAGGGACGACCGGACGCCGTGTCCAGGACGGCGAACGTGAAGTTCGAATTATGAAGACGCAGGTAAAGGTCAACTGCACGATCGAGGGCATCGACGGTTTCTCTGCTCACGCAGACTGGAAGGGCGTTCTGCGCTGGCTCTCGGGCCTGCCGTCCGCCCCAAAGACGATCTTCACCACGCATGGCGAACCCGAGGCCGCCGCCGCGATGGCAAAGCACATTCACGACCGCTTCGGCTGGAATGTTGAGGTCCCGCATTTTGAAGAGGTTTATGAGCTGGTTTGAGAAGCCGGTCGCACTAAGGACAGGAATAAATGTATGACGGTAAAGGATCACGTCGCTTTTGCATTCGGTTTATTGTTCTCACTGGTCTTGCTCACAAGCTTTGCGATTGGACAGCCGAAAAAGGCCGCTCCTACTTTGCTCAATGGCGAAGCAGCGGACTGGCAGGTATATCGAGCAAACAATTCAAGTGTTTCGGCAATTTTCCCAAAGGTTCCCGTTTCGGCCGAATCGAACGATATGTGCAACGAACTCGCGGGCGAGTCGATGACCGCATATTCTGACGAAGTCGTTTACGAACTTTCGGTTTTTAGAAAAGGCTCACGGATGACATACCCTTGTTCGAACCCGATGAAGTTCGATGCCAGATCATTCGCAAGGTCGCTTGTCGGCCGACGAAGGACCGGTCCGACAATCGTAAATGAAGCCACAAACGGAAATTGGTCGATCAAACAGCTTAAATGGGAGAATCCTGGAAGCACGCGTATCACTTATGTCTTTTATGACAATACGAACTTCTCGTGGGTCGAGGCGACAATGACCTTCAGAGACAGATCAAAGGTAAAAGAAACTGAATTTGTTTCGTCCGTCAAGTTCGACAAGCCCCTCGGCAAGAAGATAAAGAACGGCAGCAAAGCGATCGTCGGAGACCTGTTGGAGCCGGGAAAAGCTTCAGACCAAGAGGTGAAGGCGACCGACACATCACCACCACCGCCACCCATTTCGATGAAATCTTCTCCTTCGACCGATCCTGATGAATTGGTCGTCGTTGCCAAAAAAGTCCCGGGCTATACCGATATGGCTCGACAGAACCAGGAGAAAGGCACGGTCGTTCTAAGGGTGATCTTCCAGGCAAACGGGATGGTCGGGAAAGTTGCCGTGCAACATGGCCTCGCGTATGGCCTGACCGAGGCATCAATAGCCGCCGCCAAACAAATCGCCTTTCTGCCCGCACGAAAAAACGGACACGCCATATCCACTATCCGGACCGTCGAATACTCATTCACTATCTACTAGGAGGCCCGCTCCATTCATCACTCGTACCGCAAACATTCGATCGGATCGAGTTTTGCAGCCTTTCTTGCGGGCAGGACACCGAAGATCAGGCCGACGCCGATCGACGTCGAGATGCCCGTGATTATCGCCCATAAAGGCACTTGAGCCGGCAGCGACGGGATCGCAAGGACTATGAGCGTGCTGATCCCGATAGCAAGCACGATCCCGATGATGCCGCCGAAGAAGGTCAAGGTCATCGCCTCGAGCAGGAATTGCAGCACGATCGCCGAACGCGTGGCACCGAGGGCCTTTCTTATCCCGATCTCCTTTGTTCGCTCTGTGACCGAAACGAGCATAATGTTCATCACGCCTATACCTCCGACGAGCAGCCCGAGACAAGAGATCGCGATCGCAGCGATCCCGACTCCGCCGATTATTCCGTCGAACTGAGCTATCATCTCCTCGGCCGTCTGGATGTCAAAATTATCAGCGTCACCGACCTTTAGCCCTCGGCGTTTGCGCATGATGCTTTCTACATCGTCAACCGCGAGGCTAAGTTCGCCCGGTTTCGTTTGGGCGATGATCCGCAGTTCTTCCCTTTCCGGAGCAGCCTTTCGGGCAGTACGAAACGGCATAAGCACCTTTCGGTCTTCGGGATTCTCACCCAGGAAGGCAGCTTTCCGCTTTTCGATCACGCCGATTATCTCCCACGTCTGGCCGTTCATACGCACGACCCGTCCAACAGCGTCTTCTTCGTGATCCGGAAAGAGAGCTTCGGCGCAGTTGACGCCTATTACAAGGACGTTGCGTCGCTGAACGTTATCCGCTTCGGTGATGAACCGGCCCGCTCGAAGAACAAGATTCGAGAGATGGGCATAATTCGGCTCTACTCCATCCGTCAGGGCCCAACGATAATTTTTGCCCTCGTAAACGAGGTTGTCGTTAAAGTTACCGTTGAATGAACCGATATTCGGGGCGACCTTTGTCAGATCCGTGACCGACGCCGACTGTGCAAGGATCGCTTCGGCATCCGCATCTGTCAGCGGTTTGCGATTCCGTTCGTCGCGGCTCGGCTCGTCGAAACCTGACGACAGGTGATAGATCTCGATATTGTTACTGCCGTATTCTTCGACGATCGAGACGATCGAATTCCGCATTCCGGTCAAAAGGGACGCGACCACGATCGCCGTGATGATCCCGACCACGATGCCGAGCACCGTGAGCGCGGACCGGAACTTGTGCGACAGGACGGAATCCATCGCCATTAGCAGAACTTCACGTGGTAAAGATGTCGTAAGCCGCATAGGTATCTCCTGTTAAGCCTGCGTAAGCGCGACGATCGGATCGAGTTTCGAGGCCTTCCAGGCCGGATATAGCCCCGCAACGATCCCGATCGAACTTGATACGACGATCGAAAGCACAATGTAGCCCGGTGTGATCGTCATCGTCATTCCGGCGAGGATCGTTATCAGCTGCACAACACCGACCGCTAAGATCAATCCGGCCAATCCGCCGCAGATACAAAGCAGGGCGGATTCGATCAGGAACTGAAGCAGTATTTGCTTCCGTGATGCTCCGAGAGCCTTTCTCAATCCCACTTCAAAGGTTCGTTCCGTTACCGAAACGAGCATAATGTTCATCACGACGATTCCGCCGACGACAAGAATGATCATCGTGATCGGTACGACAACAGCGGCGATCGCTCCTGTGAACTGATCCATCTGCGAATTGAACTCGTCGGTGTTCACAAGGCTGAACGTGTCTTCTTCGCTGCCGGTGAGCTTTCTGTAATTCCTCAGCAGAACGCTCGCCTCGTCCATCGCCTCGGGGAATTCTTCCCGTGTGAGAGCATTGGCGTGGATCTGAACACCGTCACCTCGGTCAAAGATCTGCATATGCAGCGAGATCGGCAAGTAGACGAGCCGGTCCATCGGCGATCCCATAAAGGAACCGCGGGCTTTCTCGACGCCGATCACGGTCACGGGAACACCGCGGACCTTTATCTCCTTGCCGAGTGCCGAACCCACCGGGAAATATTTATCCCTGACGTCGGCACCGAGAACCGTGACAGGGGCCGAACGTTCGATCTCCTGAGCGGTGAAGAACCGACCCTCTTCGAACTCCTTATTCTCGATCTCGGCCATCTCCGGCGTCACGCCGCGGACGCCGACAGACGGCATCTCGACGCCGTTCAGATCGAGATCCACCCTTCCGCCGACCTGGGCGGCGACATAAGAGCACGAAACGCAATTCTTGCGAACATATTGGTATTCGCCCCAAGTAACCTTCTTATTGCGGCGGTTCTTTCGTTCGTACTCCTCATCGGACATCCTCCCGGTCGATGCCATCCGTGTGATCATAAAATGTTCGGAGCCAAGGGCCTTCGACACTCGGTCCATCACGTAGGTCTTAAGGCCTGAGATGCTTGCTCCCACGACGACCACGGCGGCCACACCGATGATAATTCCGATCAGCGTCAGGAATGCACGAAGCTTGTGCTCGAGGATGGATTTCAACGCGATCACAAAGGCGTCTGTGTAAAATGAGTAAACCTCTCGCATAGGTACGCTGGTCCCGGAATTCTTCGAAGGAGTTCGTTTCTTGGCAATCGCCTTTTTGTAGAACGACACGCCCGCCGGCAAAGTTCCGTAGAAGATAGAACGCTCCCGCAGCAGGCAGTATCCGCTCGGCTGTGCTATACTCGACGTTTGTTTTCAATACCTTAGTTTTCAAGGAGCTATTCAAAATTGAGTATCCTAGTCGATAAGAACACGCGCCTGCTCGTTCAGGGAATTACAGGCAAAGAAGGCACCTTCCACATGCTGCAGATGCGTGAATACGGCACGAATGTCGTTGCTGGTGTCACGCCCGGAAAAGGCGGTACCACGCACGAAGGCGTTCCGGTGTTCAACACCGTCGAAGACGCGGTCAAGGAAACCGGCGCGAATGTTTCCGTGATATATGTTCCGCCGGCATTCGCCGCAGACGCCATTATGGAAGCTGCGAACGCCGAGCTTCCGCTCGTTGTCTGCATCACGGAAGGCATCCCTGTCGCCGATATGGTCAAGGCCAATGAATACCTCGCTTCCCGAAAAACGCGTCTGATCGGCCCGAACTGCCCCGGCATCATCTCGCCCGGCAAATGCAAGGTTGGAATCATGCCCGGCCATATCCACAAAGAAGGCCGCATCGGCGTCGTTTCCCGCTCCGGCACGCTCACCTACGAAGCTGTCGGCCAGCTCACCGCTCTGGGCCTCGGCCAATCGACGGCCATCGGTATCGGCGGTGATCCGATCATCGGAACGACGCACACCGACGCTTTGCGTCTTTTTGAGGCAGACGAAGAGACCGACGCCATCGTAATGATCGGCGAGATCGGCGGCACTGCCGAAGAGGACGCCGCGGCGTTCGCCAAGGACAATGTCTCGAAGCCGATCGTTGCCTTCATCGCCGGTCAGACCGCTCCTCCGGGACGCCGCATGGGCCACGCCGGTGCGATCATCTCCGGCGGCAAAGGAACCGCCTCAGAGAAGATGAAAGCTCTCGAAGAGGCCGGCATCCGCGTCGTCAATTCACCAGCTGACATTGGCAAGGCCATCGTTGACGTCCTCGGCTCGAAAGCCGCAGCCTAAACGCATCCTCTGTCGTCAGAACCACCTGCGCCGGAACGGCGAACGCCCTCGTCCGCACCACGTCAGAACCGCCAGCTCCCCTCCTGCCCAAGGAGGGGTGGCCGAAGGCCGGGGTGGTGGGAGCAGCAGGCGGTCAGAATGTCGATCCTAGTATCCCGCACTCCCCAGGGCTTGCCCTTTGGCAGTGCGGTCGGGCTCGCCCGACCGTCGCGTCACCCACAAACACCTCGGAGGCGGCTCCGCCGCCGACTTCTTGGCTCCGTAGGAGCCGCATGTTTGTAGCACGCCCATGCCCCATCATGCCCGGAGGCGGCTTGCCGCCGACAATGGCCTCGCATAGCCACGTCGTTTACGGCGTGGTTTAGGACGGAGAATAAATTCCGGGGAGGCGGCTTGCCCCGGACAAATCCCTCTGTCGCTCCTAACGGAGCTCCAGGATCTGTTCTGCGACCTCTTTCCCAGGGTGGCGGCCGCGGCCGCCTTACCCTGGGCTATGATCTCGCGTCCCCTACGGGGACTACATCAGGTGCAGGCCTCAAGGACCATCGATGCGGCCACGAATGCACGGATCGGAAGCCCGATCGATCAAAAATTTCAAATCTGAAATGTGAAATTCGAAAACTCAGACGTGGCTCCACGAACAACGAACAACGAACCATCAACCACGAACAACGAACCACGAACCATCAACCACCAACCATCCACAATCTTTCAAAGACCAACAACCAACACAAGGTTATCTGACCTCACATTTTCATTTGAAGCACAAACCGCACGAAACGTATCAAACCGCACAAAATGCACGATTTGCACGATCTGCACAAAAGGTACCTTTTGGATCCGGAATTCCGAATTCCGCATTTCAGATCCCGCATCTCGAAAGAATCTATGAAAACATTGCTATTTTACTATTGACTTAATTAAGTGTTGGCTATACTATTCTGATTGTGGATACATTCAGCGCCATCGCAGAACCAAATCGGAGAAGGATCCTCGAGCTGCTTGCGGCCTTCGGCGCCCTGGCGGCGAGCGACATCTACGCGCGGTTCGGTACAACGCACGCGGCCGTATCCCAGCATCTCAAGGTGCTGAGAGAGGCCGGACTTGTTGACGTCGAAAAGCGAAAACAGCAGCGGATCTATACATTGAACGCCGACAAGATCGCCGAATTCGAAGTCTGGGTCAAGCGATTCACAGAGAGGACCGACGAAGCATTCTCCCGACTAGATGCTCTGTTGGAAACAGAGAAGACGAAACTTTCAGGAGAAAAATAATGACGAATAAGACAGAGATCAAAGCCGAACCGGACAAACAAGAACTCTTTATCATCCGCGAGTTCGATGCACCGCGGAAACTGGTATTTCGCGCTTACGCCGAGCCGGAACTCTATGCAAAATGGGTCGGGCCGAATGACCTGGCGATGACGATCGAGAAAATGGACGTGGTCGACGGCGGTTCATATCGCTTCATTCACGAACGGGATGGCCAGGAATACGCATTTCACGGCGTTTATCACGAGGTACTCGCGAATGAACGGATCATCGGAACGTTCGAGTTCGACGGGCTCCCGGAGAAAGGCCACGTCATTCTCGGCACGACACGTTTTGAAGATCTCCCGAACGGACGCTCGCGGATCGCCCACCAATCGGTCTTTCAGACGGTCGAGGATCGTGATGGAATGCTGCAGTCCGGCATGGAGCGAGGCGTAAGTGAGGGCTACGAAAAGCTCGACCACCTGCTCGGCTCGATGAAGGACCTGGCCGGGACGGCATGAACGATAGCGATTCACTGGCGTAATGGCCAATAAAGGCTTCGCCGCGAATTCACGAATTTGATCTTTCCGAACTCGTGTTTTCGCGGCTAAATTGTCTTCTTACTTCGCGGTTTCGCCACGAGGCCCTTACGCTTTTGCTTTCTGAACCTCTTCGATCAAGACCGGGACGGCCTCAAACAGATCGCCCACGATGCCGTAATCTGCGATATCGAAGATCGGGGCTTCGGCATCCTTGTTAATGGCAACGATCGTGCCCGAATTCTTCATTCCGACGATGTGCTGGATGGCGCCAGAAATGCCTAGCGCCAAATAAAGCTTTGGGGCAACGGTCTGGCCCGAGGAGCCGATCTGGCGGTCGATCGGCAGCCAGTCTGAATCACAGATCGGGCGTGACGCGGCAAGATCGCCTCCGAGGGCTTCGGCAAGCTTTTCGGCAAGGGCGATATTCTCCTGCGACTTGATGCCGCGGCCAATTGCGACAATGACGTTAGACTTTGTCAGATCGACAGACGCCTTTGCCTCCTGAAAAGCAGCTTCCGAGGTCATTCTGACGGCGCCAACGTTCACTTCGCGACTCTCCGTCGTGGCAGTTCCCGAAGCAGCATCGTCCGGGCGGAAGGCACCGGACTGAAACGTCACAAAATACGGCGCATCACCGCCGAGCGACACATCGGCATCGAGTTTGCCGAGGAAAATCCGACGCGTAAGGACGAGTTTGCCGCCATCGACGCGATATCTAATGCAATCCCCAACAACTTCGCGTCCGGCACGCGCGGCGACCTTCGGAGCAAAGTCGCGCACTTGGTATGTGTGCGACATCACGACATACTGCGGACTTTCAGCGTCAATAACGGCCGAGAGAGCATCAGCGTAAGCGTCCGGCGTGTATTGGGCGAGCTTTTCGTTCCTGGCGACGATCACTTTCTCTAGATCGTAACCCGCGATCTCGCTCGATATCGGACAATCCTTATCACAAAAGATCACGGCAGACGCTTTGAGCCCGAGATCGCTACCGATCTTCTGTGCCGCCGCTATTGCCTCGATCGAGGCCTTGTTCAATACACAGTCCTTGTGCTCGATGAATACCAAAATATCGCTCATAGATCGAAAATACCTATATAAAATCGAATTGAAATTATGCCAAGAATCCGCCTTGTAAGCAACTTTGGGACGGATCGCGGCAGCCTTCCAAATGTGAAGAGGCTGCCCTTGCGGACAGCCTCTTCAAACGCAGCTTTGCTGCGATCTTTGACGTTACGGGTTGGCCGAAGCCGGAACCGGCTTGTCGGACGCCAGTCCAAAAGGCACGACTGTGAGCCCTGCGGTCGATCGGTTTATCCACCAAGTACCGCCGCGGTAGATCGCGAGGTCTTCCGTACCGTCTCCATCGTAGTCGCCCGGAACGGGAACGTCACCCGACGCTCCGAACTGGAACACCGAGGTCTGTGAATCGCTGCTTCTTACGATGTACCAAGTTCCATCCGAAGGACGGAAAACGGCAATGTCGGTCTTCGAATCTCCATCGAAATCGCCCTGGACGGGAATGTCGCCGGCCGCACCGAGCACACCTGAAAGCACACCGCCGCCCGAAAGCGGGCCTGCCCAGGTGCCGTTAGTGTAGGTGATCGGATCGGACTTGCCATCGTTGTCGTAATCACCGATGACCGGCGTTGTCCCCGGAACATTTGTGACGACCAGGCCGCTCGTACTGCCTAGAATGTAAAAATTCGATTCGGACGAGCGATAGATCGCTACATCGGCCTTGCCGTCGCCATCAAAATCGCCTACGGTCGGAACATCGCCGGTCGATCCCCAGGCGTATCCCTTCAGGGTCAAATCTGAGCTGTTCAGGATATAGAAATCCGCAGCTCCTTCAGTGTCGTTGGCGCGGAATATCGCCACGTCTGCCTTGCCGTCATCATCGTAGTCGGCCGGGGCAAGAACGTCCGTTTCGATTCCCCAATGAACAGCAACAAAGCCGCCGCCCGATTGACGGTACCAGTTGCCTTCGCTCGGGCGATAGACAGCAACGTCCGTTTTGCCGTCGCCGTCGAAGTCAGCTCTTGACGTCGCGGTCGGAACACTCGAGGAAGTACCTACAAGCTTGAACGGAAAGTCCATCTGAACATCCGGAGCGGAGGCCGGGTTCCCGGCGTCTAGAGCATCGGTCCATGCGGTTCCGTTCCACTGACGTCCGTTCCAGCCGGGTTGGGTGCGACTCCCGACCACAGTACCGAGCGGTGCAAAATGAGCCGCATTTGCCGCGACAGCAGTTTGGAAATCGACCCAATAGGTGCCGGGACCCAGCACTTGCGCCGGGCTAACGTTGATGTTGTTCTGCCAAACCTTTCTGGTCGTTCCCGGCGTTGAGGGTGCCGGCACGACCGTACCGCCGATCCTGTAAGTAAGGGCATCTGTGGACGTTGCCAGTCGGTTCGTTGTCGTGTCGCCGAAAATTATCGACGAGCCGGAGTCGCCGGGGCGACCGCTCCAGATCTGAAGCGTCGCTGCCGTGATCGGGCTCGTCGTTCCGGTAAACCCTGTCTGATATGCAAACGTGACCACCTGATCGATCGTCCAGGTTTGGCCTGCCGGAACGGTGAAATCATCCGCGCAGCGAAATACCGTGGTGGTCAATGAGCAGCTGGTTCCGAGCGTGGTGTTTGCCTCCGTCGTATTGCCGGTATCATGCTGGAGCTCGCTCCATTGCGTGCCCGTCGGCGCTGCGACGCCGCTTTCTGTCATCGTGCCGCTCGGCAACGGAGCGTTATCGTAAAGGTAAGGTGATCCAACTGTTGAAACCGCCGTCTTTGCTGTTGTGTCGGTTGCCGACCAAAGGCAAAGAATGGCCAATGTGCCGATCGCGAGAACTCCCGTGATCAGACGAAGGGATTTTCTAAGGTTCATAACTTTTCTCCTTTTCAAACTAGAAAGATTCCTCGAAGAACAACGATTTGCAAATACCTTTCTCATCAGATCCGAAAGGGTGATCGAACCGCGAGGACCGTTGTTCGACTCCAACAAAAAAGGTCGTAATGTTGACCGAGTTACAAACGATAATGCCCTAAGTGAGCGAGAAAGCCAAACCGCCTTTGTCGCTAAGCCATTAACGCAAAGCCGAATACACAAGTGGCCCGACCCGTCGACGCAAAAAGCCCGACACTGCTGACAGTATCGGGCGGATAGAAAGCTGAAGATGTTGAACTTGGCTTAGATCACGCGGACTTCGTTCCTTAGCTTTTCGACGAGTTCAACGGCGCCTTTCTTAGCGTCACCATCACCAAGTATTTGGGTCTGCTTTGTTTTTAGGGGCATATAGATCTTCTCGATCTTGGTCGCTGAAGCAAATGGCTCGACCGTCGGCGTAACTTCGCGGATCTCTTTTGATTTCGCGGCCATAATACCCTTTAGCGAAGCATATCTGATCTGTGAGATGCCGGATTGGATCGTAAGAAGGGCGGGAAGGTCATAGGTAAACCATTGATACCAGCCGCCTTCGAGTTCGCGTTTGATGCGGATCTTGTCACCGAGGCTTGCCCGATCGACCTCGATCACGATCGTCGCATGCGGGATACCGAGCAGTTCTGCGAGAATGACGCCGGTCTGCCCGAAGCTCGCATCATCTGACTGCAGGCCGGAGAAGATCAGATCGGGGGTCTCGTCGCGAATCGCATCAGAGATCGTCTTAGCGATCTGATATGCAGATAGCGACTTCGTATCGTCAACGACGATGTGTATCGCACGACTCGCTCCGCGAGCCAAGGCGTCCTTTATAACGGTCTTCGCAGACTGCGGCCCGAGCGAACACACAACGACTTCGCCCTCGCCCTTTGCCTCGACCGTCCGAAGGGCCTCTTCGAGAGCGTACCCGTCGGACTCATTCGTCTGCAGAGCGACATCGGCTTCGTTGATCCATTTCTCATCGCCGGCGATGCGGAGAACCGCATCCTTGTTGGCGACCTGCTTCATTAGAACAATGATCTTCATCTTGCTTTATTCGGAAAACCTCTTAAAGATCAGGCATGCATTTGTGCCACCGAACCCAAAATTATTCGAGAGGACATATTCGGCCGAATGTTCCCGAGCTTTGTTCGCCACGTAATCAAGATCGCAATCCGGATCTGGCGTCTTATAGTTGATCGTCGGCGGCACAACGTTCTCGTTCAAGACCTTCACGGAAAATACGGCCTCGAGGCCGCCGGCGGCACCTAGAGCGTGGCCGGTCATTGATTTCGTCGAGCTGACCGGGATCTTGTAAGCACGCTCACCAAAGACCTTCTTGATCGCGAGCGTTTCGAATTTATCGTTATACGGCGTCGAGGTGCCGTGGGCATTGATGTAATCAATGCTGTCAGGCGAAATTCCGGCATCTTTCAGTGCCCGCTGCATAACGGCGATCGCGCCCGAGCCGGTCTCATCCGGCATCGTAACGTGAAACGCATCGCCGCTCATTCCGTAACCGACGATCTCACCCAGGATATTCGCACCGCGTTTTCGGGCGAACTCGAGCTCTTCAAGTATCAGAATGCCCGCACCTTCGCCGATGACGAAACCATCGCGTTCCAGATCAAACGGCCTTGAAGCCGTTTTAGGGTCGTCGTTACGGGTCGAAAGTGCACGCATCGAAGCAAAACCTGCAACCGACATCGGAGTGATCGCGCTTTCGGCGCCGCCACAGATCATCGCGTCCGCATCGCCTCGTTCGATCAAGCGAAAGCTGTCGCCGATAGCGTGCGCACCTGCCGAACAAGCGGTCGCGGTAGCAGAATTGGGTCCTTTGGCACCGTGCCGGATCGAGACATTGCCCGAAGCGAGATTCACGATCGCCGAAACTATGAAGAACGGCGACACACGATCCGGCCCGGATGTGAGCAGCTTCTCGTGTTCGCGCTCGATCGCCCAGAAATCGCCGATTCCCGAACTGATATAGGTCCCGACCATTTCGGCGTTCGAGTCGTCAATCACGAGGCCGCTGTTTTTTACGGCTTCGTCCGCGGCGGCGAGGGCAAAATGGGTGAATGCGCCCATTCTCCGAGCCTCTTTCTTATCAAGGAATGAAAGCGGGTCGAAGTCCTTGACCTCACAAGCGAATTTCACCGAGAAGTCCGATGCATCGAACTTCTTGATATAGTCGGCACCGCTCTTGCCATCAAGCAAAGACTGCCAAGTCGTTGGCACATCGTTGCCGACGGCCGTTACCAGACCAAGTCCTGTTACAACTACTCGACGCTTCATATAGTGTTCATTTTAGATGCCAAAATGGTGAATGAAGGATCACGTCCTCTTCATTCACCATATTGCAAACCTTATTCTAAGCAAGGCTCGCTCGAAGCGAGTTAGCCCTTGTGCTGTTCGACATACGCATATGCATCACGAACGCTCTGGATCTTTTCTGCATCCTCGTCGGGTATCTCGATATCGAAATCCTCTTCGAAACGCATAACCAGCTCAACCAGATCGAGTGAATCTGCTCCGAGATCTTCGATGAATCGTGCATTCTCAGTAACCTCGGCTTCATCGACGGCGAGCTCATCTACAATGATCTGTTTGATCTTATCCTGTACTTCTGACATAAGTTCTCCTTTTTGAATTGTTTGCTTAACTTAAACTTTCTCGTAAAGACTGAGTGTTTTCGATATTACTATAACTTGCGTCCTTTTCTATCTGACGGACGAGGCCAGTTAGCACTTTGCCCGGGCCGATCTCTACGAATCTTTCAACGCCTTCCTGCGACAACCGCCTTACGGTCTGCAGCCATTTTACCGACTGCGACACCTGCCTTTCCAGTTTTGACCGAACGGTCAACGGATCCGCATTCGGTTCCGCATCAACATTCTGCACAACGGGAAACACGAAGTCCGCGTATTCCAATGCCGCTAGATCACCTTTCAAACGCTCCTCGGCCGGCTTCATCAACTCACAATGGAACGGAGCAGAAACATTCAGCTTGATCGCCCGTTTCGCACCCTTTGCCTTTGCAAGTTCACAAGCACGATCGATCGCTTCCGAGTTCCCTGCAATGACGATCTGCGTTGGCGAATTGATATTCGCGGGCGAACAGACCTGGCCATCGGCCGCCTCGGCACAAAGACCTTCGACGCCTTCGAGCTCGAGCCCCATTATTGCGGCCATTCCGCCGACTCCTACAGGAACCGCGTCCTGCATATACATTCCGCGATTGCGAACGGTTCGAACAGCGGAAGCAAAATCGATCACACCAGCGGCTACCAAAGCTGAGTATTCACCCAAGCTGTGACCGGCCGCAAAGGCCGGAGTCGGCAGCCCTTCTGCACGCCCGACGCGATAAAGGGCGGTCGATACGGTCAAGATCGCCGGCTGTGTATTCGCTGTGAGCTGCAGATCGCTCTCGTCACCTTCAAAACACATGTTCGAAAGCGAAAACCCAAGGGCATCATCGGCTTCTTGGAAGACCTCACGGGCCGCGGCAAAATTGCCAAACAGGTCCTTGCCCATCCCGACGGACTGTGATCCCTGTCCGGGAAAAAGATACGCGACTGCAGAATCACTCATCGTTCCTTAGCTTCGTCGATCTTAGAATCGAATGACAGTTCCGCCCCAAGTAACACCGCCGCCAAAGGCCGTCAGCAGTACGAGCGACCCTTCCCTGATCCGTCCCGATTGAATACATTCATCCATCGCGATCGGGATCGAAGCCGACGATGTGTTGCCGTGCTCAGCGATATTCGAAAACACTTTCTCTTCCGGCACGCTCAAACGGGCTGCAACTGCATCCGTGATCCGCTGATTGGCCTGATGCGGTATCACGAGATCGACCTCGTCTGCGGATACACCCGCTTTCTCCAGCATCTCGGTCGAAATTTCCGCCATCGACCGCACCGCCACTTTGAAAAGTTCGTTGCCCTTCATCTTGAAGAAGCAATCGCGGTTATCGATAGATTCGTGTGTCAATCCAAGCTTTGTGCCGCCGCCGGGCGAATAAAGCTGCTCCGCGTAACGGCCGTCCGACTTGATCTTGGTCGCAAGTATGCCCTTTCCTTCTTCGACAGGTCCGAGCACGGCGGCTCCGGCACCGTCGCCGAAGATCACGCAAGTGCCGCGGTCCGTGTAGTCAACGTATTTCGTCAAAACTTCGGCTCCGACCACCAAAACGTACTTCGCCTGGCCCGTGCGGATCATCGATTCGACCATCGTCAGGCCGTACAAAAATCCTGAGCAAGCCGCAAAAACGTCCATTCCGGCCGCGTTAACAGCACCGATCTCGGCCTGAATCAACGCACCCGTCGAAGGAAGTATTTGATCCGGAGTGGTCGTTGCGCACACAAGGACATCGATGTCCTCCGGCTTTAACCCTGCGCGCTCTATCGCCTGCAGTGCGGCACGCGAGCCAAATTGCGACGTATATTCATTATCCGCCGCCTTATGACGCTGCTTAATGCCGGTTCGCGTCGTTATCCACTCGTCGCTGGTCTCGACCATCTTCTCCAGATCTGCATTCGTTAAAATACCTTCCGGATAAGAATGGCCCGTGCCGAGGATTCCCGCGTTTTGTCCCATTGATCAGACTTGATTGGTCTTTAAGAAATTTAAATTATTCGGCCTCTTTGACGTCGATGATCTTGCGGCCCTTGTAAGTGCCGGTCGCAAGGTCGATGCGATGCGGAATTTTTGCTTCTCCCGAGTCCTTGTCAAGATAGAACTGCGGCGTATTCAGCGCATCGTGAGCACGGCGCGTTCTTGTACGCGCTTTTGAATGTCTTCGTTTTGGATTTGGCATGACTACCTCTAAAAATTCTGTTCCGCACGAGCTTATCGGCGGCTAATTAAGATCCTTTAATGCTGCCCATCGCGGATCAATATCTGCGGAACAGTTACAATCTATCAAATTTAGATCCTGCCCGCATTTCGGGCAAAGGCCGCGACAATCTTCGCGGCAAAAAGTCTGTTCGGGAACCTCCAGAAGTATCTGTTCCCGCAAGACTTCGGCAAGTTCTACCGAATCTCCCGCGAACGATACGTCCATCAACTCCGGAGTAAGTTCGAGCTCGCCGGGAGTCGTTTGCTCTTCTTCAGCAAATAGATCGTCGAAATCGCCCGCGATCGCCTTTTCGATCGCCGCAAGGCACCGAACGCATTCGAGCTTCACCTTCGTTTCAAAGTGCCCAGAAACATGCCGTCCTCGCGGATCTCGCCAGACGGAGCCGCGAAATTCGACATTCGCGACGATCTCCGCGTCGGCTGCGATGTCAACCCCTTCCGGCGGTAAGCTCACCTCAATTGTCTCAGGTGTTGTCCGTGCCGCTGCGAGATCGATCTTCATTATCAAATAAGCCAGTTAGGGCATTCATTCTGCCGAAAATGGCAAAAGAGTAATTATAGTGTCTCAAACGGGAGTGTCAAACAGTTGACAGCCCTTCTGAAGCCTGTCAGACAGAGGATCCAACGGCCTCATCCAGCGACTTAAAGCCGCGAGAACTCAATATCTCGGCCAAACCTGCACAAACATCGTGCGGAAACGATGGGCCGCCGTAAATGAAGCCCGTGTAGGCCTGAACCAACGAGGCGCCTGCCGCAATGCTTTCGAACGCATCCTCGGCAGTGAAAATGCCGCCGACTCCGATGATCGGCAATTTCCCTTTTGTGAGTTTGTAAATGGTTTTGACGATATTTCGCGACATTTCCTTTAGCGGTCGGCCGCTAAGCCCGCCGTTGCCGATGCACTTTGAGACGGCCTCATCGATACCGGGCCTCGTAATGGTCGTATTTGTTGCGATCACGCCAGAAATGCCGATCGAAAGACAAATATCCGCGATCGCCTCGACTTCGGCTCTCGAAAGGTCGGGCGCGACCTTTACGAGTAGCGGCTTTGCTCCGAGCTCGTCGTTCGCTACATTCAAGGCCTCAAGAAGCTGCGAAAGGCTTGCTTCTTGTTGCAGATCGCGAAGTTCGGGGGTATTCGGCGATGAAACATTCACCGCAATGTAATCAGCAACCTCGTGAACTATCCTGAGGCAAGCAACATAATTCTCGACCGCCTCGTCGTTCGGAACGCTGCGGTTCCTGCCGATATTTACGCCAACGATGGAGGCCTTTTCGATCAAGCGCAGCCTATCAGCAACCGCCTCTGCGCCATCATTATTAAATCCAAGGCGGTTGATCAAAGCCTGTTGTTTCGGCAGACGAAAGAGCCGCGGCCTTGCGTTGCCGGGCTGAGCTTCAAGCGTGACAGAGCCGACCTCGACGCACCCAAACCCGAGAGAAGCAAGCGGAGTGACAACTTCGCCATTTTTATCAAAGCCGGCCGCCAGCCCAAGCGGATTCGCAAATTTAAGCCCGAACCTCTCTATGGTTCCAAACGCACCGCTGGCACATTTCCTATAGTACGGACGCGCAAGGCCGGCCTTTAAGCTCGCGACACCGAGTTCGTGCGCACGCTCCGGATCCATTCGGAACATCACGGGCCGAGCAAATTTTTCCCAAAAGAGTGTCATTATCGTGAAAACTGAAGTGTATTCAAAAACCTTCTCTGCGTAAAAGAGGCCAGCCGTTTTGAAAATGAATTTCGCGTTTGTTACGATTTGCGTGACCTATGGCATCTGACCTTAACCTCGTAGAAAAGTCCCGCGTGATGGATGCATCGGCCATGAACCGGGCATTGCGGAGGCTTGCGACCGAGATCGTTGAAAAGAATAACGGTGGAGAGAATCTATACCTTGTCGGCATACGGCGACGCGGTGTGCCGCTTGCTGAACGCCTCCGAGACAAGATCGAGGCTCTCGAGAACATCAAACCTCTTTACGGTATTCTAGACATCACGCTCTACCGCGACGATCTATCGACCGTCGGTGCAAACCCTGTTGTAAACCGAACGGAACTAGACGACGATGTCGATGGCAAAAAGATCATCCTCGTGGACGACGTGCTGTACACGGGACGCACGATCAGAGCGGCCCTCGACCAATTGATGGACTTCGGCCGTCCGAAAAAGGTCCAGCTCGCAGTGCTCATCGACCGCGGCGTCGAGCATCGCGAGCTCCCGATCCAAGCTGACTTTATCGGCAAATACATTCCCACTAAGCAGAACGAGATCATCAAGGTGATGCTCAAGGAATTTGATGAGACCGAAGCGGTCGGTATTTATCACCGATCGAGCGAGTAACTCGACACAATGACTACAGAAAAGCCGTATCGACGAAGGGATCTGCTCGGTATTCGAGAGCTGACCGCTTCCGATATTATCGGCATTCTGGACACCGCCGAGAACTTTCGCGAGATATCGAATCGCGAGGTCAAAAAGGTACCTGCACTTCGCGGCAAGACCGTGATCAATCTATTTTTCGAGAACTCCACGCGCACTCGAACGTCCTTTGAGATCGCGGCAAAACGCCTATCCGCCGACGCCGTCAACATCTCGATCTCCTCATCATCAGTCTCAAAGGGCGAAACCTTGCTTGACACCGCGCTCAATCTCGATGCGATGGCTCCGGACTGCATCGTTGTTCGACATTCTAGCGCCGGCGTGCCGCATCGCCTTGCAGAAGTGAGCAAGGCGGCGATCGTCAATGCGGGCGATGGAGCGAACGAGCATCCAACTCAGGCATTGCTCGACGCTATGACCATTCGCGAGCACAAGGGGCAGATCGACGGCCTTTCGGTCGCGATAGTCGGCGACATCGTACACAGCCGTGTTGCCCGCTCGAACATCCATCTGCTGACGAAACTCGGTGCGAACGTTCGGGTAGCGGGCCCGCGAACTCTCGTACCAAAAGACTTCTCTTTTCTTATACGCGACCAGGAATTTCACGGCGACAAGAAACCGCTCGAAGTGTGCGACCACGTCGAAGACGCGATCCGCGACGCGGACGTCGTGATGATCCTGCGTATCCAACGGGAAAGACAGGACGCCGCGTTCTTTCCTTCGCTTAGCGAATACTCGATCCATTACGGCCTGACAAACGAGCGGCTGAACCTTGCCAAGAAGGACGCGATCGTCCTTCATCCGGGCCCGATGAACCGCGGCATCGAGATCGCTTCCGACGTCGCCGACAGTTCCCGCTCGCTCATTCTCGACCAAGTAAAATACGGCGTCGCTGTGCGAATGGCGGTGCTTTATCTTGCCACAGGAGGCAGCCCCGCGAGTTGATAGGTCTTTCGGGCTTATCGACCGCATCGAATTATGTTCGGCCGCCTGTGAATCGTATTCACACAAGATTCCAATAAGGAAAAAACGGGCCTTTTGGGCCCGTTTCTGTTGCCGGCCATCGAGATCTACTTAAAAGGTAAATCTCGCGCCGAATTGGAATGAACGCGGGCCGCCGGTTCCGAACACGCTGTTCGAACGCTGCGACGGACGCAAGGTCGTGATCTCGTTCGCGGGAGTTCCCTCGACCGAGAGAACGACATCGCTCACATTCACTAGATTGGCAAAGTTGAATACGTTGAATACCTCGCCGATCAATTGAACACGAAGCCGCTCGTTGAAGTTGAACGATTTCGTAAGACGCAGATCCTGGGAATAGATCGGGTCTCCGCCGATCTGAGTGTCCGCGGGAAGTTCTGCGAGCCTCACCAACGGTGTACCGAACGGATCGGTCTGTCCGGGCGTCAGCGAAGAGTTGTACGCTCGGATCAGATCATTGAGCTGTCCGACCGTCCGAATATTTCGGCCGATCGCTCCGCCCGTCGTTCCGGGAAGGTAGGTCGCGAAGGTTCCGGTTCCGCTCATATCGATGCTGTTCGGCAGAAAAACGCTTTGCGGCGTTCCGCTGAACATAGTCGATATCATCGAGACGGTCCAGTTTCCGAGAAGGTTCCGTTTGAACCAATTCTCATCCTTCTTGAACCACGGCGTATCGTAAACCGTGCTGAACACGAAACGATGTCGCCGATCAAGGCCCGCAGGGCCGAAATCGCCTCGCAGGTTGTTCAAATCGGTCGGTGCTCCACCCAATCCCAAGGAATCACCGTTGAATGCCTTGAAGCTGGACAATGCGTAACTCGCCGTGAACTGAAATCCGTTCTTGAAACGTCGATCGACCCTGGCAAGCAGTCCCTTATACGTAGAGTACGCAGATGAATCTGCATACGGCACTGGAACAGGGAACGCCGCAAGACGTGGGCCTGCCACCGAATCCGCCTGATTGATGTCAAAGACATTGACCTCGTTCAAACCCTTGCGGTAATTGAAATCGACCTGGCCGATCAAATTCCACGGCAATTCCCTCTGCATACCGATCGAATACTGCAGCGAATACGGCACCTGGAAATTGCTCGAGAAGATCGGGCCCGAAACGCTATCGGTGCATTCGAGTCCGGTCGGAAGCGAGCAGTTCGTCAGCCTCGATTCGAGATCGGTCCGGATCGAAGGATAAAGGGCAAGCATCTGCGCAAGGGTTATCTGCCCACGCGTAAATCGCCCGTCTCCGCCGTACGGATTCAAAATCGGGCTGATGATCGCCGTTCCGACGAGGAATTGCTCCGCACCGACCGGGCCGAGATCGGCACGTTCAAATAGACGCAGATTGTCGATCGTGTTGTCATAATACACTCCGAATCCGCCGCGAACGATCGTCTTCCCATCGTTGAACGGATCCCACGCAAAGCCGACCTTCGGCGACCAGTTGTTATTGTCGCGTCCTGCCGGTGCCGTTCCTTCTTCGAACAACGGAGCAATGACCGCCGGACGTGCGAGGTCGTGGTTCCAAAGGTTGGAATCCCATCTATATCCGACGCCGTAATTGAACGTCAAATTCGAACGAATACGCCACGAATCTCCGCCATAGAACGAAAGGCGGTTATTGATGGTCGGGCCTTTGCTGTTGAACGGAAGGTTCGGGCTGCCAACGCCCATCGAAATATCCTGAACGTACAGGTTCATAAAGTCGGCTTCCGTGTCGAGCGGCAGCGTATTGCCCGCTCCATCGGTCGCGAACAAACGAATACGCACGGGATTTGCGAAAACGAACAATCCACCGATGGATGTCCGTTCGTAATTTCCACCGAACGTCATCGTGTGATCCCCATGGATCCAGGTCAGGTCGTCACGAAACTGAAGACGCTTTTGAGGCGTTTCCTGCGGCGTAACTGCGTTCGTGCCTGAACGCCAATCCTGTTCGGGATTCAAACGGATCTCCGGAACGCCCGGGGCGACGGGATTGATCGCATTCTTAAAGTTGCTGTAATTGACAACAAGGTTGTTGCTGATATTCGGGCCGAGAACGTACGTCAGGCCGCCGACGAAATTGTGAGAGCGGTTCGTGATCAGCTGATCGTTGGATTGAAAGATCCCGCTTGCGCTGTCACGCGGCATTATCCCCGATCCCGGAGGAAACGGATTTTGTGCCTTGTTGTCGTTGAACGAATATCGGAAGAACGCCGCAGCATTCTTCGTAGCCGTCCAGTCAACCTTGCCCGTAAACAAAGTTTCATCGAACGGGTTGCCCGAAAAGCCTGCAAAGTTCGGTGCCCGAAGCGGATTGTAGATCGACGAACCGTCTTGATTATTCCGCTCATAGCTCGTAAAGAAGAACAGCTTGTCCTTTACGATCGGGCCGCCGATGGTTCCGCCGAACTGCTGGCGGTCGAATGGAACACGGGTCGCCTGTGCTGCGAGCGGAAGTCCGTGTGCGGCGTCCAGACGGCTAAGGCCCGGAAACGCAGCGAACTTATCATCCCGCGCGAAGACGAAAGCATTCCCCTTGAACTCATTCGAACCCGAACGCGAAACGATGTTGACAGAACCGCTCGCGGTCGCTCCCGTTGAAAGGCTGAAATTCGAAAGGCCGATCTGGAATTCCTGCACGATCTCCTGAGAGAAATTCTGCACGGTCGTTCCAACGACGTTGTCAACGACCGAGCCGCCGTCAACCGTTATCTGCGTAGAACGTCCGGCCTGGCCGCCGATCGAAACGCCGGTGAAGTTGGCCTTTGTCGGATCGAACGAGCCGCCGTCAACCTTTTCGGTTCCCGGCTGCAGCTGAGCAAGGTCCAAAAAATTGCGTCCATTGAGCGGAAGATTCTCGATCTGACGCGTACCGACAACGCCGGAAACCGTGCTGTCGCTCCGCTCGATCTGAGCTTCGCCGCCGCCGGTTACGACCACTGTCTCGGTAGCGCCGCCGATCTGAAGAGAAACGTCCGCGGACGCGATCTGGCCGACCTGAACCTGGACGCTCTCGATCACCGACTGTTTGAAGCTGGCAGCACTCGCCTTGACCTCATAGTTTCCCGGCTGCAGCTGAAGGATGCGGTATTGCCCGTTGTTATTCGTAACCGCGGTCCTGGTGGCGTTCGTCGCCAGATTGCGCACCGTTACGCTCGCCGCAGGAACGACAGCGCCTTGCGGATCCGTTATCGTTCCCTGGATCGATCCGAATGGATCCTGTGCGAGAGCCGCAGAAGCGAAAAGGGAGACAAAAAGAACAAATACAAGAAAAGGTATTCTCATTTTTCAACTCCTTAAAAAATTACAAAGAAATCGAAAGATGCTATACTTCTCAGCATTCGACTGCGGAAACGCTGTCGAACAATGAGTCTGAAGAGTCTCATTCGAGCTTAGAGCCTTTGGATCCGGCGGGATATTTAGCGGTAGAACGCCGTTTCCTTAGGCTTTAAGTATGTATAGCCTCAGTCTTTCTTGAAAGACCTCGTAACAAATGGCTTTCCCTCAAAAAAGGAAGCCGCTGAAAAAGCTGCATATCAGCCTTTCTAATTTCCAACGCAAACTTTGAACCAAAAGTTTCCCGTTTGCGCCGGATGTCCATTTTTCGGGGGAAAATGCAATTTCTGCGGGAGGTTGACCGGTCTGAGATGGCAGCAGAAAAGCACAAAATTGAAGTTTTCGGATGAGTATCCATAAATTTCATTTTTCATATCTCGTGTATCCACAACTAAACCTAATAATGACCGATCCCTATTGGATAGCTGAGGCGGAGCAATGGTTGCCTCGCGGTCAAATTTTTCTGTGAATGTTGTCAATTCCGATCCAAGCGTTCAGCGAACGCGAATGGTCTGTAATATAATTCGCACTAGACAAAGTTCATAAAAACACCTCCGACGACGAATGAAACTCATTATCGCCAACGGCCACCTAATCGACCCGGCCGCAGGCCAAAACAGCGGCAAGGACATACTTATCGAGGACGGCAAAATTGCCGCCTGGCTCGACCGCAGCGAAGCACGCCCTGACGACGCTGAGGTTTTCGATGCGACGGGCAAGATCGTTGCACCGGGCTTCATCGATATGCACGTGCACTTGCGTGAACCCGGGCACGAGCACAAGGAATCGATCGCTTCGGGATGCGCGGCGGCCGTTGCAGGCGGCTGGACGAGCGTCTGTCCGATGCCGAACACGAACCCTGTGAACGATAATGCCGCGATCACCCGCTATATGATCGAGCAGGCAGAAAAGACCGGCCTCGCGAACGTATTCCCGATCGGAGCGATCACGAAATCGTCTGACGGAAGCGAACTCGCCGAGATGGGCGAGATGAAGGCGGCCGGTGCGGTCGCTGTTTCGGACGACGGACGTCCGGTGCCGAGCGCCGGAATAATGCGCCGGGCGATGCAATACGCCGCGGATTTCGGACTGCCGGTGATCGACCACTGCGAAGACAAGTCGCTCTCTGCGGGCGGCGTTATGCACGAAGGCAAGATATCGCTCCTTCTCGGGCTCAAAGGACTGCCCGCACTTGCCGAAGACATCGACGTCGTACGCGACATCCTGCTCGCACGCGACACCGGTGCACACGTCCACATCGCACATATCTCGACGGCCGGTGCCGTTCACGCCGTGCGCGAGGCGAAGGCCTCCGGCGTCAATATAACGTGCGAGGCCGCGCCGCATCATTTCACGCTCACGGACGCCGCTGTCGCCGGCCTTGTCAGAACCGGGAGCGAGAGCGACCGGGTAAATTCCGCGTACGACACGAATACGAAGATGGCGCCGCCGCTCCGCGGCGAAGAGGATCGCAACGCGTTGCTCGAAGGACTTCGCGACGGCACGATCGACTGCATAGCGACGGATCATGCACCGCATCATGCCGACGAGAAATCGCTCGAGTACGATCGTGCACCGTTCGGGATCACCGGGCTTGAGACCGCTGTCGGCCTTGCTTTTACCGAACTCGTCCACAAAGGCATCATCGACCTCGTGCGCCTTGTCGAACTCTGCTCGACGAACCCGGCACGCATACTGTCGCTTGCCGGCCGCGGCACTCTCGCGCCCGGTTCCGTCGCGGACATCACGATCCTCGATCCGGAAGAAGTCTGGACGTTCAAGGTCGCAGACTCTCGTTCCAAGTCGAAGAACTCGCCTTTCGACGGCCGAGAATTCCGCGGCCGCACCAGAGCGACAATCGTCAACGGACGTGTCGTGTTCAACACTAACGCTGCCTAAGTTTTCAAAGATCTCGATCTTTGTTCCGTTCCGCGCGGAACGGAACAAGCGGAACAAAACGGAACAAAAATCGGCGTTTTTGACGCCCCTCGCAACAATTTTTGTCACTTTTCCGCACCATCTGCCCTATTCACGCCATTTAGGTAGCGATCGACGGTCGCAACGCCGACGCACAACTTTTCTGCGATCTCGCGAACGGTGTCACCGGCGTTGGCTAGTTCGGCAGCCCTGATCTTACGTTCACGGCGTTCGGCCTCGGCACCTTGGGGAGAACTCTCAAGATGATCCGCCTCCGGCTCGTGTCCGACAAATGTAAACTTGAGCATTCTTCCCTCCTTCGCAAGCCGCATCACCGGAACGGTGTTTTCATCAAAACTCGGCGCTGCATTCCGCTGTTTTATCGGCTTCAAGTATCTTAGGTTCGCCGACTGGGTGCTTTTGCCCATCGCGATAACATTATCGGCAAAGTTCGCGAGCATCTTGGAGCCTTGCAAATGATTTAGATCGAGCGGCAAACCGCCGCGCATCTTCGGCGTGTGGGCGAGTACCAATATCGAAAGGTCGCGGTCGCGCTTAAGAGCAAGGAGCATCCTCATTAGCCTCTGCGCGGCAACTGCATTGTGCGTACTCGCCGAAAGCCAGGTGAGGTTGTCGAGAATAATGGCCTTTGCGCCGACATATTCGATCGTGTCCACGATCGAATGAAAAACGAACTCCTGGACGTCGTCGAATTCTTCTGGAATCTCCCAGATCCGGCGAGGCGTGCAGCGGATGAACTGAACCGGAAACAAAGAGCTGCCGGTGTCGTCCTGGTCATCTGCACCTGCTGAAGCCTTCAGATCGCGGTATCGCGCTGCGAACTGCTCGTCGGTGAGTTCAAAATCGAAATAGAGCACGCGCTGCGGCTCGGCCTCCAACTCGAAAGGCTCGAGAGGTTCGCCTCCGGCGAGTGCCGATGCGATCTGCACCGCCAGGGCGCTCTTGCCGACACCGGTGTCGGCGAAAAGCAGCACTAATTCGCCCTCCCGCCAAAGGTCGCCAAAAAGCCGACGCATTTGTGGGGATCCGACCGGCGTTTCAAGATATCGGTTCGCGGTGCGGGCATCAAAAAGATTATTGATTCGCCTGAATGCAAGTTCTGGCAGGTGCTCGTCGGTGAGTTCGAACAGGTGATGATAGTTCGTTCCGTTCGCTCCGAGAAAGTGCTGCTCCGCGAACAGCCTTGCAAGCAGTTTTTTGTGGCCTTCGCGGCCTTTCTCCGAGATCATTCTCCGGTTATCGCCGCTTTGCCCGGACAATTCGGTTTCGGGCTCTTCGGAATACAACCACGGATAACGCTCCCTCGCTTCCCGATCATCAAACTCGTTATCGGTCAACCCATCCTCAAGCTCACACCTATCCTCGGTCTCGTCCATCTTCGATCAAATCGCTCCTTTTCACCCAAAACGGGCGTTGTAATATTATAATCGAATATATCGTTGTTGACAAGCTGTGCCGTCTATGCAACACGGGAGGTAACTCGGTCAAGTCCTCGAGTATCGGCAAAGGATATAAAGACGCGGTTTACGAATCTGCGCGATCTTAAGGCAGAATACTAGGAATGGGGCGGCTTTAAGAAGGGGTTGATAAGTCATCGCTAAAGCTAGTGGCAATTCAGGGAACAAGAAACCATTGAAATAAATTGGAGGAACTTTATGCCAACAGAGATCAAAACAAAAAAATCATTTGGAACGCTCGACATTGCCCGCATCAGTCCGCAGCCACAACCTGGTGCTGTAAAAAGCATGAACCTGATGTTGACCTTTGAAGAAGCGTTAAAACTACACTTCGGACTCGGCCAGGCATTGGCAAAGCTTAATACCTATAGTCGTTCAACGGCCGACGGGAAAAGAGCCTGCGTTAATGTTTGCGTTTTCCCTGAGATAAGCCGGATCACGATCAATGAAGACAAATTGCCAAAGTCCAAATAGCACTCATTGAGCGTTGCCCGTCGATGGGATAGTTGAAAGGGCGTGAACGCCCTGGCGGCTTTTTTCTGACATCGTCCACGCCATAAATGGCGTGGCTAGGCTAAAACCATCAATGAAGATCGAACTAAAAGAGATAACCGTCAGAGAACTTTCGGAAGGCTACAAGGACAGCTAGGAACCCGGCGTTGTGGCCTTTGGAATGGAGGATCACGTTGCGCGTTCTCAAGATAATTATCAAAGGGAGATCCGGAAATGAAGACATTATTCAAAGAGATCAGCTAAATGAAAGCCAAAGAAGAAACATCAATAAAACTCTTTGAGGAGAAACTGGTTCGTACCGTCTGGAACAAAAACGAAGAGGAATGGTATTTTTCGATCGTAGATGTGGTAGCTGCCCTGACAGACAGCGAAAACCCACGTCGATATTGGAGCGACCTGAAGATCAAGTTGGCAAAGGAAGGCAGCCAGTTGTACGAAGAAATCGTACAACTGAAATTGCCGTCAGCCGATGGCAAAAAATACTCTACCGACGTTGCAACCACCCGGCAGATATTCCGGCTTATACAGTCGATCCCTTCTCCCAAAGCCGAGCCTTTCAAGCAATGGCTGGCAACGGTCGCAAAAGAGAGGTTAGACCAATTGCAAGACCCCGAGCTCTCCATCGAGCAGGCAATGGCCGACTATAAACGTCTTGGGTATTCCGATAATTGGATCAATCAACGGCTCAAGAGCATTGAGATCCGCAAGGATCTGACGGACGAATGGAAACGGCACGGCCTGAAAGAAGGGGTTCAATTCTCATCTCTGACCGACATTATTTATCAAACATGGTCCGGGAAAACATCGAAAGAGTACAAAAAATTCAAGGGACTAAAAAAGGAGAGCCTTCGGGACAATATGACCAACAAAGAATTGGTTATAAATATGCTCGCCGAACTCTCGACTAAAGAAATATCCGAAGTTTCCGACCCGCAAACAATGTCAGACCATAAAGACATCGCCTTTCGCGGCGGCAACGTTGCCAAGGAAGCACGTTTGAAACTGGAAGCGGAAACAGGGAAAGAGGTAGTTAGCCGACTAAATGCAAAAACGGTATTAAGCATTGAAGAAAGTAAACGATGAAGCTCGAACTAAAAGAGATAACCGTCAGAGAACTTTCGGAAGGCCATGAATTTTTATATGAATTGCCACTAGCTTCAGCTAGTGGACAGAGTTGTATATATTGTTGCTGCGGGCTTTAGCCCGCTGACCTTTTGCCGCGTGCTCCGCATGCTGGCGAAAATAGCCTGAATTAAGATTTCTATGGAATGGATATTTGACCCGAATATTTGGATCGCGTTCTTGACGCTTTCGCTGCTTGAGTTGGTCCTTGGGATCGACAACATCATTTTCATCTCGATCTTGTCGGGGCGTCTGCCGGAGAAGGATCAGCCGCGTGCGCGTTTCATCGGGCTCTCGCTTGCGCTGGTGATGCGCGTGATATTGCTCTTCTCGCTCACTTGGGTGATGAGTTTGACGGCGCCGCTCTTTACGGTCTTTGGGAACGCACTTTCAGGCCGCGATCTGATATTGGTCATCGGCGGCCTCTTCCTTCTTTTTAAGAGCACGCACGAGATACACTCTGCGCTCGAAGGCGGCGACGGCGAGTCTTCACGAAAGGTCTATTCGGGTTTCTCCGCCGTCATCATTCAGATCACGCTGCTCGACATCGTCTTTTCGCTCGATTCGGTCATTACGGCGGTCGGGATGGTGAATAACATCTGGGTGATGATCGCGGCGGTCGTCGTCTCGATCGTCGCGATGATGCTCTTTGCGAGCACGATCGGCGCGTTCGTCCAACGGCATCCGACGATCAAGATGCTCGCACTCTCGTTCCTTCTGATGATCGGATTTTCGCTCATCGTCGAAGGCCTTGAGTACCACATTCCAAAGGGCTACATTTACTTTGCTATGGCATTCTCCGTTATGGTCGAATTCTTGAATATTCGGCTGCGAAAGAAGGCCGACAAAGTTCATCTGCACAGCCAATTCTCCGAAGAAGACGAGGCGAAAGCGATCCAAGGCGAGGCTTAGAATACGATGCGAGACAAACTTCTATTTTTTACTTTCTTTATTGTCATCACGGGGATCTGCGGCGGAGGCACGGCCGCTCAGAGCAACTGGGCGGGCGCCGATCTGCGGAATTTTACCTATACGCCGAGCTGCGCGTCCGAGGATTCGGCGAAGCCCGTGACCGTAAAGAACGGCGAATATTCTTACGAGAAGCAGGAAGACGGTTACGTCGATCGTTTCTCTTTCAATGTCTTCGATATCGTTTACGGCGACCTGACCGGAGACGGCAAGGAGGAGGCAGTGGCTCTTACGGTCTGCAACACAGGCGGCACCGGCAACTTCTCGGAAGGCTTTATCTTTGGGGCTCAGGGCGGGAAGGCCGTACTGCTCGCAACGCTGCCCGGAGGCGATCGAGCTTACGGCGGAATTCGAAAGGCGTGGATCGACAAAGGCCGTCTCGTCGTCGAGACGAACGACCCCGGCGAAATGGGCGGAGCTTGCTGCCCTACGGAGATCGTCACCTCGACCTACAAGCTCGCGGGTAAGAAACTCAACGAAGTGACCGCCCCGACAAAACGCTCGATCTACCCTTCGCGTCGTGTGAATTTTGCGAAAGGAAGATCCGAGGCCGTCGTCAAACTTACGATCAGAGGAGACGAGGGTGCCGAACTCGTTCTCGGTGCAAGAAAAGGCCAAACGATGACCGTAAACGTGAGCGATGAGGCCGTCGAGGCCGGTTTGACCGGTGAGGCAAAGATCACGACGATCGCGAACGGCTTTCGCGCCGTACTCGCCGCATCCGGCGATCAGACGATACAACTCCGCAACGGTGCCGCAGATCCTGTTACCGTGACCGTTACGATTCGCATCCAATAGCGCATTTTTTCGAAATGAGACGTTCGAACTCGAGAGGCCGCGGAGCTTCGAACGTCATTTTTTCATTAGATGCGGGATGCGGGATCGTGAGCTTGTGTGCGTGCAGATAGAGTCGGGCCGCCGTGCCGCCGCCGCGTTGTTGATCGCCTAGGATCGGATGCCCTAGATGCTGACAGTGGATCCGCAGCTGATTCGTGCGGCCGGTCACGGGTTCAAGCTCGACAAGCGAATGTCCGTCCAACCGCTCAAGCACTCGATAGCGTGAAAGGGCGTCCTTCCCTTCCGGCATCACCTTCCAAAACTTTGCCTCAGCATCTCGGCCGATCGGTGCATCGATCAAACCGCTCTCTTGATCGGGGCAGCCGACGACGACCGCAAGGTAACGCTTGTCAACGTGCTTTCGCATGAACGCTCTCGTCAAATTCCGCTGCGCGAGTTTCGTCTTCGCGACAACGAGCAGCCCGGACGTATCTTTATCGAGTCGATGCGGAAGCCCCGGCCGTATCGCGGGTATTGTCAGAGTTGGTTCGTGCGGATTCAAATAATACGCGAGGCCGTTCAGGAGCGTGCCGCGATTCTCGCGGTGCGACGGATGAACAAGAACGCCCGCCGGTTTACTGAGAACGATCAGCTCGGCATCTTCGAAAATGATGTCGAGCGGCATTTTTTCGGGCAGCATAGCCGTTTCCCGCTCCGTGTCGATCTCGATCTCGATCAGATCGTTCGGCCGAAGCCGATAGCCGATGTTCTCCCAGCGGCCGTTCACCTCGCACAACTCATCGTTGACCCGATCGCGAAGGTACATCTTGCTCAGCCGCGAGAAATGCGCGAGCAAAAAATCCTCGAGCCGCATCTTTCTTGCGGCCTCCGGAACGACAATGATCTGGCGGCTTTCCACCTAGACAGTTTGCATACTCGGCGGCAAACTTGCAAAGCGTCCAAAAATCCTACATTTTTGTATTACTTTGAAGGTCCGGCCGATCGACATCGCTGAACTCTTTGCCGAGATCCAAGCCGAAACGCTTGGGCCGCGAGGCTCGGCGTCCGGCATTTGTGAAACCTTATTTCATTCAGCCGACGCGGTTTACGCCTTCGTGATGTACGATGATGCGGCAGCGGCGGGCGAGATCTCGCTGCTCGCAGCGTCGGGGATCGATGCCGCAGCCTATCGGCGGCTCGAGCAACGTGCAGGCTCGACCGCCCTAATGCGTGCGTTCGATCAAAAGGAGGTGATCTTCCTCCTCGTTCACGACGAACCGAGCCTCGATTTCCTTTTCATTGAAGGGAGCGTGATCGAGCTGATCATTGCCCCGTTCAAGATCGACGAGTCCCGCGAGGGGTTCGTCGCCGCGGCGTTCGACAAGAGAGAGCTTCCCGACCGACACGGTGCTGTCGCGGTAACGAGGCTAGCTGCGAGAACGGTCGCCCAAACGATCCGAGTTGATGATGTCCAGCGGCAATCCAGCGATCTTGCAAGCGAAGAAGCTGCCAAAACGCAGGAAGCTCTTAGAAACAAATACGACATTGCGAAGGTGATCGGCAATTCCGGCCCGATGCGGCAGGTTGCGGATCAGATACGTCAGATCGCGAGGTCAAATGCAGCCGTTCTTCTTCGAGGAGAACGCGGAACCGGCAAAGAGATGCTGGCCTACGCCATCCATTACGCAAGCCTGCGGGCGAGAAGAGAATTTCGGCAGATCAGCTGCGCCGGAGTTCCGCCGGCACTTCTCGAAGCCGAACTCTTCGGCGTCGAGACTCAGCCGCCGAAGTTCGGAATGATCGAGCAGGCAAAATTCGGAACGCTTTTTATTGACGAGATCGCCGCGACGCCGGCAGCAACTCAGGATAAGATACTTCGAGTCATTCGAGACAGCCGTTTCGAACGCGTCAGCGGCTCTGAGGCGATACGCGCGAACCTTCGCTTGATATTCTCGACCGTCGCGGATCTGGAAGACCTGGCCGCGAAAGGCAAGTTCAGCGAGGAACTCCTGTACCGGATCAACGCCTTTACGATCTTCGTGCCGCCGCTTCGCGATCGCAAAGCCGACATACTTCTCCTCGCGGAACATTTCATCGAGAAATATGCGCAGGAACATCGCCGTCGAGTCGCGCGCATCTCGACCGCGGCGATCGATATGCTTGCAAAGTACCATTTTCCGGGAAACGTCCGGGAACTCGAGAATGTGATCGAACGTGCCGTCATTGTCTGTGACGAAGGCGTCATACATGCGCGGCATTTACCGGCGACGCTTCAGACCGCGGAGGAAACCGATACGCGGGCGGCGTCAACACTCGACGCCGCGGTCGCCGCCTTCGAACGCGACATGATCGAAGATGCATTAAAATCATCCAGGGGAAACATCGCAAAAGCGGCCCGCGACCTCGGCACGACGGAGCGGATATTAGGATACAAGATCAAGAATGGCGGCATTGAGCCCAAGCGTTATAAATAGATGCTAATCGAGGATCAGATCATTTCAGAATTGCCCGCACCCGAGACCGCACGCCGCTTTCGCGATGCGCTGCCGCCGAAGATCGTTTCGCGGCTTCGGCGTGACGAAGGGCTCTTTTCGGATGTGCTGACGCTCGCCGCATTTTCACCGCTGCTTTCAACGACGCTGCTTCAGAACGAAGAATATTTCGCCTGGCTCGGGCGCCAAAGAACGACAAAAGGCGGCCGTACAAAAGAAGAACTGCTCGAATCGCTCGGCAGATTCTCTCTGACGAACTCGACGCTGGAAGCACAGGTAATGTTCTCGCGGTTCAGGCGCCGCGAACTGATACGCATCTTTCTGCGCGATATCCGACGGCTCGCGACGGTCGCGGAGATCACGGATGAGATCTCAAGTCTCGCCGATGCGATCCTTGAATCTGCCTTAGGCGAGGCCCGCCGCGAAATGGAGAAGCGATTCGGCCAGCCGCTCGAACTCGACGAGAAACAACGGTCGCGGGCAGCCGAGATCGCCATCGTCGCCTTGGGCAAGCTCGGATCGCTTGAGCTCAACTACGCGAGCGACGTTGACCTCCTTTTTATCTATTCTTCCGATGGAATGACCGCCGGCGGCGAACGCGAGCCGGTAACGAACCGCGAATATTTCACAAGGCTCGCCCAGCACGTCATCAAGCTGGTCGGCGAACGCAATGGCGAAGGTGCGGCGTACCGCGTCGATATGCGTCTAAGGCCGAACGGTTCGCTCGGTGCCCTCGCAATGTCGGTCAAGGACACCGTCGAATATTATCGAACGACCGCTCGTCCATGGGAGCGGCAGATGCTGATACGCTCGCGAATCGCGGCCGGCGATCAGGAAACATTTCGCCGATTTTGGAGCAGTGCGGCACCGTTGATATATGACGAAGAGACGAACGTCTCTGAAGCTCTCGCCGGTGTGCGGGCTTCGAAAGAATCCATCGACGAGAACGCAAAGAGGAAGAACTCCATCGATGTAAAGCTGTCGCCGGGCGGTATCCGCGAGATCGAGTTCATCGCACAGGCACTGCAGCTTGCTCACGGCGGACGCGACAAATGGCTCCGGAGTCCGCACACGCTGATCGCGCTGTCGAGGCTGGCGGACCGCGAACTGATCTCGCCAAGCGAGCGCGCGGAACTCTCAAATGCGTACGATCTGCTTCGCCGCACGGAACATATTCTGCAGATGGAGAACGGCCTGCAGACGCACACACTTCCCATTGACGGCGCGAAGCTGAAACTCATTGCCGAACGGGTCCGGTTTGCGACCGGATCGAATATCGAGAAAGATCTTGAACGCTCGATGAAGCGTGTAAGGAAGATCTTCGATCGGGTGTTCGATAGCAGTACCTTGGCCGATGCCGTAAGCAGCCGGGCGAGCGGCCGTGTTTCTACGAAAGCCAGGCAGCCGACCCGTTCGAAGATCGAAGACCTTTCACCGCCATTCGCAAGCCTTGTCTCTAACGCACCCTTACTTTCCGAACGTGCGGCACAGTATCGTACCGAGATCGAATCTCTCGATCTTCGCTCCTCTATTTTCGCGAGCCTTGAGCAAAGCTCCGACCTCCGCTCGCGGCTCGACGCATTGCGGCGCGAGTGGACATCTGTTTACATCGCCATCGGCCTCGCCGATCTCTTCGAAGAAATTTCCGTTGATCGATCTAAGGCTCTGCAAACTACTCTCGCAGAGGTAAGCCTTGATGCCGCTATGCATATCGTCCAGCAGGAAATGCCGGAGATGCAGAACGCACCTCGGATCGCGGTCATCGCGTTGGGTAAACTCGGCGGCCAGCGGCTCGACTTCGGCTCTGACCTCGACATCATCCTTTCCTACGATCCCGAACATTTTGCCGCGAACCAGGCACATCAAGAGAACTTCTCGCGGGCCGCTGAACTCTTTATCAACGCCCTCTCGTCGATGACGCGTGCAGGCAGCCTGTATAGAGTGGATCTCCGTCTCCGTCCCTTTGGATCAAAAGGATTGAGCATAATCTCGATGCCTTCATTTCTCGAATATATGAACGCGACCGCCGCCGTTTGGGAGCTGCTTGCCTATGTAAAAGTTCGGGGTATCGCGAGCGGCGATCATCTGGACAGTGTGGGTGCCAGTAAGCTCGAGGCCGCGATCCGAAAGATCGTTCACTCACGCGGATCCGCACTTTCCGCCGAGGAGCTTCGCGACAGCACACTGAACGTCCGAGAAGCTTTGCGAAAACAAAGAACGACGGCACGACGAGGTGTTCTCGACATCAAGTACGACGAGGGCGGAATGCTCGACGTGTATTTTGCGATGCGCTTCCTGCAGCTTCGTGACGGAATGCTGGATGACGACAAGGACCGCTCAACACCATACACGTTGGAAAGACTCTTTGATGCGGGCTCGCTCTCCAAAGCGGATCTCGATGCTCTGGTTGCGGGGCATTCGCTGCTCTCATCGATCGATCACGCTACGCGTCTTTGCAGCGGCCGGTCAACGAGGCTTCCTGTTGCGGATTCGCCCGCAATGGACAGGATCGTCCGCCGACTCAAATATCATTCGACCGCCCGCATGTTGGAAGACCTCACCGTCCATCGAATATCTATCCGCGAGGCATACGAGTCTATTTTGCGATAGCGATCATCTTTTAATTTCGAGTATAATTTCGGACTATGGTTCGCTTGGCCGCCTTCCTTTTGATGCTCCTGCTCTCCGCATCGATCGCGGCGGGCCAGTCCCGTCATAAGAAACCGTATTCCGAAAGCGTTTCCCGCTATGACATCACCGTTCCGAAGGACGAAGGATCCAAGCCTGACGGAGCGGCCGCGAACGATGATGTCCTTCGCATCGAGACCGATCTAATAATGATCCCTGTAAAGGTCACAACAAAGAACGGCCGTGCGGTGCCGGATATTCGGCGTGATGAATTTCGGGTCTTCGAGAACGGCGAAGAACAGGAGATCGCATATTTCAATTCGGACGAGGCACCGTTCTCCGTTGCTTTGCTTCTCGATATGAGCTACTCGACGGTCTTCAAGCTGCAGGAGATACAAAATGCGGCGAAACAGTTCATCAATGAACTTAAGCCGGATGACCGCGTTATGATAGTCGCCTTTGCGGAAAAAGGCCGAGTGCTTTGCGAATTCACCGACAACCGCACTGCCCTTCGATACGCGATAGATGCGACGAGGATCGAAAGCGGCACGTCATTTTATGACACCTTGGACGACGTGCTGAATCACAGGCTGGCAAATGTCGCCGGCCGGAAAGCGATCGTCGTGCTCACCGACGGCGTCGATACGACCAGTAAGAGGGCGAGTTTCAAGAGCGTGCTTGACGACCTGACAGAGTCGAATGTCATCGTCTATCCGATCCGATACAGCACCTATGATGACGTCCAGAAGAGCCGCCGGAACGATGCCGAGATCAGATACGATGACGACGACCGGCCGTATGTCGTCGAGACCAGCCCGGGCAAGGGCGAGCGGATCGAAGACTATGCGAGTGCGGACGATTTTATGCGTGAAGCAGCCGAACGGACCGGCGGCGGCGTCCAGCGGGTTTCTTCCCGCACAAATCTTGTGGCAGCATTCTCCCGCATCGCAGATGAGCTTCGCAAAACTTACAGCTTGGGGTATTATCCTACAAGCGATCGCATACCCGGTTCGCGAAACTTTATACGCGTTCGGGTTTACCGTCCCGATCTCGTGATTCGTGCAAAAGAAACATATTTGAAACCGCCTCACCGTAAAGACAATTAGACATCCCTGACTTAGGAGTGAAACTTGAAATGAAGAACATACTCGCTGTGCTTATGCTGGCTGCCATTCTGGGCGTTGCGGCCGTAAGCACTTTCGCACAAGAGAAACTGACGAATGCAGAAGTGATCTCGCTGACAAAAGCGGGACTCGCCAGCTCTGTGATCGTCGAAAAGATCAGAACGTCATCAACCGATTTCGATACTTCGACCAACGGCTTGATCGCTTTGAAACAGGCCGGCGTCGCCGACGATGTCGTTGCCGCAATGGTTACCGCAAAGAGCGGGGGAAGCACGCAAACACCTGCGACACCCGGCGGAGAACCGTCCGGCGACCCGAACGACCCGATGAGCAAGCACGGGCACGGCATATATCTCTACACCGAAGAAGATGGCGCCAGGAAGATGACGCAGCTGCAGCCCTCGATGTCGGCACAGAACAGGACCGGCGGACAGTTCACCGCATCGATCACGCCGTTCGGACTCGGAAAGGTGAAGACCAAGACGAATCTGCCCGGCCGCAACGCCGCGATCCAGATCAAGGAAACGTCGCCCGTGTTCTATTTCTACCTCGACGCTTCGAGCGGCGGATTGAATACATCGAGCGGCATTCCCTCAAGCCCGAATGAATTCACGCTTGTTCGCTTCAATCAACGCAGCGACAATCGCGAAGTAACGATCGCAAAATCGAATTCGTGGGGCGGCAAGGGCGGCCTCTCGGATGAATATGTCGTCGGGTTGACGGCCGAATCTCTCGGCAACGGAGTGTATAAAGTAACTCCGACTTCGCCGCTCAAGAAAGGCGAGTATGGATTTATGATGCTCAACTCGGGCAACTCGAACACGTCGGCCGGCGTCGGTTCGAAGTTCTTCGACTTTGGCGTGAATATGACGCCGTAACTCTTCGTCGAAGATCGAAAGTATAGAAGGCATCGGTCATTTCTCGGCCGATGCCTTTTTCCTTTTCACAAAAAAAGAAGACCGCAGAACGCGGCCTTCTTTTTTTGAAACCATCCTAACCGGACTCAATGATCAATCAGCCGCAATGCCCGCGGAATTTTCGTTCCGCAAAATACTCGAGCCGAAGGAGTTTGCTGTTCGCTCCACGTACATTCTCATCGATGTAGATCAACTCGGGTCGAACTAGCTGAAGCCGGTTCGCCTGAGGTGGCAGATCAGAATGTATTTAATATGGAGTTGGTCACTCGTTGATCAAGAGTAGCTAGGAATATTCAGCTATTTTTTCGCCGGAGCTTTCTTTGCTGCCGGTTTCTTAGCTGCTGGCTTTTTCGCGGCTGCTTTCTTAGGAGCTGCCTTCTTTGCCGGAGCCTTCTTTGCTGCCGGTTTTGCGGCCTTCTTCGCTGTCGAAGCCTTCTTTGCAGGAGCCTTCTTAGCTGCCGGTTTCTTTGCCGCAGGCTTCTTAGCAGCCGCTTTCTTAGCCGGTGCCGCAGCCTTCTTTGCAGCAGCTTTCTTAGGAGCTGCTTTCTTTGCCGCCGGTTTCTTAGCAGCAGGTTTCTTTGCTGCAGGTTTCTTAGCAGCGGTTGCCATTTTGGCCGTCGAAGCGGTAGCTTTCACTGCCGCCTTTTTGGCCGGTTTCTTAGTTTTTTTGGTAGTTGCCATTTTTTTCTCCAATGTTTTCTTTTTCCGGGATAGCTCACAAACACATCAAAAAATTTCCGCAGCATCAATGTCGTATCTCTGCCCGCCTATGCGGCGCGTGTCTTAGCCGGCCGCATAAATTTGCAAAGCACCGATGCGCTTCACACCTTCCTCTCTGTCTGTGATCTTTCAAACCAACAGTTCGTGCAGAACTGTCGAGTTTCTTTTCCACGCTCATCGTTAAGATGAGTCTTGTAAATTCTTTCGACGATGATCCTTTCGTCTCTGTCGAGTTCCTTCCAAGTTTTCAATTTAGCAACCGAACATCGCGGACAAGTTTCTTGATGCGCTGAATTCATTGCTATAATTTCACGCGGTTAAAAACCACTGAAGATTCTATCAGAAAAAACGAAAAGTAAATGAAAAAAACTGCACAACTGTTTTTTATTTTTATATTTTTTTTCACGGCAAATTTTTCGTTCGCGCAAGCAAAGAAGGATTTTGATTTCTATGCGCGCGGAAATTATCGCGCAAACGTTCCGCGTCCGTCGGAAATTCTCCGCTTCGATGTCGGGAATTTTCATACGAGTTACGCGCAGATGGAATCTGTTGTGAACGCGATCGCGAAGTCTGCGCCCGATCGCGTGCGCGTGTTCGACATCGGTGAGACGAACGAACACCGGATGCAGCACATCGTCGCGATCTCTTCGCCGGAGAACATCGCGGCACTCGACCGCATCAAGTCGGACAACGCGCGTCTTACGGATCCGCGCACTACTTCGCGCTCTGAAGCGAACGCGATCGCCGAAAAGAATCCCGCGATCGCATGGCTTGCTTACACGATCCACGGCAACGAATCCGCATCCTTTGAGACGATGATGCAGGTGATATATCAGCTTGCCGCGTCCGATGAACCCGCAACGCTCGAAATACTAAAGAACTGTGTAACCCTTATAATTACAGGGGAAAACCCCGATGGACACGAGCGATTCGTCTCTTGGTACAACTCTGTCGGCGTCGGTGATGCGAATCCTTTCGCGCTCGAACATCGCGAACCGTGGTCGGTTTACGGCCGCCTTTCCCACTATCGTTTCGATCTGAATCGCGACGCTCTCGTCACGTCGCAAAAGGAATCGCAGAACTTGCAGCGCGCATTTCTCGAATGGAATCCGCAGGTCTCCGCCGATCATCACGGGCAGCCGTCGCAATATTTTTTTCCGCCCGATGCACTTCCGATAAATCCGAATCTTCCCGAACCTGCATTCTCGAAATGGAATGAGATCTACGGACGCGCAAATGCGGCCGCGTTCGATCGCAACAAATGGGACTACTACGTGCGTGATGTTTTCGATGCGTTCTATCCCGGCTACTGGGATATGTATCCGTCGCTCAATGGCGCGATCGGAATGACGTACGAAACCGACGGCGGCGGCACGAAAGGTTTGCGTTACACGCGCGATGACGGAACGATCGCGACTCTTCGTTCGGCGATCGCAAAACATTTCGTCGCGTCGATGACGACTTTGGAGACGACCGCGAAACACAAAGCGGATCGCATTCGAGACTATTATTCGTTCCGTGCAGATGCGTTGAAGGATTTCGCGTCGTCGAAAATGAAGCGCGTTGTGATCGTGCCGGACAACGATCGCGTGAAATCTGCGGAGCTCATCGAAGCTCTCACGCGTGCGCGCATCGAGGTCAAACGCGCTGACAAAGCGTTCTCTTCCGCCGCGGCACATTCTTATATGGAGAAGAAGAATTCTGCCGCTACGCGCGAGACGTTTCCTGCCGGAAGTTATGTGATCGATCTCAACCAGCCGCAGCGGATACTCGCAAAGTCGATCCTCGAACCTGACACGCCGCAGGACAAGGCGTTCGTTGACGACAATCTCGGCCGCTTCCGCCGGAATCAGATGAAAGGCAAGCGGCAATCGAAGGAAGACTTCGGCTTTTACGACATAACTGCGTGGTCGCTGCCGCTCGCGTTCGGAGTTGACGCGTATTGGACGGAAGATGGCGGCAATACTTCGGGCCAACTCGTCGATGCGAGTTCCCTTGCGGCCGCGAAGGCCGGTTCGTTTCCCGGACGTGCCGAGATCTCGTACATCATTCCCTACCAGACGGACTCGACCGCCGCGTTCGTCATCAGGCTTCTGCAGGACGGCGTCCGTGTGAACGTCGCGTCAAAGACATTGAACGCGGGCGGACGGAATTGGCCCGCCGGAACGTTCGTGATCCGCGTCTCTCGCAACGATGAGAGCGTTCACGACAAGGTGGAGCGGCTCTCGAAAGCGATGGGCGTGAATGTTGCGTCGGTCAACTCGGGTTTTGCCGACGAGGGCGACACGAGCGTCGGCGGTGAATCCGTCGTGTCGCTCAAAGCTCCGAAGATCGTGGTCGCGGCGGACGACGGCGTTGACCAAACTTCGTTCGGTTCGATCTGGTGGACGCTTGACCGTTACGGCATCGAGTTCACGCCGATGTCGATCCGTTCGATCCGCAACGGCGGCCTGAAAGACCACACCGTGCTCATCATTCCCGACGGTTCGCCCGGCCAGATGATGTCGCAATTCGGTTCGTCCGGCGTCTCGGCATTGAAGGATTGGGTCGCGGACGGCGGCACTGTCGTCACGATACGCGGCGCGTCGGTGTTCGCAACGCTCAAAGACGTCGGGCTCACGTCGTCGCGTCTTGTTGGAAGCTCCGATGACGAGAAGAAGGATGTTCCCGACGCTGCGACAAAGTCTCCCGCACCTGCGGCTTCCTTGCCTGCTCCTAAAACTGACAGGCCGAAGCCGGAACCGAAGGCGAATCCGTCGAGCGAAGAGATGGCCAACGACTCGGACGACCGCATCGCGGGCTTTCTGCCGCCGATCGTCTCGCCGTCCGCCGATGCGAACAAGACGCCCGTGCCGCTGCCCGGCTCGATAATGCGTGCGGCGGTCGATCGCACTGTATATATTAATTATGGTGTCGATCGCGACGAGATCCCTGTGCTGCTCGCCGGCGGATATTTCTTCCGTTACTCGAAGGAGGGCACGAATGCGGTCGTATTCGCGGATCGCGGGAAGGCGCCGCTCACGATCTCGGGCTTTGTGTGGCCGGGCAACACGGAGCGTCTGCTCGCCGGCACGGCATATATAATTGACGAGCCGAATGGCGGCGGACACGCTATACTATTCGCTGAAGAACCGTTCTTTCGCGGCGTCTTTCGCAGCACGACTCGGCAATTCTTCAACGCGATCGCATTCAACGGAGCCTTTTGATGTTCACTATTAAAGCCGGTTACAGCAACGATATCGAGATCCGTTCGGGCATCGAGCAGGTGCGCGAATTCTTCCTCGACATCACGAATTTCGCCGAGCTGATGCCGGGCGTCGTCAACATTCACACGGACGCGAGAGGCGTCGCGCACTGGAAAGTGCAGACCGAGATCCCTGTCGTCGGCCGCATTCTGCAGAATTTCACGCTCGAACTCGCCGAGGATTCCGACGACCGCGTCGAATGGCTGCCCTTGCGGAGCGAAGCGCAGAACTTCCTGCGTTACTCGGCCGATTTCCTCGAAAAGGCGAAGAACGTCACGCTCGTCCACTTCTCGCAAATGGTCGAATTGCGCCGCAAGTCGGCCCGCGACCTGCACATGCTCGCCGGTCTCGCCGGCGAGGCCATCATCTCGAAGGAAATGACCAAACGCATCACCGAAATGATCCGCGTCTTCATCGAAAAGGCAAAAAATCAGCTCGAAAAGTAGCTTTTCTCACCGCAGAAGAACGTTTCTCCACGCGAATAGAAGGTTTTTTAGCGCAAAAAGAGCATTTCTCCACGCGAAAAAAACCTTTCTCCACGCGAAAAAAACCTTTCTCCACGCGAAAAAAACCTTTTTTAGCGGCAAAACTACGTTCTGAGCACGCTCGAAAAGGCTCTGAGCACGCTCGAAAAGGCTCTGAGCACGCTCGAAAAGATTCTGAGCACGCTCGAAAAGGTTCTGAGCACGCTCGAAAAGGTTCTGAGCACGCTCGAAAAGGTTCTGAGACTGCGTTTTCGGGGTTTTAGGTGACGGCGCCGCCGTCGAGGATCACGATCTCGCCGTTCATGAAGCTGTTGCGGTCGCTCGTCATGAAGGCGGCGAACTCCGCGAGCTCGTTCGGGCGGCCGAGGCGGCCTTTCGAGACCCAGAATTCGTGAATATGCAGCAGCCGCTCCGGCAAAGTGTTGCCGAGGTCCGTGTCATAGATGCCCGCGGCGATGGCGTTGACCGAAATGCCGAAGTTCGCCGCCTCACGCGACAGACATTTCGTGAAGCCGATCATCGCACTCTTCGATGTCGCGTAATGAACCGACGTCGGCAGGCTGCGGATCGCCCCGACCGACGTGATATTCAGGATCGCACCCTCGCGGGCACGTATCATCTGCTTGTAAAAAGGTTTCGTGACGGCAAAAAGACTGTTAACGTTCGTATCGACGACCCAATCCCAGCTCTTATCCGTCGTCGTCGCGAAATTATCGGACTTGTTGACCGCGGCATTGTTCACAAGCACGTTCAAAGGCCCCCATTTTTCGAGGATCTCCTTTGCGACGTGCTTCATTCCGAGGCGATCGGTCACCGAAACTTTGAAACTCAACGCACGGCGGCCGTGCCCCTCGATCTTGGCCGCAACCTCGGCCGCGAGATCGTCCCGCGAGTTGTAATTAAATGCGACATCGGCACCTTCGCGCGCGAATATCTCGCATATCGCCGCCCCGATACCGCGAGTTCCGCCCGAGACGAACGCACGTTTTCCTTCAAGTAACAGACTCAAATGTGTGATCTCCGTAAAATGACAAGGTTAAAGAAATCCGAAAGAACGGGCAAGTCGGCAAAACGGATTGGCGCCTGCTGGAAGAGGTTCTGAGGCGTGTCACGCCGCAATTTGGTGCGAAACAGCCGTTTGCGGCAGCAGCGAATATATCTCGGCGATGATGCGTTCGGTCGAATCGGGCAAGGCAAGTTCGGCCGCCGCAGCCTTCATCCGCGCGTAGTTCGCACGATCCGACGCGAGGTCCCGGACCGTCGAGACAATGTCGTGACTGTTCTTTAAGAGGATCGCCGCACCGCGTTCCGCCATCAGACGAGCGGTGCCCGCTTCCTGCGGCATCGGCGGCGTCGTCGCATCAGCGATTATCGGCAAGCGACAGGCTAAAGCCTCGAACGTCGTCAATCCGCCGAGTTTTGAGACCATCACGTTCGCCGACTGCATAAGCTTCTCGATCTCGTCGGAATAGCCGATTACCTTCACAGGGAACTTCGCCGAGCGTGCGAGAGCCTCTGCCTCTTCGCGGAGTTCCTGATTCTTGCCCGCAAGAAAGATCGCCTGGACGTCGAGATCACCGCGAACAAACTCACGAAAGATCGCAGGGATGTTACCGCCGCCAACCCAGCCCGCATTTACGAAGACCGTGAACTTGTCGGGATCGAGCCCGAAAGCACGACGCGCGGTCTGGGCATCGGCTTCTTCGACCTCGCGGAACTTCGGATGCACCGGCATCCCGGAGATCTTGATCTTCTCGGAAGGAACACCGTAATCGATCAGCTGCCGACGCGCATCGTCATTCGCGACAAGGTAGAGCGTTACTTCGTCGCACGCCCAACCTTTCCAAAAACCGTAGCAGGGATCGGTAACGACCGTCACAAGCGGGATCTGCTCGGAAAGTTTTAATTCTTTGAGTACCTTCGCGAAAAAGTGCTGCGTCAAGGGATGAACGCTCACGACGATGTGCGGACACCATTTCTCGAAGATGTCCCGCGTATAGGCGAAGCATTTGCGATGCAGGAAGCTGCTCTTCTCAGGACGCATCTTGTTGACCGCCCAATAGAGATACTTCATCCAATGCTGCTTGTTCTGAAGGATCCAGTTATAGACGTTCACCAGACGCTCGGTGATGCGGTGCGCGTCCTCGATCGCACGTATCGTGCGGACCGCGACCGAATCGCCGCGCCAAAATCTCTGAAGTCCATCCGAAATGGTCTTAGCCGCCGAACGGTGGCCGCCGCCCGTGTCGGAAGAGATTATTAGGATCTTTGGTGTAGTTGGCGGCATTTATAACAGCTTTCGAAGGTCTTCAACGGTCAGGTCCGCGTCTCGAAGGATCGCTCTTAGCGTCCCCTTAGCGATTGCAATAGTACCATGAACGGGAACAGTCACACGCTTTTTGTCGTCGTCACGAACAAGGTGCACATGACTACCCTTCTGACGGCGAACCGCGAAGCCGACTCGCTGAAGTGCCTTAATAAGTTCGACGCCCGAGACGGTGGGGAGTTTCTGGCTCACGCTGCGATCGGAACAGAAAGACGGCTCACAAAGTAGGGTTCCCTCTCAGCAGGAATCTCTTCACCATCCTCGATCATGCTTTCAATGTGAAGTTCAATTGCCTCAGCGATATTCGCACGAGCCTCATCGAGCGTAAGGCCTTGCGAATGGCATCCGGGAAGCGCCGGCACGAACGCATGAAACCCAGGATCGTCTGGCTCAATAACTATGGTGAACTCGTATTTCATCAACGCTCCTCAAACCTTCAACACAACTTCTTTTGCCGCCGCGAATTTCATCTTTTCTGCGGCCTTCTTCATATCGCGTTCGAGTCCCTTGATCTTAAGCAGGTGGCCGGGATTGAGCGGCAGCGACGGATAGAAGCAGTTCGATTCGTGCGTACAATGGCAGCCGTCCGCGACCTCTTTGCGGCGGGTCTTCATCGCGTCGCTGTGCCATGCCTTCGTGAAGTCCCAATCAAAATCCCTAAGGTTCAAGACGTCTGTCTTGTTCTCGCACGACGACAACGCACCGTTATCATAGATCACGGCGCCGGCAGAACCTGCGTAGCATTTGAGCTGCGCCTTGTTCTCTTCCTTGGTCTTCGCGATGATATCGTGCATATAGATATCAACCGCGGCCTTGAACATTCCCGAATCGCCGCCGTAGTTATTCTTGAGCGCGGCATTCTTCGTATCCTCAAGGATCATATGCGACAACTCTTGATAACGCTTGTGGTCGAACTCAAGTTCTGTCGGATCGGCCGACGGCGGGCGAATGTAGTTGATATTCACCTTGTCGGGCTTGAGGTCGTATTTGAGGTAGTCGTACCACTCGAAGATCGTGTCCTCGTTCGAGTGCATCACGCAGGTGCAGGTCTGTATGTCGAGCTGCGGATACTGCTCCTTCTTCATCTCCTGCAGGGTGCGTGCCGTGTGGATCGCCTTGTCCCAGCTTCCCTCTTTGCGGCGGATCTTCTCGTGAGCGTCCTTGAGGCCATCGATGCCAAGCGCGACCGAGACGTTCAGTTTCGGACACTCGTCCATAATTCTTGCAACGTCCGGGAATATCCGCGGATGTATCTGGCCGTTCGACATCAGGTAAACCGAATCGAGTTTGTTGTTCTCGTAGAAGGCCCGGACGATCTCCGGCAGGTCTTTTCGCGTGAATGGCTCACCACCTGCCAAAACGAGGACGCCGAGATTCCCTCCCAGCGTTTCCGAGATGCGTGCGATCTCGTCGGCCTTCATCTGGAGTTTCTTGCGCGGACGATCATCAAGTTCGTCCGTGAAGAAACAGTGCGTGCATCGCATATCGCAGACGCTCGTAACCAGAATATTTAGGAAAACGGGCGACATCGTCCGCCCGACGACCATGCTCGCATACCGCTTGAAGATCTCTTTTGTCGCAAAATCCATTTCTCTTAATTAACCGACCCCAAAACCTTTCCGCCAACCTTCTAATTTAGCCTTTATAGGGCTTGCAGGCAAGCCTTTTACACCTAGAGATCGGCTTGTTTTACGCTAGATCGGGGGAGCGAGGCGTCATGCCGGAGTATTTTGCGTCTCGTTCGAAGTCCCACCTTCAGGCGGCCTCTCACCGACGACACGCAGATCCACATCAGAACACCGAGCGATAGCGACCGGTTCTTACAATCCGCAATCCGTATGCCTATCTTGAAATTTGACTATTGAATTTTGACTTTTCGAATCGGGCTTGCCCTTTGGCAGTGCGGTCGGGGTTCTTGGGTCATAGATCCCCAAGTGTTGCAAAGGACGCAACCAAGCCTCGTATTAGAGTCTCAAGTTTCTTGGGCTTGCCCTTTTCAAACGACCGTCGCCGTCGCTCTCGATTCTGGCGATGCGTTATAATAAATAACATCGTGCTCGACCGAATATACCTTGATAATAGTGCCACCACACCGATCGATCCGGCGGTTCTTGAAGCGATGATGCCGTATCTGACGGAGGATTTTGGGAACGCTTCGAGCATCCACACCTACGGGCAGAAGGCCAAGATGGCCGTCGATCGCGCACGGCATCAGGTCGCGGCTCTCCTGAACGCAGGTCGCCCGAACGAAATAATTTTTACGTCCGGCGGCACGGAATCGAACAATCTGGCGATCCGCGGCCTCGTCGAGTCCAATTCGCGTTACGGAAACCACATCATCCTTTCGGCGATCGAACATCCTGCCGTTGAATCAGTCTGCGAAGACCTTGAAAAGAGAGGGTTTGAACTCACCGTTCTGCCCGTTTACGAGAATGGGGTCGTCAAGATCGAAGATGTCCGTGCGGCGATACGCGACAACACTGTCCTGATCACGGTTATGGCCGCAAACAACGAGATCGGCACTCTTCAGCCCATAAACGAGATCGGCTCCTTGGTGCGCGATCTGCGAAAGTCGGGCAAGAAGATCTGGTTTCATACGGATGCCGTGCAGGCAGTCGGAAAGATACGCGTCAATGTAGAAGAGATCGGCTGCGACCTACTTTCTTTTTCCGGGCACAAGATCAACGGGCCGAAAGGAATCGGCGGCCTTTATGTGCGCCGCGGCGTGAGGCTTCATACACAGAATATCGGCGGCCGCCAAGAAAGGGGAACGCGGGCAGGAACCGAAAACGTTCCGGGGATCGTAGGTCTTGGTGCCGCTGCAGAACTTGCGGATTCGAGCCTCGGCGACCTTGATTCGCGAATACGGTCCCTTCGCGACCGAATTGAGAACATCATCCTCGAACGAGTACCAGAAGCGGTCCCGAACGGCGACCGAACAGATCGGCTGCCGAACATCGCAAATATCTCTTTTCGCTCGGTCGAGGGTGAAGCCCTCTTGATAGCCCTCGATATGCAGGGCATCGCGGTATCGACCGGCTCGGCTTGTTCGTCAGGTTCGCTCGAGCCATCGCCTGTCGTTCGTGCCTTAGGACACGGTGATGATATCGCTCGCGGAGCCATACGCTTCAGCCTTGGGCGCCAGAACACCGCCGCAGAGGTCGACAAACTCCTCGACATACTTCCTTCTGCGGTTGAACGGCTCCGGGCCTTGCAGCCAAACGCAAAACACGCATAAAAAATGACCCGCCGCTTTCGCGACGAGTCATCTTGGTGGTGTCACCGTGGTACCCCGGTGTGTCACAACCCAATTTCGGAAGGCCTAGTCCGTGATGATGATTCCATCACGAGCACTGCAGCTAGACGGAGCCGTACGGTCGGTAATGAGGATGCCTACGAGATCCGTGATGATGATGCCGGTGAAATCCGTGATGATAATGCCTGTTGCGCTGCTGACGAGGATGTCACGCGATCCGTTCACGCTGGTGCATGCTGTCGGCGTGCGAGTGCCGCTGTCATCAACGAGTGTGCCGCCGACGATGATTCCATCACCTGCGAATGCGTTTCCGGCCATGAGCATAAGTCCGAGTGCGAGTCCTGCGATTGTCTTTTTCATTTTCCCTTCTCCAGTAGATTTATTTTTTTTGGAAGCCCCTAAGCTTCGGCGTCTTTCGCCCTTCTCTATTTCAAGACGCGTGCCACAACGCTCAGTCCTGTCGACAAGCGATCTAACCATTGTATTTACAGGTATTTACGAGCCTCGATATAGAGGCAGGCGTGAGGCGGTCGTGGTCGGGATTTTCTGTATACTTACTACTCAATTCAGTTAGATATGTGCTAACTGGCGTAGTTTCAATGATTTACCGCCATTGGATACTGGCTATACACTCAAAGCTGCTGAGTATTTTGTATACACTCGAGATCGAACCTTCTCAAAAACACAGAAAAATGCTTGCATTTAGGAGTTCAACACGTGTTAAACTTAATACCGGCCTTGGTTTTCGCCTTTATCCCGTCTGCTCCGTTATTCACCGTCAAGGATGGCCATCGACCCGAACGAAAAACTTTCACGGATCTTAATGATCGCCCTTGGGGTGTGTGCGATCGGGTTTGGCATTGTCAGATTCGACGTCTCGAATCTAACGCCGCTGCTCGCTGCCCTCCTTCTGTTCGCAGTAGTTATCGCGCCGCGGGCAAGCATTCCCCTGCCGGGAACCGACATTGCACTAACGTTCTCCGACGCCTGCATCTATCTCGCCTTTCTTTTCTACGGCGGTCCGACAGCGATCCTCTTTGCGGGAATCGAAACGACGGCAAACTGTCTTTATCTCTACTACCGAAAGGGCTTTAGATTTCAGCCCTACATGGTTCCGTTCAATATCGCTCTGAACGTCGTCAGTTTCACGGCGGCATACTTGATCTGGACGGTTCTGCCATCTACACGGCTGGTCACGGGGCCGTTCGGAAGTGTGCAGCACCTTATCGTGACCCTCGGGACGATCTCGGTCCTGCATTTCGTGATCGCTTCGTCTTTGCTGTCGTTTATCAGGGCGAAGAACCGTCTTAGCGAAGCGTATCGGAGCTGGCGGAAGGATTTCTCCTCGCGCGCAATGATGCACATCGTCGGCGCTGGCCTCGCCGCTTTGGTCTATATGCTCGCCACCTACGGCGACATTCTTACGGCCGTCATCTCGGCGGTCGGTATCGCGATCGTCTATTTCAGCTATCGAAGGTCGGTTCAAGACCTTAAAGAGGCAATGCTGGAGACCGAAGCGGCTCAAAAAGAAAAAGCGGAAACCGAACGGATGCTTCGAAGAGAGGCTGAAGTCTATGCGTCCGAACTCGCCGTGTCATTAGAGAGCCAAGAGCGGGCAAATATCGCGTTACGCAAGAGTGAGCAGAACTTTCAGCATGCAGCTTTGCACGATGCATTGACAGGCCTTGCAAACCGAAAACTCTTCCACGAAAAGCTCATGGATCGGATCGCGGCGTATCGCAGCGACAACACGGCGGCCTATCACGTGCTCTTCCTCGACCTTGCAAGATTCAAGAACATCAACGACAGCCTCGGCCATACGATCGGGGACAAGGTCTTGAGTATAGCTGCCCGACGGTTCCTGCGGCTTGTAACGCCCGCGGACATGGTTGCGCGGCTCGGCGGCGACGAATTTGCGATCGTACTGAAAGGTCCATCCACCGCAGCAAAAGCAAAGAAGGTCGCGCAGCGGATACACAGCAGTATTTCGCAGCCATTCTCGCTAAGCGGCAACCGCATCTCGATCTCGGTCAACATCGGCATCGCCCCAGCCGACATGGAATACACGACACCCGAAGAGGTCCTGCGCGATGCCGACATTGCAATGAATTATGCAAAGGCGCAGAGGGAGAGCGTCGCATTGTTTACGCGTGATCTACGCACGCGATTCCTTGAACGTGTTCGTCTGGAGATGGACCTCAGCCACGCTATCGAACGCGGCGAACTCTCGATGAGCTACCAGCCGCTTGTCAGGATATCCGACGGAAAGCTGCTTGGCTTTGAGTCCCTTCTGCGGTGGAATCATGGTGAATTCGGAAACATCCCGCCGGCAAGGTTCATACCCATAGCCGAAGATTCAGGACTCATCATTCCGATCACCAAATGGATCCTGCGTGAAACGACCGATCAGATGGCCGAATGGCGAAAGATCTCGGCTGAGACCAGCGACATCCTCGTCAGCGTGAACATCTCAGGAAAACATCTGTCAAGCGAAGATCTTGTTTACGATATCGAGTGTGCCCTCGAGCGATCGAGACTTGCGCCCGAGGCGTTGAAGCTTGAGATCACCGAAAGCACCGCGATGGACAATCCTGAATTCACGCTGAAACTCCTGAAAGACCTCAAGCGGCTCGGCGTTCAGCTTAGCCTTGACGATTTCGGAACAGGCTACTCAAGTCTTAGCATCCTGCATAAACTGCCGTTTGATACGATCAAGATCGACCGCTCGTTCGTCTCCGGAGTCGGCCCGAACGGCGAAGATTCGGAGATCATCCAGACGATCATCTCGCTCGCGAAGAACCTGCGAATGAAGGTCATCGCCGAAGGCATCGAAACGCAGGCTCAGCTCTCCGTCCTGAAACATTTAGGCTGTGACTACGGACAAGGCTATCTTCTTGCAAAACCGATGACCGCCGCCAAGGCGGAAGCGGCGCTCTACGCCGGGCGAGGTTGGCTTCCCTACCAAACAGCGGACAACGGCAAGTCGGCCAACGCCGAATTTGATCGAAACGACATCAGCGTCTTTTGACGATCCGCTCGCCGCCGGGCCGACATATCCAACCGATCTCGGTCAAGGTCGACCGCTAAAGAATTGCGCGTCACGCAGCCGCACTTCGTTTTGGAGCTGTCGCGGTCTATACTCTTCGCATCAATCTAGATGTGAGGTGACCGTTCGATAATGCTCAAAAAGAGTTTCGCCCTATTCCTGCTCCTTTCATTCTTATCCGTCAGCTTTCCGGCTCAGACGAAGTTCGCTTATCCTGCGGCTCATCGTTCCGACCAGGTAGATGACTTTCATGGCGTTAAAGTTCCCGATCCGTACCGCTGGATGGAGGACACCGAATCCGCTGAGATGCGAACCTGGATCGAGGCCGAGAATAAGCTGACCGAATCGTATCTCGAAAAGATACCGCAGCGTGAAAAGATCAAGGAACGCCTGACCGAGCTTTGGAATTACGAGCGTTATTCTGCTCCGTCAAAGGTCGCCGACGGTTTCTATATCTACTCGAAGAACGACGGCCTGCAGAATCAAAGTGTCCTCTATCGTGCGAATTCCGTCTCGGACGAGGGCAAGATATTCTTCGACCCGAACAAGATACTCGCGGACGGAACGGCCGCCCTTTCCGGTTCGAATTTCACGGACGACGGCAAACTTTGGGCGTACGGTGTCGCCATCGCGGGCAGCGACCGAACCGAATGGCATGTGATGGACACGGCGACCGGCAAGCTGCTTCCAGACACGCTCGCTCCTAATCGCCAAGGCGTCTCTGCTTGGAGCAAGGACAACAGCGGATTCTATTATTCGAGCTACGCTCCGACGAAAAAGGGCGAGGAACTCAAGGAGAATACGTTCTTCCAAAAGATCTACTACCACAAATTAGGAACGCCGCAGTCTGATGATTACGTTGTTTACGAGCGTCCCGACAACAAAGAATATTTCTCGGGTGCAGAGATCAGCGAGGACGGAAATTGGCTCATCATCACGGTCGGCAAAGGTACCGAGCGGATGAATATGGTCTATTTCAAGAATCTCAAGATGGACAAGGCTCCGATCCTCCCGCTCATCGAGAATCTCGATAACAGTTGGAATTTCATTGGCAACGACGGCTCAACCTTCTATTTTCAGACCGACAAGGACGCCACTCGCGGCAAGATCGTAAAGGTGAACGTGCTCGCCCGCGACCACAAGTTCGCCGATGTGATCCCGCAAACGGCGGATTCGATCGCAGGTGTGAATCTCCTCGACAACAACAAGCTCGTCGTCAATTACCTGCACGACGCACACACGCTCATCAAGATCTTCACGACCGACGGCAAGCTCGTTCGCGACGTCAAGCTGCCGGGCATCGGTTCCGCAGGCGGTTTCGGCGGAAAGCGTAAGGACAGCGAGACGTTCTATTCCTACTCGAGTTTCAACGCCCCGCCGACGATCTACAGCTACGATATGAAGACGGGGGCAAGCAAACTCTTCCGCAAGTCGAACGTCGAGTTCGACCCATCGCAGTATGAGGTAAAGGAGGTCTTCTATCCGTCAAAAGATGGTACGAAGATCCCGATGTTCCTCACATACAAGAAAGGAATAAAGCTCGACGGCACGAACCCGACGCTGCTTTACGGCTACGGCGGATTCAATATCGCGATGACGCCCGGATTCTCGGTCGCCCGCGTCGGCTGGCTCGAAATGGGCGGCGTCTATGCCGTCGCTTGCCTACGCGGCGGCAGCGAGTACGGCAAGGATTGGTGGATCGGCGGCTCAAGGCTCAAAAAACAGAACGTCTTCGACGACTTCGCGTGGGCCGCGAAATGGCTGATCGCCAACAAGTACACTTCAACGCCGAAACTTGCGATCAACGGCGGTTCGAACGGCGGACTTCTCGTCGGAGCGACACTGAATCAGCATCCGGATCTCTTCGGTGCCGCGGTGCCGCAGGTCGGCGTGATGGATATGCTTCGTTTTGATAAGTTCACGATCGGCTGGGCTTGGCGTAGCGACTACGGCGACCCGACGGATGCCGCCGACTTCAAGGCGATGTACGCGTATTCGCCTTATCACAACGCGAAGAAGGGCACGAAATACCCGCCCGTTCTCGTTACGACCGCCGATCACGACGACCGCGTATTCCCGGCCCACAGCTTCAAATACACGGCCGCGATGCAATACGCTCAGGCCGGCGACGCTCCCGTTCTGATACGCATCCAAACACGCGGCGGCCACGGAGCAGGACTCCCGACGACGCTTGCCATACAACAGCAGGCCGACATCTACGCCTTCCTCGTAAAGGCCTTGAATATGAAATGATCGAATGCCGTGTGGTCACCGATCGTGACAAACAATAGGGCGTAAGGTGCAAACCCTACGCCCTGAATTTTGTTCGTCCCCCGTGGGGACGACATCAAATGGTCAATTCTGCTGATCAGTCTTGACAAGTGTGTTATACTTACAGGGAGATACACAACACACGTTGTGTGCTTTGTTCTTTGAAAAAATGGTAACTTGCAGATGGGGCGAGGGCGTCCGCCGCTCCAAAAATAAATTTTTTTATTTTTCTTCGCAAAAATGGCTGTAAGTGTTGAGAACAAAGATACTTATTTGTCCCACGGGGTGTTTGGGACACTTTGTGACAGTTTGCGTAAGTGCTGGCAATAAAGGAGTTGCGTGTCCCGCGATTATTGGAACTGGATGGGACAGCGGCTTTGAACCATGAGAAAAGCCACTGGTCGGCTTGAGGCCGGCCAGTGGCGTTGGATCGTCCAAAGGCTAGTTTGCCTTCTTCACATCAGCCGGCTTATCGGCCGTTTTGCTGTCCGTCTTCTCACCGTCCTTCTTCTCGGTCGCCTTCGGATCGGAGGTTGTCGGCAAACCCGGTTTCGCGTCGTTATTCACGTCGCTCTTCTTGTCCGTGGCCGCAGGAGATGCGGCCGGCGATGCTGCCGGACTTGCGGTTGCCGTCGGTGATGCTGCCGGTTTGATCGGCGGAGTGTTCGTGTTCGGTGCAGGCGTACCCGAACATGCTGATGCCAATGCAGCCGAGGTTGCCAAAACTGTTCCAAGAATTACTTGTCTTCTCATTGTTTTCCTTTTGCTCACTAAAACAAGCGGCTCTTTCCGGCATTCCGAGCGAGCGAACGGACGCCTCCGCGTGGGTTGTTCACGAGCAGACGGGAGCGGCATTTTGAACACACTTCTCCCAACCTCGCGCAGTAAGAACGGGGGCGGAAAAGTTTCTTGCAACTTTTTTTTCGAGAATGTTTCGCTAGCGATGGAAAGTGCAGAATTCCTTGGGTTCTTGGCCCTTCGGGAAACTCCGCGGCTCCCGCTGCGGGCATTTCGAGGTCGCGCGCATTCCGGTCATTGGGCAGATCATCACGGTTACGAGATCCTTTGCTGCGGGCTGCGATTCGTTCTGCGGCGCCCCTTCGGTCGAATCGGCAGAGTCGGACCAACTTTGCTCGATCGGCGTCTGCGACGGCAGCGGGAGCGGTCCGTCGCCCGCCAACGCGTCTTCCGTCGAGATCAGTTGGCGATTCGGCAAGGTTCCCGAGATAAAAAGCTCGGTGCGAACGAACTCTTTGGGGACGTTCGTAACGTAGATCTCGGGTTCGGCCGACTCGGTCGGCGGTTCGTCGATAAGTGAAGGATCGACGCCGGGGCTTGGCGGCATTGGAGTCGGAGTCGGCGAAGCGGCGGCATTTGGGTCGGTCGAAATCAGGTCGTCGAGCGGCCGTATGAGCGAACCATTGCGAATGTCGATCTCCGCACGGCGAATTCCGGCGGGCATCGCCCAATCGCCGTTCCATTCGGGATGAAGAGCGAGAGCGGCTTTCATAAAGTCCGCCCAGATGGGCAACGCTGAATCCGAGCCCTGCATTCCGAGATCGTCGCCGTTGTCAAAGCCAACGTAAACGACCGTAACGAGTTCGGGCGTGAACCCCGCGAACCATCCGTCGCGCGAGGTGCCGGTCTTACCTGCGAACGCAGTTTTGCCCGGTACGTTCTGAAAGCCCCAGGCACGTGCGCTCGCAGCGGTTCCGCGGTTCACGACATCTTTCATCATATCGTCCATAATGTAGGCGACATCAGGGCGTATGACGGACTTCCGGTCGGGCGTGACGAGTTTCTCGGTACGGCCATCACCGGTCGTGATCTGCGTGATCGGCGTAGGAAGGACACGGTCGCCAAGATTCGCGTACATCGTGTACGCGGTCGCAACTTCGAGCGGCGTTGCCTCGGCGGTTCCAAGAGCCATCGACGGATAGGCCTTCTCGACCTTCGGAAAGCCGGCCTTTGCCGCAAGGTTCATAACCTTACCGATGTTCAGCTGCATCGCAAGATCGACCGTGATGACGTTCTTGCTCTTGACGAGAGCATCTCGAAGCGTGAGTTCCTTGCCGGAGAACGTGTCCCCGAAATTATTCGGCGAATACGAATCCTGGTTGAACGTGAAGACCTTCTTCTCGTCCTTGATGACGGTGGCGGCCGTGAAGACACGCGAACCCGAATCGTACGCCGAGTTTATCGCCGTGCCGTAAACAAAAGGCTTGAAGACACTGCCTGGCTGACGCTTTGCGTCCGTCGCACGGTTGAATTGGTTCTTGAGATAGTCGCGTCCGCCGACCATCGCGACGATCTCGCCGGTCTTCGGACGGATCGAAACAAGCGCCGCGTTCAGGTTGTCCTTCTTCTTCGGGAAATACTTGTCGAGTGCATCAAGGCGTCTTGCGACCGTCTCGTAAGCCATCTTCTGCAGATCGGGATCGATCGACGTATAGACTCGCAGATGCTGCAGGGCTTCTGGATCAGACACCAATTTCGGCAGCTGCTCGATCGCGTACTGCGAGAAATACGGCATTCCCTGCAGATCGCGTCTGCTGTCGATCTTCTTCAGTTCGATGGGCGTCGCCTTTGCGGCCTCCGCCATCTGAGGCGTGATCTCGCCGGCCTCGACCATCGACTGAAGCACTTGATTGCGGCGTTCTTCCGACTTTTCAGGGTGCTTATACGGGCTGTATCGATTCGGGCTGCGAATGATACCCGCAATGAACGCGGCCTCGGGCAGCGTAAGCTGAGCGACATCTTTCCCAAAATACGCGTCTGCCGCCTCGCCGACGCCGTAGATCGAAACGCCGGATTGCTGGCCAAGATAGATCTGATTCGCGTAAAGCGTGAATATCTCCTGCTTGGTCAGCCGCGTTTCCAGGATCACGGACATATAAGCTTCCGTGACCTTTCGCGTCAGCGTCCGCTCATTCGATAGAAGCAGATTCTTGACAAGCTGCTGCGTTATCGACGAACCGCCCTGATTCGAAAGCGGGCCGTCGTCATCACCTTCGTACCGACGCCACGCGGCCCGTGCGATACCGCGAAAGTTCACGCCGTAATGGTCAAAAAATGCTCGATCTTCGGTAACGGTGATCGCCTTAACAAGCGTTGGCGGAATATCGTTGAAGTTCACGGTTCGACGGCGGCCGTCGCCTTCGCTCGCGATCGAGCTGAGCATTTTCGGTTCGAGCTTTGCCTCGTTGACCTGCTGCCCCGAATCGCGATCGCCGATCGCATCGACCGTCTTGCCGTCCTTTGAGAATTTCACCGTCAAAGCCGGAAAGCTCTTCTGCCCGTCGATCATCGCCGAGGCCCCGGGTTCAATGCCGAAAGTGTCTGTGTCGATCGAATAGCGGCTGCGTGATCGGTCGGCCTTATCGTTACGCTCGATGTAGCCCGCCGACTTCAAATAGGCAATGAGTTCATCTCTCGAGATCTTCTCGCCCTTTCGCAGTGTCTTCGGAGCTGAATATATACCCGCGGTCGGCGTAAATACCTCGCCGGAAAGCAGTCTGCGGTCGATCTGTTCAGAAAAGTCGAGCCAGAAATACGTCGCCGTCAAGAACGCGGATACGATCAGTATCCCGGCGATCGAGATCGTCCATCCATTGAAGATCAGTCGCAGAAAGCGCCGAAACTTCGTCCGCGGCACCGGCTTTGCGTCCTGCGGCCGATGCTTCTTAAGCCATGCCTTTGGCGGCTTCTTAGAGCGAACGTGATTGGAGCTTGGGCTGTTGGGCATTCTCTTGATCGTAGGGCGGGCGGCACGAACTGCGGCCGTCCTTAGATTTTACTATATTCGGACGGTCTTGATGTAGAGGAAATAATACTTTCTAATTGAAGTGTGAAGATACTCGTAACAGGCGGAAGCGGCTATTTGGGCACGCACATCCGTTCGCATTTCAAGGCGGACGACCTTTCTCTGCGGCACGGCCAGGATATCTTGAACGTCGAGCACGCACGGGCTGCCGGAGCATACGACGTCGTCATCCATCTTGCGGCAAGCCTTGATCGGTCCGGCGTCGGGTCGGAAAACACTCTGAATGTCAACGTTGACGGGACTCGTAAGATACTTAAAGCAATGCGAAAGGGCAGTACGTTCATCTTTATGTCAACAAAGGATATATATGCCCGTGTCGCAGATCAGTATTCGGAAGTCCCGGAAACGTGTCCCATCGACTATCTGGGGCAGACGGCATACGAATGGTCTAAATATATTGCAGAACGATATGTCGAACTCTATGCGAACACGAACGAATTCCGAAGCTGCATATTTCGCCTATCAACACCGTATGCACCGCCGAGCGAAGGAAACTTGCCGAACTTTGTCGGTGCGATCGCCGAAGCGATAAATTCGGGCGAACCGATCGCACTTCCCGCTGAAGGACGCCCGGTTCGGGACATTATCCACGTCGATGACATCTCGGCGGCATGCGAGAGTTTCCTCGAATCAGCGGTCCGTCACGGAAAGTACAATCTCGGCGGCGGCGGGATGAACGCCGTCTCGATGAAAGAGCTCGTCGAAAAGATGGAGGAAGCCTCCGGCCTGCAGGCCGCGATCGACAGCGAGACCGTCTTGCCGGACCCGTCGCCGATGAACTACGTTTCCGATCTGAGTTTGATCGACCACGAACTCGCGTGGAGCCCGAAGGTTTCGATCGAAGACGGCCTTGCCACACTTTTTCGTACCGCAGCAAAATGAAGATACTCGTCCGCTCGGCAAATTGGATCGGCGACGCCGTGATGTCCGTGCCGGCGTTGCGCGAGCTTCGCCGAGCGTTTCCAAGCGATCAGATAACGCTGCATTCGCGAAGTTGGGCCGACGGGCTCTTTCGCGACGCTGATTTTATTGACGAGATCGTCACCTATGATCCGGCAAAATGGCGTATCCGCGACATCTTCGATAACTCAAAATTCCTGAAGGAAGATGCATACGACGCCGTCATTCTGTTTCCGAATTCCTTCGAATCGGCACTCACCGTCGCCCTTTCGCGCATTCCGATCCGCATCGGCTATAACAAGGACGCTCGCGGCTTGCTCCTTACCGCTCCGATTGCCGTTCCCGAATGGAAAGATCGCGCTCACGAGTCGTTCTATTACCTTGAACTTGTAAAGGAATCGATAAAACGGATCACCGGCCGTGAATCGACCTTCGGTGAGCCTGATTCTACGCTCAACGTTTCCGATCAGAGGATCGCGGAAGCGCGTCAGTTCATGGCAAGCGAGGGCGTTGATCTCTCAAGGCCGGTGATCGCTCTCGGAGTCGGGTCGCAGAATTCGCTTGCCAAACGCTGGCCCGCCGAGAGCTACGCGCGCCTTGCAGAGATGTTGGACGACCACGCTTCGCTTGTCATACTTGGCTCGAAGGCCGAATCAGCCACTGCAGCAAAGGTCGTCGGGCTGAGCAAAGCAAAACTGATCGATCTATCAGGGAAGACCGAGCTGGCCTCTGCGGTCGCTGTCCTCGCCGCCTGCGATGCAATGATCTCGAACGATATGGGGTTGGCACACGTTGCGTCGGCCGTCGGCACAAGGACATTCGTCATCTTCGGGCCGACGAATCCGGCGACCACACGGCCATTTTCGCCGAATGCTGAGGTCATCTCGCATCCCGTCGATTGTTCACCGTGTATGCTGCGGGAATGCCCGATAGACCATCGTTGTATGACCGGCATCACATCCGAATTTATCTTCGAGCGTATCCTTAACTATTTAACACTACATGACTGAGACCACTACACTTAGCCCAGCAATTTTCCTTGACCGAGACGGCACTTTGATCGAAGAGGTAAACTTCCTTTCGCGGGTTGAGGACCTCCGTATCTTCCCTTTCACTAGGCAGGCCCTCGAGGAGCTCAATGCGGCCGGTTTTCGCCTCTTTATCGTAACGAACCAGTCCGGGATCGGCCGCGGGCATTTTACCGAGGACGATATGCACAATATCCACGAAGCACTCAGGAAGGCGTTCGGCGGGCTGATCACCGGCTTTTACTATTGCCCGCATTTGCCGACCGCGGGATGCGATTGCAGAAAGCCGAACACCGAATTGATCGAGCGCGCTGCAAGCCAGCACGATATCGATCTTTCGCGCTCGTGGTTCATCGGAGATAAAGATCTAGATATTCAAACCGGGGTCAACGCCGGCATAAGAACTTGCCTGGTCTTAACAGGTTACGGAATGGAGCATAAACAGACACTTGGAACTATGCCAACATTGATCGCGGACAACATTGGCGAGGCCGCCCGCGAGATCATCACATTTTTGGAGGACTAAACTCGGCCGAAATCGTCCTCAAGCCGCTCAATGTCGTCTTCGCCAAAGTAGGTACCGGTCTGCACTTCGATGAAGACCAAGGTCTCGGCGTCCGGGTTTTCGACGCGGTGGGCCGTGCCTGCAGGAATATCGACGGCGTTTTGTGCGTTGACAAGGCTTTCCTGCCCGTTTAGTGTTACTTTAGCCGTCCCGGCAATAACGAACCAATGCTCGCTGCGTTGCTTATGACGTTGGTAACTCAGACGTTTTCCCGGCAGAACCTCGATCCTTTTGACCTTAAATGTGTCGTGCTCTTCAAGGATCGTGAACGAGCCCCAAGGGCGAGCTTCAAAACGCGAAGAGTTTTCCATCTCTGCCATATTTGAATTCCTCGGCTATTAGATGACGAGTTTAGACGAAAATTCAGTTCCCGCCAATAGCGGAAAGGTCACACGGGTCCAGACCTTGATAATCGGGCGGCTCGTCGTTATTTTCTTGCTGCTGGTCGCAAGTTGGGTGTGGCATAGCGGAACGCTTCGCCTAAGCTACGAAAACCTGCCCGACGGCCTGCTTCTCGTCTTTGTGATATCGGTCGGCCTTACGATCGTATATTTCTTTCTGCTGCGGCTAAGCCGCTCGATCGCCTGGCAGTTAAGGGCCCAGTTCATCCTCGACGTTTTATTGACTACATGGCTTGTGTGGCGGACTGGCGACCTTTCCTCGCCGTATATCACACTCTATATAGTGATCATCGGCGTCGCGAGCTTCTTCCTAAAGCCGCTGGCGACTCTCTTGATGGCGATGTTCTGTTCCGCGGCCTTCGTAGCAATGTCTGCCCTTGTTGCGGGCGGCATCATTGATTCGAGCGGGATCGCTCAGCCGCCTGGCAAATTCGTTCAGATCGTAAGCTTTCACGTAGTAGCGTTCCTGGTCGTTGGACTGCTCGCTTCGCGGCTCTCAGATAGGCATTCCTCGGGCGAAGAACTTCGCGAAACAGCGAAGACGCTGGCCAGCCTTCGTCTTCTGCACGAAAGGATAATTGAATCCATTCGCTCCGGCCTAATAACGACCGACCTCGACGGAACGATATTTACGTTCAATGCCGCGGCCGCCGAGATCACAGGCCATCACGCCGATCAGGTTACGGGCGAGAATATAACGGTCATTTTTGGAGATATTCGCGGTCCGATCGCAATGTCGATCGGAGCGGCAGAGGCAGGCGAGCAAGCACCTAGGTTCGAGACCGAGCTATCGACGCCCGAGGGATTTCTCGTCCGCGTCGGATACAGCATCGCACATCTGTATTCGCGAGAAGGCGAGGCGTCGGGCCTTATAATCACCTTTCAGGACGTAACTCAGATCCGGTCGATGGAGGAGAATGTACGTCGAAAAGATCGGCTTGCCGCCGTCGGACGGATCGCGGCCGGACTGGCTCACGAGATCCGAAATCCGCTTGGCGCGATGCGCGGTGCTATACAGGTGCTCGAATCATCAACGCAAGCCGGTTCTGCGCAGGCCGGTCTGATGGACATCATTCTGAAAGAATCCGACCGGCTGAACGGGATCATCACGAACTTTTTGAGTTATGCGCGGCCGGCGACGGCCGAGTTCGCGGACGTGGACATCCAAGAAGTTTTGCGCGAGACCTTGATGCTCTTGAAACACGGCCCGGATGTCAATGACCGGCACGAGATCATCGATGCCGCAGGTGACGAGCGAATAATAATGTCCGGCGATGCTTCGCAGCTAAAGCAGATCTTTTGGAACCTTAGCCGAAACGCGATGCTCGCTATGCCAGACGGCGGAAAATTGACGGTCTCCATCGAGAAGATACTCGATAACCGCATTCGTATATCGTTTGCTGACACCGGCTGCGGAATGCCGCCCGAACAGGTAGAACGATTGTTCGAACCTTTCTCGAGCTCGCGTACCGGCGGGACCGGACTTGGCCTTTCGATCGTTTATCAGATCGTCCGCGATCACTTCGGGACGATCAGCGTACGCTCTCAGGAGAACAAGGGCACGACGATCGTCATCGATCTTCCGACAGACAGCAAACCTTTACCGGCCGTGCAAAAGCACGAATCCGACCCGCCGAATCCGCATCTGAACAAATTCCTGAAGGTGCAGAAAGAAGACGAAACTTAAGTTGACCGCTAATGCACCGTTTTGTGAGATAATGACATTGGCCGCTATTTGCGATTCTCAGCGGCCGCATTTAAGACAAAGAATGGCAAAGATCCTCATCGTTGACGACGAGCAAAGTTACCGACAGCTATTGACGCATGTCTTTGAGCTCGACGGCCACTCGGTTCGTACCGCGCGTAACGGACGCGAGGGTCTCGAAGCTTTCGAAGCCGAGCCCGCAGATGTTGTCATCTCGGATGTAAAAATGCCCGACATGACGGGTATCGAGATGCTCCGTGCGATCCGCGAAACCCAACTTGATCTCGGGCTGATCCTGATGACCGCGTTCTCTTCTGTCGAAAATGCCCGCGAGGCCTTCAAACTCGGCGCTGAAGATTTCATCGAAAAACCGTTCGATGTCGAGGAATTGAAGCTCATCGTCCGAAAAGTTATCGAAAAGCAGCAGCTTATCGTTGAGAATCGTGCATTCAAACGAGCTCAGCGCGAACGCGGCAGCGTCGGGAACATCGTAGGAAGTTCGGCGAAGATGCAGGCGATCTTCCAGATGATCGAGACCGTTGCAGAAGTTCCTTCGACCGTTCTTATCTTTGGCGAAAGCGGAACGGGCAAAGAACTCGTGGCCCGTGCGATACACGATCTGAGCCCGCGTGCCGAAAAGCCTTTTGTTTCGATAAACTGCGGTGCTTTTACCGAGACGCTTCTCGAAAGCGAACTGTTTGGCTATGTGAAGGGTTCGTTCACGGGTGCGAACACGAACCGAAAAGGCCTTTTTGAGGCGGCCAACAACGGAACGATCTTCTTGGACGAGATCGGCGAGATGTCGCTCGCAATGCAGGTAAAACTTCTGCGCGTGCTGCAGGAAAAACGCGTCCGCCCGGTCGGAGCTCACGAAGAGATCGCCGTCAACGCGCGGGTCATCGGCGCGACTAATCGCGATCTTCGTAAGATGTCCGACGAAGGAACTTTCCGCGAAGATCTTTTCTATCGCATCTCCGTCATTCCGATCGAATTGCCGCCGCTCCGGGAACGGCGCGATGATATCCCGATGCTCGTCGATCATTTCGTCGCGAAGTTCGCCGAGATGACGGGCCGCACGATCGGAGTTTCGCCGAACACTCTCGAAATGCTTGAGAATTATGCGTGGCACGGAAACGTGCGCGAACTTGAGCATACGATCGAGCGTGCCGTCGCCTTGGAACGCACCGACGCGATCCAGCCGGAACGCCTTCCGACCCACATAACGAATTACAACCCCGACCGCATTCGCTCGGAATTCGAACTCCCCGACGACGGCATCGACCTCTCCGCTCACCTCGACAACCTCGAAAAGACCTACGTCGTCGAGGCGCTAAAACAATGCGGCGGCAGCCAGACGAAAGCCGCTGATCTCCTCAAGATGCCAGTCCGTTCGCTCCGCCACCTGCTCGACAAACACAACATCCGCGAACTCTCCGCGCAGATGCGAAGCTCGTAGGAGTCTATCGAGTCTGCGGAGTCTGCCGACAGATGCGACTCCGACGACTCGATAGACTCGATAGACTCGATAGACTCACAAGACCCAAATTCACACTTTTTGTCACCCATCGAATGCCATTTTCCGTTAATTTGACCACTTTCCTAATGGCGTTCAACCCCAATTGCCGAATCGACTCGCCTCCACTAACCCATCTAAACTCAATAAACTCAATACTCTACGAACTTCCTTAACCCCGTACTTTCCTTTTGGCACGCCCCTTGTATCTACACCACTGCCTGGGAAAGGTACGTAAGACTTTTCAACATTTTTAGGAGATTGTGAAAAACAAAATGAAAAACCAAAAGGGCTTCTCGCTTATCGAACTCTTGATCGTCGTTGTTATCATCGGCATCATCGCTGCTATCGCTATCCCGAACCTCCTCGCTGCACGTCGTTCAGCTAACGAGGGCTCGGCCGTTTCTTCGCTCCGCACCGCTCATGGTGCTCAGATGACCTACGCTGCAACCTATGGTGCAGGTCAGTACGCCGGTTCGACGGCTGCTATGGATAACACAGGCCTCGTTGCAATGGCCGCTTCGGGTGTCAACCTTGTTGACGGCAGCCTCGGCAGCGGTTCAAAGAGCGGTTACACGTTCACGGGTCAGGCTAGCACGGCAAGCCCGAGCGCTCCTGCAACATTCGTGTTCGGTGCCGTTCCGCAGTCGGCTTCGGGTGTTACCGCAACCGGTACGCGTAACTTCGGTATCGCAACCGACGGTGTCATCCTGAACAGCCCTGCGGCAACAGCTCTTACATTCAGCTGTGCATCAGGCTGCTCGGTCACGGGTGGTACGGTAATGGGTAACTAATGATCGACTAAAATCGGTCTATGGACTAGGGAGGCTGTCTGAAAGGACGGCCTCTTTTCTTTTGCGTTTGAATGCATGGTTCGCTCGTTGTTCGTTGTTCGTCGTTCGGTGTTCGTTGTTCGTGGTTCGTGGTTCGTGGTTCGTTCGATGTTCGTTGTTCACCGTCCGGCTTTTTATTCTTCAAAGCCTCTGGTTGTTGTAAACTAAAAGAGGCCGTTTTTTTTCGCCTCGCCCTCGAATGACAGCAAGAACAACCAGCATTCTTCCCTACGCGTTCAGTGCGGCCGTCGCCGTTGTCTTCCTCGTGCCGATCATAAACGTCTATCCGCAATGGGATGTATTCATGCATCCGTGGCGGCCCGAAACAGCGGCTTCGATCCTGCTTTTGGTCCTGCTCGGCTACGGTTGGTTCACTGGTGGACTAACGCGAACCGTACTGTCGATGTCGCGGGTCGAAAAGCGTCTTATCATCGCTCCGATCGCTCTCTTTATTCTCTGGAGCGGCACTTCGGCTCTCTGGGCAAATTCCCTCTCTTCGGTAATCCATCACACAGGCGTCTGGGCGAATTATCTCGGATACTATCTTGTCGCAAGATGGATCCTTGCCAGGCGTGACGCTCAAGAACGTTTTACGATCGGCCTGTGCGTTTTCGTACTTCTCCTCACCATATCGCCGCTTATCGAATTCTTCACGGTCTCGATCTTCAAAGAAGGAGGCACGACGCTAGGGCTTCGCTTCTCAAAATATACCGAACTCTCGAACACGATCTATCCCCTCGTTGGAATACTGGCAATATTTGCAGGCAGGCGTGCGCGACGGTTGGCGTTTGTTGGCGTGTTTATTCTGGGAATGTTCGTGGTGATGAGTTTCAGCCGAACCGGCGTCGGAATCTTCGCGATCGAAGCTATCGCATTAGCGGCTGCAGCCCTGATTTTTCCGCTCTTTCGTAGTGCAAGAAAGAAGGCCTTTGCGACGGTCGGAGTCGCAATTGCGGGAATCCTGTTGGCCACCTGCTTACCGTTCGTCATGGTCGAGAAAGCTCCGATGGTCGAAAGAGTGGTCGATCCGGGCTCCGCCGAGAGTGCCCGAATTCGCCCGTTCTTTTTCGATATCGGTACGGAGATGTTCAGAAGTTCGAAGCTTGTCGGCGTTGGAGCTGATAACTTTGGCCAGGAGTTCGTCCGATATCGCATGCAATACGGCGAACGGAATCCCGGCGATCCGAATCTCGTTCTCGGCGACGATGCCCTTGCCGAACGTGCTCACAACGAATACATACAGATCGCAGCAGAGCTTGGTATCGTCGGGATCGCGATCTTCGCGTTTCTGCTCGCCGGCATTGTTTATTCGGGCATCGATCTTCTTCGGAATTTCCGCCGAGCTTCGCCGTACGCGGTAGCAGCATTTATCGGCTTGGCTGCGTTCCTTGCGAGTTCGCTGGTAACGTCGTATTCATTTCGGATGATCCAGAACGGTGTCGCGTTCTTTATTGTTCTCCCGATAGCCGTCAGTGGAACGATCGGACGCCGATCTCACGAAAGTACATCTCCAACGAGCAAGACGAAATGGCTTACCCTTTTCGGGTTTACAGCAGTTCTTGCCATAATGCTCGCGTCCTACTCGATAGTCCGTATCGCTGCACTGCAGACGGCGATCAGCGGTATGTCCCTGAGTGATTCCGATGATCGCAACGCAGCGGTTGAAAAGGCGATCGCGATCGATCCCGCGAACGCGACGCTCGAATGGGGCTTTGCAAAAGCTCTGTTGTCCGACAAGCAGTATGGCGACGCTGCGTTGCATTTCCGCCGAGCGATCTACAAAGGCAAGGCTACCTCTATTGACTACGCGCGGCTCTCGATCGCTCAAGCTTTGGGCGGCGACCTTGACGGAGCAGAAGCGACCATACGCGAGGCTTTGCGGGCATATCCTCGATCGCCTTTCCTTTACGTGCGGCTTGCATATATTCTCGACCTCAACGGCAAACACGAAGAGTCTGCGGCTGCTTTGAACCAAGCGCTCGGCCTTGATAAGGGACAATCTCTCTCGTGGTGGAACTTTATGACGAAAGGCGGTGCCGTCGCCGCCAAGGAGGCGTTCGATCAGAAACTTCCGCCGCTTATGGAGTTGAAACCGCGAGAAGCCGTTTATGCGATCATGGGCGAACGCGAGGTTCTGCATCCTGAGGAAAAGATGAATATTCCGGGACTCGAGTCACCATTCAGCAACAACGACTAAGACGAATCTGGATGATGGGTGACGATATCGCCCGGCCTAATGTAGAATATTTTATGTCGCACGCTGCCCGCTCGCGATAAAAGACTAGAGTGCCGAATCAGAATTCTTTTTCCACGATATACGCGGTTGCCCGCAATGCGTTTCGCGAAGCGGTGCGCGATCGTGTGCTTTATAACCTGATCGTCTTCGTGCTGCTGCTTACGGCTGCGGCGATCTTTCTTGGCGAATTGACCGCCGGGCAAGAGGCACGCGTCGTCACGGACCTTGGCCTAAGTGCGTCGCTCATATTCGGCGTCTTTATCGCCATCTTCGTCGGTGTGAGCCTTGTGTGGAAGGAGATCGAAAAACGCACCGTCTATTCGATCTTCGCAAAACCCGTGAGCCGCACGAATTTTATTCTTGGCAAGTATCTCGGATTCTGTTTAACACTCCTTGTGAACACCGCAGTAATGGGCGTCGGAATCACGCTCGCTCTCGTATATGTCGGCGGAACGAGATTTATCGCGGGTGTGTGGCCCGCGATCTATTTGATCTTCCTTGAAATGACGATCATTACAGCGGTCGCGATTATGTTCTCGTCATTTTCGACACCGGCGTTGTCTGCGTTACTCACGTTCTTCGTTTTCGTGATCGGGCATTTCAGTTCGAGTCTTCGCGACCTCGCACAGTCGATGGGTTCTGAGGCCGCCCTCGTTTTTTTCAACGTCGTCTATTACTTGCTGCCGAACTTCTCGAATTTTTCTGTGATATCGAACGCGGCTGTAGGCCAGCGTCCGTCGGCATCAATGCTCGGGCTTGCGTTCGCTTACGCGCTCGTTTACGACATTATTCTGCTGACCATCACAACGATCATCTTTAAGAGGCGAAACTTCAAATGAGGGATCGTTCGCTCGTAAAAGATCTGATCCTACCGATTGCGATCGTCGCGGGATTTGCATTGCTTTCGCCGCTGAGCGATCTCGTAGCCTCGCAGAAGCCGCAACTCCCGGAAAGTTACGCCGATGCAGATCTTTTCGTAAAGGGCCGCGAATTGAAAGGCTTTGTCCTCGGAACTGACAGCCTCGTTGCCGATTGGTATTGGATGCGGTCGCTGCAATACATCGGCGACAAACTCGTGAACTCCACTGAGGACGTACGTCTCGACGACCTGCGGTATCTCAATCCGCGATTGCTTTACCCGATGCTCGATAGTGCAACAGATCTTGACCCGCATTTTATAGCCCCATACACTTATGGAGCAATGGTGCTGCCCGCGATCGACGGCGAGCAAGCCATCGCTCTCACGCAAAAAGGGATCGCGAACAACCCAAAAGAATGGCGGCTCTATCAGCACCTTGGCTATATCTATTGGCGGGCAAAGGCTTACCCACAGGCCGCCGAGACATACGATATCGGGTCGAAGATAGAAGGTTCCGCACCTTTTATGAAGATGATGGCGGCGGCGATGAAAAGCGAAGGCGGAAGCCGTACGACCGCTCGTGCGATCTACCAGGAGATGTATGACAGTGCTCCGGATGAGGCGGTGAAAAGGACGGCAGAGAGCCGTTTGCAGGAACTCAAATGGTTCGATGAGCGCGATGCGATAAATGAAAAGCTCGCCGAGACAAAGACACGCACCGGTGAATGCCCGCAGAACCTTAGCGACATCACATCAGCGTTATTGACCGTAAACTTGCCGGACGGAGACTTTGGCGTCAACGCTCGGGGCGATCTTGTCGATCCGACCGGAGCTCCATATCTGCTTGATCGAACCGAATGCCGGGTTGAGATCGACCGCAACTTGAGCAAATTGCCGCTGGAGACAAATAGATGAAATACGTCGTAGAGATCGAAGGCCTTTCGAAAGAGTACGAGACCGGTTTCCTAAAGAAGAAACGCAGCCTCGCCCTCGACGATCTATATTTGCAGGTCAAGGGCGGACAGATCTTCGGCTTCTTAGGCGGCAATGGAGCGGGCAAGACGACGACGATAAAGATCCTTATGAGCCTCATCTTCCCGACCGCCGGAACGGCAAGCGTGTTAGGGAAGAACGTTGCCGATACCGCAATGCATGGACGGATCGGCTATTGCCCCGAAAGCCCGTACTTTTACGACTATCTGACGGCGAATGAGTTGATGGACTACTTCGGCCGTCTCTTCGGTCTCGATGCTGCTGCGAGAAAGCGAAAGACCGACGAACTGCTTTCCGAGGTCGGGCTCGCCGAGAAGGACCGCCGGCGGCAGCTTCGAAAATTCTCCAAGGGAATGCTCCAACGCGTTGGCATCGCCCAATCGCTCATAAATGACCCTGAGCTTGTCTTCTTCGACGAACCGATGTCGGGCCTCGATCCCGTCGGCAGACGCGATATACGCGACCTGATCGCGAACTTGCGTGCGAAGGGCGTGAGCGTCTTTATGTCAACGCACATTCTCTCGGACATCGAAGCACTGTGTGATGAAGTTGCCATCCTTCGCGGCGGAAAGCTCGCGGCATCCGGGAAACTTGGCGACCTTCTCGCAAAGGACGACGCCGGACGGTCTTTGATCGTCGAGGTTCAGGGCGTGAATGCCGATGCTATTCGCGCTTCGGTCGAGTTCATCGCGGGTGCGTCGATCGAGGCGACGCCCGACGGCGCCAACATTCAGATCCTGGACGAAAGCGACCTCGACGCCGTCCTCGACCTTATCCGAAAGAACAGCGGCCGCCTCACGCGGGTCGAACCCGCAAAGCTGTCCCTCGAAGAGCTTTTCGTCCGCGACACCACGCTTTAGAACCTCTGCCGTTTGTCATTCCGCCGTGATTTTGATTGAATTTAAGTTTGGTCAAAAATCGATATGGCAAACGAACTTTTCTCTCACTTACGCACTTTTTCTGAAACCAACTGGCTTGATGCGGTCGGCGAACTTCAGTCCGAGATCCACAAGGTCGATCAGGACGCGGTGAACATCTGGTTCCGCTTCTTTCCGCTTGAACTTCGGCTATATATCGAGGCTGCCGAGGACCGCAAAGAGGCCGAACGCGTACTGAGCCTTCAGGGCGACTATATGCTCGAAGATTCGCTCGATACGTCGCACCATTTCCTTTACGGTCATAGGTATTGGCCCCACGCGAAAGCCGCGGTAAACGAGGAAGCTTCCGCATTCAGGGCCGACGCGAAACCCTCTCTTCCGGAGATCATAAGAGCCGTCAGCTCGAACGCAGCAAAGAAGGCGGGCGTGGACGAAAAGCTCATCACCGCGATCTCGGCCGTCGCCCTTGCGACATTCAACCAGGTCGGTGCGGATGAATTCGCAAAGACTGCCGGAGATGTCGCAAAACCGACAGGAGCGATGGCCGGCTCGGCAGATTCGGTGTTTGCCGCACGCGAAAAGGACGATTCTCAGGGGCTTTTTGGCTTCCTAAAGACGGTCGATAAGAAATTCTCGGTCTCCTATGCTGCAGAAGATTACGCGGGTAAGTTCCAGGTCTATGACGATCAGGAGATCACTCAGGCCGCCGGTCAGGACAGATCACGCGATTGGAAAGCGCTCGACGAACGCTGCTGGCAAGGCCCGATACCGATCGAATGTACGGCCGCAGCGTGCGGCACGTGCTGGGTCGGGGTTCTTGGCGGCAAAGAAAAGCTAGATCCTGTACATCGACGCGAACGCCGCCAGGCCAAGGTCTTTGGTTACGGTCAGTCCGACGTGGAACGTCCGTACCTGCGGCTTGCGTGTCAGGCGCGTGCCCACGGGAATGTTACGCTCGTTATCCCGCCCTGGAACGGTGTTTTCGGCAAACAGATCTACAAAAACGTCGAGGAACGTGAACTCGAACCAAACACCACTTCAGCTAAACACCTTCGCGAGGCGATAGCAAGCGGTGTAAAGGCGGCTTCGACCGACGGCGAAGAATCGGAGTAGGTTTCTGTCCGGGGAGACGCTGCTCGCTCCTTTTCGAGGCCCGCGAACGGCATAAATCGTCCCTTCTTTCCCGCCATGTCCCACGAACCGGTGGGACACGCACTCCTTTATTCCCAACACTTACGGAAACTGTCCCAAAGTGTCCCACACACGCCGTGGGACAAATAAGTGTCTTTGTTCTCACCACTTACCGCCATTTTAAACAAGAAAATCGAAAAAAAATTTTCTCGCGGGCGATCGCGGCCTTTTCGGAACTCGCTAGTTTGGCCAACGTTGCCGGCGTGGCCGCCATTACGAGGCTGACGCGTGGAGGGCACCGCATCTTCTTACTGCGACGGGAAAGAGCAAAAGATCGTCTCATCGGTCGGGTTCATTATCAAAGATCAAGATGGCAACAGATGTGCCTGTTGCATAAACAAGTATAGCATAGCTGTCAAGCTTGTCTCTTTCTTCTTTTTTGCCTATACCATCTGCCGTCAATTTGATCGCTCATTTCCATTTGGATTTTTCAGGCGTCTCGATATAATTTCGTGTGCACAGCGAAAAGAGCAGGTTTCCGCCATATCTCTACGTCGTTTTCGGCGTGCTGCTATGGAGCACGGGCGGGCTTTTCATCAAGATCACCACGCTTGACCCATTTCAGCTCACCTTTTTTCGATCGTTTTTGGCGGGGCTGACCGTCCTGCTTTTTACATACAAACGCGGACTGCGGCTCACGCCCGTCGGTGCTCTCGCATCGGTGGCGTATGCGCTGCTGCTCTTTCTGTTCGTTTGGGCGACCAAAAATACGACAAGTGCGAACGCGATCTTCCTTCAGTACACGGCACCGATCTACATACTCGTCCTTTCGCCCTTCATTATCGGCGAGAAATTCCACCTTCGCGACCTTTTCACCGTGATCTTGTGTATTGCGGGAATGTCGCTCTTTTTTGTCGGAAAACTTGAGGTAAGCGACTATCGCGGGAACCTCGCGGCCCTTGCGAGCGGCGTCTTCTACGGGCTTTATATAATGCTCTTGAAGCACCCGAAGGCATCAGGAGCGGCAGCACTTCCCGCTTCGGCAGTCGCTGACGATGATGCTTCGATCCCGAGCCAACATGCGGGAAATCCCGTTGTTACGGTAATTTACGGCAACTTTCTGCTCGCGGCCGTGATGCTTCCATACGGGATCTCGGCAGTTCCCGTAATGACCGCCGGGGACGCCTTCGCCGCCGCATTCTTGGGGATCGTCCAGATCGGCATCGCGTATATGCTCTTTATCAAAGGCGTTTACGGCGGTACGCGACCGCTCGATGCAAGCATTATAGGATTTATCGAACCGCTCTTGAATCCTGTATGGGTATTTCTATTTATCGGCGAAAGGCCCTCAAATTGGGCGATCCTCGGCGGTATCGTCATCATCGCCACCGTCGTGGTACACACGCTTATGCAATACAAAAGCTCGAACGGCTCACCAGCCGGGCAGAATACCTGACGGAAGGATCACCACCCTACCTTTCCTCTTATTTTATGATAAGCTATTCGAATATCGCTCGAAATCAGGACTTATTACTCCTTTGTTAAATTTTGCTGAAAAAAAAGGTGATAATTGGTCTATTGGAGACAAAAAATATGACTGATCTAAATATTCCCTCCTCTATCAAGAACGAAGAACTTATCAAATTCGTCCAGGAGGCTGTTGAACTTTGTAAACCGACCAATGTGCATTGGTGCGACGGCTCTCAGGAAGAGTACGACAAAATGTGCTCCGGAATGGTCGCAGGCGGCACCTTGATCAAACTGAATGAGGCAAAACGCCCGAATTCGTTCCTGGCCCGCTCGCACCCGTCGGATGTTGCCCGCGTCGAAGACCGTACATACATCTGCTCGCGTGCAAAAGGCGACGCTGGCCCGACCAACAACTGGATGGCGCCGGTCGAGATGAAGGCCATCCTGAAAAAGAAATTCGACGGAGCAATGAAGGGACGCACTATGTATGTTGTCCCTTTTTGTATGGGTCCGATCGGCTCCCCGATCTCACAGTTCGGCGTGCAGTTGACCGATTCCCCGTATGCGACAGTTAATATGCGGCTCATGACCCGCATGGGCACGAAAGCTCTCGACGCTCTCGGCGACGGCGAATTCACAAAATGCCTTCACTCGGTCGGAATGCCGCTTGCCGACGGACAGGCCGACGTTGCCTGGCCCTGCTCGCCCGATCCGAAAGATAAGTACATCGTTCACTTCCCGGAAGAGAACTCGATAATGTCCTACGGCTCCGGCTACGGCGGCAATGCCCTATTGGGTAAGAAGTGCCTTGCGCTTCGGATCGCGTCGAACCTCGGGCGTTCGCAGGGTTGGCTCGCCGAACATATGCTTATCGTTGGCGTGAAGTCACCCGACGGCCGCAAGGATTACGTCTGTGCCGCATTCCCGTCGGCCTGCGGAAAGACGAATTTTGCGATGCTCGTCCCGCCGAAAGCCTTCCAGGAAGAAGGTTGGGAGATCACGACGGTCGGTGACGACATCGCGTGGATCAAACCGGACGAGCACGGGAAACTTCGGGCGATCAACCCTGAATTCGGGTTCTTCGGCGTCGCACCGGGAACGAACTATAAGACGAACCCGAACGCGATGGAGTCGATGAAAGAGAACGTCATCTTTACGAACGTCGCTCTTACCGACGACGGCGATGTTTGGTGGGAAGGAATGGACGGCGAACCGCCCGCACATGCGATCGACTGGCAGGGCAATGATTGGACGCCGGCCAGCGAGAACAAAGCGGCGCATCCGAATTCGCGTTTTACCGCTCCGATCACCCAGTGCCCCGTCGTTGACGAGAACTTTGACGATCCGAAGGGTGTCCCGGTCGCTGCATTCATCTTCGGCGGACGACGGAATTCGGTCGTCCCGCTCGTCCAACAGTCTTTCAACTGGGCATTCGGCGTCTATGCGGCAGCTACGATGGGTTCCGAAATGACGGCCGCCGCCTTTGGCAATATCGGCCAGGTGCGACGCGACCCGTTCGCGATGCTGCCGTTTGCGGGTTACCATATGGGCGATTATTTCGGCCATTGGCTCAACTTCGGACGCCAGATCCCGGATCCGCCGCGGATCTTCTCGGTCAACTGGTTCCTAAAGGGCGAGGACGGCAAATTCCTGTGGCCCGGATACGGCGAGAACATGCGGGTCCTCAAATGGATCGTCGGGCGTGCTCGCGGTGATTCCACCGGCACGGAAACACCGCTCGGCTGGATGCCCCGTTACGATGACATCGACTGGCGTGGGCTCGATTTCTCGCGTGAGGAATGGGATCAGGTGATGAAACTCGACCGCGACCTGTGGCTCAAGGAGATCGCGATGCACGATGAACTCTTCTTCAAGCTCTATGACCGCCTGCCGAAGGAAATGACGTTCATCCGCGAACTGCTTGTCTCTAATCTGTGGCGTTCACCCGAACTTGGACTTGCCGCCCCGAGGCCCGAATCAGCGGACTCGCCGTCCGAGGTGGGCAAGGCTGCGGGTTAAACTCTTAAGGAATAGCCAAAAGAGGCCGGTGCGTTTCGGAGAACACCGGCTTTTTTTGATATCCGATTTGCCGAAGCAGGCAACCTTTGTCATCATTTTGGTTACAAATAAGGGTTTAGTCTGACAACTTTTGGCTTCAGGAGCGGTATTTTATGGAGAAATTAATGGGACGCCATGCGTCCTACTATTACGCGTTCTTTCGGATCGTTTTTGGGTTTATGTTCCTAATGCACGGAACACAGAAGTTCCTTAACTTTCCGGCGTCGGATAAATGGGCCGGCATACCATCGGGAATGCCTTTTGTTGGCGGCATAATCGAGATAGCCTGCGGTCTGTTAATTATGGTCGGGTTTTATACGGCCATCGCGGCTTTCATCGCAAGCGGACAAATGGCAGTTGCCTATTTTATGTATCACCAGCCTAGCGGAGCGTTGCCGCGTACCAATGGAGGTGAATTAGCGGTCGCGTATTGCTTTGCCTTCCTTTATATTGCTTCGCGTGGTTCCGGGGCTTTGAGCCTGGATTCCGTCATTCGTCCGAACAAAGGAACGACTCCTTACTAACTTCGGAGCGAATCGGCATCAAGATCCTTTGTGTAGAGTTCACCGTCGGCCGAGCGTGAAAGTATTTCGATACGGCGCTCGGCCGCATCTAGCCTCTCGCGGCAAGTGCGGGAGAGGGAGATGCCTGTTTCGAACAGAGCAAGGCTTTCGTCGAGCTTTAGCTCGCCGCCCTCCAGCTTGGCGACGATCTTCTCGAGTGCTGATAACGCATCTTCAAATGACGGTTCTTTCATAGTAGATCATTGTAAAATTTCTTCGGCCCGGCGAAGCAGGTCTCTCAAGTCGTTCAGTCCGGTTCCATTTGCCTTGGTGCTTAGATCACCGGCCATCGCGATCGCGACAAGCTCTTCACCGATCCTGCGGGCGATCTCTGTCGCAAGAGCGTCGTCCTGAAAGCCCGTCACCTTCCAGCGATCGCCGACGCGCGTCATTTTGAGTTTCAACGGTCGATCCGGAAGCTTGCTTTCGACAATGGCATCGTCACCCTGCACCTGGACCCGCAAATATCGATCAGCCCCAACGACGATCAACGGGAATGGCACGCTGCCGAACTGATGCACCCGTTCGCGGATCAATTTCGGAAGGGCCGGACGTGCCTGAGCCTTGACAACGGGCATTATCGGAACAGCAACTTGTTTCAGCCGTTCGATCACGGCAGGCGACAGCCCTTTTCCGTACATTTCGACAGCTTTTGCTGTAACCTGCGGCGTAAAGTTATCGGTAATAGCATCAACATCAACGAGAGAATCGAGCTCGCTTTGATCATCCCGGTTGGCCGCCTCGACGATCAGCGCGAGCGAATACTGCGGCGAATCCTTCAGATGATTCCAATAGAGCAAGGCCGCGATCGCCGCAACAAAGGCAACGGATATGATAGCGATTCCGGCGAATTTAAGCACGTTCTTCATCATTTAGACCGCTTCTTTGACGCGTGAAAGGCATCGAAAGATCGCCGTGGAAAGCTACTCGTCGCCAAGATCCTGTGCCAAGACCTCCGCATCAAGTGTGCCTCTTTTGAGGCGGATCTTCAATTTATCGCCCTTATCGACAGAGTCAGCGGAAGTAACGATCGTCCCCTCCGCGTCCAAAGTTACGGAATATCCTCGAGACAACGCAGCAAGCGGAGAAAGCGCGTCGAGCTTTGCGGCGAGCAGGCCAAGTTCCCCTTTTCGTCTTGTTTGAGCGGCGTTGGCATTGACGATGAGGCGGTGCGCAAGCATCTCTGACCGTGCCTTCAGGCGTTCGGCACTTGCCCGCAACGTATTGATCGAGATCTTCGCAGCGGCCTCGAGGTATCTGCGCGATGCTGTCGAGCGGGCAGCGTCCGCCGCATTTATGAGGCGTTCGAAAGCAAGAGAAGTTGCTGCGTCGCGCGTTGAAAGCGTATTTTCGATGGAGATGAACATTCGCTCTTCGGCCGAAGCAAAATATGCCATCAGGTCTTCCTCTACGGCGGCGACGATCGCGGCCGCATCAGACGGCGTAGCGGCGCGTCGGTCCGCCGCGTGGTCGGCTATCGTCGTATCGATCTCGTGGCCGACGGCCGAGATCACGGGTATCTCACTGGCACGTATCGCCCTCGCAAGAGCCTCATCGTTAAAGGCCCAAAGATCTTCGGGCGAACCGCCGCCGCGGCCTACGATCACGGCATCGAGCTTTGCACCGTCCTTCAGGCTGCGGTTGTATTCGTTAAGCGCGTTGAGAGCTCGCCGTATGCTGTCTGCCGCACCTTCACCCTGAACCGATGCCGGAGCGAATACGACGCTCACCGAACGCGCCCGCCGTGTGATGACGGTCAAAATGTCGTGGAACGCGGCACCTTTCTTTGTCGTCACGATACCGATCCGCCGCGGGAAGAAAGGCAGCGGACGTTTGAGTTCCGGAGCAAACAGCCCCTCACGCTCAAGGCGGCCGTAGATCTCTTGAAAAGCTGCGGCAAGTGCGCCTTCGCCTGAAGGTTCGAGCGAATCGACGCTCAGCGAAAGCTCACCGCGTTCGCGCCAAAAATTAATGCGTCCGCGAACTCGAACGCAGATACCGTTCTTTGGGCGGAACCTGATCCGAAAATTCGTGCCCTTCCAACACGCACACCTGATCTGGGAAGTACCGTCGTTAAGGTTAAAATACCAATGCCCGCTTGCCGCAACGTTGAAGCCTACGACCTCGCCTTCGACCCATACGGACGCAAAACTGCGTTCGAGCTGAGCCCCGATCTCGGCATTGAGTTCAGTAACCGTCATTGGACGGCGAACTTCATTTTCGCCGTCTTCTTCCTGCAATATCGCTTCAAATAGTGTGCTTCCGTTCACGGTGTCTGTTCCTGATCGGCCCGCATCTCGGCAGCCTTTACCGACGAAATGGTCACAAAAAGGTCCTCACGTTTTACACGGATCCTAAGATTCGGCGGAACACCTTTTTCAGGGCTCGACGACCGAAAAGTAATGGTGTAGGCTCCCCTAAGCTGCTTGACAATGTCCTCGTATGCGGTATTGATCTGTGCAAGACGTGAGATCGGAAAGAACACGCCGCCCGAGACCTTCGCAAGTTTCTCGCCTTCGCCTTCGCTGCGTTTTGTCAGCGACATATACCGCTTTCGCATCGGGTCGATATCCTTCTTCCCGAGCATCTCCTCTTGGATCAACCCTGTGGGAACAAAGAGCGGATAGATCATCGCGCCGCTTTCCTGTATCGAGCCAAGAAGCGAATCGAATGCAAGAAAAGAGCGGTTATCATCGCCGTCCGAAAGAATGACGATCGCCGTACGTTCACCTTTCATCGGCCGCAGGACATCCGCGATCGTAAATGCGAGAGCGTCGTAGAATGCGGTGCCGCCGCCGGCCTCGAAAGAATCAAGCGTCTCTGAAAGGTGCTCCTTGTCGGTGGAGAAGCCGCTCAAGACCTTAACGTCATCATTGAATACGATGATCGATATCCTGTCTTTCTTCTCGACCGTTTCGATGAATGCACGCGCGGCTTTTCGGATGAACGTGATGTAATTTTCAACGCTGCCCGAAACGTCAAGCAAAAGCACTAAATTGAACGGAGCGTCTGAGCGGTCAACTTTGACGATCGACCGTTGTTCTCCCGACTCTGTAACGACAAAATCCGATTCTTTCAGATCTGGGACCGCACGATTCTGCACGTCAACGACGCGTACAAGCGCCGTCTTGAACTCTGCCGCCGGCCCCGACTCACGACCGGACGAATTGCCGAGCGAAGGCAGGCGTTTCATCGGGGGCAAGCTGCGAAGATAATCACCGTAGTACTGCGGTGCAGCACGCCTGATAGCCTCCATCAGCAACGAATCTCCGCTTCGAACGATCGCTTTGGCGGCTTCGGTCAACGGCCTTTCCCGAAGGTCGCTTCCGACCTCATTCGGCGGGACATTGATAAGAACGATGCCGCGCGCTGTCGAAAATTTGAGCTGAATATGATCAGGAACCTCGCTTTGTGCATCGACATCCTTATCTTTATGCGACTTTTTGGCCTTTTCACCGTTCTGGCCTTCGATCACAAATCGGCCCGCACTCTTCTCTTTGACTTTCTCAAGTTCGAAGTCCGCGACGAATCTCGGACGCGACTGCGTCCATTCGAGATCGTACTTAACGGAGCTTGCCGGAACGTCGGTCGTGATCGTGCCGGTTGTCGTTCTTGCTTCAACAGATTCAAAATTGCCGACGATCGCGATCTCGCCATCGCGTGTTTCAATTCGAACACGGCACCTTTGCGGCAAGATCACGGTAAGGTCAATGCGCTTATCCCGATCCTTTGGAACAACCTCGACCCTCCCGGCTGCCACCTTTACATCGCCCGAAGACACGCCGGCCGGCGAGGAGCCGGCGAGCGAAGGTATCTGGTCCTTTTCCGCCCGCACGAGCACACGGCCGTACAAATTCGTAATATCCAGCTTCGCACCATCTTTCACCTTCAATTCCGTGGTGAAATTTTGTGCATTTGCGCTCAATGCCGCTGCAAGGCATATAGCAGATAAAAAAACCAGGTGTTTAGCGAAGGGCCTGATCACTTACGGTTCGCTTTGGGGACGAATGGATTGCAGCCTGCGACGGCGGACGCGCTGCTGCCACTTTTTCTTTGGTCGGTCATCGTCATCAAATCGATCAACTAGATCATCCATCGATTCGCCGCCGGCGAGACGCGTTTTCAAATAGAGCAACGCAACGATTATAGCAGAAAACGAAAGTACGATTATTTGAACCGGCAGCCAAATGATCTGAAAGATCGACTCGAGCAAGGTTTGCTTAACACGCTTCGACGTATCCATCTTGTCATGCTTTCCATCGGTGATCTCGACAGAAGACCGGCGGCCGACACTGTACCTAATACTGTCGTCATCGCCCGAGGCCGAAACCGTAACGCCGGCGGGCGGTTCCGCTTCGGAACGAGCCTGCTCGACGGCGGCCTCCGGATCGATCCCTTTGCCGGCCAGGTTTATCAGGGACGATAACGTTCCGGCGAGAAGCATCGGCGTTAACATCATTATCATCCCGGCGGCGACCGTCGTGGCGAGAGCCCGCTTTGTCAATGTAACCGAACGGCGAAATGCCTGCACAAAGCGCAGACCTTCGATCATCGCGACCGGTATCACCAACATAGTCGATCCATAGGCAAAGAAGAAACCCGCCAGCGTGGCAATGGACCCGGCCACGAGGCCAATGATCGGCGCACCGATATCTATCCCTGCTGCGGACGAGATGATCTGAAGTACGCCCCATACGACAAGAAAAACGCCCGCAAACACGCCGACGGCCACAGCGAACGGCACGAAGGCGGCAGCGATGCCGGAGATAGACAGACTCTTCCAATGCTTTCTGATCTGGCGAACGGCAGGGCGTATCCGCACCGGCCTTAGCGGCATCACAAGGTATTGGACAACGATCCAGACGATCGTTCCGACGTTGAAGACCGAACAGAACGCGCTCACGAATGTTAGAGCCAGCACTACTCCTGCCAAGATGATGGCAGCCGTCATGTCCGAAAAGATATTGCTTACCCGAAGGAAAGAAAGAAGGATCTGAAGCAGCGTCAACACGATGACAGGCAGCTGAAAGATCGCGGTTACGATCAGGAACTTCGGAAGGTGCTCCCCATAGATCACGAGGGAGCGGCGCAGCAGCCCGAAGATCCCATCGGCTCGAGCCTGAAGTTCATCAGAGAATGCAAGCGCCGTCTGCGGACGCTTCTCCGGGTCTTTTGAAAGTGCGGCCTCGATGGCCCAACGCATTTTCTTGCGCACACCTCGAGCAACAAGACGCGGCGGCGGCGCTTCTTTGTGCGCCGCCATGACGACCTTGTAGTCGCCCTCGAAAGGTGTCCGGCCCGAGAGCATCTGGTATGCGATGACACCAAGGCTATAAATGTCCGATCGTGCATCGAGAATATCCCCACGACATTGCTCCGGGGACATATAGAGCGGCGTTCCGAGAACGGCACCCGCACGTGTCAACCCCGCCGAACTGTGAGAGTCGACCAATGACCTGGGAGTGGTCCGACCCGAATCGGCCGGATCAGAATGTACAATTCGTGTTTCCACGCCATCCGCTCCGATCGGGGTCACGTAGATCGCTGTCGCCTGGTCGTCGGCCGTAACACTCTCGATATCTAGGTCCGCAGTGCTCGCGGCCCCGGCCTTTGTCGCGTCAACGACCAACGTCGAGGCTCCGTCACCGGCCACCGTGTTTCCGTCAAGTTTCGCGTCGATCGTGTCAGAATGCGCGCCGATGGTGGGCAATGCGGCCAGGTCGGAATCCTCAGGTGCACTACTCGGCTCATTCTGGTACTCTTCCAGCTTTGCGATTCCGAAATCGAGAACCTTTACCGTATAACCGCCGCGGCGGTTCGGTTCAAGCCAAATATTATCCGGCTTGAGATCGCGGTGAATGATTCCCTGTGCGTGTGCTTCGTTAACGGCGGAACAGACCTGCTCCAGAATGTCGAGTGTCCACGAGACCGGAAGATTGCGCTCCTCATCCAGGATCTCACCCAAGGTGCAGCCGTCGAGGTACTCCATCACAAGGTACGCGACCTGCCCCTCAGACAGTTCGGCAAACCCGAAATCTGTAACATCAACAACGTTCGGATGTCGCAGGCGACCTGCGGCCCGCGCTTCTCTGCGAAAACGCTCGACGAATTCGGCGCGCTGCATGAACTGCGGCGAGATCACCTTGACGGCAACAGGTCTCTCAGTACCAAGGTGAACGCCAAGATACACCGTTCCCATACCGCCGCGGCCAAGTTCACGCGTCAGTTGGTATTTGCCGTCAATTGTCCTGCCAACGAGGGCCGGCGACTCCATAGAAGCTCACCTTTCGGTTAAATAAAGACGTTACGCGACTACCACGATCCAATGCAAGGTTCGATGCCAAAACCTTTGAAATGTTCTGCTCCGAAAAGAAACTCAGCCGGTCGAACGATCTGGTCCGGCCGGCTGAGCAAAAGCGGTAAAATGCAGAAAATACCGCTATTTCTTGATGTTCGCCTTGAACGCCGCCTCCCATTGCGTGATCACGGGCATTGCCTGTGCATTGTCCTTGAACTTCTCCTTGAGAGCGTCAAAGATCTGCTGCCCTCGCGGATCGCCAAGCTTTATCGCCCCTTGGGCGGCGGTGACCAGCCCTTGGATGTCGTTTGCGGCAAGTGCGGTCTTGAACTGCGTGAGCAAAAGGTCGAACGCTCTTGGATCACCATTTGCGGTCGCTGCAGCGGTGGTCGCGGCCGTAGCCCTTACGGCCGTCGAATGCCCTTTGTCGTTGGCGATCGCGATCGCAACATCAAATCCGCGTTTGTCGCCGAGCGCTTCGAGCCCACGCAATCCGGCGACGAGCAAGCGGTCATGCCACGACTTTGAATTCACGAGCTTTGACAATGCGTCGAACGCCTTTGCATCCTTTGTTGCACCGAGTGCCGGAGCTGCCTGGTCGATGACGCCGTAGCTTCGGTCATTCAACGCAGCAAGATACTCCGGAACGAACTTCGCGTCCTGGGTCTCACCAAGAAGCTCGATCGCATCCGCACGTATGAGCGATTCCTTATCCTTGGTAAGCCTAAGGACAACCGCCTCGACCTTCGGATCAAGCTTGGCCGCCGGACGTTTTTGACCCGGTGCCGGATCGGGCGAATAGACGTTCGCGATGAATGCGAGAGCTGCACGACGAACTCGCCAGAACGGATCCTTCTCCGCCGAGACGATCAGCGCGTCAACAAACTTTGCCTCGACCGCTTTGTCATTCTTTGCAAGGCTCTGGAGTTCACCCATTGCCCAACGGCGGGCGATCATATCCTTATCGTTCGCCATTTGGTAGAGCAACTCGTCCGCGCTCTTCTTGAAGGTCATCTCCTTTAGAAGAGTTCCTTCGTAATCGAAGTTCACGATCTTCGGCTCGGCGGCGGAATCGAACGTAAAGGTGTTAGTTTCCTTCGGGTCGATCCAAACTCGATGGATCGTGCCGTCGATCTCGACCTCGACCCACGTCTGGAAATACCGCGTCTGCGGGAACGGATTTGTCTCGTCGGGCTGCTGCGTTTGTTTGACATTGAGCGTCAGCTTCTTCGAGGCGGCATCATAGCTCTTTGTGATGTCAAAAACAGGGTGTCCCATCTTATAGAGCCATTCATCGAAGAACCAGTCGAGTGACTGCCCTGTCGATTCTTCGAACGCAATTCGAAGGTCTTCGGTAGAAACGGGCTGATGAGCGTTCGTCTTCAGGTAGTTGTTCAACGCAAGGAAGAAACCGGCATCACCGACCGTCTTCCGGAGCATATGCAGGACGCTGCCGCCGCCGGGATACGCGTAGTTGTCGAACATTGCGTCCTTGTTCGCATAGTATTTGGTTACGATCGGGCGGCGATTTCCGCGCGCCCAATCACCAAGGACGGTGTTTTGATTCGCACGCACGTCACTATAGAGAAATTCATCGTGGCCCTTGAATTTCTCATCCCACATTGACTGCATATACGTCGCAAAACTCTCATTGAGCCATATCTGGCCCCAATCTCGACAGGTAACATAATCGCCGAACCATTGGTGCGCAAGCTCGTGCGACTGCAGGCTTTCGCTGTCTTCGTCCAAGAGCTCGCGGTCGTCGTGGATCATCTCCTCAATCTGCGTGGTCGCCGAAATATTCTCCATTCCGCCGCCAAAATCTTCGACAAATGCCTGCGAATACTTTGGATACGGATAGCGGACGCCGGTGATGTCAGAAAAGAACTTGATCGTCGCCGGCAGGTTCTTCGTTGTCGCTGCGACCTCTTTTGTTTCGTTCGTATAGCCGTAGTTATAGACCGGCGTGCCTTCGAAATTCTGCACGACCGGAGTCGTTTCGGCGACGACGATCGATGTCAGGTAATTCGCGTACGGCTGGTCCATCTTCCAGTAGAATGTACGCGTGCCGTCCTTGTTCTCCGTCGTGCTTTCAAGCTTGCCGTTAGAGACAACAAAGAACGGCTTCGCGACCGTAGCTCGAAGCTCGGTCGTTCGGAAGTCGTTGGGCGTGTCGTAGGACGGAAACCAATAGCGGTTGAACTCCGTTTCTCCTTGTGACCAGATCTGTCGCGGCTTGTTCGGATCGTCCGGCCCGGGCTTTATGAATCGAAGGCCTTTTCCAAATCCGCCGATCGGCGAATTCGCATCAGCCTCATTGACGTAATGCGTGGCATAAGAGATCTTCACCGCACTTTCTTCACCGGCCTTTACGGTTCGATTGAGCGTGATCACCAGGTTGTCGTTGCCGTCTTTCCCGGCATAGTCGAATTTAAGGGGTGAACCGTCCGCAGCCTTGACCCAGTTGATCGTCATATACGCCGCATCAAGAGTGAGCTGGTTCGAATCGGCGAACGGCGCGAACGAGACGGTCTCCTCGCCCATCGCCTGTTCTTTGTCCCAGTCGAACCGAAGGTCGATCGAAAGGTGCTTGATATCGTATTTGCGGCTTCGGATCCAATTTACCGGAGGCAGTTTGCCCGCGTCGGCGAATAGGCCAAGTGAATCGGCAGGTAGAGGACGAATGAAGGCAAAACTTGGAGCGGTAAAAACGAAAAGAATCGCTACAGTCGCGATTCGACGGAAAAACATCTTTGAAATCATAGGTTTAGAGGTACGCGATCAGAAATAAATGTCCGTATTCAATTTCGTTACGCGCAATTTCTTTCAATTGTTTCACAAAAGTTTCCGCCCGCCCCGCGATCCTCCAGACCAGCGCCGCAAACGGCCCATGTTATGCACACGGGCCGTCAGCAGTCATTATAATGAAGGGTCCGTCTCTAACGATCCGGCGAATTCGCGTTTGAATTCATGTTCGAATTCCATGCGGTCCCATTAGCGTTGGATTCGGTGTTACTGTTTGATTCCATATTCGAATTCTCATTCGCATTAGAATTCACGGGCGGCGTCGCCGTTGTCTTTGCTCTGCTCCCGAGTCCGTAGTTTCCATCCGCAGCCAGCAGGACACTGCCGACTCCTCCAAGCACCAAGATCATTGCCAATATCATCCTCATCCTCATTCCTCCGTAGTGTGATTCCTCAAAATTCGGGGACGGGTATGGGGACGTAGGGTCAATTAGGCACCATAAAAGACAACCGCTCTGTCAGCAAGGATACGATTTTGTTCCTTTCCTAAACGATTCGCATCTTCGCGACCCGACGAAAAAGAGCCGGGCGACCGTTAAGGTATCGCATCGGCTCAAGATTCTTGGTTTTAGGATCGACCTACTTCTTACTAATGTAGTTGAACGCCATCGATGCAATGTCGTCGAGTGCACTGCCGTCGTGGTCGCTGTCGAGCATTGCTGATGCGATACCCGAAAGCCCGCCTGCAGAAGCCTGCTGAGATTGGCCGCCGCCTAGCAATCCGCCCAAAATACCGCCGAGCCCTTCTGCTCCGACATTCTCTTGCTGCTTCCTTTGGCCCAAGTAGCTCATTACGATAGGCGCAAGCATCATCAGTATCTGAGCAACCTGCCCAATATTAAGGCCTGTTTTTTGACTCACATCCTGAGCTACGGCATTCTGCGAATTGCCGAAAATATGCCCAAGGATCCCACTGCCGTCGGCCGCTGGTGGTGGTGCCTGCTGCTGGCCACCGCCGAAGATCGCACCGGCAAGGCCGCCAAGATTATCCAAGATACCGCCGGAAGAATGATCGCGGTCGAGTGCGTTGTTAAGGCTTGCGGCGCCTTCCGGCGTAGAAGCGTTATTTGCGAGTCCATTCAATATCGCCGGAAGCGCCATTGAGATCGCTGAATTTACCAAAGACGGCTCCGCTCCGACGTTCTGACTTATCTGATCGAGGGCTTCGTTGCCGCGGTCCTGTCCCAATAATTGATCGAGAGAAAACATATTATCCTCCAAAAAGTTGAAGCAATTTTGCGTGCAAGCTAATATTAACATCTCCGGGTCTCAAAATATCACTTTTTGAAATTCCAACCGGCTCACTGGTCTTGACCTTGCATAGATCCCTGACAATTTTGACCATAGTTTTGCTGTGGCTTGCTGCCTTAGGCTGCGGCATTGGCGGTCATTCAGCTAAGTTTCCGACCGCTGTTACTACGTTTGCCGGCCGGGATGGCGCATTTGGAGAGCCCTTCGGGATCGCGGTTCGCGACGGCGATATGTATGTCTCGGACGGCGAGAAGAGCTGTATTTGGAAGATCGACCAACAGGGTAAGGCTGCAATTTTCGCGTCCGGACTAAACACCCCGTCTCAGATCGCATTCTTGCCAGACGGCAAGCTGGTCGTCGCCGACACAGGATCGAGCACGATCCGATCTATCGACATAAGCGGTGCAGTTACAATAATTGCGGGCATCGAGAAGGATGTCGGCGACAACGATGGTGCCGCCCTTGAAGCTCGTTTTCGAGCTCCGATCGGAGTCGCAACCGACGCGGATGGCAGGATCTTCGTCGCCGATACATACAACGACCGCATTCGTGTCATCGAGAACGGAACGGTTCGCACCCTTTCAGGATCAACAAGAGGTTTTGCGGACGGTGCCGCTGCTCAATTCGACACTCCGAGCGGCCTCGCCGTATGGAAAGGCCTCGTTCTCGTCGCCGATACCGGAAATGGACGCATCCGTGCCGTTGAAATGGACGGCTCTGTATGGACACTAACGGGCGGTGGCGATGGCCGATCTGCAAATTCCACCCTATCATCGGCGTCGTTTTACCGTCCTGTCGGACTCGCGGTCGGACCGAATGACGAACTTTTTGTTGCGGACCGCAGTACGTTGAGATATGTCGGCGGTGCTGTCCCCCGGATTCGTACTCTGAACGACCCGAGTCGCGGCCTTCGAGACGGAAACCTGGGTAATTCCCGCTTCAACCGCATCTCAGGCCTGGCGGTCGATGAAAAGGGCCGCCTCTTTGTCGCCGATAGCGACAATCGCGTCGTCCGTATTGTGGAAACAGAGCCGACCAAACCGCCGATCTCGCCGGACGACGCCGCAAAGCTCCAGTATCCCTCGGAAATGATCCAAGAGCGGGCACCGGAGCTGCCGCGTTGGCCGTATGATCCGCCGGATCAGAAACGCGATATCGCCGGCACCTTCGGTGAGGTACGTGGAAAGGTGACAGGGGAAACGACAGATGTACTTCATTTCCACAATGGCCTCGATATTGCCGGCAGTTACGGAGAGACTGCCCGGATCGTGCGAAGCGAAACCGTACTTGAACCAACGGCGGCAGATAATTTCGGTACCCTACGCGAACTCGTACGCCTGCCGCAGCTCGGCTATATTCACATCCGCCTCGGTCGAAACGCGAACGGAACAACATTCGGTGATCCGCGATTTTTGTTCTCGACAGATGCGGCGGGAAAGCTCAACGGCGTAAGAATTCCCCGCGGGACGAACTTCACAGCAGGCGAGGCGATCGGAACTTTGAACCCGATGAATCACGTCCATCTTGTCGCCGGAAGAAGCGGCTACGAGATGAACGCCCTTGATGCTCTTGTTCTGCCGAACGTCTCGGACGGCATCACCCCGGTTATCGAAAGCGTTCAAATGTCGATTAACGGACACGAAATTGAAACAAACGCGCATGTAAGCCGTATTCAGCTTGCCGGAAATGTGCGTTTGCTCGCAGAGGCCTATGACCGTATGGACGGCAATCCGGATCGCCGCAAGCTCGGACTTTTTAAGCTCGGGTGGCAGTTGATCAAGGGTGATGGAACACCGGCGGCCGACGTAGATTGGACGCTCAAGTTCGATCTTTTGCCGCAGCCTGACGCCGTACCGTTCGTATATGCGAAAGACAGTTATTCGGGAGCGACGGGAATTACGCGGTTCATCTACATAGTCTCGAATCGCATCAGCGGTGACCACGTTCAAGAGAACGTCATCGGTCTGAGGAATCTAGAGCAAGGCAAGTGGTCGCTGCGCGTCTCGGCCGCGGACCGATTCGGCAATTTGGCAACAAAAGACATATCGTTCGAGGTGACTGAATGAAGACGACAATACTATTGCTGATCTTAGCAGCATTGACCTTTTCCGCATTCGCGCAAGTGCCTACCGCGCCGATCGCGACACCGCCCGCTCCCGTCTTCTCAGACAGCGAACGGCAGACAGAGCTTGCAAAGCGCCGTGCACAGGTCGCTGCACAGATGCAGGACGAGAGCGTGCTCGTCTTGTTCAGCGCCGAGCCGAAGCTTTACACCGCTGATGTTGATTACGTCTTCAGGCAGGAGAACGACCTCTTCTATCTAACCGAGCTGAAAGAGCAGAACATCAGCCTTGTCATTGAGAAAAGGAACGGCAAGGTCACGGAAACCGTCTATTTGCCGAAGCGAAACCCTCAGTTCGAAACATGGAACGGCAAACGCTATTCGCTCGAGGATGCAAAGCGTATTTCCGGGATCGACAATATCGTTGACGCTTCTAAATTCGATGAGTACCTAAAAACCCTTGCAAAGACTACTTCATCGAGCGAGCGCATCTATCTGCTGCTGCCGGATGGTGAGCAGGATTCTGAAGGCCTTCGCGAATATCGCCAGGAAGCAGAGTTTGCCTCAAGCATCGCATCCGCAAAGCCGATCAATGCGCGTCCGATATTCGACGCCCTTCGCCAGATAAAGAGCCCTTACGAGTTAAAGCTTCTTCAGCACGCGATCGACATGTCGATCGAGGGACATATGCGTGCATGGGCGACCGTCGGACGGGCAAGTTGGGAGTATGAAGTCCAGGCCGAGCTTGAGTATGTCTTTAAGCGAAGAAACGCCGACTATTGGGGCTATCCGTCGATCGTCGGATGTGGGCCGAATGCCACGACCTTGCATTACGAAGAGTCCCAGTCACCTGTGAAGGCCGGTCAACTGATGCTGATCGACGCGGCCGCCGAATACAGTCATTATTCTGCCGACATCACGCGAACATTTCCCGTGAACGGTAAATTCACAAAAGAACAGGCCGACATCTATCAGATCGTTTACGACGCACAAGAGGCCGCAGCAAAGACCGTTAAGCCGGGTTCGACATTTGCCGAGGCGAGTGCCGCTGCTGACAAGGTCATTCGCGAAGGACTCTTCAAACTCGGCCTTGTCACCGATAAGGACTCGGGAGAATATCGTGTTTGGTATATGCATGGACTTGGACACTGGATCGGCATGAACGTTCATGACGTCGGAAGCTACCAAAAACCCCTCGCTCCGGGAATGGTCTTCACAATTGAGCCCGGCATATATATTCGTGCGGACGCTCTCGATTACCTGCCGAATACGCCGAAAGCACAAGCATTCAAGGCGAAAGTTCTCCCGGCATTCGAGAAATATAAGAACATAGGCGTACGGATCGAGGATGACGTTCTCGTAACACCGACCGGTATCGACTGGCTCTCAAAGGCCTTGCCGCGAAAGATGAAGGATATCGAGGCGTTTATGAAGACCGCTCCAAAGAAAGTGCCGTTCGGGACGACGACCCCGTCCTTGTTCCCTTACTTCAGCCATTCGGCGGAATGACAAAACTGACTTCCGGGCGATCTTGAGCAGCCGTCACTGTTCGGGTACGGCTGCTCTCCGTTTTGTGCTTTGAAGTAAACAGATGATAATTGTTCAGGCGCCGAAGTCTTCAGCCCCCCAATGAGTAAAGAGCCATCTGAACAAAACTCCAAGCTGCCGCTAGTGATCGTGAACCCCAAGTCGGCCGCAGGATCAACGAGGGAAGCTTGGGCCGCAACGGCAAGCGAACTCCGAACGCATTTCGGTCCGTACTCGGCTGCGTTTACAAAAGGCTCCGGCGACGCCATTGCGATAGCTGAACGCGCAGCAAATGAAGGACGTGCGTTCATCATCGCCTGCGGCGGCGACGGCACGATCAATGAGGTCGCAAATGGCATCATTCGATCGGGTGCGGATGCTGAGCTTGGACTCCTTCCGTCGGGCACCGGCGGTGATTTTCGTCGTTCGCTCAAGATGCCGAATCAACCTCGAGAGGCTGCAAGGGCTCTGCGAGAAGGCTTTACGAAACGCATCGATGCGGGCAAAGTAACTTTCTCCGGCAATGACGGCGAAGACGTCTCACGCTTTTTTATGAACGTCTCTTCGGTCGGGCTTGCAGCATCGATAATCGATCGGGTTAAAGGTACGAAGGTTTTTGATTGGCTTCCGACAAAGCACCTTCGCGGGCAAGCGAACTTTGCGGCCTCGACCTTGCGTGAGATCGCCGATCTCGAACCGTTCATGCTTCGCGTTCGCATAGATGACGGTGACGAGATGAAACTTCGATCGATCAACTTCTGCGTTGCGAACGCTCGATACTTCGGCGGCGGCATGATGATCGCCCCGGATGCAAGCCTTAGCGACGGTTTGCTCGACATCGTGAATATCGGGGCGATTTCTGCCGCAAGGGTCGTTGCCCGCGGCATTACCCTTTATCGCGGAACGCATCTCGGGCTTGACGAGGTCGATCATCGCCTTGCCCGAAAGATCGAGGTCGCGGCCTTCGATCCGACAGAGGAGATCCGGCTCGAAACCGACGGAGAACTGCCTGGCCGCCTGCCCGCCATTTATGAATGCATTCCTAACGCTATCAGGGTGCGTGTGCCGAAAGTCGGATGACGCACACCATCCAATTTAGTAAATGAAGCTTTTTCTAAGTATTATCTTTTTCCTCGCGTTTCCGATCGCGGCCGCTGCTCAGACCGCGCCTGATCGCTCCGACACTCAGTCTTGGAACGACATTCAACTGACAGTGCCGCTTGCCGCAAAAGTGGACTTCGTCACAAAGCTTACCTTGAGATTTGGCGGCAACTTGACGAAATTCTCCGAGAATCGAATATTGTTCGGCTTTTCGTTCAAGCCGAAGAAAGGACTGTCTATAACGCCGTTCTATTGGCAGGCAAACACCAAGAACCCGCGGACCGGCAAGATTTCAACGGAGCACCAACTTGATGTAGCGGCGGCCTATCGTATTCCGGTCGGCAAGAAATACGGCATCACTCATCGGAGCATTTACGAATACCGAATGCAAAGGTCGGAAAATTCTTGGCGCTATCGGCCGCTTCTGGGCATTGACCGAACGCTTCCGGCGAAGTGGCTCAAGAATACGAAGATGTTTGTGACCGCCGAGGCCTTTTATGATTCGAAGCTTAGGAAATGGAGCCGGAGCCGCTTTACCGCCGGCATCTCACATGCGTTCACGAAGCAGCTATCGCTGGATCTGTTCTACACGCGTCAGAATGACCGCTACGCACACCCGGGCGACATCAACGTTATTGGCACAACATGGAAGGTCCGTCTTTAGATGACTACTTGGCGGCAATATTGTTTTCTTCGCGATAATGAGCGAAGATTGCTTGTAATCAAGCCAGTCTTTTCGTAAGGAGAATCAGAGAAATGAAAGCGACCGTTCTTTTTGTCTTGGTGTTCGCATTTACCGTTGTGACGTTCGGGCAGGCGCCGGCTCCAAAGGTCGACGAACTTGCCGTCTATATCAAAGAACACTACACAAAACGCGAGGTTCAAATACCGATGCGAGACGGCGTAAAGCTATTTACGTCGATCTACGAACCGAAAGATAAGTCGCAGAAATATCCGATCATGATGAGCCGTACGCCTTACAGCGTTGCGCCTTACGGCCCGGATAAGTTCAAGACCCTGCTCGGCCCCGATTATCAATTTGCTCGTGAAGGTTACATTTTTGTGTATCAGGACGTTCGCGGCCGCTGGATGAGTGAAGGTACTTTTGTTGACGTTCGCCCGGAGGTCGCTCAATACGGAAAGGCAAAGTTCGACGAATCGACCGATACGTACGACACGATCGATTGGCTCATCAAGAACGTCGACAATAATAACGGCCGAGTTGGCACTTACGGCATTTCTTATCCGGGATATTACACATCTGCGGGTTCGATCAATTCCCATCCCGCATTAAAGGCCTGTTCGCCGCAGGCACCTGTCAGCGATTGGTTCCACGGCGACGATATGCACCACAACGGTGCACTATTCCTCGCCCAAAACTATTCATTCTATCGGTTCTTCCAGCCTTTCACGACACCCTCGAACAGCTTTGATTATTTGCGTCCGTGGAAGGGTCGAAATACTCAGGACGGCTATGATTACTTCCTGAAACTCGGCGGCCTCCAAGAAGTTGCAGACAGCTTCGAAACAGGCCTCGGCGTTCGGCAGCCGTACTGGGACGATATGCAGGATCATCCGAACTACGATCAATACTGGAAAGACCGGAACGTCCTAACGCACTTGAACAAGGTGGGCTGCGCTACGATGACCGTTGGCGGTTGGTTCGACAACGAAGATCTCTATGGTGCCCTAAATACGTATCGCCATATTGAGAAACAGAATCCTGGCATTTTCAACATCCTTGTTGTCGGTCCATGGTTTCACGGCGGTTGGGCCCGTTCGGATGGCGAATGGCTTGGAACCGCGTACTTCGGTTCCGAAACATCTGAATATTACCGCGTGAATATGGAGCTTCCATTCTTTAACCATTTCTTGAAGGATAAAGGCGATATTTCACTGCTCAAGGAAGTCAATGTCTTCGACACCGGAGCAAATATGTGGCGCTCGCTGGACGGATTCGAACCAACGAACGGCAAGGACACCGCTCTTTATTTCACGAAGAACGGCGGCCTTTCATTCACGGAGCCCGCGAAAGCTGGTTTTAATGAATATGTTTCGGACCCGATGAAACCGGTTCCCTACACGCAGAAGATCACGTTGAGCTATCCGCGTGACTATATGACCGAGGATCAGCGTTTTGCGTCCACGAGGCCCGATGTTCTGGTGTATGAAACTGCTCCTCTCGAAGCAGATATCACCGTAGCCGGCGATATCAAGCCTTCCCTCTTTATATCTTCGTCTGGTACCGACTCAGATTTTGTCGTCAAACTAATTGACGTGTTCCCTGACGATTACAAGTTCCCCGAAGGCAAGAAGCCGCCTGAGAACTCGGCATTTTCGGTGTTCGAGCCGGGCGGTTATCAAATGCTTCTGCGCGGTGAGCCAATGCCCGCAAGATTCCGCGAAGGCTTTGAAAAAGGGATCCCGCTCGTCCCAAATAAAGCGACATATCTGCCGTTTACGATGCCCGGCATCACACACACGTTCAAGAAGGGCCATCGCATAATGGTTCAGGTCCAAAGCACGTGGTTTCCGCTCGTTGCACGCAGCCCGCAACAGTTTTTGGAGAACAATTTCAAGGCAACGACCGCTGATTTCCGCAAGGCAACTCAGAGAGTCTATTTTGGCGGTAAGACTGCATCAGCTATCATACTGCCTATCCAACAGTAGCACCTTTCTGTTTGCGCAAGGTGCTCAAAGATCTAGGAGAAAAAATGAAAAACGCTAAGGTCCTTCTATTGTCGCTCCCATTTATTCTCCTGCTGTCGATCTCGTCGTTTGGCCAGTCAGGCAAGGCTTCGTTCGACCAAGCTATGTCGGATTTCGACGCCAAACGTTACGAACAAGCCATTTCCGGCTTTAGGCAAGCGGCGGCGTTGGGCTACAGCGTCCCCGAGGCCACGTATAACGTCGGTCTCTCGTATTACAATCTGAAGCGGTACACCGATGCGAAAGGTGCTCTGCAGGAGGCTATCAACCTAAAGCCGACCGCGAACGCGCACTACTATCTGGGTAATTGCTTCTATTTCGAACAGGATTACTCTCGTGCCGTTGGATCGTTCCGTGAGGCCGTCCGGCTTAAGCCTGATTACTACGAAGCTATCGTGTACCTTGGCAATTCGCTCGATTATCTTAAGAGGTATGATGATGCCGTCGCTCAATACAAGCGGGCGATCGAATTGCAGCCGAACCGAGCTTGGGGCTATTACGAACTAGGGGTGGCCCATTACAACAATGAACTATACTCGTCCGCGATCGGCGCCCTTTCGGAAGCGACGCGTCTTGACCCGAGCTATACGAAAGCCTTCCTTTTCCTGGGAATGAGCTATCGCCGATCGGGCAATGAAACAGATGCTGAAACCGCCCTGCTTAAGGCGATGCGGCTCGACCCGAATTCAGCTCTCACGAACTATGAACTCGGGTTTATCTACGAGGGTCAGAAACGCGATTCCGACGCGCTCATAAGATATACAGAATCGATCAGGCTTGACCCGGCAAATCCCGATCCGCAGCTTGGGATCGGCAACCTCGCGTACAACCGCAAGGATTATCTCGGGGCTCTTGCGCACTATAAAAAGGCCTTTGAGCTTAGCCCTTCGTGGGCAACTGCGGCTCTGTATATCGGCGACACGCAATACCACTTAAAGAGCTATCAGGCCGCGATCGATTATTACAGAAAGGCTCTTGATCTCGACCCAAAAAGAGTTTCGGCCGTGTACGGGATGGGCCTCGCCTATATCGCTCAGAATGATATTCCGAAAGCCCGTGGCCAATACGCTCAGCTCTTAAAAATGGATGCCGCGATGGCCGCCAAGCTATTGAATGCTATCGATGCGGCCTCGAAGCCGTAGCGGAGTTCCGTCGGCTGATAGAAAATTGGAGATTTTTTCTTATGACGTCATTATCGATCTGGTTTGGAAGGCTGCTCGTTCTCGTCGGCATTGTCGGCTACGCGTACGGGATGATCCAAGGAAATGCCAGCTTTACGGCTTTGATCCCGGCCGCCTTCGGGCTCGTCTTGATGATCCTCGGCTACCTGGGCCAGCGAAGTGAAGGGGCCCGCAAGCATTTTATGCACGTGGCGATGCTTATCGGATTGATCGGATTTGTTGTACCGGCGTGGCGCCTGATCTCAAAATTCGATGGCTTTTCGGCATCCGCCGCCCATCTTTCGCAACTGGCAATGGCGGTGCTCTGCCTCCTTTTTGTGATATTCGGGATCCGTTCCTTCGTGAACGCTCGACGTGGCTAACTAAGCCGCTTACGATGCCGCGGCCCGGTTCCTAATGGGTCGCCCCATCGCCGTTGTTCTTGGGCTCGTCATTGCCATCCAGGTTCAGGGCGATCTCGACCTCCAATCCGCCGCTTACATTGCGGGCGCTTATCGCTCCCTTGTGCGCGACGACCGCCCGCCTTGCGATCGCAAGTCCGAGACCCGTACCGCCGGTCTTTCTATCCCGAGCCTCGCCCAAACGATAGAATGGAATGAACAGGTTCTTGAGCTCAGCTTCAGGAACGCCGCCGCCGCGATCTCCAATGTGGATCTTGGCGGTTCCGTCCTGTGCGATCAAAGATACGCGTACCTTTGTGCCGTCATCCGTGTATTTAACGGCATTGCGAACGACGTTCTCGATCGCACTTCGCAATAGATTCTCATTGCCGACAACTCTGCACTCGTCAGACCAAACAAGCTCGACCGATTTGCCTTTCGGCTTTGCCTCGAACTCCGCATCCTCCACGACCCCGCGAACAAGCTCCGTAAGGTCCAGCTCTTCGCCGCTAAACTCATCGAACGCGCCGCTTTCAAGTTTTGACAGCGTAAGTATTCGCGAGATCATTTCGTTGAGCCGTTCGGATTCATTCTCTATCCTAGCCAGGATGGGATGGAGTTCCGGGCCTGAACGCTGTTTCGCGAGCTCTAAGGCAACATTCATTCTTGCGAGCGGCGAGCGAAGCTCGTGGGACACATCGCGCGTCAGCCGCTCCTGCGAAGTGATCAAGGATTCGATCCGCTCGGCCATTTCGTCAAAATCGCTTGCAAGGTCGGCGAGCTCATCACGGCGTCGCGGAAGCTGCGGTTTAACGCGTGTGCTAAGGTCGCCGGCGGCAAGGCGTTGAGTCGCTCGTCTGAGCTTTCTGATCGGTGAGGTCAAGTATGCGGCTAGCAGGGAGCAGACGAGAACTGCCGAAGCCAACAGTCCGGCGAGTCGTAAATTTCCTACCCAAGAGTCGAAGAACAAGGACGGAATACGCGGCGTCTCCCATTGGATCACCAAATATGCGGTCTTTCCGTCTTTCAGAGTGACGGGCACCGCACCCATTGCAGGCTCGCCTTCTCTATCAATGATCTCAGGTTCGTTCGAACCGCTGCTAAGGGCGATGACCTCAGAGTAATTCTCGGGGCCTTCGCCGAAGAGTCTCGCCCCATCGGCACCGGACAGCTCAACATCACGGATCGAGCCGTTCTCTCTTAAGCGAGTAAGGAATTTGAACATTCCTTCGTCGCCGCTGCCGACCTCGATCTGCTCGGTGATGTTCTTGTAGAAAACAAGCTGGTGCTTGGCCGAACGCTGCCAACGGCTGTATGCCGGCTGCATTTGAAATGTTCGCGTGATGAAGATTATCACAAAGAACATCAGCGTTACTGCGACAAGGAACCAGAGAAAGATCTTTAAGAAAAGCTTCATACAACGGTATAGATATAACCGACCGATCTGATCGTCTTGATGCGGACGCTGCCATCGGTCCGGTTACCCAATTTCTTTCGAAGATTGCTGATGTGCATATCGAGGCTGCGATCAAAGGGCGAAAGTTTCCTGTCGAGGACCGCTTCGCTTAGATCCTCCTTCCTCACGACCTTTCCGGCATTCCTAAGCAGCTCAAAGAGCAGCTCGAACTCGACGGAAGTAAGATTAAGCTCTTTGCCGGCAAGCGTAGATACACGTGAACTCGAGGAGATCGAGATGTCATCAAGTTCGACTGTCTCCCCTGCTTGATCAGAGTTTGCAGGTTCGGCCGTTCGGCGTAGGATCGCCCGTAGCCTCGCGGCAAGCTCACGCGGATTGAACGGTTTTGCAAGATAGTCGTCCGCCCCGATCTCGAGGCCGACTATCCTCTCCATATCATCACCGCGGGCAGTCAGCATTATGACCGGCAGGTTGGATTCCCTCCTTAAGTTTCGCAGCACCTCGAATCCGTCCATCTTCGGAAGCATCACATCGAGGATCGCCATTTCATAGTCACCCGATAATGCTCTCTTTAATCCGGTCTCTCCGTCATTGACGGAATCGGCGTCGAAGCCTTCGACACTCAAATATTCGCTCACCAATTCGCAGAGCTCTTCATCATCATCGATGATCAGCACTTTATTCATTGCCTCATTCTACGTCATCTTTTGGCGGGTTTGAGCAGGTTTTACAATTCTTTACGAATCCAAACACAAACTTAAAGGCCAATCGGCGACAACTTTCGTCTAACTCTACATAACCCGACGCTTTCCGGGCGGTGAAAGCACGCTATCAACTTTAATTAAGGAGCAGAATTCTAAAATGAAAAAAGGAATATTAGTTCTCATAGCGGTCGCGGTCGTCGCAACCGGTGCAATTGTCGGTATCAGCCAGGTTCGGACCGCTAAGGACGGTAAAACCTTCACCGGGATGAAGCACGGCCGCGGCGGACACGGTATGGGTATGGGCATCGATCTTCGCGGCCTTGACCTGACAGCAGATCAGCAGGCGAAGGTAAAAGCGATCTTCGAAGCAAGTCGCGAATCGATGAAACCGCTTATGGCGGACATGAAGGCGAACCATCAAAAGCTCGCGGATCTCAACAAGAATGTCTTTGACGAGGGTGCAACTCGTCAGCTTGCAAACGAGCAGGCCGCGATCATGGCAAACATGATCGTCGAGCGTGAAAGGGCAAAATCACAGGTCTGGGCAATATTGACCGAAGCTCAGAAGGCGAAGGCATCAGAGCTGCGTTCCGTCAAACGCGAACGCCGAATGATGAACAAGGTTGAAAAAACTGAGGCCGCAACGCCGCAGCAATAATCAACTCGCAGATACAAGCCGCCGCCTGGAAGACAAAACTTCCGAGCGGCGGCTTCTTTAATTCAACTAGCCGATGACGGTCCGAACAATTTCCAGACCGTCGGTCAACTCAACGACATCTGAATCCAGAAGCTTGATCCCGAGAAGACGTGCAGGATTGTGACTCGCCATTTTCGCGACGTCCTCGACGGAGAAGCCCCAACACAACATACTCCTGACAGCGTCCAGCATCGTTATAACTGAGCCCGCGATACTTCCGCGTTCGTTCTGAGTAGTTCCGTTGACAACTGAGATCCGCTCACCCCAGAGTTCGAAGCTGCCATCGCCTTGGCCGGTCGGCGCGACAGAATCGCTTATCAAGGAAACGGACTCGATACCCTTTGTCCGGCAGGCGAAAACGGCCATTTCAGGAGCAATGTGCTTGCCGTCCGCAATTATATCGAACGAAACATCCTTCTCGGTGATCCCCCATCCGGCGACTCCCAACTCACGATGATGAATTCCGCTCATCGCGTTGAAAAAATGTGTCAGGTGCTTCGCACCGGCATCTAGTGCCGCTCTCAAGGTAGCAACGTCAGCATGTGTATGCCCGATCGACGCGATCCAACCGCTTCGGGTAAGTTCGCGGATCAACTCAACTCCGCCCTCGACCTCAGGAGCGAGCGTCATCATCTTAGCCCCATATTGCGGCGTTGGGAGGTCGTCGAGTTCTCGGCCTGAAAACTTTCTAAAATATTCCGGTCTCAGCGCGCCGCACATCTTCTCATTGGCGAAAACGCCTTCGTAATGCACTCCGAGAATTCGAGCTTGCGATGTAGTTCGCACACGTTGTCGCTCAACCGCATCGTCTAACGCATCGATCACACGCCTGTAAGCTTCGGCAGAATCCGGCACAAGGGTCGGGAGCCAGCCGGCAACACCTTGAGAAGCCAGAAATTCGCTAACATGCAAGAGCCCATCGGCCGTAGCGGAGTTAACGTCCACGCCGATGGCGCCATGGTTGTGAATGTCGATAAAACCGGGCAGTCGAATGGCCATGTCGAACAGTATTACAAAAAATTTAAGCCCGTGGAGCCTTTCTCATCACGAAAAAGACTCCACGGGGCAAAACACCTTTTGATATAAAGCTCCCTAGAACAGGAACTTGATGCCGAACTGCATCGTCCTCGGATCGCGAACGCCGGTAATGCGTCCAAAGCTCGAGGTCGTTGAAGCCGCCGTTCCGAAGGTCGTAAAGTTCGTCGTATTCAAAGCGTTGAACATTTCGCCCCTCAACTGCAGCCGCATCGTTTCCGTAAAGTTGAAGTTCTTCACGAGCGTGAAATCGATACGGAAGGTACGCGGTCCGTTGATGATGCCGCGGCCTGCATTTCCTGGAACGGCCGCTGCACCGGTCGGTACTGCATTCTGGAAGACCGAGGTATTGAACCACTGATCAAAGGTATGCGGTGCGTTCGAATTCGGATCTCCGTAGAGATACGGACGACCGCCCGCAGGAGATGCAGAGTTCAAGAAGCCGATTCCGGCCGGATCGTATGCAGAATACGTCGCCGTGAAAGGAATACCGGTCTGGTACGTGACGATACCCGAGACCTGCCATCCGCCGAGCATCAATCCCGTAAAGTCGTGACGCTTGTCAAAGAACGGTAGTTCATATACGTAGCTGCCCGTCAGCACATGCCTGCGATCAAGGGCTGCTCGTCCCCATTCGGCATCGATGTCATAGCTGTTCATCGGAGCCGATGAACGGTCAGTTTGACTATTGGTCAAATTCTTTGACCAAGTGTAGGCGATGTTAGCCTGCGAATTTGAACCTAGCCGACGAGTTCCGGAGATCTGAAGGCTGTGATAATTCGAGCTGAATCGCGGGGCGATGATACCGATACCTTTCCAACCACGAAACGGGCGGATCTGGTCAAGGATCAGTTCTGAGGCAGCCGAGGTGAACGGGATCGGAAGCCCGGTCACGCCATCGGTTCCTTGGCAGGCAACTGTCGGTGTCGTCGACGCACCCGTGGCACACATCTGCGAGTAAGCATAACCCGGCCTAAGGTTATTAATGTCGATGATCCCGATAAGATTCGTTCCCTTCGAGCCATAATACCCGATGCTGAAAACCGTATTCTTATCGATCTGACGCTGATAGTCGAGCGACCAATGCTGCATATACGGCGTCTTGTAATCCGTTTGGATGCCGCGGATCAAGCCCGGCGCAGCCGCAGCGGCAACGACCGCTGCCGAACCCGGAACCGGATTGCTGATATCCACACCCGAAACAGTGATCGTCTCCTGATACGGAGGATTTGCCCCCAAGAGCTGCTCGAACGTACCAACGAGCGTCTGTTCATGATAAATGCCATAGCCCGTGCGGATAACGTTCTTGCCGTCACCAAATGGATCCCAAGCGATACCGATTCGCGGAGCAAAGTTCCGCTTTGGAGCATTTACTATGTACTTGCCGTAGGGCGAACTTGTCGGCGAACAGTTATATGACGCAGGACCGGTCTGGAAATTCTGTGCGTTGACGATAATGCCGTTGCAGAAATTTCCCGAACCGGCAACGCGATTGCCTGCCCCGGTAACAAGCGGTGCCTGAGCAGGATTCCAAAGCTCAGGAACAAAGTTCGACAGGTGTCCGTTCTTGTCCCATGGAGAGCCAAAGAACGAATAACGAACGCCAAAATATAGCGTCACGTTGCGACGGATCTTGAACTCATCCTGCGCAAAGGCTTCCCAATTTTGCTGTCTAAAGTCGGCCTTTAGGTCGAATTTTGACTGAGTGAAGCCGGCATTGGTTCCCAAGAGGAAATTCGCGAATGCCTGCTCGATCGCCTGGTTGCCTGAACACGTGATTCCGGCGCCTGAGGTGTTCACACAGACAGAACCGCGGGTCGGGCTTGCTGCCGTAGTGTTATTAAAGGCGCTGAATACACCCTGGTTTGAACCGCCAAGAGCGTTCTCGACCTTGCGGTAACGCGAGTACTCACCACCGAACTTCATCGTATGGTTTCCAACGATCCATGTAGCGCTGCCTGAAAACGCATGTTTGTCCGAGAAGTTGTCATATCCGCCGAACGCTTGAAGATTGCTGATACCCGCACCGGTAATATGAGCGACGCGTTCGTCATTATTCTGGAACGGCATCGGGATATTGATGCTTGGACTATTCTCCTTTGCGAGGGTACCGATCGTCTTGCTCAAGATCGCTCCGTACGAATAGGTATATCGTGCATCTAGGATAAAATTCGGATTCACGACCCAGGTCGTCGCAAGCGTATGTGCTCGGCCCGGTGAATCGGTCTCCGATGTAGAGACGCCCGGAATTCCCGAGCCGCCCGAGAAAAGCGAGTTCGGATCGATCGTCGGGATCGTGTCTCTCTGATATCGATAGTAGGCTGTCCAGTTGTTCGTAAAAGCAGTATCGACCTTTACGATCTCCTGACGGAAATCGAATACGCCGGACGCCGGGAAAAGAAGGCCGTATGTGCCGTTGTTAGGTGACGGTATCGAGTTGATGATGCTCGAAAGGTACGCCGCCGAAACGGGATTGATCGTCGCCATCGTTGAGAATGGCGTGCCCGCCGGGAGAATCTGGGTACATGTACGGGTCGAACCCGAGATCGTGCCCGACAAACAGATTGGATATGCGAAGACGCCGTTCTTCATTCCTGCGGTCGGAACCGTCGAGCTTAAGGTCGGATAGCGTCTGTCCTTTCGCTGTTCTTCAGAGAAGAAGAAGTATGTTCGCGGCATCTTCGAGAACATTGAGTCGCCCGGTTTCGCGTTGCCAAACCGAAGGAAGTAGATCGGGCCTCCGATCGTAAATCCATAGTTGTTGTAGCGGAACGGCGGGCGGATCGCGTTGCCATCAGCGTCGCGTCCGAGCGGATGTGTACGGTTGTTCAGATACGAGCTTGCATTGAACTTCTCGTTCCGAACGAACTCGAACAACGAACCGTGAAACTTGTCCGTACCGCTGCGGGTAACAACGTTGACCTGACCGCCGCCGCTTCTGCCCGATTCTGCCGGGTAAAGCGAACGCAGGACCTTGAATTCACCGATCGCATCGACACTAGGGTAAGCCTGGATCGTCAGATTCGACCCGCGGTCAGTAATGTCAGCTCCGTCAACCGTGAAGGTATTTTGACTGCTGCGAGCACCGTTTACTGAGATCTGAACGGTATTCGCCTGGCCGTCCGGGTTCGACGTGCCAACGTAAACCTGATCAGATAGATTCGAGGTTACGCCCGGAGCGAGAGTGACAAGCTGCACGAAGTTTCTGTTGTTGATCGACAGCTCGCGAACCTGATTGCCGCTGATCGTCGTACCCGCAGTCGGCGTTGTCGACTCGATGACGACATTTTCTGCGTCAACAGTAACCACTTCGTCTATCTGTCCTGCGGCCAATGTGACATCGAGTTGGCGTCGTTGTCCGACATCGACCTTCACCTGGCTGTTTACGACCTTCTTGAAGTTCGGTGCCTCGACAGTCACTCTATAAACGGCAACCGCCAGGTTCGGTATCGAATAATTACCGGCACTCGTTGTCGTTGCGGTTCGCACGATGCGGTCACCCTGAGATGGAAGAGTAACGGTTACCGTCGCATTAGGAACTGCCGCTCCGTTGCTGTCGGTAACCGATCCCACGATCGATCCTGTGATGTCCTGAGCGATCATGACCCCGCTTAGGCATAGAATGCCTATCACGGTCATAATGCCCGAAATCAATGCTCTCTTAGTCATATTTTTCTACCCTCGATTTGTGTGAATGCGGTCATCTCCAGAGCAACATACCCATAAGCAACAATTAATCGTTATCGGTTTTGCTCAAATTTTCGTTATCGTTTCAATTACAGTTAATAGCCGGTCTCTCTCGAACTACGAGATCCCAAAGCCGAACAAATTGCCAATGCGAAAATGAGAAACTAAAGAGTTATAACTCTAAAGCACTTCATTTGTAAAGCAAATAAGCCCCTCTCCGACGTAAAAATTCACTTAAGGCAGGTGCTGTCGATCTGTCGAGCTTTTCCAAGCTCGTTCCTTGTTTCAGATCATCGAGCGTCTCGGCGTTGACGAGAAGACGTCCAAAACGGTCGATCTGCCAGTCGGTCGGATATAGTTTCCTAAATGCGATCGCGATCGCAAGGCCCGTGCGGACGGAATTAAATACCCCACGATCGACAACTATCACGTTCACTCCGCCGCACGCCTCACCCTTGAAGACGGACGCGGTCGGCGTAAATTTGATCGGCACGAACCTTACGCCTTTAAGCCCCATCCCGTTCAGTTCTGTCGTGAGCTTGCGCCCGTCGATCCACGGGGCTCCGACGACCTCGAAAGGAGTATCGGTCCCGCGGCCGACGCTCACGTTCGTCGTCTCGAGCAGTCCGATGCCGGGATAGAGCGTTGCTTCGTTGAGCGAGCGCATATTCGGCGAAGGATTCACCCACGTTTGTCCCGTTTGGTCGAACCACATCGAACGCGACCAGTTCGCCATTTCGATCACGCGAAGGTCCGCACCGATCTTCCGTTCGGCATTCATCATCTTCGCGAACTCACCGATCGTCATGCCATATCGAACGGGCACGGTATGCGCCGCGATGAACGAAAGCTTTTCCTCGTCGGCAAGTGGCCCTTCGACAGCGACGCCGTTAATTGGATTCGGACGATCGAGAACGATTACGGGTTTGCCTGCCTTGGCCGCCTCTTCCATCACATTTCGAAGTGTTGCCGTGTAGGTATAGAATCTTGCGCCGACATCTTGAATGTCATAGACGATAGCGTCAAGATCCTTCAACTGTTCGGCTTTCGGCCTTCGCGTTTCACCATACAGCGAGTAGATCGGAAGGCCCGTCTTCTCGTCCTTGGTGTCGCCGATCTTCTCCTGGTCGAGTTCGCCGCGAATGCCGTGCTCCGGTGAAAAGAGCGCCGTGAGGTTCACGTTCGGGGCTTTATGCAGAACATCGATCGTCAAATCACCGTCAAGGTCTCGGCCGGTCTGGTTCGTAACAAGCCCTATCTTCAGGCCCTCAAGCTGCTTGAATCCATCCCGCTCCAAAACGTCAATGCCGTTGAGAACTGGCTTCTCTATACGATTCATCGGCGCAGATAAGCCGCCAAACTCCAATTTGCTGAAGCCCTTTATCCACTCGGCTTTTTGTTTAAAGATCGGGAGCTTGGCAGCGACCTGTGCCTGATATTCGGCCTCGGCCTCGCGCACTTTATCGATCGGTGTGTCTTCGACCGCAGCGGCCGCAAGCGTCGCGATCTTTGCCCGCAGCGGCGTCACGTTCCCCTTGCCGTTCGGATGAACGCGATTTGAAAGAAAGACGACGAAGGTCTGCGAAACGCGATCGACCCAAATGCTCGTGCCTGTAAATCCCGTGTGGCCGAACGATCCGCGTGGGAAGAGTTCGCCGCGATTCGATGAGAATGGCGTATCGATGTCCCAACCAAGCCCGCGCGTGTCGCCGCCTCTTGAAACGACGTTCGGAGTCGTCATTCTCGCGACCGTCGATGCCGAAAGAATGCGTTTTCCGTTCAAAGTTCCGCCGTTCAAAAGCATTTGGCAGAATAGTGCGAGGTCGTCGGCTGTCGAAAACAATCCCGCGTGGCCTGCAACACCGCCCATACGATATGCTGTCGGATCGTGAACTGCTCCTCTGAGAATGCGGTCACCCGTTTTCGAGTCGCCGTCGAACTTCGATCCAAGATAACTCTGTTGGCCGCGAATGTTCTCCGTCGGCGCGATCCGCTGAGTGATCGCACTGGGCAGATCAACGGCCGAGACGACGTCTCCGGTGTCTGATGTCGGCAGAAGTAGTTTTATAAAAAATGTCCTGTCCATACCGACCTTCCGGAAGACGTTCTCATACGCAAAGTCGTCCAACGGCTTGCCCGAAACCTTCAGGACAAGAGCACCAAGTATCTCGAAATTGATATCTGAATAGACGAACTCCGTACCGCTAAGATCGCGCAGCTTCTCTTTGTAAAGAGCCTGGAGCATTCCGTCTTGACCGCTCCATTTCTGTTTGAGGTCAAAGTCCGGTGCGTATCCGGAGGTATGCGTCAGCAGGTCAAAGATCGTGACCTGTTTTGCCCTGTCATCCGCGATCTCCGGAAAGTATTTGCCGATGTTATCGCTTAGCCGGAGCTTGCCGTCCTCAACGAGCTTCATGATCGACGTCGTGGTCGCGACGACCTTCGTCAAGCTAGCGAGGTCAAAGATCGTATCGACGGTCATCTTCTCGACGTTCGGGACAAGGGCCCGGTTACCAAAGGCCTGGCGATAGACGATCCTGCCTCTATGGCCGATCAAGACGACGGCACCGGGCAGTTTGTTATCAGCGATCGCTTGGTTCACGATCGGGCCGATCTCGGCGAGCTTTTCAGGATTCATCCCGACGGTCTGCGGACTCGCCGGCGACAGCACCTGCGCGAAAAGGCCGGCCGAGAGCGAAGTAACGCAGATCGAAACAAAAAAGAACAGGCAAACAGAGTTCAATAGCGCGCTCGATGCCTTTGCTCTTGTTTTCACTCGTGTTTGCATCCTATTTCCTTGAGCGTTGTCCTTTCGCTCTTTCGGCGAAGTTCGCCTTGCAGAGCGATACGAACTCCTTTGCGATCGGAGAGTAATAGCCGCCGCGGAGTCTAGCCAAACCCAGATCCCAATTGATCTCCGCTCCTTCGATCATCCACGACACGAGCTTCTTCTGCTTTACAAGATCGGCGATCGTTTTCGCACCCGCCGTGCCAACGCCCATATTCGCTTCGACCATTTCATTTATCGCAGCCTGCCGCGACAGTTCCATAATGACGTTCGGCCGCACATTCGCCGCGTTAAAGAAATCATCGATCATTCGCCGCGTATTTCCCCCACGCTCGCCGAGGATCAGTTTCTCGCCCGCCAGCGAGGCCGCCGAGATGTAGCGGTCTTTCGCCAACGGGTGCGTTGGGTGGCCGATCGCGACGATCTCATCGCTAAGCAGAAGGTCTGTCGTGATCGAAGAATTATCGACCGGCAGGCTAACGAATGCTATATCGATCTCGCCGTGCATTATCTTGTCCACTAAGAGCTGGCTCGTCCCCGAAGTTACATGCAGATCGCCGTTCGGAAATCTTCGCCGAAGTTTACCGAGGATCTTTGGCAGCTGATTTGCAGAAAAGTTTGACGACGAACTGCCGATGCGAAGGCGTCCATGTTCGGCACCGGCGACCTCTGCGATCTCGGCGATCGCCGAATCGTGTTCACGCAAGATCTTCCTCGCGCGATCAAGCAGATATTCTCCCGCTTCGGTCAAGATCACACGCCGCGGTGTTCGGGTGAACAGCGGCATTCCAACCTCGTCCTCCAATTGCCGGATCTGCATTGAGATGGCCGCCTGCGTGACGTTGACGCGCCGGGCACCCGCAGTAAAGGTCTTCGCCTCAGCGATCGCTAGAAAGGCTTTGAGCTGTCGGATCTCCATAATTTTGTCGATCAGGATTGCTTATTGACTACATAAAATCCTTTAAATTTGATTATATGTCAAGCCTAGCGAAGAATGTATGTGCTTTTTTGCGTTTCGCCGGCATCCCAATAGATGCCTGAAAGAAGATGAAAAAAGAAGGGAGAGCCCACCCGTATCAGTTTTATCTAGGCGTCGATGGAGGCGGAACGAAATGCACCATCGCGATAATGAGCAGCCAGGGACGCGTCGTTGCCGAAGCCCTGGGCGGCCCTGCAAATCCGCTGCGTGTCGGTGTCGAAACGGCGGTCTCGAACATCGCGTACGCCATAGACAAGGCCTGCGATGACAACAACATTTCCCGCGGCGATATCGTCGCCGCAACACTCGGGCTGGCGGGAGTTCGGAGGTATGACATTCGAGAGCGCGTCCGCGACAGCTTTCTTGGACGCTTTGGCGTAAACCGCCTTATCGTTACCACAGACGCCGAGATCGCACTCTATGGCACCACGCTTGGCAAGGCCGGACTCGTCGTTATCGCGGGCACCGGGTCGATCTGTCTTGGTATGGACAGCGATGGTAAACGGGCAATGGCCGGCGGTTGGGGACCGATCGCCGGTGACGAAGGAGGCGGACGAGGTATCGCAGGCGAAGCTCTGCATCGGATCGCAAAGGCGTCAGATGGCCGAGGTCCGGCGACCGCCCTTTCCGAGCTTGCGGCAGACTATTTTCGTGCATCGAATGTCGAGAACCTCATCGGTGCGATCTACGCGCCGACGATGGACAACAGTAGGATCGCCGGCTTCTCTCGATTCGTGACCGAGGCGGCAAGAGCCGGCGACGCCGTCGCACTTTCGATCATCAGTGATGCCGGTGAAGAGCTTGGCAATGCGGCTGCGGCAGTAATAAGGAAGCTTTGTCTGCAAGAAGCGAAATTCCCTGTCGGATGCGTCGGAAGCGTATTCCTCGCGGGCAGCCTTTTGACCGACAGGATGAAGCAGCTCATACAGGCCGAAGCACCAAAGGCCTATCTAACGAAACCGAAATTTTTACCTGCGCACGCCGCGTGCCAGATAGCTCGGACAAATGGTAACGTTGTTGAACCGATGCCGGGCGATGACGGACCGTCCTTGAGAACCGGACGCAGGCCATAGCTGGACGACAAGAGTGATCTCGATTACCGAATCTGAAAACGAGGCGACACGCGACATCGACAAGGCTTCGACGCTCGATGCCCTTTCGCTTATCAATAACGAGGACAAGCATGTCGCGCTCGCTGTCGAAAAAGTTCTGCCTCAGGTTGCGTCTGTGGTCGATTCGGTCGTAGCCCGCCTCGAGAACGGCGGACGCCTTTTCTACGTCGGAACCGGAACGAGCGGCCGCCTCGGCGTTCTCGACGCGAGCGAACTGCCGCCAACATTCGGCGTAGAGAGCGGGCTCGTACAGGGAGTGATCGCGGGCGGCATCGATGCACTTTATAAGGCGACGGAGGCAAGTGAGGACGATTCTCAAGCGGGCGAAAGAGATCTAAAAGCCCGCAACTTGAATTCGAAAGACGCTCTTATCGGGATCGCTGCGTCAGGCCGCACGCCATACACGATCGGCGCCCTTAAGTACGCTCGCTCGCTCGGCTGCTTTACCGCGTGCATTACTAGCAATCCCGACTCACCGATCACCAATGCGGCCGACATCGCTGTCGTTGCTCTTGTCGGTCCCGAAGCTATCGCCGGCTCGACTCGTATGAAGGCCGGGACGGCGCAGAAGCTCATTCTGAATATGATCTCGACCGTCACGATGATCCGCATGGGCTACGTGGTCGGCAATCGTATGACGAACATGCGCACGGCGAACAATAAACTTCGTGAACGGAGCCTGCGTATCATTGCTGCCGAGGCCGGAAAGAATGAAGTCGAAGCGCAGGAGCTTCTTGCTGCGGCAGAGGACGATCTTCGCGTTGCGTTGGTAATGGCAAAGGCAAATGTTGGTCCAGATGACGCGAAACGCTTCCTTGCCGAGTCAAACTTTATCGTCCCGAAAGCAGTAGAAATGGCAAAAAGCTAACGGCTGCCGGCGCACATTGGTACACTGTCTTGATGCATCGATTCGTTTTCTTCTTTGACGTCGATAACACGCTGCTCGATAACGATCGCGTGTCGGCGGCCCTGCGTGAATTTCTGAACAAAGAGGTCGGAGAACGGAGAACTACGGCCTATTGGGAGATCTTTGAAGAATTGCGCAAGGAACTCGGATACGCCGATTATCTTGGAGCCTTGCAGCGCTATCGTTCGAAGTTTCCGTACGAATCGCATCTTCTGTCGCTGTCCAACTACTTGATAAACTACCCGTTCGCAAATCGCCTATTCCCGAATTCTCTCGATGTAATCGATAAATTCAAAAAGCTCGGGCCGGTCGTAATCTTGACCGACGGCGATGCCGTATTCCAGCCGCGAAAGATCGAACGTTCGGGCCTCGGCGAAGCCGTTGAGAACAACGTGCTCATCTACATTCACAAAGAGCAGGAACTAGCCGATATCGAACGTCGATACCCGGCCGAGCATTACTATCTTTTCGACGACAAGCTGCGAATACTCACCGCGATGAAGAAGCAGTGGACGTCGAAGCTTACGACCGTATTCGTCAAACAGGGGCATTACGCGGCGGACACAAAAGAGATCGCTCAATATCCGGCCGCCGATATTTCGATCGAAAGGATCGGCGATGCTCTCAAGATCAACATCTCGGAAACTTAGCCAATGCAAATACTCGATCTCGTGATCATCTTCGGCTATCTGATCGGCATCACCGCCTTTGGGATACTCTTCTCCGGAAAGCAGGAGACAACAGAAGACTACTTTGTAGGCGACCGCAGTGTTCCATGGTGGGCGATCGCAATGTCGATCGTCGCCACCGAAACGAGTACGATCACATTCGTCTCCGTTCCGGGCATCGCTTTCGCAAAAGGCGGGAATTTCCAATTCCTTCAGCTCGTCTTTGGCTACCTGCTCGGCCGCATCGTGATCTCGCTCCTTTTTATTCCGCTGTATTTCAAGGGTGAGCTGCTTACGGTCTATCAGCTTCTTGGCGATAGGTTCGGCCGGCGCGTAAAGATGCTCGCATCTGCTCTTTTCGTCGTAATGCGAAACATCGCGGACGGCATTCGCCTGCTCCTGACGGCGATCGTCCTTGCGGCCGTGTGGGCATCGTTCTACCCGAATACGGAACCTGCGACCGTGATCGTAGCGTCGATCGTGCTGCTCGGCCTCGTGATGATAATTTTTACGTTCTACGGCGGAATGGAAGCGGTCATCTGGGTCGAGGTCGTGCAGCTCGTTATCTATATCGGCGGCGCCGCTGCGGCCGCGGTCGTCCTTGCCCAGAACATCGACGGCGGTTTCTCGGCTGCGGTCGCTGTTGGCGAACAGTTCCATAAGTTCAGCGTCTTCGACTTCGGCTGGGACATAACGAAGACGTACACCTTCTGGTCCGGCCTGCTCGGCGGCTGTTTCCTTACGATGTCCACTCACGGCACGGATCAATATCTCGTGCAGCGTTATCTATGCACGAGCAAGCCGCTATCTGCCGCGACCGCACTGCTCTCTTCCGGTCTCGTCGTGCTTGGGCAATTCATCGGTTTCCTATTTATCGGTGTATTGCTTTTCGCCTTTTATGCTCCATACGCAGCGCCCGAATACGCGCAGGCGGGCATTGCCGGTTCCGGCATCACAGCAACGTTTCCTTTCTTAAAAGGCGATCAGGTCTTTCCGAATTTTATTACGGAACATATGCCCGCCGGGCTCTCGGGCCTTGTCGTCGCGGCGATCTTTGCGGCGGCACTGTCCTCTTCGCTAAACTCGATTGCGGCAACGGCGGTAAATGACCTTTACAAGCCTTTTGCTTCGGGGGCAGACGACAAGAAACTTGTCAAGATCGCCGGATGGCTGACCGTGATCGTAGGCATCATACAGATATTGATCGCGGTAGGATTTATGAGGTCAGGTGAATCGGCATTGGCTCTTGCTCTTTCGGTCGCGTCCTTGATAAACGGCCCCATACTAGGCGTCTTTCTTGTCGGCACGCTAATAAAACGTGCGAAGGAGATACACGCCCTTTTGGGGATGATCGCAAGCATTTGCCTTATGGTCTATATCCTCGTCGCAACTAAGATCGCATGGACGTGGTACGCACTTATCGGCAGCCTTGTTACGTTGATCGTTGCGTGGCTCGCCTCGCTCGTTTTTGGTTCTAGATCAAATGATGAAGTCAATATATAGCTCGGTCATCCTTCTTGCATTCCTCTTGAATGGAGTGCTTTTTGCGAACGCTCAGCAAAGAGCGGCGAACAGGTTCACACCGTCAGAAAAAGATCGGAAACGCGCCGACAAGTTTCTCAAAAAGATGTCGGTCGAGGAGAAGGTCGGCCAACTCATTCAGATCGGCGTTAACGCGAAGTTCGCGAACCGCGACAGCTCCTTCTATAAGGAGATTGAACGTCAGGTCGTGGATAACAAGGTCGGCGGCATCATCTTTTTTGGCGCTCCGATGTACGAAACCTCGATCCTCATCAACCGGATGCAGACCGAGGCAAAGGTGCCTTTGCTGATGGCTCTCGACGCCGAGACCGGCATCGGTATGCGTTTTGCCGATGCGATAAATTTCCCTTGGGCAATGGCCGTCGCAGCGACCGGCGATGCTGAATATGCACGTCGTATCGGTGTTATTACAGGACGCGAAGCCCGTGCGATGGGATTTCAGCACGTGTATGCTCCGGTCCTCGACGTTAATAACAATGCTGCAAATCCGGTCATAAACGTCCGAAGTTTTGGTGAAGACCCCGAGAAGGTCGCAAGATTCGGCACTGCGTTCATCGAGGGCGTTCAGAGTGAAAAAGCCATTGCGACCGCAAAGCATTTTCCCGGCCACGGCGACACGGATGTTGATTCTCATCGCGGTCTGCCGATCATAGATCATTCGCTTGCGTCTCTCGAAAAGACCGAGCTTGTGCCATTTCGTGCCGCTATCAATGACGGAGTTGCGTCAGTAATGATCGCCCACATCGCTCTGCCGCAGATCGATGATGAGATCGTTTTGCCGCTCAAGAATTATCGCGGCGGCGACGCCGAAACGGGGGCAGAGATCGTCGAACAAAAGGCGTACATTCCCGCGACCCTTTCCAGAAAAGTGCAGACCGATCTCTTGAGGAATGAAATGGGTTTTAAGGGCCTGATCGTGACCGACGCGATGTCGATGAGCGGCCTGACCCTATATTTTGAACAAGGTGAAGCCGGTGTCCGAGCGTTTCTCGCCGGCTCAGATCTGCTCGAAAAACCATCTGACCCGGACGCGATGATCGCCGGTATTCTCGCGGCCGTTAAGAGCGGCCGCATCCCGCAGGAACGACTTGACGACTCGGTTCGCCGCATCCTCGCTTGGAAGTCCGCCGTTGGTCTCTTCGATAACCGAATCACGAATATCGACGCGATGGACAGGATCATTTCAGGCCCCGAATCGCTCGCTTTGACAAACGAAGTGGCGGCCAAAGCGATCACGCTCGTCCGTAATGACGCAAACGCTCTGCCTCTTGACCGCTCGAAAAAGATCGTCTTCCTCGGCCTCTCGAACGGCTTTGACGGGCCGGACACGATGGCATCTTTCGTCTCCACGCTTCGTTCGAGCGGCCTGCGGTCCTCCTCATTTTACCTTCAGGAGAATTCGCTCGCCGAACAGGCACAAGCGGCGCGCACCGCCGCCTCTGAAGCTGACATCGTCATCGTCGGGCTTTACGGACGCGTGCGGTCAGGTGCAAAGAACAGTGTCGGCGTACCCGAAAATGGAGCCGCGATCCTTCGCGAACTCCTTGCGAACGGAAAGCAGGTCGTCGGCGTCAGTTTCGGCAATCCGTATGTTCTCAGCAGCTTTCCGGAGATGAAGACCTATGTTGTTGCCTACGGCGATATGTCCAGCCTTCAGCGTGCCGCCGCTCGTTCGATCCTTGGTCAGCAGCCGATCACCGGCCGCCTGCCGATCTCGCTTCCCGGCTCGTATCCGCGAGGAACGGGCATTCAATTCGGAAAATAAAATAGGTAGGGTGAAAGTTGCCGTAAGCCGACTTTGTTACATTAGATATAAGTATGTCTCAATCTTGGGAGATCGAGAATTTTCTTGAAGCCAATGATCATCGCCTGCACATTGACGGCGTCGATACCGTGGAGCTTGCACGCGAGTATGGCTCGCCGCTCTTCGTTTACAGCGAAAAGCGTATTCGCCGGAATATCGAGCGGCTAAAACAGGTCGCCGATGTCGTCGAATGTCCGGTCAAACTTTGCTACGCAGCAAAGGCGATGTCCACGCTCGGAATTCTGCGTGCCGTCAAAGATGCCGATTGTGATGTCGAGGTCAATTCGGGCGGCGAACTCTGGAAAGCGTTAAAGGCGGGCTTCGTCGGCTCGCAGATCATTTTCAATGGTACGAGCAAGGAAATTTGGGAACTCAACCTCGCGATCACGAACGATATTTACGCGATCCAGGTCGATTCCATCTTCGAACTCTCTCTCATAGAGGAAACTGCCGCAAGGCTTGGTAAAACCGCGAACGTGAGTTTGCGGCTCGTCCCCGAGATCAGATCGGATACGCATTCGGGTTTGCAGACGGCCCTTCTGACATCGAAATTCGGAATGATGCCGGAAGAGGCTTACGATGCCGTCCGCAAGTACGCCGCTTCACCGCATGTAGAGGTCTGTGGTGTGCACTTGCATATCGGTTCGCAGAACCCCGAACCAAAAGTTTATGCCGAAGCGTTCGAAGCTCTTTTTTCGAGTCTTTTGCGTATCTTCAATGAGACCGGCCAAAAGCTCGGGCACATAAACCTTGGCGGCGGCTTTCCGGTCAGATATTTGAAGGATGACGTTGTCGAACTCGATGAAAAGCAGCGTGCGATGCTCGCTGCAGATTTCGAACCCACTGACGCGATCGAGCCTGCGTGGCTCGCAGTTCAGAGTGCAGCCCGAGAAGCTGGAGCAGAAGAGCTGCTGAACGGCATTACGCTTTTGCTCGAACCCGGCCGCAGCATAATTGCGGATGCGGGAATTTGCCTGACGACCGTTCGGAACACTAAAGCTCGGCCGACAGCGGACGGCGGAACCGATCATTGGCTGCTGACCGACGCAGGATTCAACATCCTTCTTTCAATGGAAACTTACAAGTGGTATTACCACCTGATCTCGGCAGAACGCGCCGATGCCGTTCACGATCTCGCATACAAGGTGGCGGGCCCATTGTGTGACGGCGGCGATGTGTATTTTGATATCGAAGGTGAGGGCCGTCTGCCGGAGCATCGCAGACTTCCCGAAAATGTAGAAGCCGGCGAAATTCTGGCTCTTCTTAATTGCGGCGCGTATTCGCTCGCACAAGCCTCGCAATACAACGCTCGCTTTCTTCCGCCTGTCGTACTAATAAAACCCGATGGCACGCCGTCGCTGATCCGGCGGCGCGATAATTTCGAAGATCTTATCGCCTCTGACCTATAGCCTAGGCTTCGGCCGCCGCGATCAGGCGAATGAGTCCGTTCTGTGCGGACTCCGAGAGAGTCGAAATATCTGCAACCGCGGAGCTTAGGCTTGCAAGCGACGTAACGCGGCGGCTTTCGTCGCGGATCTCAAGGATCGCAGCGATAGCATTTTCCGCGGTCGCGGTTGCCGTAGCAGATTCGCCGAACTCCTTACGACGCTTCGCGATCTCGATCAGCAGGTCGGCCTTTGCCGACACCTGCGGAACGGTGTTCGTTATAGCCTCTGCTTCATTGATGACCGCCGCGATCTCTGCTGTTTCGCCTTTCAATGCCAAAGCATCGACGACAGAGAGCAGCGTCTCGGCCTGATCATAATGCTCTTCTTGCATTCGCGCGGTCTCGCAGGCCTTTTTCGCATTGCCGGTCGTCGCAAGTATCTGTGCGATCTCGCCGATGGCCTTCGCGGCTTCGCGGTCATCGATGTTCTTTTTTGCGATCTCGATGCCGCGGTCCGCATGACCAAATCCTGCAAACTGTACTGCGATCGCCGTCCAGATCGAATTCCGAGCACGACTGTCACGCGTCTCTCTTTCCTGCTGGCCTTCAAGTATCTCGAACGCTTCTTCGAGATCGTTCAAGGCGTCGTCGCTCTGTCCCGCATTCGATAGATGTCGGGCAAAAGCAAGCAGCGTCCCGGCGATCTGCGTCTTATCCGTGATCTCGCCGAGGGCTTTTTCGGCAAGATCGCTGCTTCCGGATTGCAGCAGGCCGAGAGCCGAACTCCCAAGGTAAAAGTCCTTGTGCGCGCTCTCAACCTTTGCCGCAAGGTCGTGTGCCTTCTGAAAGGTCTTAACTGCGAGATCACGTCTTTCGGCCGTGATGAACAAATTACCCGTGTCGCACACCGCGCGGACCTGCTCTTCCCGATGCTCGATCTCGTCTGCAGACGAAAGGCTCGCTTCGAGGATCGCGGTCACATCTTCCGGCCTCTTTTGTTCGATCCATTTCGCGGCGATCTGCTGAAAGGCCTGAACTCTCGCCGATGGGAATTCGACCGCCCCGACCGCCGCCTTCGCATCTTCGACGCTTCCGTTCTCAGTTTCTGCAACAGCTATCGAGGCATCGACGAAATCGGGCTGAGTCATTTGCGAGGCGATCTCGCGTGCGAGTTCGAGGTCGCCGCTCGCAGCTTTTGCCATGCCGATGCGCTCGAGAGCGAGAAGCCGCATCCCGTCGTCTTCGATCGCATCCACGAGCTGGAGAGCGTACTCGTTATCATCGACCTCAACGCATTTTTGGGCGACGGAAACGATCAGCTTGTCGCGCGTGAATGGATCATCGACCGTATTCGCCAATTCCGCCGCAAGATCGACATCACCGCGTGCGAGATAATGCGGCACGACCGCCGACATCGACTCGGCCTGACCGTCGGCGGTGTGGATCCGCTCGCCGATGAATGTCGCGGCTGCAAGAAGGTCCCGCTCCGCATCGTCGCGGGAGATAAAGTCTGAGCTCATATTCTATTCGGTCGTAAAGACGAGACGCAGCGATTCAGGAAACCAATCGCGCAGTTCGTTTGCAGTCGCTCTTGCGCCGGCCTCGCGCATCTTCTCTGCCGGCACCGTGTTCGTAACCCCGAGAGCCTGCAGGTCGGCTTTCACCGCGGCGATAACTCCCGGCGGGCTGTCCTCGATCGCAACGCATTCTTCGCGCGTCATCGGAAGATGCCCCGACGATGTTCGAACCGCGTCGATCCTCCGAAACCCGAGATCGTACGATTCCGGATCGGGTTTGCACTTGGTAACATCCGCAGAGGAAACGATCGTCGAAAAATACTCCTTCAGGCCTGCGCGTTCCAGAACGTATTCGATCTCGTTGACGTTCGCCATGCTGACGATGCCCAGCGTGTAGTGATGCGCCATCTTCTCGATGAAATCATCAATGCCGTCAAAGAGCGGAAGCTTCGCATCGACCTCTTTACGCCACGCCGCCGTCTTCGACGCGACGATTTCCGACACATCTTCGTCAGACACCGTCTTGGCAACTCGGTCGAATGCGGCCCGCACAAAGGTCTTGTCGTCCATTCCAAGCGAATTGTAATAATCCTCTTCGGTCAGATCGACTCCGTGTTCCTTTAGAACGGACTGATATGCCCGCATCTGTATCGGTTCGTCATCGATGATGACACCGTTGAAATCCATTAGGATCGCCTTGATCATAAGACTTTTTCTTTAACGCTAAGCGGTCAAATATGCCTCACTGAACACATTCCCTCGGCCGAGGATCCCGCGGGGATCGAGGGCACGTTTCACCTCGGCCATTTCATTCAAATAACGCTCGCCCATCATCGCGGCGAGATAATTCCGTTTCAATTTTCCGATGCCGTGCTCGGCAGAAACACAACCGCCGAGCATTATTACCTGCGCGATGCAGCGTCCATAGATCTGCCGGGATCGCGTCGCTTCTCCTTCATTTTTCGGAAGAAGGTTTGCGTGAAGATGTGAGTCGCCAATATGCCCGAAGATCACAAATTCGATACCGCTCGACTCAAGAATATCCTTGTAGAAGCGAAGAAAGCTCGCAAACCTATCATCCGGCACGGCCATGTCCGTTCCGATCTTCTTCTGCTTGTTTCGGACAACGCGCTCATTAACCGTAACGGGAAGCGCGTGGCGAAATTCACGCATCTTCCCAAGATCCTGCTCGTTCGTCGTGAACCACGACACGGACTCCGCAGCATTGTGTCTTTCGAGAAGTTCGTTCCACGCTTCAAACACAACGTCCTCATCCTCGGGCGTGGTCTCCTGCTCGAAGAATATTGCACCGGCCATATTCGTCGGAGTTTCCGGGAATTTCTCCGCGATAAGCTTTAGCGAATTCTTATCAAAATACTCAAGCAGCGTCGCATCAACCGGAACGCGGACGCCGCCCTCCGCCCGCTTGTCAGAACCGGGAGCGATAGCGACCGGGTCCCTCCGTAATGCGGTCCGAACCGCATCAACGAATGTGAGCAGATCACTCTCTTCAGGAAAGAACACGATGCCGCTAAAGAAACCCTTCGGCTTTTCAAGAAGCGAGAGTTCGGCCTCGACGATCACGCCGAGAGTTCCTTCGCTGCCAATGAAAAGATCGACCGCATCCAGACGGTCCGAATTGAAATACCCGCTCACATTCTTGCGGACATTCGGCCGTTCGTACGTCGGCACTTTGATCTCGATGGCCGTTCCTTTATCCGTCTTGACCCGCAGAACACCATCCGGATCCGCGATGAACTCTCCGCGTTCGATGGATAGGATATCGCCGTCCGCGAGCACGACACGCAACGCTCTCACATAATCCCGCGTCGCTCCGTACTTAAAGCTCCTCGCACCCGAAGCATTTGTTGCGATATTCCCGCCGATCTGACAGCTCCATTCGGTCGGATCCGGCGGATAGAACAGGCCATGTCGCTCGACCTCTTTTTGGAGATCGCCCAAGACGACTCCTGCACCGACCTTGGCCACCTTCTTCTCTGGATCGACCGTCATGCCATCCAGCTCTTCAAGAGAGAGAATTACCCCGCCGAATGGAACGGCTCCGGCGACGGTTCCCGTACGCGCACCCGAGACCGTAACCGGCGTTCCTTCTGCGTTCGCCTCACGGAGTATCTCAGCAACCGCCGCCGCCGTCGCCGGCACGAAAAGCTTCTCGGCGCGCCCTCCGGGCATATTGCTCGCATCGGTCAGGTAATTCTGAATATCTTCAAACTGCGTCCTTGTTTGCATTTTGGCACTTACATCTTACCGAAAACCGGAGCTTCTCTCTAATTGCTCAGTCTCGGAAATCGAGCTCTGGGTTCACACTGCTTGTTTACGGGGGATAAAAAAGTAAACGGCCAGCAATACGTAAAAGACTCCGATACACAGGACCGTTGGAAAGAAAGCCGACCAAACGCACGCGGTCAAGAATACCGCGCCCCAGAACTTGGTTTTCAAAGAAAGCAGCCCCGCAAAGATCGCCGGCAGCCAGATCCAGGTCAGAATACTTGTTGTACCTGCGAAAGCCGCGTCGTACGAAAGGCCGCTTCCGAGAGCGATAAAGAACTCGACCGCGACCGCGCAAAAAACACCTATTAGACAGAGGACAATATTCAGGACCAACAGTGAACGACCGGATGGGGCGGCACTTACGTTTTCAATGGCCTCGAAGACTTCAACGCCCTCAAGAGAGACGGACTGACCGCATTTTGGACAAACTGGATGAAAAATCGTTGCATCTGTGTCTTCCGAACAAAACGTACAACGAATAACGTTGCTCATAGGTAACCTCCGGGCGATGCAGATCGCATTCAGGTGAATCTCAAAGTCTTACGCAAGATCTCGCGAATACTTTAATGCTGAATTCATTGCACATCAAACCGAACTCGGACTAACCGTATCCTTCCTACCGATATTCTAATTCTCTTTCCCGCAGATACTTCAACCTATCGCGGATCTCGGCCGCGTGTTCGAACTTCATATCCTTTGCCGCCGCGCGCATATCAACCTCGAGCTGCGCGATGGTCTCTTTTAGCTGCTTTGGCGAATACTCTTCGAACTTATCGATCTCTAAGGGAACCTTGAAATAATCCGCCTCGTATGCCGTTACGAGGGTCGCTTCGACCGGCTTCACGATAGTCTTCGGGGTTATTCCGTTCTCGCGGTTGTATTCTTCCTGGATCGCACGCCTGCGGGCGGTCTCGTCCATCGCATGCTTCATCGAGTCCGTGATCTTGTCGGCGTAGAGTATCGCCTTGCCTTCGGCATTTCGTGCCACCCGTCCGATGGTTTGAATGAGCGACCGCTCGCTTCTCAAAAAGCCTTCTTTGTCCGCATCCAGGATGGCGACAAGCGAGACCTCGGGAAGATCGAGGCCTTCTCTAAGTAGATTGATGCCGACAAGAACGTCGAACTCTCCTCGTCTCAGATCGCGAAGGATCTTGATCCGTTCGAGGGTGTGAATATCGCTGTGCAGATACGCGACCTTCACGCCGACCTCAGCGAAATATTCGCTCAGATTCTCTGCCATTCGCTTCGTCAGAGTCGTAACAAGAACGCGCTCGTTGCGTTCGGCTCGCTGGCGGCATTCCTCGAGGAGGTCGTCGATCTGGCCCTTGACCGGCCGCACTTCTACGACCGGGTCGAGCAATCCGGTCGGGCGAATGATCTGTTCGATAACCTCGCCCTCGGTCTGCGTGAGCTCCCAAGCTCCGGGCGTTGCCGAAACGTAGATCGTCTGGCCCCGTCGCTCCTCGAATTCGTCAAAATTCAGCGGCCGGTTATCCTTCGCACTCGGCAAACGGAATCCGTATTCGACGAGCGTTCCCTTGCGAGACTGATCGCCCTTGTACATCGCACCGAGCTGCGGCACGGTCTGGTGCGATTCGTCGATCACGATCATCGCGTCCGACGGCAGATAATCGAGAAGAGTCGGCGGCGGCTCGCCGGGCTTCTTGCCGGTCAGATGTCGCGAATAATTCTCGATACCGCGGCAAAATCCCATCTCCTTGATCATTTCGAGGTCGTACATCGTCCGCTGATGCAGGCGTTGTGCTTCCACGATCTTGCCTTCTTCGACGAGAAATTTCTCGTGGTCGTCAAGCTCCGCACGGATCGTCTGTACGGCATGCTTGATCGTCTTCTTTGACATCACAAAGTGCGTCTTCGGATAGATCGGAATGCGGTTCTCGTGCTTTTCGAGAACCTCGCCGAGCAGCGCGTCGATCGTCGAAACCGAGTCGATCTCGTCGCCCCAAAACTCGATCCGGTACGCCTGATCCTGATAGCTCGGATAAAGCTCTACGATGTCGCCGCGCACTCTGAATGCACCGCGCTCGAAATCCACATTCACGCGTTCGTATTGCAGCTCGACAAGCCGCTGCAAAAACTCGTCGCGCTTGATCTTCATTCCCGGCTCAACGAACATCAGCATCCCGTAATATGCGTCCGGGTCGCCGAGTCCGTAAATGCACGAGACCGATGCAACGACGATCACATCGTGCCGCTCAAAAAGCGAACGCGTCGCGCTCAGCCTTAAACGGTCGATCTCGTCGTTGATCGTAGCCTCTTTCTCTATGTAGAGATCGGCGGCCGGGACGTAAGCCTCGGGCTGATAATAGTCGTAGTATGAGACGAAATATTCGACCGAATTCTCCGGAAAGAATGTTTTGAATTCCTGATAAAGCTGTGCCGCGAGTGTCTTGTTATGAGCAAGGACGAGCGTCGGCCTTTGCACCTTTTCAATGACGTTCGCGATCGTGAAAGTCTTGCCGCTGCCGGTAATGCCGAGCAAAACCTGGTCTTTGGCTCCGTGGTCGAGGCCATCGACCAGTTGGGCTATCGCAGCAGGTTGATCGCCCTTTGGCTGATTTTCAGAAATGAGACGAAATTGCACAGTTCGATCATACTACAGATCGGAAGGCGCGATAAAGCCGCCAATCCCACTTGGGAACCCGCGACTTTTCAACGATCCTGAACAGGAACTAAACTGGGACCGCTTCCGCGATCTCGGCCAGATCCTTTAGCCTTTCCTTCACCTCGCCCGAATACCCCTCTTCGCCGAGAGCCTTGAATGCCTCGATGGAATCCGGTTCGGCGACGACCGCGGCCACGTGCAGGAGTGCAAGACGGATCCGATCATCGTTTGTGGACTTGAACGCATCAATGATCGGCTGGGTTTCGCCCGCCTTAAGAACAAGCGCCACAAGCGCAAAGGTCTCGTATGCGATCTTCATATCCTGATGGATAAGCCTGTCGATCGACTTGCTCAGGATATCGGATTCGATCGCGGCCTTCGCCGCCAAACTCATCCGGAACTTGTCTTCAGTATTGATAATACGCTTCCACGCTTCTGCGCGGTCGAAGCTCAAGCGGAAGAGTCCTCTGGCCGCTGCGGCACGTACTTCGCGCGTCGGATCGGCACAGGCGAGCAAGATCGTCTCGAAAACGGACTCGTGGTCGAAATCGACAAGCGCGTTCACCGCCTTTGACCGGATGTTTGCCGAGAGATCATAAAGAGCCATCTGCGAGAGCCCTTCGACCGCATTCCGCGTCTTGAATTTCGCAAGTACTTTCACGGCGATCTCGCGAAATGTCTCTTCCTCTTCGAACTCGTCGTGAGCCTGATCTATCGCGCTCAGAAGGTCCGGATCATAACCGACCGGCAGCTTGTCGAACGCCCTGGCTTCGGTGATTTGTATGAACGAGTGGACAGGAAGCTGCGAATATTGATACTTGCGGAGCTTTTCCTGATAAGCCCGAGCGGCCGTCACCGTATCGACGGTGGAAAGCGCCGGTCGTTCAGCCCTTGGCGGCCGTACCTTTGCTCTTCGGTCGCCGCCGTTACGGCGCTCAGCCTTTGGCCCCACTACCTTCGGCTTTTTCTTTGGCTTCTTTGACTTGCTGAACCACGCGATCTCTTCATCAGCATCCACGTGGTGAGCAGTTCCCCACGGCTGATCGCCCGAGTCTTCATCCTCGGCCGTCTCAGGCTGCCTCTGCTGGCTGCGCTTCCAAAGATATAAGGAAAGGCCAATAAGGCCGCCCGCAAGCAGCAAATAGCTGAGCCACGTCCAGAGGCCGCTGCCTTCGTCCGGCAATTGCGCAGGTTTTGCCGCCTGAAAGGCAAATATATGGCCTGCGAACAAAACGCAAACTGAAAAAATGGAGATCGCCTTGCGATAAATGGAAAAGATGCTCATTTCAAAAAACTGCTAAAGAAAGGTAGAAAGTTCGATGTGAACTTTTCAGATTTTGGTGTGAAAGACTTGCGCGTCGCGGTGAAAAGCGTCGAAAATGCCTTCTTTCGATGCCGTCCTTAATTATGCCTCAAAATTCCTCATTTGTCATCAAAAAACTACAACGCCGTTAAAAAATGTACAACGAAAGAGGTTTTCCAGAATTTTTCATCGCGCTTGCCTTTTCCCGCAAAGGGCGTAGTATTAAGTCTTTCGGCTATGACCGCAACGGCAACCCTTTCAAGCAGCGATATCCCGGGATTAACATTACTCCACCGAGGCAAGGTCCGAGACGTTTACGAAGTTGACGAAGAGCGTCTGCTTCTGGTCGCAACGGATCGGCTTTCGGCATTCGATTGTGTATTACCGACTCCGATCGAGAAAAAAGGTGTCGTACTGACACAGCTCTCAGCCTTTTGGTTCGAGAAGCTCGCAAATATCTTTCCGAATCATCTCATCACCGCGAATACGGCCGAGATGCCGGAACCGATCTCGAGCGACCCGAGGCTTGCCGGACGCTGCAGCTTGGTCCGAAGGACCGAGGTCATACCCTTCGAATGTGTGGTCCGCGGCTATCTGGAAGGCTCAGGCTGGAAGGATTATCAGGCAGCGGCATGCGTTTCGGGCCACAGCCTGCCAAAGGGACTAACGCAGTGCGATCGTCTCCTCGAACCGATCTTCACACCCGCGACGAAGGCTCCGACCGGCCACGACGAGAACATTACTGGACTTGAATTCAAGGCTGCCGTAGGCGCCGAGACGGCCGCGAAGCTAAAGGCCGCGTCGATGAAGCTATACTCGAAGGCCGCCGAGTACGCCCGCGAAAAAGGTTTGATCATAGCCGATACGAAATTCGAGTTCGGTATCGACTCGGACGGAGAAATACTGCTCATAGACGAGATACTTACACCTGATTCTTCCCGCTTTTGGGACGCCGGAAAATATGAGCCCGGCCACCCTCAGCCTTCATTCGACAAGCAGTTCGTCCGCGAATACCTCGAGACCCTCGACTGGGACAAGCAGCCGCCCGCCCCGCCGCTTCCGCCAGAGATCGCCGCGGCGACAACGCAACGCTATCTCGATGCATACTTCATCCTGACCGGCAAGACCCTTTAGCACCCGCAGCGACAAATACCCTTGCGAAAAAGACCTGTTGACTTCGCTCCTGGTAAGGGCGTATATTCTCCGTACTCAAAACCCAATACAACTGGAGAATATTTTCGATGAGATCCCCGTTCCCGACCATGCGGTCGCTTGCTTTATGCCTTTTTCTTTTTGTGTGCTCAGCGTCAGCACAATCTACTGAATTCACGTATCAGGGGAAACTGCTCGACTCGAGCATCGCCCCGACGGCGCTCTACGATCTTCAGTTCAGGCTCTGGGATGCGGCGTCCGGCGGCGTACAGCAAGGTTCGGCCATTCAGATCAACAACGTTCAGGTCAGAGACGGCATTTTCACCGTTCAGCTCGATTTTGGAGCGAATTTTCCCGGCTCCCCGAGATGGCTTGAGATCTCGGTCAAGAAACCGATTGACGGATCATTTACACTCCTTAATCCGCGACAACCGGTTGCGACCGCACCATACGCGGTCCGCAGTCTGAACACCGCCTCGGCGGATTCGTTGTCGCCGGGATGCGTTGGATGCGTAAATTCCGGGCATATCACAAGCGTCAATGGCAGTGCGGTTTCGGGCACGATCCCGATCGCAAGCGTTCCGTCGGGCAGCGGAAATTACATTCAGAATCAGAATGCTTCACCGCAGGCAGGCAGCGACTTCATCATCAGCGGAACCGGATCGGCGGACACGTTCAATGCGACGACCCAATACAACATCGGCTTGAATCGCGTATTGAGCATTCCGGGAACGGACAATCTTTTTGTCGGCAACGGAGCCGGCAACTCGAACTCAGGCACACAAAACACCTTCGTCGGCAGGAGCGCCGGCCAGGGAAACTCGACCGGTGTCTCTAACGCGTACTTCGGGAGTTTTGCAGGCTTTGCAGTTTCGGCGGGCTCCGGGAACGCCATCTTCGGCAGCTCTGCGGGGTTTGCGAACACCGCCAGTGACAATTCCTTCTTTGGCTCGGGAGCGGGCCAGGCGAACACGAGCGGCGGATCCAATGCTTTCTTTGGTCGTGCTGCGGGAACTGCGAACACGTCGGGCAGCATGAACGCCTTTTTTGGTAGTTCTGCGGGAATTAACAACGCGGCTAGCGACAATTCCTTTTTCGGAGCAAATGCGGGGTATTACAATTCGACGGGCACCTTTAACGCTTTCTTCGGGCGTTCAGCGGGCACAATGAACGCTGCCGCCAATGACAATTCTTTCTTTGGTGCCGAAGCAGGCTTTGCGAACACGGGCAATCTCAATGCTTTCTTCGGGCGTTCAGCGGGCCAAAATAACACTGCCAGTGAAAATTCTTTCTTTGGTGCCGAAGCAGGTAAGGAGAATTTGGCGGGCACCCCCAACGCTTTCTTCGGGCGTTCAGCGGGCAAAGCGAACACGGATGGTCCCGCCAACGCCTTTTTCGGTGGGTTTGCTGGCGAAAAGAACACAACGGGCGGGAACAATTCCTATTTCGGCACAAATGCGGGTGCATCGAACGTGACCGGGAACAACAATGCTTTTTTCGGGACTAATGCCGGGTTTAATAACACGGTCGATGGCAACGCATTCTTCGGCAGCTTTGCGGGCAGTTCCAACACGACCGGCACCGCGAATACCTTCTTTGGGCCTAGCACCGGCCACACCAATTCCACGGGCAGCAACAATGCATTCTTCGGCAATGCCGCGGGCTTTGCGAACACCGCCGATGACAATTCTTTCTTTGGCGAATCGGCAGGGAGATCGACCACGACTGGTGGTGCCAACGCTTTCTTTGGCAAGGATGCCGGTACGTCAAATGTAGGCGGCGTCGCGAATACTTTTGTCGGCAAAGATGCAGGCAGAGCGAACACTTCGGGAAACTTCAACAATTTTTTCGGCATTAGCGCAGGCCTCGCGAACACGTCCGGCAGCGACAACAATTTCTTCGGGCGGGACGCGGGTCTCGTTAACACGGCGAGCAGCAACGCCTTCTACGGCAGCGGTTCGGGCAAGGGCACAACGACCGGCGGCAGCAACGCGTTCTTCGGAACTGGCGCCGGCATCAACAACGTGTCAGGAGATCATAATACCGCGCTAGGTTCCGGTACGGATTTCCAAAGTTCCGCGCGGACATTCGCCACAGCGATCGGGGCTGGTACAGTGGCTTTTTCGGATAATCAGATCCAGCTTGGCCGCGACGGATCGGATACGGTCAGAATCGGAAAACTCGCCGCCGCGACCTCGACGCACTTGTGCGTCACTGCATCTAACCAGATAGCCGCCTGCTCCCCATTCGCTCCGGGAGTCACGGACGACGAGGCCACCTCCACTCTGATCAACGCAGTCAAAGAGCAGCAAGCCCAGATCGAAGCTCAGCAAGCACAACTGGCCGAGCAAAAGGCGGTCAACCAGAGTCTCCAGGCTCAGCTCGACGCATTAAAGAAACTCATCTGCACTCAGAATCCGACGGCCGAGGCCTGCAAACCCGTGTCCGCACCCGAGCTTCGCTGATCGTTTTGGAGACTGCGGGAACGGGCAAAACTGCTTGACAGGAAGGCAAAATGGCTATATGCTCGCGAAAAACTTGGTTTGAACGCGCGTCCCGAAGCAAACAGTTTTGTTACGTCTAGGAGGTTAGGAGGAAACCTGATGTTTTATCGTACTATTCGAAACTTGATCTTTGCGTTTGCTTTTGTGCTGTTCGCGGGTTTGATAACGGCTTCGGCGCAGGTCGCCTCCGGCGGCGCGTATTCGCTAGAGCAATCAGTGATCGCCGGCGGCGGGACTTCAAGCTCTGGCGGCAGCTATTCTCTTGAGGGCACGATCGGGCAGTCCGTTGCAGGTACGCGTTCTGCTTCCGACTTGCCTGGCCCTGAATACGGCCTCGATCCCGGTTTCTGGCAGTCAAACTTGATCCCGACCGCGGCAATGGTTTCGGTCACGGGACGCGTCGTTACTCAGGACGGCCGCGGTATCGTTGGTGTTCGCCTGACGCTCGTCGATCCGATCGGCAACACATACCAAGCCCTTTCGAGCTCGTTCGGTGCGTTCCAATTCGACGGGATCGCGTCCGGCCAAGCATACGTTCTCACGGTCGCGAGCAAGCGGTTCCAATTCCAACCGCAGGTGCTTGCTGTCAACGACAACGTATCGGACCTGAAGATCGTCGCTCTGCAGTAGGACACTCTCTACACACTTCCTTATTGACGATCCATCTCTACGATCGGTTCACGATAGGCCACCACCTCGATCTGATCGCCGACGCTGACAGTTCCTTCTGCGGCCTCGGCGATCAAGTTTTGCCCGAAGAACGCTCCGCGTTTGCCGTTGAGAATTCCGCCGCGATAGCTGGCGATCGTCTTGAGCGGTTCTTTCGGCGCCATTACTCCTGTCGCGGGATCGACCGTCGTGATCACGCAGCGTGCCGATGGTTTCGCGCCGTAAAATGTGTTCTCTCCAATGCGAAATTCCTTCCAACGATCTTCGTCATAAGGCTCGCTTCCCTTTACGACAAAATTCGGCCGAAACCGTTTCATCGGCAACGGAACGCGGACGCCCTCGTCCGCCTTCTCTGCAATACGCTCGTTCAGATCATCCAATGACGCCTGACCGATAAGGAGAAATGGATATCCGTCGGCGAAACTGACAATATCGCTCTCGCGAATACGATATCGCTCGCTAACCGAACGTCTCGAACTCTGCGGCATCCGCACAAGACGCAGCTTCGTCCCCAAAACATCGCTGAACCACTCGCTCACCGTGTCGTCATAGAACTCGCCGTCAACCGTGCTGTCAAAGATAGTTACGACTCGCGAAACGGCGTCGATCGGTGCCAAAGCGATCCTTTGTGAGCCAAAGCCTTCACAACTCACCGTCAATGCGTCGTTACCCAACGCAACGTCGATCAGCGTCATCTTCGGCAACTCACGCTGCGTAACGAAGCAGTCGTTCTCATCAACGAGCATCCAGCGGCGGTCGTTTCGCAGGCCGCGGTCTTCGATCTCAGCGGTTTGCAGCGAAATTCCGCGTAAAGACTTGATCGGATATATATTTATCTCGGAAAGGATCATAAACTTGATAATGTCATTATCAACTTTTCTAAAAGACCCGCCACCTTCTTGACATTCAGACCCCGAAAAAATATACTAGCACTCTTGAGCGAAGACTGCTAAAATCTCTAATTTTGGACAGAGACTACTCAAGGCAGCTATTTTAACAAATTACGAAATAGAAGGAGTTAACGACCTATGGCAACAAACATCACACCGCTCCACGATCGCGTGATCATCAAGCGAATCGAGGACAATGTAAACCAGACGGCCGGCGGACTTTTCATCCCCGACACCGCAAAGGAAAAGCCGCAAGAAGGCGAAGTTATCGCTGCCGGTGCAGGCAAATATAAAGAAGACGGCACGCGACAGGCCCTCGACGTAAAGGCCGGTGACCGTGTTCTTTTCGGCAAATATTCGGGCAGCGAGATCAAACTCGACGGCGACGAATTCATCATTATGCGTGAGGACGAGATCCTCGGCATCATTAACAGGGCCGGAGCGGCCGCGTAGTTGCAGAGTGTCAGAGTTACGGGAAGTGACAGAGTTAGAAACTCTTCTTCCGACAACTCTGAAACTGTCTGTAACTCTGTAACTCGGCAAACTATTTTTCGGAGAAAAATCATATGGCAAAACAAGTTGTTCACGGTGAAGAATCACGTGCCGCTATTCTGCGCGGAGTAAACCAGCTCGCAGACGCGGTCAAAGTTACGCTCGGCCCGAAAGGCCGCAACGTCGTTATCGACAAGAAGTTCGGTTCCCCGACGATCACCAAAGACGGTGTGACGGTCGCGAAGGAGATCGAATTGAAGGACACGCTCGAAAATATGGGCGCGCAGATGGTCCGCGAAGTCGCTTCGAAGACCTCGGACGTTGCCGGTGACGGCACGACGACCGCTACGGTCCTTGCGCAGGCGATTTTCAAGGAAGGCGTCCGCACGGTCGCCGCGGGTGCGAACCCGATGGCATTGAAGCGCGGCATCGACACCGCCGTTAAGGCCGTCGTCGAGGAAGTTCACAAACAGTCGCAGCCCGTCGCCGGCGATGCGATCGCTCAGGTCGGCACTGTTTCTGCGAACGGCGACAAGACCATCGGCACCATCATCGCAGAGGCTATGGACAACGTCGGCAAGGACGGCGTCATCACCGTCGAAGAGTCCAAGACGATGGACACGCTTCTCGAGGTCGTCGAAGGTATGCAGTTCGACCGCGGCTATCTCTCGCCGTATTTCGTGACCGATCCCGATCGTATGGAAGCTGTGCTTGACGAGCCCTTCATTCTCATCAACGAGAAGAAGATCTCGAATATGCGCGACCTTCTGCCGATCCTCGAGCAGGTCGCGAAACTCGGCCGTCCGCTCGTCATCATCGCTGAGGATGTCGATGGCGAAGCTCTCGCAACGCTCGTCGTCAACAAGCTTCGCGGCACGTTGAACGTTGCTGCTGTCAAGGCTCCGGGCTTCGGCGATCGCCGCAAGGCAATGCTCGAAGACATCGCGGTCCTCACGGGCGGCAAGGTCATCAGCGAAGACCTCGGCATCAAGCTCGATGCGATCACGATCGACGATCTCGGCAAGGCCAAGAAGGTTACGATCGACAAGGAGAACACCACGATCGTGGAAGGTTCGGGCTCGGGCGAGGCCATCGACGGCCGCGTCAAGCAGATCCGCACGCAGATCGAGGAAACGTCATCCGACTACGACCGTGAGAAGCTGCAAGAGCGTCTCGCGAAACTCGTCGGCGGCGTCGCCGTCATCAAGGTCGGTGCTGCTACCGAGACCGAGATGAAGGAGAAGAAGGCTCGTGTCGAGGACGCGATGCACGCAACGCGTGCGGCTGTCGAAGAAGGTATCGTCGCTGGCGGCGGTGTCGCTCTCGTGCGTGCCGCAAAGGCTCTCGACGGCCTGACCGGTGAGGATGAGGACGAGACCGTCGGCATCAACATCATTCGCCGTGCCATCGAAGAACCTCTTCGCCAGATCGCAGGAAACGCAGGCCAGGAAGGAGCAGTCGTTGTCGGCAAGGTCCGCGAGGGCGGCGACAACTTCGGCTTCAACGCTGCGACCGAAGCTTACGAAGACCTCGTCTCCGCAGGCGTCATCGACCCCGCAAAGGTCACTCGCACCGCTCTGCAGAACGCGGCCTCCATCGCAGGCCTTATGCTCACCACCGAAGCCATGATCGCCGATATCCCCGAGGACAAACCCGAAATGGGTATGCCCGGCGGCGGCATGGGCGGCATGGGCATGGGAATGTAACGGAGAGGCGGACGCCCTCGTCCGCCTCTTAACGCGGATGCGGAATGCAGAATGCGGATTTGTTTTCCTCATTCTGCACTCCGCATTCCTCATTCCGCATTTCCCCGACTGGAACGTAGGCGTCCCGCCTGCCCGGTTTGCACTCCGCATTTCGCATTCCGAATTCCGCATTCCGCAGTACTGCACCAAGTCCACGGCATAAATGCCGTGGCAATTCACGGACGTTCTCAAAATTATCCAAAAGGCGGCGGACGCCGTTGATCGGGAATGGCAAAAGTCCGTTTCCCGGAAGGGCGAATTGCCACGTGCTTCAGCACGTGGTTTGGATTGCTAAATGATCAACGGAGCCTGCGTAGCGGGCGACAGAAGGTTCGTCGGCAGCAAGCCGCCTCCGAGGTGGTTTTGATGATCGCTTACTACAAACATTCGACTCCTACGGAGCCAAGAGGCTTGCCGGCCTTCTGACCGCCCGCTCACGCAGGCGGTTCTGACTGGCGTGCACCAGATCCACGGCATAAATGCGGTGGTAATTCGAGGCCAACTCACTTGTCCCCGTAGGGGACGACAGAATGTAGCCCAGAAAGGCCGCAAGGCCGCCACCCTGGGACCCTGTCGAGAAAACCACTCGCGGAGCTCGGCCCCGATCCATCGGGGCATCGAGCGACAAACCCGCCTTTCAAAGTTCGGCAAAGGCGTGATATATTCATCTCGCAATTTTTTCCTAAACCTTCGAACAGACAAAAAATATGAGCGATATCCTCGGATTGGACGAACCGCGTCCGACGACCGGCACAAGCAATGCCGAAAATGCAGCCCCGACCGGTCCCGACCCTGAACTCGAAGCTCACGTAAAACGCGGTGCGAACTGGTTCTATTGGATCGCCGCGTTGTCGGTCGTGAATTCGGTCGCGTTCCTCTTGGGCGCGAACTTCCATTTCCTTGCGGGCCTCGGGATCACCGAGCTCTTTGACGGCCTTTCCGAAGCGTTGATCTTGAACGGCGCTCCGGATTTTGTCCGTGCGATCGCGGTCGTCTTCGATCTGTTCGTCGTGATCGGTTTTGCTCTGGCGGGCTACTGGGCGAACAAGCTCGTCGCACCGGTATTCCTGATCGGCATCGTGCTCTATTTCTTTGACGGCCTTCTCGCTCTCGCGTTCGGCGACATCTTCATGTCGCTCTTTCATGCGTTCGCTCTCTATCAACTGATCCGCGGATATATTGCCGTCCGCGAATTGAAGAAATTCCACAAACAGAATGCACTGGTTCTCGCACCGCCACCGCCTCCCGCGTTCGGGTAAGCCAAGCCCCCGGTTCCAGCGTGATTTTGGGATTTGAAATTTGGGATTTGAAATTTGGGACTTCAGCTCCGTAGGAGCGAAATGTTTGTAGCAACCGCCAGCAATATAACATCCCGGAGCTCCGCTAGGAGCGACAGAGGGCTGTCGGCGGTGAGCCGCCTCCGAGGTGGTTTTGACAATCGCTTACTACAAACATTCGACTCCTACGGAGCCAAGAAGGTTCCGGCCCAGCGTTCACCTTTTGCCTTTTTACTTTTGACTTTCCGCGATTCTGACCGCCCGCTCACGCAGGCGTGCGTGCCTTGGTTCAAAACGTGTGAAAGTTCCCGTAATGGCGAAAGGGCGGCGGACGGTCCTGGTGATCGTCGATCGCCGGTGAAAATTCTATGTCGAGGCCGCCATCCGGCAAGACCTCGATAATGCTGCCATTCTCATCCTCATCAACGACCATTGCTTCATTGCCGTAGCGAAACTTGTCCTCGTCGTCCTCTTTTTCTTCCTTCTGCATTGCGAAGGACGGCTCCTCTTGTCCGTCCTCATCATCGTCCTCGTCGCCGAAATCGATCGTGCTCCAGAGCGCGTATAGACGCTGGGCCCTCGATTTCGACATATCGAGCTCGTCCGCGATGCATCTGAACGACATCTCTTCTTCGTCGTGCATCTCTTTTACGCGCTCGATGAGGTTGATCAGATCATGGTCTAAGGTTCGCTGGGCAACGGCAAATTGCGGCCGCTCTTCGCCCGCATCCGTTTCTGCAAACACGAGGCGAAGCGGCGGGTGCACCGTCCACTCGCCGGACACGACACGCGACCGCATTATCGTAAGGCTGCGGCGGTTCGTCTCGACATCTCCGGTCATCGCGATGGCCGTGTCCGCAAGATCGCAGACGCCGCGAAGCCTGCGAAGATCGTCCACGCCGGCCGATCGTTTCGGATATCGCCGCGAATCGGCAAGAACGAGGACGGAGATCGAGTTAACACAGACGAGCCGGCGAAGCTCGGTCATCAGAGCTATCGCATCGCGCGCGGAATAGCTTGTCCGCAGAAGCGCGTTCAGGTCGTCTATCACGACGCAGTCGATCGAGTTCGCTTCTACTGTCTCGCGGATCCATTGCGTTACGTCGGCTCCATGCGGCGGCCGTTCATAAAGGAAGTTCCGCGAAAATGTCATCCGCCCGCGCTTTGGGCCATGCGCGTACCGATAGCGAAATTGAGCGTCGCTCAGCACGAGATCGACGTAGAGCACGCGGCGCCCTTTTGTCGGCATGCGAAGGCCGCCGAACGGTCTTCCGCCCGCAATCGCATTGGCCGCCTGCACCGCGATCAGGCTCTTGCCCACGCCCGCTTCGCCAAATAGAAGTGCGATCTCGCCCTGCCGCCAGAATTCGTCGAACAACATCTCGGCTGCTTCGCGTTTCGCCTCACGCATCAGATCAGCGGCGCTCCGGAGCTTCGTCCGCATCGCCGCTCCAACTTTTCCTCTTGCAGAGCCTCTCATATATGCTATACTGTATCACAGATGCAACAGTTGTTGCAAGAAGTAAGTTGATCGAATAGTTTTTTTTCAAAATGTCGATTTTTGCAGCTGTAAGTCGGTGAAACCAAAGGGTTAAAGGTGTCCCACAAGTGCCGTGGGACACGAGTGGGACAGTGGGACAGTATTTTGGCAGCTAAGGTATTGAAAAATAAAGAGGTTAGGCTGTTTGGGACACGGCTCTACGCCGCGTGTGGTTTCGCGGAGAACTTAGTATGCCGGGCCGCCGGTGTTGCCCGCTGGCGAGTAATTGCAGACGACAAAGACGACCCATTTGCCGCTCAGATGGCGATTGATCCCGCAGCCGATAAGCGTCGTTTCCCGCCACATTATCTGCGAATAGTGCGTGCAGACCGTGTCCGGGACGCAGTCGCCCGTCTTCACGACGTAGTTCGGCTTCTCGTCGAGCCAATCAGGGACGACGGTGGATATCGGTTGGTCGGCGTTGTTCGCGACAAAGAGATTCTCGCCGACGGAAGGGTCGTCGCGATGACGGAATTTGCCGCCGTTCGCCCATTCCTGAGCATAGCTCGCAAGGCCGCAGTCCCATTTGAGATCAGGGAGCTTCAACGCCTTTCGCGCCTTGTTGTGGTCGGCAAGGATCGCTTCCCTTTCGGCCTCGGTGAGTTCGCTCTCGATGGTGCATTTTCGCGGAGATGCCGCGGCCTTCGGAGTCTCAACTCTGGCGACCGCGGGTTTCTTGGCCGAGCGCCGCCTTTGGCCGGCGGCAGGTACCGCAAATATCATTGCAGCCGCCAGGAAGGCAAAAAGAACGACAATTGACCGATGAAATGCAGCGAACACCATCCCGAAGATATCCAAAAACTCCTGCTCGATTTTGTTTCGGTCAGTTTACCACATTTGGAGGAGATAGGTTGTCGGGATCGGGAGAACGGTGATATCGTCTCCGGTAGGCAGAGCTTATGGGACTTCTTGATCAGACAGAGCACGGCAGCGACCCGATGCCGATCGACCCGAACGACAAGAGCCGACTGTTTCAGACGGTAAGCCGCAGCCCCTCGAGTTCGCGGAATTACCTGAAGACGCTCCTGCCGATCGTCGGGCTTGTCATCATCGCGGGGATCGCGTACTTCTACTTTACGATTCCGGGCATTGGCGACAGCTTCCGGCCGCAAACGGAACTCGACCTCGGCGTCCGCTATCACCTGCTCGAAAAGCACGGCCGCGTCGCCACCGACATCACTTTCTATAAGTGCGATGGCTTTTCGTGGGCGCTTGCGGACGTCGAGAAGAGGCCCGACATCCCGAATCCGGTTCTGCAGCTCGGCTCCTACACCGTCAAGGCGGTGCCTAACGGCCCGAACTCATGGGACTTCACGTCAAAGCCCATACAGGCAGGCGATAAGCCCGCACCTTGTTCGGAGTTTTGAATGGCACGACCTTACGTCATCGTATTCCTCGTTCCGAACAATAGCCGGACGATGAAGAGCAAGACGATCGCACCGAGAATGGACATTATCCACCCGGCCGTATAGTTCTCGCCCGCCCATAACGTCCTGGCGATAAAGCCGCCGACGACCGCGCCGACTATGCCGAGGAGTGCCGTTAGTATCCAGCCGACGATGCCGTCAGGAAAGGATTCTTTGCCCGGCATGATAAGCCTTGCAATGACCCCAACGATCAATCCACCGATTATCTGTCCGATCATAACTATGGTCTCCGTTAAACTACGCTTCGCGTATCCATTTCCAAACTTCGGGAAGCGTCGCACGTTTTCCGTACATCAGCATCCCGACACGATAAACTCTTGCGCACAACCACACCATACCACAGATCGCGACCGCGTTGACCGAGATCGAGAGCGCGATCTGCCAGAACGGCGGAGTTTCGGCGAGTATGCGAACGGGCATTGTGATCGGCGCCCAGAACGGCGCGATCGAGACCCAGAACGAGAGCGGCGAACTCGGATCGCGTATCACCGCGAAGCTGAAGTAGAACCCGATGAGCATCACCATTATCGGCGGAAAGGCGAATTGCCCGCCTTCCTGCACGGTCGTGACCATCGAGCCGATAAGGGCGAAGATCGAGGCGAAAAGGAAATATCCGAGGAGGAAGAAGAGCAGAAAATAGCCGACCATCAGCGGCGTTATATGCGGTGCACCCGCAAGGAAAGGCGCAAGGTCGGTCTGCAGCATCAGAAAACCGACAAGCAATGCGAGCGAAGTGACCCAGATACCCAATTGGGTCAGTCCCGCAAGCCCGACGCCGACAAGTTTGCCGAGCATCAGCTCGAACGGCCTCGCGCTCGAAAAGAGGATCTCTGCGATACGCGTCTCCTTCTCCTCGACGACGGCACCAAGGATCACTTGGCCGTAGATCGTAAGAGAAATGTAGATCATCAGGCCGATGACAAATGAAGCCGCAAGCAGCGCATCGGAATTCTTCTCGCGGCCGTGCTCGTCGATCGCTTTCGTCTCGATCTCGGCCGCTTGGTTGATCTGCTTGAGAGTGCTCTCGCTGATGTTCGCTTGTGTAAGACGCTCGGACCGCACCGCGTCGTTAACGGCATCCTCAAGCATTCCGCTCGCTACAAAATCACCGGCCTTGCGCGAAAGGAACTCGAATTTGCCGCTCAGGTCGCTGGGCACGATCAGATACGCATCGATCTTCTTCTCGGCTGCCATTGAATTGAGTTCAGAGCGGATCTGTTCATCCGATTTGCCATTCGCGTCAAACGGCATAAAGACGAAGCCTTCGGTCAAGTTCTTTAGCGAGTCGGCTGACTGTTTGGGATCGACCGTAGGTTCAAAAGAAGTTCTCTTAAGTGCTTCGGCCTGTTTTTGGGCTATCTTTTCAGGCGAAAGATTGCTTCGTATGCGCGGGCCGAGCTTACCTTCACGATCTACGATGACGATCCGCGTCGGCTCGCCCTTGATCGAAAAGATAAGTGCAGGGACGACCGCGAAACCAAGGCCAAGGAGCGGAAAGAGCAGCGTACCGATAAGGAACGACCAACGCATAACGACCTTTCGATATTCATGCTTTACGACGGCGAGGAGCTTTCTCATTTCGCACCTCCGATCTGCTCGATAAATATGTCATTAAGAGTCGGCTCAACATATGCGAACTTTGTCACCGTGGCGCCTGAGGACACAAGGCTGCGAAGCAGCTCCTGCGGGTCGGCGTCGGGACGCATGCTGAGGATCTTTTCATCGGCCTTTTCCTCTATGCTTTCGACGCCGGGAAAATCATTAAGCAGGTCATGAGCACCATCTACACGAATAGCAACGCGGTTCCTGCCATAGCTCTCCTTCACCTCGCGAAGGCTGCCGGCAAGGACCTTCTTACCTTTATTGACAAGAAGGATGTCGTGGCAAAGCCGTTCGGCAGTCTCCATCAGATGCGTCGAGAAGATGACGGTCTTATGGCTTTGGCGAAACTCTGCCAGCACGTCGATCATGAACTCTACATTCACCGGATCGAGTCCCGAAAAAGGCTCGTCGAGAATAAGAAGGTCCGGGTCGTGCAGTACGGTCGCAATAAACTGTATCTTCTGCTGCATTCCCTTGGAAAGGTCTGTCGTCTTCTTGTTCTTCCATTCCGACAACGCCATTCGATCCATCCAGCGGTCGATACGCCTGTCGGCCTCTTTCTGCGGAACATTCTTGAGCGCCGCAAAATACCGCAGCTGATCGACAACCTTCGTCTTCTTGTAGAGGCCGCGTTCTTCCGGCAAGTAACCGATGTGGTCTTGAGCCGTTCCGTTGATACGTTTACCGAAAAGCTCTATCGCGCCCGAATCAGGGATCGTGATACCGACGATCATTCGTATCGTCGTTGTCTTGCCCGCACCGTTGGGCCCAAGGAAGCCGAATATGCGGCCGGCACGTACGTTAAATGAAAGATCATCAACTGCTGAAAAATCACCAAATGACTTTGAGATGCTATCGATCCGCAACGTCACATCGTCTTCACCCATATCTATTTCCCTACGGCAATTGTCTCAGTTAGTTCCGAAAATCTATAATTAGCTCGATCGACCGATCGGCGATCGGCTACAGATACGAACAGAATAATGCAGATCTTTGTACTTAGAAACGGCGGCGAACGTGTCGAGGACGGATTCAGCCGCGAGGAACTACCCTCACTTTTGGCTGACCCGAAGAATGTCCTTTGGGTCGATCTTCACGGCGAAACGCCCGAGCAGATCGAAGAGGCAAAAGAGGTCCTGGCGAATGTCTTCAAGTTCCACTACCTGACGATCGAGGATTGCATCGAAACCCGCAATCAGCCGAAGGTGGAAGCTTTTCCCGACTACCTGTACTTTATCGTCCATGGCATTCGCCCGGGCGAGACCGGCCCGGCGAACTTCACAACAAAAGAACTCGATGGCTACTTAGGCGCGAACTACGTAGTTACTTTCCATGCAGAGCGGTTCCGCAGCATCAAGAAAGTAAAGCAAAAGGTAACGAGCAGTCCGTTCACGTTCAGCCGCGGGCCAGCTTATATCCTGCACAATATTTTGGACGAGCTCGTCGATCTCTATATGCCGGTAGTCGATGCGTATGACGAGATGATCCACGAAATGAGCGAACGTGTTCTGGAACTGAAGAAAGGCCAGAACGAAATGCTGCTCGAGATCATGAGGCTGCGGCGAAGCGTAGTCCGGCTGAGGAGAATATCTGGCCGGCAGCTCGAGGCCCTGTATCGACTCTCACATGGAGAGTTTCCGCAGATACCGGATCATATACTGCCGTTCTACCGCGATGTCCATGACCATTTGGTACGGATCTCTGACCTTGCAGAGAACTACCGCGACCTCGTTTCAAGCCTTTTCGAGATCCACTTCTCAGTGATTTCAACTCGAACGAATGATGTCATGAAAACGCTCGCCGTTGTTTCCGCGATCATCCTGCCGCTGAGTCTGATCGCCGGCATTTACGGAATGAACTTCGACTTTATGCCGGAACTGAGGACGCGGTATGGATACTTTGCAACACTCGGAGGTATGGCGTTGCTTGCGATCGGATTGATCACCTACTTCTGGAAGATCGGCTGGATCTTCGCGAAAGATTATGAACCGTCGAAGGACCTTTCGATCGCTCCTGATCGGAAAGATGACGAAGACGTTTAGTCCGCCCTAGAAGATCGCGGCGATGTAAGAGAATATCGCCAGGCAAAGTCCTGCATAGACGCCCGCAACAAGATCGTCCGCGCAGATGCCGAGGCCGCCTTTCAGATATTGGAGATCGTTTATCGGATACGGCTTCCAGATATCAAAAAGCCTGAAGAGCAAAAAAGCCGCGAGCAGCATCGGCCACGAGAGCGTGAACGGTACGAACGCAAAAGTTACGAATTGCCCCATCACTTCATCGACAACGGCCTCGGATGCATCTTCGTCTCCGAGAAGATCGATCGCCCGCGTACTTGCCGCGATACCAAGTAGGCAGAACATAAAAAGGAAGACCGCGTTCAAGATAAAAAGAACGCCGTCCGCCGCTGCGGGAGAAAGGCCGTCGGTTCGCAGATGCGCTACGAATCTCGGCTCGAAGATCGCTAGAGCTACATAGATCGCAACACCGACCGCCGAACCGTATGTCCCACTCGGCCCGGGAAGATAACCTACGCCAAACGTCGTCAATGCAAGTGAGACGCGATCCTTCCAACCGCTGATCTTCCGCTTTTCTACGGGACGTTTCATTAGAATTCGATCCCTTGCTGTGCGTAGATGCCAACGTGAAACGGATGCTTGATCTCGCGCATCTCGGTAACGAGCTCGGCCGCGTCGATGATCTTTGCAAGCTTATTATCGACGTTCCTGCCGGTCAAAATGAGATGAAGATGCGGCTGTGCGGCACGGATCTCACGGATCTCTTCGAGGATCTTGTCAATATCAAGGAACTCGTAACTTAGCACGTACAGCAACTCGTCGAAGACAAGGAGGTCGTAGTCGCCGCTCTTCATCTTCTCGGAGCAGAGTGCCCACGTTTCTTCGCTTGTCTTGATATCCTGCGACTTGTCCTTCGTGTCCCACGTGAAGCCGTCGCCCATCGTATGGACTTCGATGCCGAGCTTGTCGAAGGATTCGTGCTCGCCGTATCGGTCGTGCTTCGACTTCATGAACTGGATCATACAGCATTTCAGGCCGCGTCCCGCAGCACGAACCATCGTCCCGATCGCCGCCGTCGTCTTGCCCTTGCCGTCTCCGGTGTTGAGCATCAGGAGTCCTTTCGTCTTCTCACGATAATCCTCACGCCGCCACTTGTATCTCTTTTCTTTCTTCTCCGCCATATCTTGAAGGCACACCGCCCGGCCGAGCTTTACGCCGAGGCGCGTCGAACCTTTAGGAATTTTAAGATGATATCTTTTTCGTCGTCCGTGATAAACCGGGTGACCAAGAGTACGGCGACATAGCCGGCCATGCCGATCAGTGTTCCTCCGATCAAGGTCGGCCAGTTTTTTCCCATATATGTAAAGAACAAATACTCGACGATCACGAATATCGCCACCGCCGGCAAAACCCGAAAGAAGGTCGATATCCACTCGCTTCCTCTAGAATCCGCGAGAAACCGCCTTTCCGAATAGAAAATGATCGGCAGGGTCAATATCACGCCTATCAGGCGCGAGGCCGCAACTCCCTCTTCCTGCCACCGATCCGCTGTGTAAAGCATAAGAATTATCGCCACAACTGAAGCGACAAGCGTTACACCCGCATTCAAGCTTGCGAAATTGAATGTTTCGTTAAGCTGCCAAACCGCGAGCATCAGGACCATCGTGCCAAAGGTCGCCGCGTGTATGACGAATAACCAATAAGCATTTGCCGCAAAACCCTCATCGATCCAGAGTGACAGAAAAAGCCTTCCGCCAAGCAGAACGGTGATGAGAAATGGCGCCGTGAGCCCAATGATCACCTTTGTCAGTTTCTTGTAGAGAAAAACTAGACGCCCTTCATCCGACAGCAGTTCGTTCATCGCCGGGAATGCGGCAAGAAGAAGGCTCGAGACGAATCCGTGAAAGTAGATCGCCAACGTCATCGGCACGATGTAATACGATGCCGCCTCGCCGCCGAACTTTCGCATCACTAATGCACGCTCGAACAACAGGAGAACACCGCCACAGAGCTGATACACATAGATGCTCGATCCGTAGGAAACTACGGGTCGGATCATCTCTCGCGAAACAACGCGCGTTAGTCCGAGGTCAGGCGCTACCTTCCTCGCCGTACTGAACGAAATTATCGCGATAATGACCGCGACGGTCAGCGTCCATAAAATAAGCGCGTCGATACCGAATCCCGTCACGGCTAGAAGCACGTTTCCGCCGTTAATGAGTAACGAACCTACATTCGTGATCACCGAAAGCGCTCCGAAAGAGTGTTCGCCCTGCAAAATGCTCTGAAAGATGTGGCCGATCAACGTCGCGGGAATGCTTATCCCGCCGATGATCAGAGCGAGTGTAGCGGCAGCCTGATATTGCTCCGAGATCTCGAGTATATCGACGACGATCCATTTTGCGCACAGACCGATGATGACCGCTCCGACGACGCCGACGGCCAAGTTCAGCCAAAAGGCGGTCGTGATCGCCGAATTGATCCTTTCGACATCGCCGGAGGAGCGATACTCGGCGACAAATTTTGCAACGGAACGGGCAACATTCAAAGTAAAGGAATACCCAATAAATCCGAGGATGACGAGATAGATACCGTAGGATTCAGTGCCGAGATGTTTTAGGATGATGGGCGTCGCCAAGAGACCGAGCAGGATCGGAGCCATCCAGCCGGCGACACTATAAAGCGAGTTCAGGATCAGTTTTCCTGACCGAGTGCGCATTTTGTGCAGAGTTTGCTTGAAAAGCGGTCAATCGCTAAGCTTTGTCGTTTTCCTCGAGTTCACGCTTCTCTTCGATCGATGTCGCGATCGCGTCGATAAGCCGACGCTCCGCTTCATCCCACTTGCCGTCGATCTGGAGTCCGGCGGCGTTGCGGTGGCCGCCTCCGCCGAAGCGTTCCGCGATCTTTGCGACATTAAGATCGCCTTTTGAGCGAAGACTGACGCGGTAGCTTCCCGAGCCGATCTCGCGCATATAGATGACGGCTTCGACATCGCGTGCGGCCAGCGGTATGTTCACAAAGCCGTTGTTATCGCCGTCGATCGCGTCAGATTCCTGCCGCATCGCAAGTGTCTGCCTCATAAAAGCGACCTTGCCCGTTTCGTCACGTTTTACAGTGTCGAGGACGCGACGCATCAATTCGATGCGCGACCACGGGTAGTTGTTATACACCGCACCGGAGATCTCAGCGGGTTTTGCGCCGGCCTTGATGAGTTCCGAAGCGACCTTCAAGGTGCGGTCGGTCGTGTTCGAATAGTGGAATGATCCCGTGTCGGTCACGAGCGCCATATAGACGCAGTCTGCTATCTCTTTCGTGATGCGGCCGCCGATCGCTTTGCAAAGATTGTAGATCATCTCGCCGACAGCAGATGCCGTTGGATCGATCCAGTTGATCGTCCCGAACTGATCGCCCGTCGAGTGATGGTCGATGTTGACCGTAAACGCTTCATTGAGGCCGCTTATCCCTGGACGTTCGAGGTCGGAACATTCGATCAGGAATACGGCATCGTAACTGCCGTTCAGATACTCGACATCGCGTATAAGATCAACGCCCGGCAATTTATGATATGCGGGCGGCACCTCGCCGCGGACTATCACGTCGGCCGTCTTGCCGAGGCTCTTGAGAAGCCAGCAGAGGCCGAGAGATGAGCCAAGGCCGTCGCCATCCGGTTTAACGTGAGTCGTAATGGCAAACGCCTTCTTCTTTTCAATTAGTTCAACTACTTGACTTAACACTAATAAAACGAGACGGGCAAGGTACTTGGGGAGAAACGCCTTGCGTGAGCAATTCAATCTTCCGTCTTTCCTTCTTCTGGAATGTTGAGATCGGAAAGGATCTCACCTACGCGTGCGGCATTCTCTTCTGCCGCGTCACGCACAAAATGCAAATGCGGCACGTGCTTCACGTCGAGAGTTCGAGCCAGCCGCTTATGAACGAAAGTCGATGCATGTTTAAGGGCGGCAAGCCCCGCATTGATCTCGTTCTCATCGCCACCGATCACGACATAAACACGAGCATCGCGTTTATCCGGGGCGACTTCGACTTCCGTCACCGTTACGCTTTCAAGCCGTGGATCGTCGAGTTCAAATCCGACGATCTCGGCGATCTCTTCCCTGAGCGTCTCACCAAATCTCTCCGGTCGCCGCATCTCTCACCTACAACTCCGTGGCCGCGATCTTCTCGATCGTGTATGCCTCGATCTGATCCTCGACCTTGATATCGTTGAAGTTCACAAGGCTGATACCGCACTCGAATCCGTTCTTGACCTCGTTCGTATCTTCCTTGAACCTCTTGAGCGACGCAATATCGCCGTCCCAGATAACGACTCCGTCCCGGATGAGCCTCGCCTTTGCCTGCCGTCGAATGACACCGTCGATCACGCGGCAGCCTGCAATAGTGCCAAGACGCGAGACCTTGAACGTTTCCTGAACGACAGCCTTGCCAAGGATGACCTCTTTCTCGATAGCATCAAGCATACCGATCATCGCGGCCTTGATCTCTTCTTCGACCTTGTAGATGATCGAGTGCAGGCGAATATCAACATCCTCGTGCTTTGCGACATCCGACGCACGCGATTCCGGCCTCACGTTGAAGCCGATGATCACGACAGCCGTTGACGCACTGTCTGCCTGGGTAGCAGATGCAAGAAGGACATCGGATTCCGCGATGGCACCAACGCCGGCACGGATCACGCGGACCTTCACCTTCTCGGTGGAAAGCTTCTCAAGCGTTGCACGCAGAACTTCGACCGAGCCTTGAACGTCGGCCTTCAAGATCACAAGAAGTTCCTTGATCTCAGCCTGGCCAAGCGATTCGATACCGCGGCTGGAGCTCTTGACCATCGCGGCCTGTCGAGCATGCATCTGGCGTTGGCCGGCGATCGTTTGAGCACGATCGATATCTGCAACGACCTGGAATGTGTCTCCGGCCTGCGGCACACCTTGAAGCCCAAGAACCTCGACCGGTGTTGCCGGAGCAGCTTCTGTGACAATCTCGCCGCGGTCTGAGAACATCGCTCGGACCTTGCCCGAAAATTGCCCGACAATGAATGGGTCGCCAACGCGCAAAGTTCCCTGCTGAACTAGAGCGGTCGCCACGGCGCCGCGTCCTTTATCAAGCTTCGCTTCAAGCACAACACCGCTCGCGCGTCGCGTTGGACTCGCTTTCAGATCAAGTATATCGGCCTGGAGCAGAACGGTTTCAAGCAGGGTATTTAGATTCTCGTGCTTCTTCGCAGAAACCGGGATCATCTCGATATCACCGCCCCAATCGGACGGCTGCAGGCCAAGGCCGGCAAGGCCTTGTTTGACCTTATCAGGATTGGCATCGGGCTTGTCGATCTTATTGATAGCTACGATGATCGGGACGCCTGCCGCTTTCGAATGCTCGACGGCCTCGACCGTCTGCGGCATCACACCGTCATCCGCAGCAACGACAAGGATGACAATGTCCGTCGCCTTCGCGCCGCGTGCTCGCATCATCGTAAAGGCTTCGTGACCCGGCGTATCGAGAAAGACAACGCGCCGGTCTTCGCCCGGTTTATCCGGATTCGGAACGAAAACGCTGTATGCACCGATATGCTGCGTAATTCCGCCGGCTTCGCCTGCCGCAACGTTGCCCGAACGGATCGCATCGAGCAGCGAGGTCTTACCATGATCGACGTGTCCCATTACGGTGATAACCGGCGCTCGAGGAAGCTCTGTATCATCAGCATCAGCCGCGATAAGTTCTTCGAACTCCTCTTCGATCACCATTTCTTCGAAAGGAACGAAACTCAGGTCAAACCCGTATTCGAACGCCATCTCGATGGCCATCTTTTCGCCGATAGGCTGATTAAGGGTCGCAAAAACACCGCGTTTGATAAGCAGTTGGACAATGTCTCGCGGGGTGATGCCCAGAGCCTCGGCGAACTCGCGAACCGTAGCTCCTTCGACGAGGCGAATTGAACGAAGCTCACCGGCAGAACCGCCGACCTGATCGAGAATGCGCTCTTCGATCGAGCGTTTCTGCGGTGCATCGATATCACGCTCTGCATTTCGGGCGTTGCGGTCGTTCGTCTTTCGTCCGCCTGAACGGCCGGGCCGACGACGATTGTCTGCGGGCGGTGTGTAAACAAGCTTCGGATCGGTCGTCTCGCCGCTCGTCCCGCGAAACTGTTTATCGCCTGACAATCGGCCGGTGCGGGTCGGTCCTTCGGAGACGACACGCTCGCCAGGCTTTATGCCCTTCTGGATCGCTCCGGGCGTCAGGGTCAGGCGTTTCACCGTTGTGCCGGAGGTTCTGGCGGGCTTTTCGGCGGGCTTGGCTTCGACCTCTATCGCTGCAGCATCCGCAGGGTCTTCAACCTCTGGAGCAACTGCTGGCTCTACGACCGGCTCTTTCGCATCAGCCTTTAGCTGTGACGCTTTGACAACACGTTTCTTCTCCGTTCGCTTCTCTTCTGTAGGCTCGACTTTCTTCTCGACCGTCTTTGCCTTTGCAGCAAGGGTCTTGACCTTTACTGCGGATGTCTTTTTGGCGGCCGGCTTTGCCTCTTCGGCCGGAGGGATCTCCTCGATATGCTCGACCTCGACTTCCGACACTGCAGGGGCGTCGCTCTCGTGAATGGCTTCGTCGGTGGAGCCGTCGGTCTTCTTGGCCTTCGTCGCCTTGATCACCTTGATCTGACGCTTCGGAGTTGGCTCGGCCTTCGGAAAATACTTCGCCTTGACCTTTTCGGCAAACTCCGCGCTGACCGAGTTCGATGCGACACTCACATCAGCGCCGAGTCGGCGCAAGTCTTCCATAACGCGCTTCGTGTCTTGTTTCACCTCACGCGCAAGATCGTAAATTCGAACGGATTTTCGAACCGCCATAAATTACCTACAAAACTCGACCCTGTCTTACGGGTCCCGCCAACTCGCAAAAGAGCCTTCAGAGATGAGCCCTATGCTTCACTTTCATTTTCCGTGCCGTCTTCCTGAACGTTCGGTTCCTCAGCCGGATCAGAAGAGACCGATTCGGCCTCTTGGGCCGCCGGCTCAGCACTCTCCGGTTCGGCCACAGAATCTTCCGACGCTTCTTCGCCGGCGCCCTCAACCTCTCTGTTCCGTGCCTCGACGATCTGCTGAGCAGAGGCGAGGATCGCCTCGGCCTCATCCAAACTCACATCGAGGAAATCCACCAGATCATCGACCGAGGTGGTCGCAAGCGTTTCGACGTCTGTGATGTCTTTTTCAGCAAGGGTCTCAGCTTGGGCCGAGCTTACGCCTTCGAGTGCAGCAACGGGAACAGCCTCACCCGAAGCCATCATTCGTCCCATTTCAAGGGCGACCGCCTTCTTTAGCACATCTTCACTGACGATCTTGATATCCCAGCCCACAAGTCGAGCTGCCAGGCGCACATTCTGCCCCTTCTTGCCGATCGCGAGGCTGAGCTGGTCCTCACCAACGATGACATCCATTTTTCGTTCGTTGATGTCAGTGATGCGCACCTGCGAAACTTTCGCGGGGGAGAGGGCATTCGCAGCAAAAACAGATGGTTCATCCGACCACTCAATAATGTCGATCTTCTCGCCGCGAAGTTCCTTGATGATGTTCTGAACACGCGAGCCTTTCATACCGACACAGGCTCCTACCGGATCAACATCTTTTTCGTTCGACGTGACCGCGATCTTTGCACGATCGCCCGGTTCACGGACTGCCGACTTGATAACGACGGTCTCGTCGTAGATCTCAGGAACCTCCATCTCGAAAAGCTTCTTGAGCAATTCAGCAGAAGCGCGTGACGCGCGTATCTGCTGGCCGCGAGGCTCTTTTGAGATTTCAATGATAACCGCTCGTATACGCTCACCCTGGTTCCAGCTTTCGCCGCGGGAAAGTTCTTTACGTTCAATTACGGCCTCGAGATTATTGCCTAGATCCATGATCAGATCGCCTCGTTCGAACCGCTTGACAACGCCGTTGATAAGCGTCCCGATCCGATCGACGTATTCGTCATAGACCTTTTCGCGGATCGCCTCGCGAACTTTTTGCACAAGTATCTGTTTGGCCGTTTGTGCCGCGATCCGCCCCATCTCTTCCTGCGGAAGCGGAATAAGGAGAGCGTCGCCTACTTCGATCTCGTCGCCGGCCATTTCCTGCGCCTCGGCGAGGGAGAGTTCCGCAGAAGGGTTCTCGACCTCTTCCACTACCGTCTTCTGAACAGCGATCTCGATCTGGCTTTCTTCGGCGTTCCATTCGACCTGAATGCTGTCGCCGACCTTGTCGTGGGCCTTGAACTGCTTTCGAGCAGCGGCTTTCACAGCCTCCTTCATCGCCTCGATCACGAGATCGCGGTCAATGCCCTGTTCATTGCAAAGTACTTCTATGCTCTGTCCGATTGATGATGTCATACAAAGTTCACGCCAAAGTTGGTATAGGCGCTCCCCACGATTGATACTTATTTTTTCCTGGCCTTTCCGCCTTTCAATTCCTTGCCGAGATCGATCTTCAAGTTCGCCTTCTTGATCTGAGAGTGATCGATCTTTACTAGGCCCTTGGCCCTATCGTCAAATTCGATCACCGTCCCCTCAACGCCGCGAATATGCCCGACGAAGTTCCTTTGCCCATCCAACTCGCACGTTAACGATAGCTTCGCAAGTTCACCGCGAAAGCGATCAAAGTCGGCGACACTGTAAAGTTGCCTCTCGATCCCGGGCGATGATATCTCCAGCGTATATGTACCCGGAACTATATCGCGGGCATCGAGGACCGCCTCGATCGCGTGAGAAAAACTTGTGCAGTCATCAAGTGTTACACCTTCGGGCTTGTCAATAAAGATCCTGACGACCGAGTCACGCTTTGAACCCAGAACCTCGACATGAACAAGTTCGACCTGCCTGTCTTTTGCGACGCCATATGCTAGCGTTGTGATTTCCTCAACAAGTGATTCCACGTTGGCTTCGATCAACCCAAAAAATGTTTGCCAAAAAAACAAAAAGTGGGCACTATCGACCCACTTGATACGTTCACAGTTTACGCATCGCGGCAAACTGTAAGATTACACTAATTGAACACTAATTTGCAAGCCCTTTGTGTTCTGCGAAGAAACCGCATCCCTTCGGTGGGATCTTTCGACTCCAAAGGACCCACTAGCCGGTTGTCGAAGGCCTATGCTTTTTTAACGGTCTCAACAGCCTTCGAAACAGCAGAGAATTTGGTAGAAACAGCTTCTAGCTTGTCCTCGCTTGGGTCAGCGATGAATTCTTCGACGATCACGGCGAACTCGCGGGTCTCTGCCAAAAGTCGTCGGGCTTCCTTTTCGACCTTCTTCGCCGAACTCGGCCCGTTCGCGGCAACCTTCTTAGCCTCTGCGACCCCCCAATGCGTAATTCGAAGGATATTGGTTCGGGACTCAGTTACCCACCCTTCCTTCTTCATCTGAGTAACGATGCTGTCAATACTCGGGAAGTAGCCAGCTTTCTTTGTCAGATCAACAAAGTCGACATCAACACCTTCACGGCCTTTGGTGACTTCATATAGCTTTTGCAGCATCTTGTGATAAGGATCCATATCGATCTAAATTAAAGCTGTTGAAAAGTGTATTTTGCGGCCCCGAGAACACCGGCGTCATCGCCCAGCAGAGCTCGAACTATTTTAACACGACTTCGGCGGTCTGGAAGCGAGTTTTCATAGAGAGCGGCCTCCGTAGCCGGAAAAAATTGCTCCCAACCGCTCGCAACACCTCCTCCGAGCACGATAATGTCGGGGGAAAACAGATTGTTGACGATGGAAAGACCAAGCCCGAGATAGCTGCCCATTTCAGAAAAGATCGCTGTCGCAGCAGCATTTCCCGAGGCGGCCAAGTCGAAGACATCCCTGGCCGTACCGGCAGCCAAGCCCATCTCCAATGCCGAACGAATGATCGCGGTCGCCGAACAATACTGCTCAAGACAGCCTTTACCGCCGCACCCACAAGGCCTCCCACCTCGCACCAGCCTTATGTGGCCGATCTCGCCGGCTCCGCCGCCGGTCCCAACATAGAGCCGCCGATCAATGATCAGCCCTCCCCCGACACCTGTTCCAAGCGTTATTCCAACAGCGTTCTGAGCACCTTTCGAAGCCCCAAGCCAATGCTCGCCAAGCGTCGCCGCAGATGCGTCGTTCACTGGGACGACCTTTAGACCGGTCCGGAGGCCAAGCTCTCGACTGATATCAGTGCCCTCAAGCTGAGGAATATTAGGCAAGTGGGCGAGCTCCCCGTTGTCGCCAATGGTTGTCGTCGGTATGGCCGCACCAAAGGCCGCAAACTCAAATACGCCAGCCTCTTCTTTGCATCGTTCCGCCAACCGCGCGATCTCGTCGTATATTTCGCCGGCAGACGTACTGCCGGTGGGCGAATGTTGGCGCGAAAGGATCTTGCCGCTTTCTGTCACGGCAACGACCCTGACGTTCGTCCCGCCAAGATCAAGCGAGAGAGCAGCTCTTTCGTTCATTGGGGTTAAGGCCTCTTCGGTCGGTCGGCCTCCGGCACATTCTTGTAAACATCTTCGTATCTCGCATAGCCGTCCTTAATGACCGTGTCCAGCAGATTGCTCTTATCGACGGATATCACCTCAAGCAGGATAGCGGGAATCTCCTTCTTGATCGCGTCATTCATGAACGGCTTAGTATCCGTGAGCGGCTCCTTCTTCGCGAGCTTTACGGCGGCTTCCAGAGCCTTGGTCGCAAGCGGGATAATAGGCTTATAGACCGTCATCGACTGCTTGCCTTCAGCGATATTCTGAAGCGCTGCGATCCCGGCATCTTGGCCCGTTACGATCACTTTCCCGGCCAAATTTCGATTTGACAACGCCTCGATCACTCCGCCGGCCATTCCATCGTTAGACACGACCATTGCCTGAACGTTGTCATTGTTCGAGGTGAGAGCATTCTCCGCAAACTTCAACGCCTCATCCGGCGCCCAATTATCGATAAATTGGTCGGCCACGATCTTGATGTCCCCTTTGTCGATAGCCGGTTGAAGCACCGCGAGTTCGGACTTTTTCATAATGTGGGCGTTATTGTCCGTGTTGGCCCCATAAACCATCACATAGTTCCCTTTCGGAGCATGCTCAAGTGCGTACTCAGCGATCTTTTGGCCGATCACGGGCACTTGATGTGAGATGTAAGCATCGATCTTGTCAGAATTGATCAATCGGTCGTAGCTGATCACCGGCACGCCTTGAGCCTTCGCTTTGTCGACCATCGTGGCTGCTTGGGTAGCGTCGTGTGGAGCTATCACAAGTGCGTCGATGCCCTGTGTAAGCAAGTTATCAACATCATTCGCCTGCTTTTCCGCGCTAGTATCTGCAACCGTAATAATGCAGTTGACATTCATCCTCTCGCATGCCGCTTTGAAGGCATCATGGTCGCGTTGCCATCTCTCTTCGCGAAGCGTATCCATCGCAAAGCCGATCTTCAAGCGAGTATCCTTGGTACCGCTGCCGCAAGATAGCGAAATCATGGCGGCAGCAAACATTGCCGCATATAGTAGGTTTTTCATCCGATATTAAAACTCCAAAGAACTTTATTTAGGGGTGACGAGCCAATTAGACCAAATTGTTCCGCATAGGGCAACAAAGGGACGATGACAACCGCCATTTCCTTTGCAAAATCACGTTAGTAGAAGGCCGTGTTGGGAGTTAGGACGAAAATCTTTAGTTTTTGTATTTGAATGCGTCCGCTTTTGTGGTATAAATGACTATCAAATCTCAGCTTAGAAGTTTTTGTTGAGCTTATTAGATTCGGTTTTTCAGCTTTTCCAGGAAGTGGGCGTTTTCATTGACATCGCGTCGGACTTCGTGTAAAAGATTGATTGGCTTGATTTTTTTTGACTTTACTGACATTGGGCGATACAAAGAGGAGAAATATGAACAGCAAACTGTGGATTCGAAGAGCACTCTCAACGTGCTCGATGGTCGCAATATTCGCGACATACTCAATGGTTGCTTTGGCCGGAACGCCAAAAGCCTCCGGGGAGCTTCTGGTGTCTGGCTCTGATGACGCCATTGTGACGGTTGATGGACAGACGGCTCTTTCGGGCCGCACGATTTTCTCGGGCAGCACGATAGTAACTTCCGATACGGCCTCGGCGATTCTCAGTTGCGGTGCAGCAGGAAGCATCAAATTTGCTCCGAATTCGACCGCCGTCGTGAGTTTTGACGGTTCAGCTCTTACTGCAAACTTGAGCTCCGGTTCTTTGACCGTTGTTAGCTCTGCCCAACCGATCGCAGTTACGACTCCGACCGGCGTCTTCAACATTAACGCCGGTGAGACTGCTACGACCACAAGCCAGGATTCGAATTCAAAGAAGAAGGGCGGTTCCGGCTGGATATGGTTTGGCGTGATCTTGGGAGCGGCGGCAGTCGCGCTTATCGGTACGGCGGTTGTGGGCAGCGACTCTAACTTTGGCAGCGGCGGCACGGTCGTTCCCGGTCCTCCGACAACGAGTGGCGGAGCATAGGAGGAAATATACAAATGATCGGCAAAAATAACTTTAAAAAACTAACTACAGCTTTCACTCTCGCTGCCGTATGGTGCGTTTACTCGATGGTCGCTTACGCAATGCCCGCTGGCACGACCGCAGAGATCACAGTCTCCGGCCAAGTTACAGTTAACGGCCAGACGGCGGTCTCTAACTCGACCATCGTTTCCGGCAGTACGATCGTTACCGGCCCGGCGTCGAGCGCAACGATCAACCTGGGCAAAACCGGACGCGTTGAGCTTCAAGCAGATACTACGCTTTCCTTGACCTTTAGCGACGGCACGATAGTCGGTACGGTTTCGGCCGGAAAGGTTCGGATCGCCAATGCCGCAGGCGTTGCGACCACGATGGCAACCAAGAACGCGACGTTCATCGCAGATTCCAGCCAAGCAAATAATTTTGCTCTCGAAGTCGAATGCTCGCACGTGCACGTTGACACCACTTCAGGTGTCGTAACAATGCGTGAGGGCACTAACGACAAGCAGGTTGCCGCCGGTTCTTCTGCGATCGCAGGGAACCTCGAACAAGCAGGCTGCAAACCGTGTCTGCGTCCCGGCTCGGCTCCGCCGACCGCGATCGCGGGATGGCCGTGGCTCCTCGTCGTCGCTGGCGGTGTCGCTGGAGCAGCTATCTTCTTCGGTTCGCGAAACCATGACACGGAGATCGGCGGCGGCACGGTGATCGTTAGCCCGACCGCGTAAGCGTTTTAAAGAGTTTGCTTCCTTTCAGGCGGGTCATGTCCAATCGACGTGGCCCGCAAACTTTTGCCCGGAATTTGATTATTCTTTTTTAGTTTTTATATTCTTAAGCCTTATATTTTTCTTTTTTGTATATGCAGATTGCAGTAATTGGTACCGGATATGTTGGACTCGTTTCAGGAGCTTGTTTCGCCGAGTTTGGTATTGACGTCACGTGCGTTGACGTTGACCAAGCAAAGATCGATGGCCTCAATAGCGGCGTTATCCCGATATATGAACCTGGACTCGATATCCTCGTAAAGGAAAATGCAAAGGCCGGCCGTCTGCATTTCACCACGGATATCAAGACCGCTGTCGAGAGTTCGCTGGTCGTTTTCCTTGCCGTGGGCACACCGCCGCGACCGGATGGCACTCCTGACATGAGCTACTACCGCTCGGCCGCAAAGAGTGTCGCCGAGGCCCTGAACGGATACAAGGTCCTCGTCACAAAATCTACCGTTCCAGTCGGAACCGGCGAATGGCTTCGCAAATTTGTCATTGAGAACTCTGCTGAAGGCACGGAATTCGGCGTTGCATCAAATCCTGAATTCCTTCGTGAAGGTGCCGCGATCGAAGACTTTATGCGGCCAGACCGCGTTGTCATCGGCAGCAACCAAGAGCGAGCGATCGAGGTAATGAAGGAGCTTTATCGACCGCTTTATTTGATCGAGACGCCGATCGTCGTCACTTCGCTTGAGGCCGCCGAGTTGACCAAGTACGCGGCCAACGCCTTTCTCGCAACGAAGATCACTTTCATCAATGAGATCGCGAACCTCTGCGACGCGATCGGCTGCGACGTCCATGACGTTGCCCGTGGAATGGGAATGGACAACCGTATCGGCCGCAAATTCCTGCACCCGGGACCGGGATACGGCGGCTCATGCTTCCCTAAAGACACACGGGCATTGACGACCGTTGCGGATGATTTTGGCGTTGAAACGCGTATCGTCGATGCCGTCATTGACGCAAATGAGCGTCAACGTGATGCCATGCTGGCAAAGGTCGAGAAGCTCGTGGGCGACCTAGCCGGTAAACGGATCGCCGTTCTGGGTCTCTCGTTCAAGCCTGAGACCGACGATATGCGTGAATCGCCGGCCACCGATATCATCGAGAAGATGGTCGCAAAAGGTGCCGCGGTAAAGGCCTTTGACCCGGTCGCAATGGGCGAAGCAAAACACGTTCTTCCCGACATCGAGTACGCTGATGATGAATATTCTGCCATTCAAGGGGCCGATGCATTGATCATTATCACCGAGTGGAATCAATTCCGTGCTCTCAACCTTCAAAAGGTCAAGGATCTGCTCCGATCTCCGAAGATTGCGGATCTTCGCAACATCTACGAACCAGCGACAATGCGTGCCGCCGGCTTTGAGTACGTAGGCGTTGGACGCTAGGCAGCCATTTTTTATGTCGAACGATACACCGACAGTTCTTGTCACAGGAGGAGCCGGATTCATCGGCTCCAATCTTTCTGATCGGTTGCTTAGGGAAGGGGCCCGTGTGCGCATTCTCGATAATTTCTCTACGGGTTTCCATGAGAATTTGAACGAGATCTCCGGTAACTTCGACCTTATCGAGGGTGACGTCGCTGACCCAACGGCAGTTCGTTCGGCGATCGCGGGCGTAGAGATCGTATTCCATCAAGCTGCCCTGCCAAGTGTTCCCCGCTCCGTCGAAGACCCTGTCTCGACACATAAGGCTTGCGTTGAAGGCACATTTAACCTTCTGCTCGCAGCCAAAGACGCGAACGTGCGGCGCTTTGTTTATGCAGGTTCGAGTTCAGCATACGGCGACCAGCCGACTCTCCCTAAATCCGAAGCGATGGCTCCTGCACCAATGTCACCGTACGCGGTCGCTAAGCTTACCGGCGAGTACTATGCATCGGCATTCTATCGCGTTTACGGCCTCGAGACGGTGTCCTTAAGGTACTTCAATGTCTTCGGACCTAGGCAGAACCCTTCGTCTGCCTATTCGGGCGTTATTTCGCGGTTTATTGACGCGTTAATGACCGATTCTCAGCCGGTCATCTACGGAGACGGGGAGCAATCCCGCGATTTTACATTCATCGACAACGTGGTTGATGCGAATATCAAGGCCGCAAACTCTGCCGAAGCTCCGGGACTTGTGATGAACGCCGCGAACGGCGAACGGATCTCGCTCAACGACTTGCTGTCAGCTCTCAAGAAGATCGTTGGTAAAGAGTTGGATGCTGAGTATTTGGACGCACGGACCGGCGACGTAAAGCACTCGCAGGCCGACAATTCCCTTGCAGTTAGAACGATCGGCTATGAAAACCTCGTTGGGCTTGATGAAGGGCTTCGAAAGACCGTTGAATGGTGGCAGAGCAGTCGCTTTGCCCGCTGATCTCCCCTGCCTGCTTCCTCTACCGGAAATATGACAGTTCGGAAAAGGCCGTTGCAAAACACACGGCAATATTCCGAACTCTTTCGTTCTCAGGTCAAGCTCAATAAAAAACGGGCGGGACCCCGAAAGGTGCCCGCCCTAGTTTCGGCTCGCTAACCGAGGAGAGTCGTCCGCTTTTTACCAACTAAAGCGGACTTGAAGCTCGATTCGGCGGTTTGCTGATCCACCAGAACCGCCGAATCTACCGAATCCGCCTGACGTGCTGGTCGATTGGCCGAATCGGCTTGAGCTGAGACTTGAAACCGGGTTTCCAAGATTCACGGTATTCAAGAGATTTGAGAAGTTTACTGAGACGTTCAGGTTATATGGCTTACGGCTTCCACCCATGCCGCCGAAAAACCCGCCTCGTCCCATACCCATCATTCCGCCGCTTTGACCACTGCGACCACCCTTATCGTCAACCTTGCCGAAGCCAAAGTTCTTGCTCACGCGCATGTTGACCGAGAAGCTGCCCGGGCCTTCACCATAGTTTCGCGGAATGATCGCATTCGGATCCTTGCCCGCGATGTCACAGAATGCGTAATTCAGCCCGAGCTCCGCACAACGTGATGCCAAAGCACCATATGTCGGACGCTCGGTTATGTAGCCGTCACCGTTCGAATCGAACCCAGTCGTTATATTGAACGGGCTCCCCGATGAGGCAAATATGAACGGATTCAGTGAAACGCCCCACGGCAGACCGATGTTGCCGCCGATAACAAATCGATGTCGGACATCGTCGCCGCTGCGGCCCCATTCACCGGCAAAGCTATAACTGTACGCTGGAGCGCTTCCCGCACCGTCTGTATCACTCTTTGAGAAGTTGAGCGAATAGTTTCCGAAAAGCGAGAATCGCGAAGAGTAGTTGTTCCTGAAACCTACACGGATCTGATTCTCTTCGGATCTTCCGGTCGCTTCATACTGCTGAATATTGCCGAGCGTCGGATCGGGCCGAGGTGCGAGAGAGCAATCAAGTTCGGTCGGACAGACGGGCGCATTGATATTCCGCGAACGAAGCTGATTGAACGATCGAGAAATGATGTAGAACGCAGAGAGGGTCGTCTTGAACGGCAGCTGCCTCTCAACGCCGACCGTAGCCTGAGCCGTATATGGCGTCTTGAGATCGGTTGCCACCAAACGCGTCGTACTTGAACCAGGCAGGAACGCAAGGATCTGCGAAGGTGTAAGCACATTCGAGACCGTTCCGTCCGGGTTAAAGATCGGCTGAGCAAGCAGAGCGATCGCCGCGGCCTGTCGCGTCGGATCGGTCTCGTTCGCACTGACGAGCAGATTTAACTGCGTGATCCCGTCATATCTATGAGCCTGCAGCGTGTAGTTCTCGCTGAAGCGATCGTAGAAGATACCTGCACCGCCGCGGAAAACGGTCTTTGCCGGTTTCGAGCCGCCGGCTCCGGGTGACCATGCAAATCCGAATCTCGGTGCAAAGTTGTAGTCACTGCTAATGTTCGTCTGATTTTCGTACCTAAGGCCAAAGCTTAATAGTAGCTTAGGCGAAAGGCGCCAATCATCCGAAACGAACAGGCCAAGATCCTGCTGCGAGACCTTTGCGAGCGGATCGCCGGTCGTCATTGTGAATTGGGTCGGATCGTACTGCGTACCCACAGCGCCGAGAAGTTTCGCACGGTACTGCTCGATCGGTGAGACGAAACCATCACCATTCAGGTCGTATGGGCTCGCACCGACAAACCCGAGGAAACTGAAAGTCCCGCCGTAATTATTCTCCGAGCGATTGTCGATCGTTGTTCCGCGCAGGCGAATGCCGAACTTGACCGAGTGATCCATATTCTTGCCAAGAGCCGTAGTTGTGTTGTTCGAGATCTCATAGCGCTGCCTCTGATTGAAACTCTCACCTATTTGCGACCCGCCGGATGTGAACGCAGACGAGACACTGACGGTCGGGACCGAATTGTCGCCATTCTGAGCACTCTTGTCGAACGAGTATTGAAATCGCGTCTCATTGACCGTTGTCGCATTCAGGATCGCTGTTTCGGTAATACGAAACTCATGACCGAAGCTCGTCGAGTTGTACTGGCGCGATGCGAGGGACGTTCCGCCAATTCCCTGATTCTTGCTCGACGATCGGTCGTAATCGTATCGAACGACCAGTGTATTCTTATCATTGATCGCATAATCGAGTCGCGGTCCGATCGAGAAACGTCGTGTCGGGATCTTATAATCTTGCGAAAAATTAACGATATTGAAGGAAGGATCCAAGACGACCGCATTAACGATCGTGTTATTGTCGATGTCCCGGTTCGAGACATCCACAAAGAACGAGGCCTTCTTCTTTATGATCGGGCCTGAAATGTTGCCTCCGAAGAAGCGCGTTTGGCTCGGCGCTCGATTCGCCGCAAATGGATTGCGCGAGTTCAGGCGAGCATCGTTGAAGTTGAAGAACGCACTGCCGCGGAAACGGTCGGTTCCCGGCCGCGTCAATATCTCGATCCGGCCCCATCCAACGCGGTCAAATTCCGCCGAGAACGGATTCTGGTTGATTCGGATCTCTCGGATCGATTCTTTTGGCGGAAGGTTGCCGCCCGTGAAGCCATCGATATAGATCTGGCCGCCATCAGGGCCGGATCCGGGACCCGCCAATGCCTGAAGAGCTGACTGGAGTTCGTCCGGGTCATCAGGTAAGGCATCAAGGTCTTTGCCCTTGAGCACGGTCGCACTTGCGTTGCTCTCAGCGTCTGTCGAAACACCCTCGTCGGGGTTTACATTGACGTCCTCGGCAACACCGGCAACCGTCATCGAAACCACCAACTGATGCTTTTCGCCCGCAGCAAGAACAAGATCCGGATTCTCATACGGGGCGAAGTTCGCTGCCTCGGCCTTTATGGTGTATGTTCCCGCTTCGAGACCTGCGATCGTGAATTCACCGCGATCGTTGGTATTAGCCTTCTTTTCTTTACCTTCTGAATTTACTGCTGAGACGGTCGCACCAACGACGACCGCTCCAAGACTGTCAACTACCTGACCAGTTATACTTGCCGCTTTCTGAGCGAAGGCTCCGCCTACGGATAAGAGCATAAGCGCGCCAAGCAGAGTTATTTTCTTTATGTAGTCCATATGTATTGTATGAATGAAAATTAGAACAAATATCAGAACCCGCTTCCGTCAAGGCCCGGGATAGAAAATGATGCATCAAGCCCTTGGCCGCGTCGGCCGCCGCCAGAATTCATCTGTGCCAAGCGAAGGAATGGTTCAACACCGGCAAGGAGTTTGAAGGCAGTTACCCGGCCCAGAGCGTTCTCCCGCGTGCTTGAGGCAGCTATCATATCTCCGACCTTAAGATCCGATGTCGTGATGGTTGGGAAACGATCAAGCATTTCGTCGACACCGCCGCGCGGCCCTCCCGCCATTCCACTAGGGCGTTGACCGCCTTGCTGGCCGGCTGGCCGGCCGCTGCCAGGTTGGGTTTGTCCTCCCTGCGGACGTCCGCCCGCCTGAGCACCGGCACCGCCGCTGCGCATCGCTGCCTGCATCCCGGCAAGCCTTTCCGCATCTTCAGCAGGAAAGCGCTTGAATGTTGTCACCTTTGCGGTAGCGATCGTAACGTCTTTGCCTGTCGCGAAATCCGAGATCACAACTTCGTTCTTCGAAGCGTCTACGGACTTCACCGTACCCGCGATCGTTTTAAATGACCCAACGAGCACTTTTTCGGCCGTGAACGCGGTATTGTCTGCACTTCGTTCGCCCACAGCTCTCAAGATGTCACCGACTCCGATACCTAGAAAATCGGTCGGCTTTGCATCCGAAAATTCGATCGAGTCATCCGCATAATGCAGAAATTCGGCATTTGGCTTGAAAGAGACCAGGACCGACTGGGCGCTCATCAAACCGCTCACTTTGATCGTCACGGTCCGTTTGATCGCGTCGATCGACTCGACCTTTCCTGAAATGCCGCGAGTTTTCCACTCCGACGCGTCTTTTGCCTCTTTGGCAGAAAGTTCTGCGGTACTCACCAAATAGCTGCGAATTGCGTTGCAGCCGCCATCCGGCTTCATCAAGCACGAGACGATTAGCTTGTCGCCAACCTTTATATCGGCAAGGCTCGAAACAACTGCGGACCGCAAATTGAGATCCGGAGAGATCTTTTTGTATTCGGTCTTCTCGGAAAACTCCGCCGTAACGGTTTTGCCGCTGGCGTTCAGAGTGGCCGAACTAGCGGACACCGCCGTGACGTCCCCGCGTACGAGCACAGGCTTCATCGGATCGACGGTCTGTCCGAATACCTGTGAAACCAACGCACTGATAAAAAGTATAAAAATCGATATGATTGCGTTCTGCGCCATATTTGCTACTTAAGCCTCAGATAGAGCCTCTCCCCAGTAAAAGGGTATGACGTAAATAGTACCAGTAAGGTTCGACGCTTAATGTAAAGTTGTGTAAACCTTGCGCAAAGATTGCAAAAGGCGATGCGTATCAGCTAGATCTTTCGAAAATCAGACCTAGAGGTGGCCATCACGATCAAGCCGATGCCGAACGCAAACGTTGCAAACAATGCGATCGGCCAGACGAACGGCAAGGAGAGGACGAGCGTCCAGACCAGAACACCGGTAAGGGTTGCAAGGGTTTCCGAGCGGTTATTCTCGGGAAATGTAGTTCTCTGTATCCACTTACCAAGGGACACATGTAGAGCGATCCTGCCAAAGACGTATCCGAAAAGCAGCAAAAGGAGACAGAGACCGAGGGCCGCGACCGCAAGAAAGTTCGGGAGCGTGATGGCACTTGCGATCACAACAGCGCCCGTGGCCATAAAAACGCCCGCCCCGATCGCACACACCTTGACCGGAGAGAGATTTAGTTTGGCAGCGGCACGCCCGACCGCACCGGGAGCGATCGTCGAGAACACCATCGAGATCACGAACCAGATAAGGGCAAGCACCAACCGCTGCGCAAAGAAGCTAAGCGAGACGGAAGGTGAAAGCAGGCTGGCGGGGTCACGGGCAAAATCCTTGAGAGGTTCTTCCAACATCCCAAAGACGACAGTCTGCTTTCCGTCCACGCGCGCCGGTTTTTCGGCCTCCGGTTTATAGGCTCCGCCGATCACGATCACATCACCGCCGACAAAGGCGTCATGGCGTTGGATAACATTGCCGCCGATCGTCGCGACATCGCCCTCGATCCGGCCTTCGATCACGACGTCGCCGCCGATCGCAAGCACGCCCTTTGCCCGTTTGCTCACTGTAACGGATTTGCCGAAGGCGTAAACTTCCTGTTCGGGAGCGTCGCCGACGGTAATCATTTTCTGCTCTTCAGAAACTGAGATCTCGGGATGTGCGGACGCCGTCCGAGAAAAGCCCGTCAATGCGATGAGCATGACCACGACGGCGAAGATCGTACTTCGGCGTTTAGCTAAAATACCCTGAGCTTTAGAACTATTTCTCACGGATCAGAACAAAGGACGCAGGAGTTTGCGGAATGGCACAAATTTCAGCCCTAATACGAACAAGCTAACGACTCCGAATACTCCTAACGTAGCCAGTACACCATCTGCCGGATTCAAGATACGAACTAGAGAGCGCACGAGAACAACAACACCCATTAGGAACGAATACGCCATCTGCGTTGCGAAAGCGCCGACCGCCGCTAGTTTTTGAACCAGTGCACCGAACGCCGCGACCAGGTCCGCACCTTCCGCTCCAAGAACAAAGAGCGAGAAGATAAAGAGGGAGGCGATGATGAATATCGCATTAAAACGCTCCTTCCAAGACCGCAGTCCAACAACGTTATTCTCGGCGGTAGTGATGATCCTTTTGGAAAAATCCCTCGGGAGCTCCATTTCAGCCTCCGGTTTGCGAAGACTTGTTTCCAGCATTCTCAAGAACTGTTTTTGGGCGTTCAATTCCGAGCGGCAGGGCGGACAAACATCCAAGTGTGCTTGGATCGCAAGATCGGCATGCGCATCGAGTTCGCCGTCAACAAATGCGGCAAGATCGAAATTTTCACAGTTCTGCTCTTTTGCCATCAAATGCCGTCGAAACCTCGCTTAATGAACAATTCGCGCATCATTTCGCGAGCGCGGAACAACCTATTCTTGACCGTGCCGAGCGGCAAGCCGGTTATCTCCTTGATCTCGTCATAGCTTAGGTCGTGCGAATGCCGCAAGATGATCAGATCGCGATAGGCCGGTGGGAGACAGCGAACGACAAGTTCGATCTCGGTCCTCCATTCGCTTCGCTCACGCTCCTGTTCAGGATTCGGAGCTTTTGACTGAAGCTGCATCTCGAAAGAGCCTTCTTCATTTTCGGTCTCCAGGCTTTGGGCAGTAACCGTATTGCGGCGAATGTGGTCGATCGCCGCATTATGCGCGATCCGATAGAGCCATGTCGAGAACTTGTAATCCGAACTGTATTTGCTTAGTGAATTGTAAACCTTGATAAATACTTCCTGTGTTACGTCAAGCGACGCCTCAAAGTCCCCAAGCATCCGATAAACGTAACCCGTGATCGGCCGCTGATACCGATGGACCAAGGCTTCGAAATGGTCGGCACCTCCGCGGAGCGATCTTGCAATAAGCTCGCTATCCGAGAGTTCGGTAACATTCGCGAAGTTGATCGAAGCAGAAGTCATATTCAGACAGTATTTACGGAATTCTGCAAAAAAGGTTTCAGCCAGCTGCCGTAGCGGAGGACTGCGAACCAAAATGAAGCGACGCTAGACCAGAAGGTGCCGCAAGGACGTCAAAAGACAATCCAGTTCCGGCCCGATCGAGCCCTAGATCGTCGGCATCGAGCACGTCGATCTCCTGGCCAAATGCCTCAGCCGCGGCCGCGAGCACATCGCTCCGGCCGATCTCTTCCCCGATCAGGAGAATGTTCTCCAGAATGCCGCCATACCGGTCGTGATAGAACATCAAGAGTCGATAGATCTCGTTTCCAGCCTCCGACGGAGTGCATGTCACAGAACGTACCACCGCCGGTTCGTTATTGCGGAGTAAAAGCCCGGAAAACCCGCCAGGTTGGGCACTCAGTAACAGAGCATCACCAGCCAAGCTGTTATAAAGCCAGGTCGCCTCACTTATCACGCGCGGCAGAACAAGGCCTGCACGTCGGCCAAAACGCTCAAAGATCGTCTCGTATTCATCTATGACGGCGAGGCGGATCGCGGTTGTAAAGTAGCGCGATCGGCCCTCGACATCGTTCGATATCTTTCTGCGTGAGATCCGAAGGTCTGCGGCCGCGATCCCAAAGGTTTGTTCGGCTTTCCAATCGAAAATCTCTTGCCACTCGCTTTTGGACGACGGTTCCGTCTCAAGAGTAACTATCGCCGTGCGAGCAGAGCTTCCCGGAAGCGAGACCGACCAACGCTTTTGATTCAAAAGGCCGGCAACCGCCAATGTGTCGTCCAAGCATTTAATAAAAGACGATTCATCGACGATGTTCTGATCGAAAAAATCCCCCTTGATCACGCCGGGCGAGATCGAACTCGTAGCACATTGTCTAATTCTCAATCCACTTCGACCACCGTCCAAGGAGACAGCAGTGATCGAACGCTCCTCGATCCCGAGGCCTGCATTCGGAAAATTCGGCGAAGTCAGAAAATCGAACATCAATATTTTGAGTACTCCTTGCCGTTGCTATCTATGCCCTCGGCCGTGCTTTTAACATCCTTTAGACCAGTTTCGCCCTCTTTGCCGGCAATATCGTCACCCTGCACCTCGGTCCATTCCGTCGATTCAGTGACGGGATCGATTGGCTTCTCTCGAAGATATTTTTCTGTGACAAGGTCATCGATGCTCTTGGGAAGATGTCCCTTGTCCGCAGAGAACTGATCGATCGCTCGCCGCATCTGCCAAAGATTCTCTTGCAGCACCGTCTCTTTTGCGTGCTGCACACTTCTTTGGTAGGTCGGTATCGCAACCGAGATCAAAATGATCAAAATGAACATTGCGATCATCAATTCGAGCAGCGAAAAGCCGCCTTCACGTCGTCGCTCGCTAACTATTTTAAACATCACCAATCAGAATACTTTTCGCCGTTCAGCGCCTCATCGTCGGAGGTGGACCTAATATCAAAAACGTTAACGCTGTCCCAGGAATCAGCGTCTTTCTCCTGATAGGACGAACGCAGCTTCCACTCGGTCTTTCCCGTCATCGGGTCAACAGGCAGCTCACGCAAGTAAACTTTTTTCCGCTCCTTGTTCTGGTTGATGTCGGTCGCCTGCGTGTCATCATCGCCAAGCCCGCGGCCGCCGCGAACATCTGCACCACGCGGACGCACCTTAACGCCATCGACGAGGACCTGAAGGCTCGGCGGATATCGATCGAGATTGTCAACAGTAAAGATCGTACAATCGTCGATGACAACGCGGCTGCGCGGATCCGTTGGTATGTTTCCGCCTGGAATCGTGCGATTTCCCGACGAGACGGCGCCCTGCGGACACGCTCCGAGTGAATCACGCTTGAACTCATCGATCGCGCGCCGTACGTCCCTTAGGGTCTCTCGAAGCCGCGTTTCCTTCTGCCGCTTTACCGCGGTCTGTGCGAGCGGGATGGCGCCCATGACGAGGATCGCAAGCACGCTGAGCGTAGCGACAAGCTCAAGCAAGCTGTATCCGTTTTGTTTGGAAAACTTCACTTCCCTTCTGCCGCAACCGTGACCGGGATGTTTCGGCCGTCCTCGGTCATCAAATTCAGAACGTCACCGTCGAAAGTGATCATTGGCACGCCATCGGCCAAGGCTTCGACGTCCAAGTATGCGATCACACCGGTCGGCGGAGTGGTCGTCCCTTCGGGCGCGATCAACGAAAAATACGTCTTTCCGTCCGTATTCAAAAATGGCATCACCGTTGAATTCGCTTTTTCACCAAACGCATCACCAAGCGAAATGCCTCTTATCGCCAGCTTCGTCGAGTCGTACTTGACCCCGAGAACGGCGGAACGGAAGGCTTCCGGGCTTGAAAATGCGACGGCAACGCGAACCTTCTCGCCGGCTTTCATTGCGGCTACGGCCGCTAGCTGCACGGTCGCACGCGAAACCGCTGCACTGATCGGTTTGAGGGCAATGGGCGACGGCGAGTTGTCCGGGCGATCTGCCGTCTCCGCGAGATTCAGCGTTCGAACCGAATTATCGATCGGCTTGAGCAGCGGAGCGTCGACATTCGAATCCACTGCTGGCCTTGTCGGCTTCGCATCGGCATACGCTGCATTGGTCGGCGCAGACGAACTTGCGTCCGGCGATGTCTGAGCAGTGGCGTCCGTTCGAACGTACTGCGGTGCGTTGGTTTTTTGGTCAGGAAGATCGATCACGACATTCGTCGGCTTGCGCCGTGCGGCGGCGAGAAGTTCTTCACGCTGCTCCTCGATGATCATCGCCTCGAGCTGACCGCTGGTCGGTGTTGCAAGGCTTCCTGTATCTTGTTCGACAAGATCTTCAGGCAGAATGGCAGGAGCTCGGATCACACGAGGAGTAACGGCAATCACGATATCGATCTGCGCATTCTCTTTCTTCGGAGCCGTAAACAACCTTCCGAGGATCGGTATAAGCCCCAGGAGCGGCAGGCCTGTGCGGCCGTTTCGCTCGTTATTTTGTGCAACACTTGCAAGCAGAAGCGTTTTGTTATTCTGGACGCGTGCAGTGCCTTTGATCGTGCGTTCCGTAAAGATCGGCGTGAACGGATCGGGCCCGGCGCCGATATCCTTCGACTCGATCTCCATCGCGACCTGAACATCTTGATTCGGGAAAACGATCGGCTTGAACTTCAGCGAGAGGCCTACCTTTTCGTAGTTGATCACGTTCGAAACAACGCCGCCGTTACCCGGTGTCGTTCCGGCGCCAGTCACGAACTGTGCGCTCTGAACCGGTACACGCTGGCCGATCGTCGCCGATGAATCTTCGTTATTAAAGGCGTGGATCTGCGTGGATGCAACGAGCTTCGTGTTCGTCTTGCTCTGAAGAGCCGCGATAGAACTGATCGGAAGGCCGATCGCTATGCTCAGGAGATCGGTGCCCGAGAAAGGCATTCCGCTCGTGATCGGACCGGTCGAACCTTGATGCGCCGTCGGGAAGCCAACACCGCCCAGATTCAGCAGCGTTCCTCTATCGCCGCCCGTTCCGATCTGGTTACCAAATTGGAGAAGGTCGCCGCGATTGACTTCGTAGATCGCTACGTCCATAACGACCTCGGCGCGATCCTTATCGAGCGCGCGGATGAGTCTCCCGATGATCTTGATATTCTCCGAAGTGTCGCGAACCGTTACACTGTTGGTCGCATCATCAGGCAGAATGATCGTCTGCGGACGACCGCCTTGGGCAGGTATCGCACCTTGAATGACCTTCTGAATGTCTTTCGGGCTCGCATTTGCGAGGTAGAACGTCTTAAGAACGAGCTGCTGGAGAATGTTGCGTCGGTTATTCGAGGCTACTAGGATCGTCCGCGGGCCGACCTTCTGGAAGAAAAGATTCTCCTGCAAAAAGATGTAATCAAGGGCACGCGCCGAAGTAACGTTCTTCAACTCGATCTTCACCTTGCGCGAATCAAGCCGTGATTCGCTGTCGAAAAGCACATTGAGGTCGAGATCCTTCGCAAGTTCCTTGACGATGAACTGAAGGTCGATGCCGGCCGGAAACGGCACATCGCGAAGCTTTTCAAGCTGCTGCGGAAGCTGCACATCTTCCGGCTTGTATGCCGCGGGCTTGACCTTGAGCCCTGGACCGTCGGCCGCCTTGTCATCGGGCGAGCTCGCATCCTTTTGGAGCCGCACCATTCGCTCCATCTCGCTCTTAGCAAGCTCATTGGTCGGATCGAACCCATACGCACGTCGAAAAGCATTGTACGCACCCGCATAATCCTTCTCATCCGCGGCGACTGTTCCGCGTCTCATAAACATCTGCGAAGCGTTGAACAGCGCACGCCGCAGGTGTAGGCGGTATTCCGGGTTTTTCGGGTTCTCGTTGACCGCGAGGGCAAATTCCTCGCAAGCCTTGTCCCATTCCTCAGACACCTCGTACTTCATTCCCTGTTTGAAATGCTTTTTGCCGTCGCCGATACCAAGCGCGAACGCCGGCGAAAGTAGTCCAAAAAGCAGGACAAGCGTCAAGGTCGTACGGAAAACCGCTATTTTCTTCATATAGTTCGGTGCGTGTGTAAAAATTCGAGGCTCTTCGCCCGAAGAATAGTCACGAAAAATACAACCCGAAGTTGCAATAATCGCGTCTCGGGCCTCTTCTGCAAGGAAGCGCTCGGCCTATTTTCCGTGTATTGGATGCAAAAATCAACTACTTGGCTGTAATTGTCGGTCGCCGAGGCAACGTTAAACAGTGTTAAAGGAATCTATTGACATCAGGAGCAATGCTGAGGTATCATCCGAACATTATGCGAACCGTCCTCACATCGTTGGCGCTTGCAACCTTCTCTTTGCTTGGGTCTTTTGCCGCTCACGCAACTCCTAACCGCAGCCTCGATCCGATGGGTCTTTTTGTATCGCCAAGAAACGGAATGTTTGCAGATGCATACCTGTCCTTATTTTTCGGGGGGGGGGGGGGCAAGATCTGCTTTCTCCGACTTGTACCGTGCCGAACGGTGGATCGGGTAATTCGTCGATCAGCTTCGACGACGTTACGCACACTCTAACGGGTGGCGCTTCAACTATCTATTACACTCGCGGAAACAACGATTCATCTTGCTCGGTGTCGGCGACGATGACCGGTCCTGGTGTCAATGTTAGCGGAAGCGACCCGGATTGTGATGGCCCAAATGCATTCGTTACCCTGACATCGCAGGCCTACCAAGCCGGTGAAACATACTGTATTACAGCAACTCATAATTTTCCGCAGAATAGTTGCGGAACCAACGCTTGTATTACCATTCCCGGCCCGAAAGTCACGAGCCTTACGTTCGACCAGATACTCACCGACGATCTTCCGATAGACACGAACCCGAATGCCGGAGGCGGCCTAAGAATATTCCCGGACAAAAAGGTTCCGGCGGAAACCGTTGACCGTCGAAAGATCAGGGTAAAGGCGCAATATTCCACAGCGACGGCGGGAGTCCGCATATATTTCAGGAACTTCGACGTTGACGACCCGTCCGCAGACACTGCTCCAATTGACGCAAGTGATTCGCCGACAATTACGACCGGAAACGACAACAACGGAAACGTTGATGGGACAACAGCAACAAGAGCAGGCCTATTGATCGTTCCGCCTACGGGACAGCCCAATCCGTATAGTTGCCAGACGTTTTCAAACTCAAACGCAACCGGAGTTTCCTGCCTGACCGACGGAACCGGTGCGGCAATCGTTGATTTTCAAACAACAATGCAGCCCGGCGACAATTTTTCCGTTGTTGCAGGTCCTGACGAAACATATGTGAGCGGTCTCGTTCTCGCCGCCAATGGCATCGACCTCAAGGACACCAACAATACCGAGATCCCTGTAACAACTTCCGCAACAAATGAATGCTCCGCCGTAATGAACAGAGCCTGCCGCACAGACATGCTCACCGTATGGCGCCGCCTCCACATGGAAGTCGATTCCATGGGAAAGGTTGGGATGAGCAATAATGTACACGGAACCATTGCACAGGTTGGGTCAACGAGTTGTTTGGTCGAGCAGTTGGAACCTCCAACACCTGTCCCCGATTCTAGCCCTTCCCCCTGCCCAACTCCCGCCCCAAGTCCGTGCGAAGTTAATGCCGGGTTCTTCGTTCAAACAAATGATCCATTGGAAACTGCCCGTTTCGAAAACGGCCGGATCAAGATTGGGGCATATTCTTTTCGCATACGCACCAATGATGCGACAAGTGTTATTTTGTACGGCGTTCCTCAACATTCTCAAAGCATCCGTCCGGGATCAACCTTCGTTTTGTACGACGATGACGATTACAACAACGACGATGGCATCAACCTAGACGGAGACGAATTAGAGAACGTGGTCAAATTGCCAAACAGCTTTACGTACGTTCTGTCGGAAGATGGAACGCATGCGGACGGAAGACCGAAGAACTTGTTTGGGGACGCCTATATCAGACCAGAATACCAGTGGGCTGAAACAAGCGGCTATAATCAGGCGAACCTGCAATTTGAACTAAATGTTGAAGAAGGGCCGCAATATGCGACGCTACTTCAAGTACTCTCCCGTAACCGCGATTCGGAAAGTAAAGAAGCAGATGATTTTTGGATAACATACACGTTAGTCGGGTATCAAGGACCAAAATCGGCCGATTTTGATGGAAGTAGCGCAAATGGTGCTGATTACGAGCAGGGTCTTCTGGGGGTGAGTCCGATACAGTTTTTTGATCGCTCTCAAATTGGTGCTTGCGACTGTCAGAAAACTACTACATGCCCTCCTGGCGGGATGGTGTGTCAGCTTATGAATGGCGGTGAAGTCATTCCAGTTGGCGCGAATGGCTCCCTAATATTTCAAGAGGTTCTTCAAGATTACACAAAATATTTCCTCTCTCCACCGCCCCCTATTGTTAGTAGAACGATCGATGAAATACGAATCACCATTCCCCATGAAATTGGACACCAATTCGGTCTTTTGGGGGACCAGAAAAGGATGACATTCAAGATAATGGATTACTCCAACTATCTTTGCGATCAGATAAATGAAGTCAGGTTCAACCCCGAGCATCTGAACCTGATGCGGCGGCGGGTTAGGAGTCCGGGGAAATAGCTAGACTCAGAGGACACGAAAAATGAAACAGCAACTAATTTCAGCATTCGTTTTGATGGCTTGCCTAATTTTTGGTGGGCAGGCCTTGTTTGCCCAGGCGGCTTCGTACGGTGATCTCAAGCAAATGACGTTTGAAGTTCGATTGGATAAGGATCACTATGCTCGATGGGAGCCGATATGGATAACCTTCAAGCTTTCAAACTTGTCAGGTACCACGCTAAGAGGAGAAATTCCAAATTTCTTGGGCGAGTCCCAATTGAAAGTAGCTTCTGCCGGCAAGAGTCACATTTGCAGGTCATTATCCGCCGTTTCAGGTTCTGGCGGAATTAAGATTCCAAGCAATTTTGGGCCGAATTGGTCGACCGAAACAAGCAGTTTGCTCGCTCCATCTTTTGTTGATGCTTGTCTCCAAGAATCGGGTGAATATGAGCTTCAATTTTTGATCGACGATCCGTACGGCGTAACAACTCTTAAATCGAACCCGATCAAGATCGAAATTTCAGAACCGACCGGCAACAATAAAAAGGCGGTCGAGTTTATGGAGGCTCACAAAAACTTTTTTGGACTTTCGGCATGGGCACCCAGATCGAAGGACGAAAGGTCGCTCTTAGAAGAATTCGTGCAGCGATACGGATCTACGCCTTACGGAGAAATCGCAACTCTCACTCTTGCATCGATCTACTCGGTTGAGAATGAATTTGAGAAAGCAAAAAAATTGTTGAACGGCTTGATGGACAGCGGAAATACGTTTGTCGCGTCATCCGCCAGACGTTCCCTGCATGAAGTTAACGAGAGATCACGTAACGTGCAGAAGCCGTAAACTTGTTAGCGTGCACTAGACACGTGGCAGTCTGGTTCGAAGCAAACTGCGATATCGGTTGCCGGCACGAGAGCTTGGGATAACGGCCCTCACGAACTTGGACATCAATTTGGCATTTACGGAGATAACTGGCTTCCGTTTCCGTCAACCCATAAACGCACCAGTAATACATATTTGCTTATGGACTATGTCAGTCGGCCGAGCGAAACTGATTTTTATCAACTGCATCCCGAGCATATCAACCTAATACGCAAGAGGATAACAAGTCCTGGAAAATAGAAACTAGGAGAACCCTAATTATGCGAGTAATAGTTTTAATTTTTTCGATCTTCTTCTCAGTAGCTTTAGTTGCCGGACAAACCGAATCAAAATCTCAGCACGTTGATCGTTCGTTCGACGTTACGTTGGAGAAAGGCAATTACGTATTGCTCGAGCCGATCATAGCGACGTTTTCATTCTCGCTACTTCCCGGCGAATCTTTCCCCAGGCTTCTCGAGGCCACCTCGATAACGATCAAGGGACGGGATGGGGTACGGCGATTCTCGAAATTGACGAACGCGATCAACTCGTCCCCGACAGAATCGCTGCCATCGTCAAGATCACCTTCTCTAAGGCAGATCGTCGAGATGGACAAACCGCGAGAATCGGCTGAAAAGACGGGAGTTCAGTCCGTAGCTGAGATCATTACGTGCACAGACCAATTCTTCCCGACTTCGGGCAAATATACTATACAGTTCTCGTTCCGCGGGGCTAAGTCTAAGGAAATCGAAGTTAGCATCGAGGAGCCTGGCGGTATAAATAGCGGGGCGTTCGCCGTTCTAAATAAATATGACGATCCACTAAGTTTTCGATGGGTCTTTGAGAATGCGGACGGTATAAACCTGTTGAAAAAGTTCGTGGCCGACTTTCCTAACAGCGCCTATCACGATTACGCCGCGTACGAACTTGGGTTGTTGCTGTTCTATCGGAATAATTTTGAAGACGCGCGGATGGTTCTCACAAGCGTGCAAGCAAGCCCCAATCCAGTACTTTCAAAAAAAGCAGCGGCAATGCTGAAAAACGTCGAAAACGCAATAACGAAGGCCGACGGAACTGACAGGCCTGAGCAATAAAATATCTAAGCTCGTCGCACTTTTGTTCGCAGACTCAATGGATGCAAAGTTCGGCATTCAAGCCTAGGTCGCCATGACGGAGCGTCTGAGGAGATCGAGGGCGGCTTGGCTTGAGCGCCAGCGGATGAGGTAGCGGTCGCCGGGAAGGAAGAGTTTTATCGAACGCGTGCCACTCGGCCCAGAATATGCGAAAAAGACCGTCCCGACGGGCTTGTCGTCCGTGCCGCCGTCAGGGCCTGCAATTCCGGTAACGGAAACCGCGTGCGTCGCGCCCGATACTTTCAACGCACCTTCGGCCATCTCGCGTGCACACTCTGCGGAGACGGCACCGAATTCGTCCAAAGTTTCCTGACGAACGCCGAGCATCCTCACCTTTGCCGGATACGAGTAAGCCACAAGGCCTTCGAGAAAGTAGGCGGAAGAACCGGGAACCTCCGTGATTCGCCTCGAAACAAGCCCGCCCGTGCAGCTCTCAGCAAAGGCGACGGTCTCGCCGCGTTCCGTTAAAAGTCGGCCAACTACGGCCTCCATCGTCTCGCCTGTCGTCGTGAACATCGCAATCCCGAATGCATCGGCGAGTCTCGCGGTCAATTCGTCCGCGGTCGCCTCAGCTTGAGTGAGCGAATCGCGCCTGACGGCGATCTGCAGCTCGACCTCCGTCTTGTTAAAAAGTATCGACGTTTGCACCTCGTCGAATGCCGTGTAGATCGGAGCCGCGATCTCATCGACGGCGGACTCGCCCATCCCGACGATCTTCATCAGACGGCGTTCGATGAAAACATCGCCGACGAGTTCCTTCAAACGCGGCAGAACAAGCTCGGTGAACATCGGCTGGTTCTCACGCGGCGGACCGGGCAGGTTGATGACGCGCTTTTCGCCGACAGCGGTCAGCATCCCGACAGCGGAGCCTCGCGGATTCTCAAGGATCTCGGCGCCTTCGATGACGAACGCTTGACGCTTGTTGATCTCGGGCATCTTGCGTCCCCAGGCCTTGAATCTCTCACGCAAATGAGCCTCGATCTCGTCGTGATAAACGAGTTCGCGTCCCAAAGCCTTCGCGGTACAGCCACGCGTGATGTCGTCCTCGGTCGGACCGAGCCCGCCCGTCGTAATTATCACGTCCGCACGCTTTACGGCGTCGGCAATGGTCTCCTCAAGTCTTGCGGTGTCATCGCCAACGACCGTCTTTAGCTGCACCTCGACGCCGATGTCGCCGAGCTTTTCCGTAAGCCAAAGACTGTTCGTATCGACACGGCTCGGCCCCAAAAGCTCCGAACCGATCGCAATGATCTCAGCGGAATGCAGCATCTAGTTTTTATAGATCTCGACGACCGGCTTGCCGTCCTTGTCGATGTAGGCCCGATACATTCCTTCGCTGTTGAACGAGATCGCCATATTTCCGAATTTGTCCATAGCGATGACGCCGCCGTCACCGCCCGCATTCTGGAGTTTTGTGTGGATCACGAGGTCTGTGGCGGCCTGGATCGGCATCGCGCGATACTCCATCAGCGACGAGATATCGCGTGCGACACCGAGACGAATGAAGTATTCGCCCCAGCCCGTACCTGAAACGCCGCAAGTCGCATTATTCGCATAAGTGCCCGCACCGATTATCGGCGCATCGCCGACGCGGCCGTACTTCTTGTTCGTCATACCGCCGGTCGAAGTGCCCGCCGCAATGTTGCCGTATCTATCCAAAGCGACAGCGCCGACCGTGCCGAAGCGATTTTCCGGTAACTGCGACGTGGGCATTTCAGCGTATGAAGGTTTTGCAGGTGGAGCAGGCTTCTCGCCGGCCTTCTTCTTTTCTTCCTCTTCCTTCTTCACACGCTGGAGACCATCCCAACGGCGTTGCGTGAAGAAATATTTCTCATCTACGAGTTCGATGCCCTGCTCTTTTGCAAATTTCTCGGCTCCGTCGCCGATCATCATCACATGCGGCGACTTTTCCATAACCGCACGAGCAAGCGTGATCGGATTCTTGACGTGATGCAGCCCCGCGACGGCGCCGGCAGAAAGGTCTTTTCCGTTCATGATCGAAGCATCAAGTTCGTTCTTGCCGTCCGTGGTAAACACGGCTCCTTTGCCTGCGTTAAAAAGCGGGTCGTCCTCCATCATTCGGATCGCGATCTCGACCGCATCGAGGCTCGATTTCCCATCTTGCAACGCCTTGTAACCTGCCGTTACGACCTCGGTAAGCTTGTCGCGATACGCTTTTTCTTGCTCAGGCGTAAGACTGCCTTTGCGGATCACGCCCGCACCGCCATGAATAATAAAGCCGATCCGCGGATTCTGCGGCCCTTGAAGCTGTTTGATCTCGGGTTTTGCGGCTTTTTGGGCAAAGCTGGCCACCGGAAAAATAACAAAGGCCGCGACCAAAAGAACAGCAACGAGATCCTTACAACCGCGTATTTTCATTACATTTTCTCCTCGACAGAAACCGAATTCAGATACTCCCGAACGATCTTCATATCTTCCCAAACCGCGCGTTTCTTGTTCGGGTCGCGAAGTAAGTAAGCTGGATGAAATGTCGGCATCACCTTGACGCCGTAATAGTCGTGAAAGCGGCCGCGTAATTTCCCGATCGGCACATTCGTTTCGAGCAGATTGTGAGCCGCGGTCGCACCGAGCACGACGATCACCTTCGGCCGAACGACCGAGATCTCGCGAAGCAGAAATGGCTTGCACGCGGCAGTCTCGTCCGGCTCCGGAGCTCGATTCTTGGGTGGACGGCAGCGGTTAATATTTCCGATAAAAACGTCTTTGCGTGGTATTTCCAGCCCTTTCTCGATAATGTCGGTAAGCAGCTGTCCTGCACGTCCGACGAACGGTTCGCCCTGCACGTCCTCATCCGCACCCGGAGCTTCGCCGACGAACATCAGCGTTGCGTTCGGATTACCGGTCGAATTCACGACATGTGTTCGCCCAAGCGTACTCAACTTGCATCGCGTGCAATCCGGTCCGATATCGGCACGAATTTCTTCGAGAGTTTCCATCGATACGGTAATTTTGGACGCTATTGCCATCGGCGGTGTTTCGACAATTTGTTCTATATTGATCGGCGTCTCCTTTTTCTCAACGTTCATCTTTCGCGGCGGCGAAAGCGAGCCGAGCGACGGCAGATCCTTTAGCCGCGACCCCGGTTTGGGCTTTTCTGGCTGAGTAATAACGCTACTCAACGGCGTCAATCGTGACGGCGAAATGTCGCGTCGCGTATCAACCACATTCAGCGCCGAAGCAAATGAATTTTTCGGCGGTTCGATCGCGTCAAGATCCGCATCAACATACTCGATGCCAAGCTCCTGAAAGAATTTCAAATACTCGCGCACTTCATCCTGAACATTCATTTCGCACGCTCCTCGCGAAGACGCTTGATCGCATCGCAAACGCAATGCGCCGCATCGCGTTTCGGCATCAACGGAAAATCTTCGGCCGAATCTACCCTTAGGATCGAGATGATATTCGTATCCGCATTGAATCCCGCACCGGGTTTAGAAACATCGTTCGCGACGACGATATCGAGCTTCTTTTTCTCAAGTTTGTTGCGTGCGAATTCGATGACGTTGTTCGTCTCGGCGGCAAATCCGACAACGATCAGGCCTTCGTGCCGATGCGACGCAACCTCGGCGAGGATGTCGGGCGTCTTTTTGAGTTCGAGCGTCATCGTATCGCGGCCGTCTTTCTTGATCTTCGCGTCGGCCGCGTTTGCCGGAGCGTAATCCGCGACCGCTGCTGCACCGACAAAGACCGTCGCATTTTGAAGTTCGCCGGACACAGCTTTGTGCATTTCGTTTGCGGAAACCGCACGTATCACCTTAACTCCTGCAGGCGGCTCGACCGCCGTGACTCCTGCCACAACTGTCACTTCCGCACCTCTCGCGGCAGCCGCTTCGGCCATCGCAAAGCCCATCTTTCCCGAAGAATGGTTCGAGATGAACCGCACCGGATCGATCGCCTCACGCGTCCCGCCAACCGTGATTAGGAATCTTTCACCGTTCAGATCAGTGTTCACCGCCGAGATACCGAGACGCCGACATCTTTCTGACTTCTCTCCCCGTCTCTGCGTCTCTGCGGTTAAAAGTCTCATTGCCTGAGCGATAATATTTTCCACATCCTCGAGCTTGCCGGTGCCGACGGTTTTGCACGCCAGTTCCCCTGCGACGGGATCGACGAATTTCACACCGTCGGCTTTCAAGCGGGCAATGTTGCGTTGCGTAGCAGGCTGCTCCCACATCGTCGTGTTCATCGCAGGAGCGATCAGCACCGGAGCGGTCGAAGCAAGATACGTCGAGGTCAGAAAATCGTCCGCAACGCCATTCGCGAACTTTGCAATGATGTTCGCGGTTGCCGGAACGATGAGCAAAAGATCGATATTCTGGGAAAAATTGATATGAGCGATCGGGTCGCTGTTCTCAGGATCGTAGTCGTCAACGACGACCTCGGCGTCCGACAATGCCCGAAAAGTAAGCGGCGCAACGAATTCCGTCGCGTGCCGCGTCATCGCAACACGCACCTCGCAGCCCGCCTTCTGCAACGCACGCATCACCTCAACGGCCTTATACGCCGCGATCCCGCCCGTCACGCCCAAACCTATTCGATGATCCGCCATATGTGTCCGTAACGTCCGCTCGTGTCTGTAGCCCGCACGTTAGTAAGGGGCTCAACTCCGCCAGTGATGAACTTGAGATCCTACTAACGTGCAGGGCTATCGAGAGACACCACTCGCCTTTAACAAGCTAAACTTCAGTCGGGACGGTAATCCTTTAGCCTAAGTTCGACCTTGCTTCCCTTTCGCCGCCATTCTACGCCGATCCTGTACTCTCGGCCCTGGAGTGAAGACTCGAGCGGGCCAATGCGACCCACACCGGGAAGTACAGGAACTACTGAGGTCACGTTTGCCTTCGTCTCCGCCCGTGCGACCTCCTCAACATCAAATTGCGTGGCGGGTCTCTTAATCTCCTGGATTCGCGCAACTGCGCCGTCCTCAGAGTAATAGAGATCGATCCAGTCTTTGCCGTAGTCAAAATAATCCAAGTCACCGTATATTTTATAGTTGAGTCGAAACAACTTAACACCATAGATTTCTGGTGGAATTCTACCTCGGACGCGGCCCACAATTTTGCATACCACTTTCAAAGACTTCAGCGGCTTTTTAGCTAATTCGTCGGGGGACTTATCGCCGCCCAAAAAGCTCACAAAGACATAGAACTCAGCCCAGTCACCTTCGACATCAGCCCAAGGAGTCCATCCTTTTTTCGATGACTGGCCGACCGCCGAAGCCGCTGTCAAAAGAATGCAGCAAAAAACAAGAAATAAGCAATTAAGCCCGATTCGCTTACCAGAAGTAAAAAAAGCGGTCCCCATAATCATCCCTCCTTAACGACCATTTAAAAAGTTCCGTTTTCCGTAAGAAGCAATTTTACACCAAATCTGCCAATCGACTATCCTCACTGAATGCGCCCGGAAAGAATTTGTACTCAATCAATATACAATGGCCGTGTTTTTGACATCACGCTCGACACGATACGCGAGAATGAGCATGAATACACGCGAGAGATCGTGCGACACAAGGGCAGTGCGGTGATCGCACCGTTGTTTGATGACGGGACGATCGCCCTTGTTCGGCAGTATCGGCACGCGGCCGAGGAATATCTACTCGAACTGCCCGCGGGCACTCTGAACGAAGGCGAGGATCCGCTGATCGGTGCCCACCGCGAACTCGAAGAAGAGATCGGCGTCGTTGCCGATAGTGTCGAGAAGCTCTGCGAATTCTATGTCTCGCCCGGTTTCCTGACCGAGAAGATGTTCCTTTTTGTCGCGTCCGGCCTCACCGAGACCGCTCAGAACCTCGATGAAGACGAATTCGTCGAGATCGAGCGATATTCGCTTCCCGAGCTCACCGAAATGATCCGCACCGGCAAGATCGAAGACGCAAAAACGATCGTCGGGGTTACGCTCCTTGCTTCCGGTTGGCCTTCGGCCACCAAAAACACCCGATAGCGTCCCTTCAGACTTGACGTTTGCCCGTGTATTTAGATATCCTGTCAGTTCGCATTTTTGCGGATTACGCTGGTAGTGTGTGTGATATGAGTACTTATTTTCCAAGCGGAAAGGAATTGGCGGACGGACGAAAGTGGTTCGTGGTCGATGCCAAAGGTAAAACAGTAGGAAGGCTGGCAACTGAAGTTGCACGCATCCTTTCGGGCAAGAACAACCCTGCGTGGACGCCTTTTATGGATATGGGCGACCACTGCGTCGTTGTTAACGCCCGGTATGCCGTCTTTAATGGTTCGAAGAACGATCAGAAGATGTATCGCCATCACACGCTCTATCCGGGCGGGCTTCGCGAGACCTCTGTAAAGGATATGTTCGAAAAGAATCCCGAACGCGTGATCGAGCTTGCGGTCAAGGGAATGCTCCCGAAAACCAAGCTTGGCCGTGCAATGGTAAAGAAATTGAAGGTTTACGCCGATGCGGAACACCGCCACACGGCCCAGAAACCCGAGGCGATCGAAATTTAGTTCAAGGTTCTAGTTTGTTATGGCAGATATTCAGTATTACGGCACCGGACGCAGAAAGACTTCGACCGCCCGTGTGTACCTCCGCCCGGGATCGGGTGCGATCACCGTCAATAAGCGTGAGTTCAACGCGTATTTCCCTAACGAAGCTCTGCAGATGATCATTCGGCAGCCGCTTCGCCTTACGGAAACGGTCGAGAAATTCGACATTCTTGTGAATGTTGATGGCGGCGGGACGGCCGGCCAGGCTGGCGCGGTTCGCCACGGCATTACGCGTGCTTTGATCGAATTCAACGCCGACCTTCGCTCGACGCTGAAGAAAGCAGGCCTGATCACGCGTGATCCCCGAAAGAAAGAGCGTAAGAAGTACGGTCAGAAGGGCGCACGTAAGAGATTCCAGTTCTCGAAGAGATAGAAACGTTGGTCGTTCGTGGTTCGTTGTTCGCGGCAAAGCAATTTTTGCAACGACCAATGGACGACGAACAGAGATCGAAAACCATTGGCGAAACTATAATTGGTTACCGAGTTGTTTCGCCGAGTACATAAACCAAGGAGAAAATAGTTTTGGCTACAGTATCAATGAAAGAACTTCTCGAGGCAGGAGTTCATTTTGGCCACCAGGTTCGCCGTTGGAACCCGAAGATGAAGGAATATATCTTCGGTGAACGTAACGGCATCTACATTATCGATCTTCAGAAGACGCAGAAGCTTTTCCGAGATTCACTCAATTACGTAACTGAATCATTAACGCAAAAGCCGAATCAGAAAGTTCTCTTCGTCGGCACCAAGCGCCAGGCTCAGGATGCCATCAAAGAGGAAGCTGAACGCGCGGGAATGTTCTACGTGAACAACCGCTGGCTCGGCGGCCTTTTGACCAACTATCAGACGGTTCAGAAGTCGATCCACAAACTCAAGGAGATCGAAGCGATGCGTGAGGACGGCCGCTTCGAAATGCTCACGAAGAAGGAGCGCCTCCAGCTCGACCGCGAACATGAAAGCTTGATGAAGAACCTCGCCGGTATCAAGGATATGAACGGCGCTCCGGATATGATCTTCATCATCGACGTTCGAAAGGAAGAGATCGCCGTGAAGGAGGCAAATCGCCTCGGCATCCCGATCGTCGCGGTCGTTGACACGAACTGCTCGCCCGAAGGGATCGACCACGTGATTCCGGGCAACGACGACGCTCTGCGGGCTATCCGGCTCTTTGCTTCGCGTATCGCCGATGCGATCCTCGAAGGCAAACAGGTCGGAACAGAAGGCGGCGTTGCGGTTGCTCCTGCTGACGCTGATGGAGCCGCGGCAGAAACTGCTGAGATTGGTTCACTTACAGCAATTCCGGCGGAATATCTGAGCGAAGACGAGAAAGCTGAGATGGAAGCGGCGGCGAACGAGACCGAAGAGGAAGAATCAGCCGACGAGGCTCCGGAAGCGGCCGGAGAAGAAGCCGTCGCACCCGAGGCCGCGTCGTCAGAAGAATCAAGCGAAGCCACGGCTAGCTAAAGTAGATAACACTTTTTTCAGGCGTAGCTTTTTCGGCCAGAGCGGCAAGATCGGCTACGCCTTTTTGTAAGATTTTTTTATAGTTTGGAGTTCTAATATGGCAGAAATAACAGCAAGTGCAGTAAAGGCTCTTCGTGAAAAGACCGGAGCCGGAATGATCGATTGCAAGAACGCTCTTGTCGAAGCGAACGGCGACGAGGCGGCAGCAGTTGAGATCCTTCGTAAAAAAGGTATCGCGACCGCCGACAAGAAGGCCGGACGCGTAACGGCCGAAGGCGCCGTCGGCAGCTACATACACATGGGCGGCAAGGTCGGCGTGCTAGTAGAGATCAATTGCGAAAGCGATTTCGTCGCCCGCGGTGACGAGTTCCAGCAGTTGGTAAAGGACGTTGCGATGCACATCGCGGCAGCAGATCCGCGCTTTACAAATCGTTCGGACGTTCCTGCTGAGGAGGTCGCAAAAGAACGCGAGATCCTTATGGAACAGCTCAAGAACGACCCCAAAAATGCGAACAAGCCGGCTGACGTGCTCGACAAGATCATCGATGGGCGCTTGAATAAGTATTACGAAGAGAATGTTCTGGTTGACCAGCCGTTCGTAAAAGACCCGGCAAAGACGGTTGGCGAACTCGTTACAGAGAAGATCGCGTCGATCAAAGAAAACATCTCTATCCGACGCTTCTCCCGTTTCAAGATGGGCGAGGGCATCGATAAGAAGGCTGACGATTTTGCGTCGGAAGTTGCTTCGATGGTCGGTTAACATATCCCTTCTTTTTCCAAGGTCCAAAGTCCAGAGTTTTTGTATAAGACGGCTTTGGACTTTGGGCTTTAGACCTTAGACTTTAGATTTATGCCGCCAAAGTACGACCGAATTCTCCTGAAACTCTCCGGCGAAGCCCTGATGGGCGGGCAGAATTACGGCATCGACACAGAGGTCGCCGCAGCACTTGCCGCTGAGATCAAGACCGTTCACGATCTCGGCGTCGAGATCGCGATCGTTGTCGGCGGAGGCAATATTTTCCGCGGCGTTTCTGAATCTGCAGGAAATATGGATCGTGCCGCAGCCGACTATATCGGTATGCTCGCAACGATAATGAACGCCGTCGTACTCCAGGACGCACTTGAAAAGGCAGATGTCTTTACCCGTGTGATGTCCGCGATCGACATCCCGGAGCTTGCCGAGCCGTTCATTCATCGACGTGCGATCCGTCACCTTGAGAAGAAGCGCGTCGTCATCTTTGCGGCCGGAACGGGAAATCCTTTCTTTACGACCGATTCCGCCGCCGCTCTTCGTGCGTTGGAGATCCGGGCCGACATTATCTTCAAGGCGACGAAGGTCGATGGCATTTTTGACGCGGATCCGGTCAAAGTTCCGACGGCAACGAAGTTCGACCGCATTTCTTATAAAGAAGTTCTCGAACGGCGGCTTAAGGTGATGGATGCATCGGCGATCTCGCTGTGTATGGACAACGGCCTGCCGATAATGGTCTTTAATATGCGGGAGCCGGGCAACATCGTAAAGGCTGTGAGCGGCGATCTCTCTATAGGCACTGTCGTTACCACTGAAGACAAATTATGAGCGTACAAGACGTGAAAAAAGATACCGAGCCGAAGATGGCGTCGGTCGTGGAAGATTTTAAGAGGAAGCTATCGAACGTACGCACGGGCCGTGCGTCGGTCGGCCTGCTTGATACGGTGAGCGTTGATTATTACGGCACGCCGACCCCGCTCACTCAAATGGCATCGGTTGCCGTTCCCGAACCGCAGCTTATAACCGTGCAGCCATGGGATACGTCGCAGCTCGGCGCGGTCGAAAAAGCCATCATCGGTGCCAATCTCGGGCTTAATCCGTCCAACGACGGCAAGGTGATCCGCCTTCCCGTCCCTCCGCTCAACGAAGAACGTCGCAAGCAGCTGGCAAAGCAAGTCCACGAGATCGCCGAAGAACATCGCATCGCGATCCGCAATTCCCGTCATGCGGCGAATGATTCCCTTAAGAAACTCGCAAAGGACAAACTTATATCGGAGGACGATGAACGCGGAGGCCTTGACGACGTCCAGAAGCTTACCAATACGTTTATCGGCAAGATCGATGAGCTTGCCAAGGGCAAAGAGGCCGAAATAATGACCGTTTAGTTCGGCAGGTAGCCATAATAAAGCCCGTTCGAGGTATTTTGCTCAGGCAAAAGCGCACCGAACGGGCTTTTTCTTGTTCTACTTCCCTTTACTCTTCTCTTCAGCCAGACTCCTTTCGAGCTGATCCCGAAACTCACGACAAGTTTTCACAAGATCTTCGGTATTAGAGTTTCCACGAGCCTTGCTGTCATCCACCGCCTTCTTTATCTCGTCTTTTACCCGATTCAGTATCGTGCTTTTGGCCGCACGGCTGATGAAATTATCATCCGGCTTGTTCGTTTCCCGATTAATGATGTCGATCGCCTCGTCGCATTCGGGTATGCCGCTGGTTTCGCCGGTCGAAACGGGTGCACCGGAGCTGGGCTCCGTGCCGATCTGAGGCTTGCTTGTTGAGGGCGAATCCTTACCGCCGGCCGGCAACTCTTTGCCGCGAAATGGATTAAGGCTTCCGCAGCCAACAACAACGAAAATGAGAGCCAAAAGCGTCGTGACCGCAAAAAGATTCTTTCTCATAAAAACTCCCTTAGACAAGATTGCCCGCCTTTACAACGACGAACTCTTACTTCTCTTTTTGCAGATTCGCAAATTTTTCAATGAGCTTCTTTTGGCCGAACCCAGGAAAGCTTATCGTCAATTTTACGTTTTCGCCCGATCCTTCCCTTCTTAAGATCAACCCATGGCCATACTTTTGGTGAATCACATTCGTGCCCGGAACCAGAGCGTCACCTGACGGGTCGGATGCACTCTTCGGCCGTCCTGAACCCGTAGCTTTTAGGCGATCGAAAGCTGTCGGCTGAGGCCTCTCGGGCGACGGATGCGTCGTGGGCCGCGGATTTCCGCCCCGATTCTTAAAGAACTCAGAGACGGCATCAGCGCTGTTGTAGGTCTTGCCAGTGTATTGCTTTCGATCAGCAGCTGCCGGGCGTTCGCCGCGAAGGCTTCCGACCGCGGCCTTCGCATATTGCGTGGACGGATGTTTCGCATAGGAAAGCCATGACCCTTTGCCCGAAAGGTCTTCGATCAGGTCAAGCGGCATCTCGTTGAGGAACTGCGACGGTTCGGCAGCGATCTCCTCACCATAGACGCGCCGACGCATTGCGTGCGTTAGGTAGAGCATTTTCTCGGCTCGTGTGATCGCAACGTACGCGAGCCGCCTTTCTTCCTCAAGCTCCTTCTGGTCGTTCGTCGAGCGGGAATGCGGGAAAATGCCGTCTTCAAGCCCTACGAGAAACACGACCGGAAACTCGAGGCCTTTCGCCATGTGCACGGTCATCATCGTAACTGAGGCCGTGCTGTCGTATTTGTCCGTGTCGGACGTCAAGGCCGCGTGGTCGATAAACTCACGCAGACCGTCAGTTTCACTCTTATCGTAATCAACAGCTGCATTGACGAGTTCTTCGAGGTTCTCGAGCCTCGCTGCTGCCTCATCCGTTCCTTCCGTGCGAAGGCTTGCGGCATAGCCCGTATCTTCGATCGCCGCAACGACCATGTCCGAAACCGGATGCGGCGTGTCGTGCATTTCCTGAACTTTCCCTATCAAGTTCTCAACGACAAATGCGAATTGTAAAAATGCCTTGACCGCACGCGGCGTTAGATTCACATTCCGGCCAAACCGTGAGCCTTCCGTGATCTCGCGCAAGGCGATCCAGAGCGAAGCCCCCATCTCTTTTGCGTAGCGTACAAGCTCATCGAGACTCGTTTTGCCGATGCCGCGGGCCGGCGTATTTATGACACGGAGGAAAGCGATGTCGTCCATCGGATTCAGTGCGAGCTTGAGATATGCAACGATGTCTTTCACCTCGGCACGTTCGTAGAATGAGAAGCCGCCGACAATATTGTAGTCGATCCGCATCCGCCTCAGGGCTTCTTCGAAAAGACGCGATTGTGCGTTCGTGCGATAGAGTATCGCGATCCTTTCCTTAAGCGAACGGCGTTGATGTTCTTCGATCTTTGAAGCAACAAAACGGGCCTCTCCATCCCCGTCGTACGCTTGATAGTACAGTATGCGTTCGCCGCCGGGGTTTGCCGTCCAGAGCTTCTTTTTCTTCTGATGGACGTTGTTCTTAATTATCGCATCGGCCGCATCGAGTATCGTTTGCGTCGAGCGATAGTTCTGTTCGAGAAGGATCGTCTTCGCCGCCGGAAAGTTGTGTTCGAATTCAAGAATGTTCCGAATATCCGCCTGCCGAAAGCCATAGATGCTCTGGGCATCGTCACCGACCACGCATATATTCTGCTGGCTCTCGGTCAGGAAGCTGATCAGGTTGAACTGCAGCGCATTCGTGTCCTGATACTCATCGACAAGAATGTATCTGTAGCGTTCGTTATACTTTTCGCGGGTTTCGGGCGAATGCCGCAAGAGTTCGACCGTCTTGATAAGCAGATCGTCGAAGTCTAGCGCATTCGCGATGTGGAGACGCTCGTCATACATTCGAAAGACCTTCGCGATGGCTAGCTTCTTTTCATCTCCGAATTCGATCTTGGCTGCATAATCCTCGGCCGTTTCGCCGCGGTTCTTTGCGGTGCTGATCGCATTTCGAACATTGCGTGGCGGAACGCTTTTCTCGTCGATGCCGAGATCCTTGATGCACGCCTTTACGACCTTCATCGAGTCGTCGGTGTCATAGATCGTGAAGGTCTTTTTGTAACCTTGTTCGAGCTTATCGATGTCCTGCCTCAGGATCCGTACGCAGAGGCTGTGGAAGGTTGATATAAGCGGAGCGGACAGGAGCCCGCCGCCCCTAAAGAGATCTTCGACGCGTGAACGCATCTCGCCCGCTGCCTTATTCGTGAACGTGACCGCAAGGATATTATGCGGTGCAACCCCTTTTTCCGCAATAAGATACGCGATCCTGACGGTGATCACGCGTGTCTTCCCAGAACCGGCTCCCGCCAAGATCAGGAGTGGTCCTTCGGTCGTCGTGACGGCTTCTTTTTGTTGAGGATTAAGAGTCGAGAGCAGATTCATTTACTACTTCGGCAGCCTTTTCCTGCGCGGCTTTTTCTGCGGCTTCCTTTGCCAACCGCTTGGCCTCGCGGCGCTCGCTTCGTTCCTTCATTTCCCTTTGATAGGTCTTCGCGAAAAAGTACATTGCCGCACTGCTGACGATAAAAATAAAGACCATCATCAGCGAAATAAAGATGATCTCCGCGCGGATATTCGCTGGCATATCTCTATTCTAATGGGTGGAAGAATAGAGCGCCAATTCAGGCATTGAAAAGCTCCTGGTATTCGGGCGGCAGCGAACGTACGCGACGCGACCTGTCGGTAACGACGTGCAGCGTTTCGCCCGTCGCCAGCAGTTCGGAATCCGACTTCCTGATGACTTCGTAAGCGAATCGCAGGCTGCGGCTGCGGATCTCCTTTGACCGCACGCGTATGAGCAGCAGGTCGTCATAGAACGCCGGCCGTTTGTACCGCAGCGAAACCTCGGCAACGATCAGCTGCACATCGTTCGCCTCCATCTCGGTATAAGGCACGCCGACCGTGCGGCAATAATCGCTCCTTGCGACCTCGAACCAGACGATGTAGTTCGAATGGTGCACAATGCCCATCTGATCGGTCTCAGCGTATCGGACCCGAAGTTCCGTTTTATGCCAGGCGTCGTCCATACGCCAAGTTTCGCCTCGAACGAGCTTTCAACGCAAGCCATCGCGGTATATTTCTGCTCTATTTATCTTAATCAGAATGAGGAAAGCTTGGCTGGGAGACAGGGATTCGAACCCCGATAGGCAGATCCAGAGACTGCAGTCCTACCATTAGACGATCTCCCAGCGTCCTTAATAATTTACGAATCCACACCGAACCTGTCAAACGGGAGGAGTTCAAGGTTTAAAGGTCAAGGTTCAAGGTTGTGGAGTGGCGGCCTTCTGGAGAATGCCCTGTGTTCGGGTCGGGGCTACTGTAACAACGTGGAGCCTTTAACTTTGAACCTTGAACCTAGAACACGGCTTCATTTGCTACACTAAGTCCTTATGTCCGATGAAAAGGAGATCGTTAACAATCGGCAGGCGTATTTTGAGTATCACATACTCGATAAATACGAGGCCGGAGCTGTGCTACTGGGGACGGAGGTCAAGAGCGTTATGGCGGGCAGGATCCAGCTGAAAGAGTCATTCGTGCAGATAAAGGACAGCGAGGTTTGGCTGCTCGGCGCCCATATTTCGCACTATTCGCATGGGAATATCAACAATCACGATGTTCTCCGGCCTCGAAAACTCTTGCTGCATAAACGCGAGATCGAAAAGCTCGTCAAAGAAACCACGCAAAAGGGTATGACACTTGTCGTTACCCGCATTTATTGGAAGAACGGACGCATAAAGTTCGAGATCGGCATGGCGAAGGGCAAGAAGCTCTATGACAAACGCGAAACTGAAATGCGGCGCACGCTCGAAAAAGAAACGCGTGCAGAGTTGAAACAAAAACTGAGATAAGTTATAGATAGTAAACGAGTTCTCCATTTTAAGATCAAAATTTAAGAGAGGTAATTGATGAAATTTCAGGGCATTTCCGGCAATTTTGCCGAAGCTAATGCTGACGCTCTCGCGATTCCCATTTTTCGCGGTGACAAAGCAACCGACAAAGATATAAAGCCGTTGGACAAGCTGACGGGTGGACAGATAGCCGATATTTTCGCCGCTGAGGAACTGAAGGGCGAATCAGGGGACATCGCGACTCTCCGTTTTCGCGGGAAGAAAGGCCCGGGCCGCCTCATTCTTATCGGTGCTGGCGAACGCAAAGACTATGACGCTCCGGCCGTTGGGCGTTTTGCCGGCACAGCCGCACGAGCGGTCGGCAAGTTAAAAGTAAAGTCGCTCGCTCTCATGCCTCGAGCTAAGGGTGATCAGTCCGTCGCTCTGCAGAACGCCGTTCAGGGTGTTGTGACGAGCCAATTCGAGCTTCATAAATACCGCACAAAAGACAAGAACGAACCGAAGCTATCGACCGTTCAATTGGCCGCCGACGGCCTCAAGCCTGCGGAGGTCAAAATTGCGATCGGTCGCGGCACCGCGATCGGCGAATCGATGAATTTCACTCGCGATCTCGCGAACGAACCGCCAAATATTCTCACTCCGAGCGAAATGGCGCGCCGTGCGCAGGCGATGGCCGCAGAGGTCGGCCTCAAATGCGACATCCTCGACGAGGCCAAGATGATCAAACTCGGAATGGGCTCGCTGATGAGCGTCTCGATTGGCTCGACCCAGCCTGCTAAGCTCATCACGCTTCGCTACACACCCGCAAAGTCCACTGGAAAAGATGGTGAACTGCTTGCCCTTGTCGGCAAAGGGATCACTTTCGACACCGGCGGCATCTCGCTCAAACCCGGCGACGGTATGGAAGCGATGAAGTACGATATGAGCGGCGGTGCGACCGTCCTCGGCACTATGCGTGCCATCGCGCTTCTTAAACCCACGATTCCCGTGATCGGCGTTGTCGCGGCCGTCGAGAATATGCCGGATGGCGGAGCTTCACGTCCCAGCGACGTCGTTACCGCGATGAACGGCAAGACAATCGAGATCCTCAACACCGATGCCGAAGGCCGCCTCATCCTCGCCGATGCTGTTGCCTGGGCCGAAAAACAAGGTGCGACGCGTATCGTCGATATGGCGACCCTCACCGGTGCGGTCATCGTCGCTCTTGGCGGTGAAAACACCGGAATCATGGGCAATGACCAGGCTCTGGTCGATGCTATCATCGACTGCGGCAAGAAGACCGGCGAAGGCTTCTGGCAGCTTCCGGTTGGAAAAGAATACAGCAAGATGATCAAGAGCGACATCGCCGACGTCAAGAATATCGGCCCTCGCGGAAAGGCCGGTACGATCATTGGTGCCGTATTCATCCAGGAATTCGTCGATAAGGCGAAATGGGCCCATCTCGACATCGCGGGAACAGCGTGGGCTGACAGCGCCCGTCCATTCCAGGCTAAAGGGCCGACCGCCGTCGCCGTCCGCAGCCTCGTGGAACTTGTTGAACGTAGCCAATAACATCTGATGTCAAAACACGCCGTTAACCTTAGTTGGATCTTGTGCATCCTGCTGCTGGTAACGGCGTGCGTTTGGCGTTCAGATCGCCCGAATACCTCTGTAAACAAACCGGTATCAGAACCCATCGTCGAAACTCCAGCATCGAATTACATTCCGGACAACGATCAAGGTGATTTCAAGGTCGATCATCGAGGTGCCAAGTCCGCAAGATTTGCCGACATCGACGCTAAAGTTCGCAACGCAAAACTGCTCGAAAAGGCCGCCGACAAGCTGAATGCCGCTTTGACACTCCCTCGCGATGTCATTCTCCGAACGGCTGAATGCGGCCGAGTAAATGCGTTCTATACGCCAAAGGAACCCTCTGTTACAGTTTGCTTCGAGCTGATGGATCATTTTTACAAGGTCTTTCGCTCCTCGGGTGAAACAAGCGAAGAAGCCTACACGCAGATGTTCGACACAGTGCGTTTCGTTTTCCTGCACGAGGTCGGGCACGCTCTCGTCGACCTTTACGCATTGCCGATCACGGGCAATGAAGAGGACGCTGCGGATCGCTGCTCCGCATTTATCAACATAGAGTATCTGGGCAAAGACGGTGTCGATGCCGTGCTCGCCGCGGCAAAGGCATTTGAGATCGATTCAAAGCGTTCGGGTCCGAGTCGCCTTGACCTTGCCGATGAACATCTTCTCCAGGAACAGCGATTTTATAACTCGCTCTGTATGCTCTACGGCTCGGACACCGCGAAATATCAATATCTCGTAACCGAGAAGATATTGCCGTCCGAGCGTGCCGGCCGCTGCCAGGCGGAATATTCCCGATCGAAGAACAGCTGGACGAGCCTGCTCGAACCTTACCGCAGAAAATAGGCTTTTGCTTCGCAACTGTCATTTCGATAAAATTTCCTTTTATGAAAATTCACGAATATCAAGGCAAGGCCATCCTTAAAGAATACGGCGTCTCCGTGCCGCGAGGCATTGTTGCTCGTACCGCCGAAGAGGCCGAGGCCGCGGCAAAAGAACTCGGCACGGACGTTTGTGTCGTAAAGGCTCAGATCCACGCTGGCGGCCGCGGCAAAGGCGGCGGCGTCAAACTCGCAAAGTCGCCCGAGGAAGCGAAACAGATCGCCGCCGAGATGCTCGGAATGATGCTCGTTACGCATCAGACCGGCCCGGAAGGCCGCGAGGTCAAGACGCTCCTCATCGAAGAAGGCCTGCCGATCGATAAGGAATTCTACCTCGGCATCACGCTCGACCGCGTCACCGGCCGCAACGTCTTTATGGCGTCGTCCGCGGGCGGTATGGACATCGAAAAGGTCGCCGAAGAGACGCCGGAACTCATCCTCAAGGAGACGATCGATCCGGCCGTCGGCCTCCAGCCTTTTCAGGCCCGCAACCTCGCCTTCGGCCTCGGCATTCCGAACGAACTGGTCAATCAGGCCGTAAAGTTCATGCTCTCGCTTTACAAAGCCTACGAGAGCACCGACGCTTCGCTCGTTGAGATCAACCCGTTCCTGCTCACGAAGGACGGCCGGCTTATCGCACTCGACGCGAAGCTCAATTTCGACGACAACGCGATGTTCCGGCACAAGGATTTCGCCGATCTTCGCGACCTCAACGAAGAGGAACCGCTTGAGATCGAAGCCTCGAAATTCGACCTCAACTACATCAAGCTCGACGGCAACATCGGCTGTATGGTCAACGGTGCCGGACTCGCAATGGCGACGATGGACATCATCAAACTCGCGGGCGGCGAACCGGCGAACTTCCTCGATGTCGGCGGCGGCGCTTCGCAAGAGCGTGTCGAACAGGCGTTCAAGATCCTGCTCGCTGACGAGAACGTCAAGGCCGTGCTCATCAACATCTTCGGCGGCATCGTCCGCTGCGATATGGTCGCGAACGGCGTTGTCGCCGCAGCAAAGAACCTCGGCGTTTCGATCCCGATCGTCGCACGCCTCGAAGGCACGAACGTCGAGGAAGGCCGCCGCGTCCTACGCGAATCCGGCATCGGCATCATCCCTGCCGACGGTATGAACGACGCCGCCGAAAAAGTGGTCGCCGCCGCCGCCGGATAACAAGGCGCAGTGACCAGCGTCAGCGGTCAGAACCGGCAGCGTCGGAGAGGCGGACGCCCCCGTCCGCATCACGCCAGAACCGTCTGCGTGAGCCGCTCGGTCAGTGTCGCCGAACACCTTCTTGGCTCCGTAGGAGCCGAATGTTTGTAGAACTCGGTCATCACGAACTCTCGAATTGCCACGGCATTTATGCCGTGGATCAGGGCAGAAGATCATCCCTCGGAGGCGGCTTGCCGCCGACAATGGCCTCGTATAGCCACGTCGTTTACGGCGTGGTTTAGGACGGAAAATGAATTCGCGGGAGGCGGCTTGCCGCCGACGTGTCTCTGTCGCTCCTAACGGAGCTCCGGGATTCATTTTGCGACCTCTTTCCCAGGGCGGCGTTACGGTCTTACCCTGGGCTATATTCTCCCGTCCCCTACGGGGACGAAACCTTCATGGCTCCGTTAGGAGCCGCATGTTTGTAGCACGCCAGTGCCCCATCATTTCCGGAGGCGGCTTGCCGCCGACAATGGCCTCGCATAGCCACGTCGTTTACGGCGTGGTTTAGGACGGAAAATGAACTCCCGGAGGCGGCTCGGCCGCCGACAAATCCCTCTGTCGCTCCTAACGGAGCTCCATCGATCTGTTTTGCGACCTCTTTCCCAGGGTGGCGGCCGGGACGGCCTTACCCTGGGCTATGATCTCGCGTCCCCTACGGGGACGACCTGATCAATCAGGCATGGATGCGGCGCGTGACAGTAAGAATACCTGTCGAATGCACGAATGCAACCTCGAACCTAAAATTTAGCTTGTCAAAGACCAACGGCCGTTTCGACCGTGTTGTCATCATAACCAAACTGCGCGCCCGTTTGAAGCACAAACCGCACAGACTGTATCAAACCGCACAAAACGACACATTTCGCACAGAATGTATCAAACCGCACAAAATGCACGATTTGCACTCTTCAACTCCACAGCTTCGCAATTTCTACAACTCTGCCTCAAGCAACCAAACTTCCCTTTCGGCGCATCTTTTAGAGCAGTCAATTCTAAGATCCTTTCGGTTTGGAGATTCCCGACAACTCTATGAGATATCTGTCTATTTTGCTCATTACCATTGCGCTTTTTTTTACCACAGCTTCAGCTCAAGGCCGGCGGATAAGATCTCCGCAAATGAACACTTCCGCTGCGGCTCCGATGAGTTCGGCCGCTTCGACGCTTCCGATAAAACGCGTCGTGCTCTATTCGAATGGTGTTGCGTATATAGAACGTCGCGGCGTTGTGACGGGCGATGCCGAAATCGACCTGCGGTTCAGGCAGTCGCAGGTCGATGACGTGTTGAAATCGATGGTCGTCATAGACCGTGGGCAAGGCAAGATCGGCTCGATAAGCTATGCTTCATCGCAGCCTGCATCTGCCAGAACTGCCGAGATACCATTCAGCGTCGATGCCGAGACGGAAGATTCGGATGACTCTCGCGGCGGCCTCGCGAATATCCTTAGCCAGCTTCAGGGCGACAACGTCACGATCGTCCATGCAAAAGGCACGGCGACGGGTGCGGTCGTTACGGTTGATAGAAAGGACACGCTCGTCGGGCCGAAGGGCGACGATCAAAAGGTAACGGCCGAATACTCGGTCGTCATCGGCTCGCAAAACGGCGAATTGACGAGCATTCTGCTGAGCGACATCCGCAGCGTGAAACTGCTTGATGCGAATACGCGCCGCGACCTGAACGAATTCTCCGACGCGGTCGCCTCAGCTCGACGCCGCGATTCCAAGACGATCACGATCTCGGCCCACGGCAGCGGCCAACGAGAGATCTCGGTGAGCTACGTCGTCGCCGCTCCGATATGGAAGACGAGCTATCGCGTCGTCCTCGACGAGAAAGGCGATCCCTTCTTCCAGGGTTGGGCGATCGTCGATAACGTAAGCGACGACGATTGGCGCGATGTCGAGCTTTCGATGATCTCCGGCTCGCCCGTCTCGTTCATACAGAATCTCCAGAAGCCGCTCTATCGCTATCGCCCCATCGTGCCCATCCCCGACGACCTGAATCTCGTCCCGCAGATCTACGATCCTGAAGGTGGTGTCGGATATGGCGAAGGCAATGGCAATGGCGACGGTTTTGGCGGCGGAAGCGGCTCAGGCAATGGGAGTGGCGTCAGCGTTACGGCGAAACAAAAGGGGCTTTTTTCTTCCGCGAACGGCAATTACATCGTCTCGTCGGGCTTTCAGGGCTCGGGGCTCAGCGACAGCCTCGCGACCGACGATTCGGGAGTGAATACCGCCGCTACGGGCGAAGCCGTCGGCGATCTTTTCGAATACAAGATACTTGCTCCGGTTACCGTCGAGAAGAACCGTTCCGCCCTGATCCCGATCGTACAGACCCGAATGGAAGGCGAACGCGTGTCGATCTACCGCGACGAGGCCGTGCCTTCCGCACAGGAAGAAGCGTCTTCGGACGAAGACGACCTGACGGCCCCGCCATCGAGTTCGGCGCCGCGTGGACGCATCGGACTGCGGCTGAAAAACACCACGAATCTGACATTCGAGGGCGGGCCGCTCACCGTTATGGACAGTGGAGCGTATGCGGGCGAGGCGCTTATGGAACGCCTTAAGCCACGCGAGGACCGCCTTATCTCGTTCGGCGTAGATCTCGGCACGCTCATTCGTACGAAGACCGTTGAAGACCGCCAGCCGGCAAAGATCATAAAGGCTGTCGAAGGCGTCTTTCAGATACATTATTTCAAGACGCTGAAGAAGACATATTGGCTGTCGAATCAGACGCCGAATCCGCGCGTATTCTACATCGAGCGGCCTGTGCGAAAGGGCTGGGAGCTTTCCGCCGACACACCGAAGCCCGCCTCGACGACCGCGAGATTCTACCGCTTCCGCGTCGAGCTCAAGCCGTTTGAGACACAGGAGATCGCGATCGGCGAGAATCTCGGGATGATGGACAAGTACGAATTGCGTACGCTGTCGCCGAAGGATCTGCTCGCCCTCGTCGTCAAAAAGACCATTGACGAGGCGACGCGCGCTAAACTCGCTCCGCTCGTCGATCTGAGGATCAAGCTGAACGACATCGACGTCAAGATCGAACGCGGAGAGAAAGAGACCGAGGAGATTACCGCCGATCAATCACGCCTTCGCGAAAATATCGAGGCTTTGACCAAGACTAACAGTGCCAAGGACCTTATCGCACGCTACATTTCGCGGGCGAATGAGCAGGAATCGCGACTCGAGACACTCTCTACCGAACGCCGTGCCCTTGTCGCCGAAAAGGACACTCTGGAAAAACAACTCGCCAACGCGATTATCGACCTCGAGTTGAAATAGCAAGGCATTCAGAAGCTTGCGCCGCACACATCATTTCGCCAACTGCCGGAGGAGCGAAAAGCGTGTCGAAGATCGATACGGGTGTGCGGTCTTTGTCTCCGTACGGTTTTGTGCAAATCGTGCATATTGTGCAAATCGTGCATTTCGTGCACTTTGATGCATTTTGTGCGGTTTCATACGTTTTGTGCGGAATGTGCTATCTACTGCGCGAAAACCGGCGTAAACTTCTATCTGTGGACGGCCCGGGTAACACATCCGATTTTACATACGATGGCGAAGGGCGGCGTGTGAAGAAAGTTTCCGCTGCCGAAACCACCATTTTCGTATATGATGCATCTGGAGTATTGATCGCGGAGTATTCGGGCGAGGTCGCTTCGGAGCCGCGAGTTAGCTATTTGACAACCGATCATTTGGGTTCGCCGCGAGTCGTTACGGATGAACGAGCCTCCGTCACTTCCCGCCGCGACTTCATGCCCTTTGGTGAAGAAATAAATGGTGTTGGAGGCCGCACAACCGGCTTGAATTATGGCTCGGATTCGGTTCGCCAAAAATTCACCGGCTATGAACGGGATAGTGAGTCCGACCTGGATTTCGCCCAAGCGAGGTACTACAACTCTTCTCATGGCAGGTTCACGAGCGTCGATCCCCTCACAGCGAGTGCAACGATAAGAAACCCGCAAACCTTAAACAGATATTCGTACGGTCTCAACAGCCCATACAAATTCACCGATCCTTTAGGGCTGGCTCCAGAGGGATATTGGCAAACCAAATATTCTAACCATGGTCAATGTACCGCTCAAGCCGAGTTTTGTGGTGATGATTGGAATGAGAGCATCGACGTTAACCTATCGATGTTCGCGTCAGCGGGTGGCGATGATGTTGAAAAAGCGCTAAAGCACAACAAGAGCCTCTATCGAGAGCTGAAGGGCACAGATCTAGAAACGGTCAAAAAGACTCTAACACTCGCAAGAGACATTCTGGCAGAGCCGGAGATCTTGAAGCAGATCATCAACACATTCCGGAAAGATGGCGATACTACTACTCCGCTAGACGCACTGAACAGCCTCGATCTTGATGGAGGCATTGTAATTGTCGGAGAAGGGGAAAATCGCGGCGTAAAGATTGTGGCGAATGTGTTTGATGGCCGAGACTCTGCAATTCCCGTCAGGGACCCATTCGACAATACCGTAAGACCTGCTTCGGTTGCATTTGCTCTACATAAGAGGTTAGGAGCGTTCACCATTCTGCCGGGCGGTCGCATTCTGTTGGGCAGAATGGCATTTTCCGGTTCCACCATTCAAGAAAAGGTCCTGAATTTAATCCACGAGACGGTAGTGCATAAAGGATTCAAGCGATTAGACACGGACTTTGGGCCGACAACAATCACTGGGTCTGAGAACATAAACACGAAACTTATTCAAATTCTGGAAAAATCGAAGATATTGGAGAAACTCAAGAATGATTAAACAGGTTGTGACGAGCTTATTCTTCGGAGGGGTATTTTCAACTGCCATTTTGGGGCAGTTTGCAGATTTTCGGAAGCCACCTGAGGAGATGTATATTTCGAGCTGGCACTGTTTGGGATCCGTGCTGCATAAACAAGAGTTAAAGTTCCGGCTAGGGAAAGACGTGAATACGTTCTCGCAAGAGCTACGCGCCGACAATGGGAGAAAGTTCGACCTTCTGCTCAAATACAACCCGTATGAGTTTTTGAGTCTCCCGGTTTGGGAGTTTAGCCTTGTTGACGTCACTGCTCCGATAAAACTGCAGATGAATCTTTTGGAAGAAAACGTCGAGCACTTGGGCTTTGCAGGCGTAATCTATCCGAGACTTAAACCGCTCGTGATCGACGAGAAGGATCGGCCGATGTGGGGCGATGGATACAGTTTTCCATACGTCAAAACAGTACGGAACGTTCGCATTGATGACTTTGTCGTGACGATCGCCGTGACAGATATCAAATGGAAGAGTCAAGAGAAGGGTAAGGTGTCCGAAGTTGACGTCACTCTCTCTATCGAGCCTTGGAGAGATCGGCAAGACAAAGATAAATTCCCGGCTCGACAATGTGCTGGCAAGGCTTGGCAAAAGTAGCTACCCCAGCTTAAGGGTTCAAGCCGGGAAGCGTGGCTATTTGACAACCGATCATTTGGGAAGCCCACGGGTGACGACGAATGAGCGTGGGGTGGTTGTGAACCGCAGGGATTTTATGGCGTTTGGCGAAGAGGCGATGTCCGTGCAGCGTGTGGGCGGGGCTTCGGGGAACGGCTACGAGGCGACAGGCGGAACGCGCAAGGACTACACGGGCTACGAGAAGGACGAGGAGACGGGCCTTGAGTACGCACAAGCTCGGTACTACAACCCGACGCATGGGCGTTTCACGAGCGTCGATCCACTGACGGCTTCGGCCACCATCCGCAAAGTCGGCAATAGAACAGATCGGTTAAATACAGCTTTCAGCTGTTAGCTATCAGCCGTTAGCCGCCGCGTCTTGGTCGCGGAATACGGGCCGTCCGCTGACGCAGGCGATACTGACATCGGAACTACGCCCTTACTGACGTGCGCGCTTCTGCAACCGGCCGACCGGCCCACGCTCCCGGGGCTTGTTTGGGCAGTGATCCACGGCATAAATGCCTCTGCAATTCATCGGCTGCTTTCGATGTGACTTTACGCCCATACTAAGAGCGCGTCTCGGCAATGCTGTCTCTCCGCCGACGTTCTCGGTACTGGCGGCGAGCATGCGGAGCATTGATTTGAGGACTAATTTGGCATAAAATTACCGCGTAATAAGTATTTTTTGACTGAGGAGGTCCTTTCTATGACTAAGGTTTCGCATTATCTATGCGGTTTCTTTGGCGTCGTCGTGTTCGCTGCCGCGGCGATGCTTATCCCCATGCAGACGGTCGAAAGCAAGAATGCGGCCACCGCTGTTCCGCTTCCGACGCCGCCCGTTAACGCGGCAAAAATGTCGGAATTCCGCGGAATTAAGATAGGTATGACCAAAGACGACGTCAAGAAGACGATCGACAAGGATCCGGTCGTCAGCGATGATTCCGGATTCTATTATGTGTTCTCGGACAACGAGAGCGCTCAGATCAGCCTTGACGCGGACAAGAAGGTTCGGGCGATCGCGGTTATGTATTCGGCAGTTGACGCCTCAACACCAAAGCTCGCCGATGTGCTCGGGCCGGACGTCAAAGTTACGCCGGCGGCAGACGGCCAGCTTTATGATATGGTCCGTTATCCGGACGCGGGTTACTGGATTTCCTACAATCGGTCGGGCGGCGATTCTCCGCGAGTGACGATAATGATCCAGAAGATCGACGCCGCCGTGGATTAGACCTTTACGTAGATATTTTTGCGATAGAGCAGCCACATCAGAAAGAGCCAAAAGAGGATAAAGCTGACGGCGTACATCCACGAGGCGTCGATGGGCTGCGCGATCGGCAGGAAGATGTGATTCATCACCCAGCCGTGAAGCGAGACGGATTTCTTACCGTCCATAACCCGAAAGCCATTCATCATCCGCGCATGGAAGCCGCTAAAGACGAACAACGCGATGGCATTTGCCCCAAAAACTTCAAAGGCCCAGGCCCAGCGGCGAATGCCTTTTAGATCTATGAGCCAATAGCAGCAGCCAAGCATGAGCAACGCAAGCCCTGTCGTTGCAAGGACATACGAACTTGTCCATAACGCTTTATTCATCGGGAACCAGCTGTTCCAGATCAGTCCCAGTGCGAGGAGTACGGCCCCGAAAAAGAACATTCCGGCGACCTTTTCATAGCTCGCCGTGAACCGTTTTGCCGAGTCATCGTCTGTCCGACGCTTGAGGAGCCACGTTCCCGCGAGCACGCCCGAGATCGTCGTTACGATCGCCGGGAAGGTCGATAATATGCCTTCCGGGTCATAAACCTTACCGTACCGCCAAATGTGGTTTTCCGTGAGGATCAGGCGGTCTAGATACGCAGCAAGATTGCATGCCTTGTCGTTCATGCTCGTGATCTCGCAGCCCGGAACGGGGATCAGCGTCATCACCGCCCAATAGATCAAAAGGATCGCCGCGGAGATCCAAAGCTGCTGCTTCCACGTCGTGTGCAAAAACAAGATGGCCGTCACGAGATAGCAAACGGCAATGCGCTGCAGAACGCCGGCGATCCGGAGCGTTCCGTAGTCGTACCCGATGACGTTGTAGCCGGCGAGGTTCATTGCCGCGATGCCGAGAAGCCCGATGCCGCACAGAATGCCCGCCAGAAGGAATTTCCTTAGAAGCAGCACGAAAAGGGCCGCACAAAAGATGAGCCATATCGCGAGCTTGAGAACCCCGGGAGCATCGGTCGCCTGAAACTGGAAGAACGGCAGGATGGAGACCGACGCACCGAGAAGATAGATCGAGAGCGAACGCCTGATGATCTTTGAGTACGTCCCAAATGAAGTTCCGTCGCCGCCGGTCGTTACAGCCTTCTTTCCAAGAGAGATCGAGATCGAAACGCCGACGATGAATAGGAAAAATGGAAAGATCCAGTCTGTTGGCGTCAGGCCATTCCATTCGGCGTGATCGAGCGGCCAATAGACCGGCGAGGTGCCCGGATTATTGACCAACACCATGCCCGCGATCGTGATGCCGCGAAAGACATCGAGTGAGATAAGCCGATCTGGACGCGTCTCCGCCATTCTAAAATGAGCTACCAGCCGTTCCTCTCGCGAGTTGCAGTGATATGAGCGGTGTGGTGCTGGGAATGCCATGCGTAGAGTGCGGTCGCCATTTCGATCGTCCATACGCCCGTTTCCGGATGAATGTAGGCCTTCTGTAAGTCGGCATCCGAGAGCGATTCGAGAAGGGTGACCCAACGCGTGTGGATCGCGGAAAGCATCGCCAGCGAAACAGAGACCGGAAGGCTCGAATCAGCAAGCTCGGCCCAGCGATCCTCAAAATACGGAACGATGGTCGGGGGCTCGTCCTCGGTCAACGCAAGCTTGAAGCGCGTATAGGATGTTGCGTGGCTGTCGGCAACGTGATGGACGGTTTGGCGAAGCGTCCAGCCTTCCGGACGATAGCGAGTTGAAAGCTGCCGGTCATCAAGACCTTCGACAGCTTTTGCAAGATCTTCAGGCAACGCCCGAAGCACCTCGATCCGATCTCTAAGGGCGGTCTTAGAGAGTTCGATGTTCGCATCGAACTCACCGATCGGATATCTGAGGTCTTCGCTCATATGAGTCGGCTAACGCGCAAGATTCTCGAAGCGTGTGTGCTCTTTGATAAAGGCAAGTTTGACGGTTCCCGTTGGCCCGTTACGCTGCTTGGCAACTATCAGCTCAGCGAGGCCCATCAGCGATTCATCCTTCGGATTGTAGTACTCCGGCCGATAGATAAAGCCCACGACGTCGGCGTCCTGCTCGATCGAGCCGGACTCACGCAGATCGCTCAAGACCGGCGTCGGCGGATTTCTGCTTTCTGATGCACGCGAAAGCTGGGAGAGTGCAACAACAGGCACATCAAGCTCTTTCGCAAGGGCCTTCAGCTCGCGCGAGATCTGTGAAACTTCCTGCTGGCGCGACTCGGTCCGCTTCGACCCGCCCATCAACTGCAGATAGTCAACGACAACTAGGTCGATGCCCTTTTGTTCGGCAACAAGACGACGGCATTTTGCACGCATCTCCATCACAGAGATGCCCGGAGTATCGTCGATAAATATCTTTGCCGAGCTCAATATGGAGATCGCTTCAGCAAGACGCTGCCACTCGCTGTCCACAAGGTAGCCGCTTCGGAACCTGTGTGCGTTTATACGGCCCTCCGAAGCAAGCATACGGGTTACGAGCTGTTCCTTCGACATTTCGAGGGAAAACAGGGCGACGACCGCGTTCGCTTTCAACGCCGCATTCTGTGCGAGCGTAAGGCAGAGCGCCGTCTTGCCCATCGAAGGACGGCCGGCGATGATAATGAGGTCGGTCCGCTGAAAGCCCGATGTAAGGTCGTCGAGTTCGTGAAAGCCGGTCGTAAGGCCGGTAATTCCTGCGGAATCGCCCTTCATGTGCTCTTTGACGCGGGCAAGGACGCGCTCTGCGACGGGTGCGATGCGAGCAAAGCTCTCGCGAGTTCTAGCCTCGGCAAGGGCGAATATCTGCTGCTCGGCGTGGTCGAGAATATCGGCAGATTCGTTCTCCTCCTCAAGAGCTTCGCTTGTAACGGCATTGCAAGTGCGAATGAGTTGGCGAAGTACCGACTTATCGTGAACGACCTTGATGTATTCGGCGACGTTCGAAAAATGCGGCAGCCCGAGAGCTAGGTTCGCAACGGCGGTGACGCCGCCGATGGCCTCGAGCGAGCCTTGTTTCTTCAGCTCTTCACCGATCAGGACGGCGTCGATCGGCCGCTGCATTTCAAAGAGCGAGAGCATCGCAAGATAAACAGACCGATTGAATTGAGAGTAGAAATCCTCAGGCTTGAGATGCTCGATCGCCTCTGCGATCACAGCGTTGTCGAGCAGGATCGCGCCCAGGATGACGCGCTCACTTGCCTCGCTCGAAGGCAGTGGTTTTTCGAGATACTGTTCTCGTCGATTGTCGGGAAATGCACTTACCATTTTGGTTGGTCTTAGTATTCTAGACCGTTGTCCGGGGCAATGTCGATTTGAGCAGGCACGCAATTCTCCTTTTCGCGGAATTTTGGTGCATTCGATGCCCGAAACCGAACAAGAATGCTAAAGCCCTCGAACCGGACGTGCCGATTCGAGGGCGAAGGTCGATGACAATCCCGGCAGAAAAGCCGGGCGTCAAGGGCCGAATAGATCGAGACCTAGGCTTAGGCCTCGGCCGATTCCGCTGCCGTCTGTTCTGCGGGAGCCGCTTCGGCGGCCGGTTTCGCCGCCTTTGCCGGCTGTTCTTCAACAGGTTTTGCGATGATCTGGCCGTCTTCGGTAGTAACCTTGACAGGGACCGGGATCGCAACTTCCCTATGGAGCTTTACGTTGACGGTGTATTCGCCGGTCTCTTTGATCGGGTCGCGGAGGACAATGCGCTTGCGGTCGATCTCGTAGCCTTTCGCTTTGAGTGCATCGGCAATGTCCATTGAAGTGACCGACCCGAAAAGAGTTCCGTGTTCACCGGCCTTTCGCTCGAAAGTGAGGGCGATGGAACTCATCTGTTCTTTCTGGGCCTCCGCTGTTGCCTTTTCAACTGCGGCTTTCTTCAACAGGGCCTCACGCTCCTGTTCGATCTGTTTGATATTTCCTTTGGTCGCAAGTGTTGCAATGCCCTGCGGAAGGAGGAAATTGCGCGCGTAGCCGGCCTTGACCTTGACGATCTCACCTCGCCCGCCGAGGTTATCGATATCCTCGCGTAAAAGTACGGTTGTATTTGCCATTATTAGATCTCACTTTTCGCCTGACGCGTCCGACGTCTGCCGTTCCGGCACAACGAAACAAAGGCGTCAAGGCGAAGAAAAATTAAAACTAGTCCGCAACGAACGGAAGCAATGCCATCGAGCGTGCTCGCTTGATCGCCTTTGCGACCCGACGCTGATCCTTTGCAGTGATGCCTGAGATACGTCGCGGCAGGATCTTGCCGCGTTCCGGTATGAACCCACGCAAAAATTCGACATCCTTCCAGTCGACATACGCCGGAACGACCTGTCGCGGACGACGGCGTTGATATCTTCGCGGACGATCACCGATGACATCTTCTCCGACACCGAGGTCGCGGTCATCTACAATTTCCATTTCTTTGTCTGCCATAAAAACTCTCCTCTACTAGGCTTCGGCGGGTGCCTCTGCTGCTTCGGCCGGTGCCGGCTTGAATGCGGCGCGTTTCGCTGCCCGAGCCTCCTTCTTTGCCTTGACCGCATCGGCCTTCTTTCGGTCTTCGTCAACGCGGACGGTGATATAACGCATGATCATATCGTTGACACGCATGCGGCGTTCAAGTTCCGCGATCTCCTGCCCGGTTCCTTCGATCTCAAACAAGACATAGTGGCCCTGCTGTTTCTTTTCGATCGGATAGGCAAGGTCTTTGAGGCCGATGTTATCGACCTTCACGACGCTGCCGCCTTCTTTCTCGATCAACTTCCCGACGGCGTCATTGAGTTTTTCAATGCGGTCACTCGCCGTCTCAGGGTTGACGATATACATAACTTCGTACGTTCTGTTTGCCATTTCTTTATTTCTATTCTCCTTCCGGCTTAAACACCTCGGCAAAATTTGGAGCCGAAGTAAGGAAATCTTCCCTTCTCAATTAAACTTCTGCATCGCTTCTTCGATGCCGCAGCGAACGATCGTCTCGACCGCATCGGCCGCACGCTCGAGTATCTCGGGCAATTCCCCTGCCTCTTTGCGGCTGAAGTCTTCGAGCACGAATCGCGAAGCATCCGTGATCGGATGCTCAGGCATGATGCCGATCCGCAAGCGGATGAATTCCTGCGTGCCGGTCCGTTCAATGACCGACCGCAAGCCGTTCTGTCCGCCGTGCGAACCTTTTGGCCGAATCCTCATCGTTCCGAACGGCAACGCAAGGTCATCCGAAATGACGATCAAATTTTCAATACATCGCTCCGGCTTCTTGAGCAGGCATTTCACCGAGTCTCCGGAGAGATTCATGAACGTCTGCGGCTTTGCCAATTCGATGCTTTCGCTGCCGATTACGGCTCGGCCGATAAGGGCTCTGCACTCTTCGCGGCCGATCCTCGTTTGGTGCCTTGCTGCCAAGAGTTCAGCGAGCATAAACCCCAGATTGTGCCGCGTCCGCTCATATTGACGCCCCGGATTGCCTAGCCCGACAACGAGCCAATGCTTTTTGACGGTGTCCTCAAGCATCAGACAACCCCGTAGGCCGACACGTTACTCAGAAGCTTCGCCATCCGGCTTGGCTTCGCCTTCGACCGCAGGCTCTGTTCCGGCCTCGACCTGCGACTCAAGCTCAGGTTCCTTCGCCATGACAACGTGTGCAACGACAGCATCCGGCTCTCCGTGAATTTCGATGCCTTTTGCGGCCTTAAGATCCGAGATGTGGATCGCGTCGCCGACCTTGAGGGCCGCGACATCAACGATGATCGCTTCGGGTGCGTTCGCCGGTTCGCAAAGGACCTTGACCTCGCGAAGAACCTGGTCGAGGATTCCACCTTCTTCCTTAACGCCGATAGGATCGCCTTCGAGATGAACGGGAACGGTCAGCTCGATTTTCTCGCCCTGAACAAGACGACGAAGGTCCGCATGGGTCAGACGGCCCATCAGCGGATCGATCTGGCGATCTTGGAAGATCACATCCGAGGCTCCTACACCCGCGATATCGAGCGAAAATACGGTATTCGCGCCACTCTCGCGTCTCAGGATCGCCGCAAGATCGCTAAGTGCCGCCGCTGCCGCAACGCTTTCGCCGCCGCCGCCATAAACGACGAGCGGGACGCTGCCGCTTGCACGAAGCCTACGAGCTTCGTTCTTGCCGCGGGTATCTCTCTTTTCAGCTTTTACAGTAATTTTTTCAGCCATAACACTTTCTCTAAATGAATAAGGACGAAACACTTGTCTCGTCATGGATCGACCTGATCGCCGAAGCGAGCAGTTTGCCGATACTTAAGACCTCGATCCTGCCTTCTGCGATCAGCTCGGCAGCGTTCTCGCGGGCAGGGATCGTATTGGTGACGATCACTTTCTTCAAATGCGACGCGCGAATGTTCGCGACCGCATTGCCCGAGAACACCCCGTGTGTAAAGCACGCCGATATCTCGTTGGCTCCCGCACTATGCAGAGCCTCGGCGACCTTGCAGATCGTTCCGCCGGTATCGCACATATCGTCGATGATGAGGCAATTCTTGCCCTCAACATCGCCGACGATATTCATCACGTCGGCCTCGTTCGCCCGTTCGCGTCTCTTGTCGCAAAGAGCAAGACCGGCATCAAGCCTTTTCGCGTAGGCACGGGCCCTTTCCGCTCCGCCGGTATCCGGTGCGACGACGATCAGATTCTCGATCGGGTTTTCGCGGAAATAATCCACGACGACCGGTGCAGCATAAAGGTGATCGACGGGAATATCAAAGAAGCCCTGAATCTGCGAAGCATGCAGATCGATCGTCAATACTCTTTCGGCCCCTGCCTCGGTTATCAAATTTGCGACCAGCTTCGCGGCGATCGGGACACGCGGACGATCTTTCTTGTCCGAGCGTGCATATCCGAAATACGGAATCACTGCCGTTACCCGCTCAGCAGACGCACGCACAAAGGCATCCATCATTACGAGCAGTTCCATCAGATGCTTATCGCTCGGCGGACAAGTCGGCTGGACGATAAAGACGTCGTGGCCGCGGACGTTCTCTTCGATCTGGAAGTTGAACTCGCCGTCCGAAAACTGCGCCGTCACCGCCTTGCCGAGATCACAGCCTAGATAGCCGCAGATCTCTTCGGCGAGGGCAGGGTGTGCATTGCCCGAGAATATCTTTATCCTTCCGGTTACGCTCATAGCTGATCGGGCGATTCAAAAAGCCCGAACTCAAAATAAAAACGGACGGTCGCTCAAATCGACGAGAGACTGTCCGTTCTTAATATTCACATCTGGCTGGGGCGGGAGGATTCGAACCTACGAGTGCCGGATCCAAAGACCGGTGCCTTACCACTTGGCTACGCCCCAATTCAAAAAAGTGAAGAAACCAACGGAAACAGCCTATGCCCTCAAACCTTAAAGGCCGAGATCTTCGCGGTAACATTCACGCGAAACGGCTGATACAGCAAACTTTCGCCAGGTCGATTCATGATCGAGGGCATTTTCAGCAGTCTGCCGTGTCTCTTGTTTGTCAAAAACACCTAAAACACTTGCTCCGCTGCCGCAAAGGACCGCGTTAACCGCACCAAGCTCTATTAAAGCCTTCTTTACGCGGGCGACCTCAGGAAAAGCTTCGAAAACCGTGCTTTCGAGGTCATTTGCAAGTTCTGCCGCCGCAGGACGAAACCTTTCGGCTTCCGCTCGGCAAACAGAAAGATTATGCTCTTGAGCCGTATCTGTCAAGGTCTCAGCTCGATATCGGCCAAAGATCACGCCTGTCGGAACGGCAATATTGGGGGTCACGACAAGCATCGGACCGACAGAAATATCGTCTAGCGGCTCGATCAAGTCGCCGCGGCCGGTCCCCAACGCGGCACCTCCGAATAGGAAAAACGGAACGTCGGCCCCTATCCTGGTCGCTAACTTCGGCAGAAACTCGCTTGCATTGACATTCCAAAGCCTTGACAGCCCTATCAGCGCCACTGCCGCATTCGACGAACCGCCGCCAAGCCCGCCCGGCGACGGAACGTTCTTTTCGAGGTGAATCCTCGCTCCCTTCACTATGCCGAACTCGGTTCGAAGCATCTCGGCCGCCCTTACGATAAGGTTCGCACCACCGGTAGGGATCCGCGGGTCGGAACACGTCAGGCTAATCGTCTCCGCCTCCTCGAACGTCAGGCGGTCGCAAAGCGAGATCGTCTGGAAGATCGTGCAAAGTTCGTGAAAGCCATCGCTTCGTCTGCCGAGAACGCGCAGTATCCAGTTGATCTTTGCATACGACGGCAGAGAGAATTGCATCTGCTCTAGAATATCAAAACGCCCGAATTTTGCTTATTACAGCAACTTTCGGGCGTCCAAAAAAAAATGGCCGATCCGACTATTTCTTATCCAAAAAGATCTGCGTGAAGAAATACGAGCCGTCATCTGCTACTGCGATGCCGACAGCGGATTCTTTCCAGTGGTCGTCGAGAAGATTCTGGCGGTGCGAAGTTGAATTCATCCAAAGTTCGACCGTCCTCGTGAGCGGATCCGAGAATCCGCGATTGAATGCAATGTTCTCACCGATCGCACGCCACTTCTTCAATCCCATCGAATCGGCACGATCGCTCACGTATCGGCCGCTCATATCCTTATGGCTGAAGTAGCCCATTACCGCCATATCGACGGAATGTTCTTTGGCAACGGCCGCCACAGAATCGCTCCAAACGAGCGGCGAAAGACCGCGTTCTTTTCGCTTTGCGTTAAGCAGATCAAATATTTCGCGCTCGAGCTCGGCGACCCTTTCGGGCGTCGGGGTCGACGGCTTCGCCGGTTCGGCAACACGACGCGGCCGTGCAAGGTCGTTTGCACCGACAACAATGCTTGTTTGACTTAGCGATTGGGCAGAAGATGCGACGAAGGCAAATGCTGAGATAATTAGAGCTAAAGCGATCTTCATTGATCCTCACTTCGGCAGCCTCGGCTTGCGATCGAACTTTCTGATCGCCCGTTGGCTTTGCGTGACGTTCAAAAAAAAGAACGTCGTGCCTTTTCGGTTAAGGTTCGAATAGGCCGGAATTCCGGCCTATCATTAAGAATATATGCCTATTTCGCTCCGATTTCCACACTTTTCTTTCCGAGGTTAAGGTAAGCTAAAAGCTATGTTCACAGCGTCAAGTCTTGCAAAAAAGGCTAATGTTCCGATATTCACCGTACGCTATTACACGCGGATCGGCCTGCTTACCCCGACAAAGAACAGCCTGAACGGCTACAAGATGTATTCGGCGGACGATCGAGATAGGCTTCGATTTATCGCGTCCGCAAAAGAGCTTGGATTCACGCTCGCCGAGATAGAGGAGATCCTTGGACATTCGACCTCCGGCGATTCGCCTTGCCCGATGGTCCGCGACATCGTCGAAAAGCGGATCGAAGAAAATCGGCAGAAGATCGCCGAACTTCGCCGCCTGCAGAAACGGCTCGAAACAGCCGCGGAGATGTGGAAAGGCATCGAGAATGCCGAACCCGACGGCCACACTGTCTGCCGTCTGATAGACGCTTTCGCAGAAAGTTCGAAACAGTACTTGACCTGACACTAACTCACAGGTTGTAGGATGTTCCGTAGGGAGAACAAAACAATGAAAGAACAAGCGTCTCAACCTGTCCAGCTCGGTCGAAAAAAGCCCGAGATCGTCGAGATACACACCGATCCCGTGTGCGGAATGGCAGTCACCGAGAACCTCGCGGCCGCCGTGTATGAGCACGATGGAACGAAATATTACTTCTGCAACGTCGTCTGCCGCGACCGTTTTGCGGCCGACCCGCAGAAATATCTAGGCCGTACGGCGACTTCATGCTGCGGAACCGAAGATAAAAGCATGCTCCGGGTGATGAGCATGGCGGACGCCGGTTCTTGCTGCGGCGGTTCGACAGATGAAGAAAACGCGGCATCGGCTGAAGCCCATCACATCGATCCCGTTTGCGGCATGACGGTCGAGGAAGAGACTGCTGCCGGCACACATACGCACAACGGCATCGCCTACTACTTTTGCTCGAATGGGTGCGGTGCGAAATTCAAGGCCGACCCCGCCAAGTATCTGACTCCGCACAAACAAGAAGACCTGCCGCTCGACGTTGAATACACCTGTCCGATGCATCCGGAGATCGTGCAGATCGGCCCGGGAACATGTCCGAAATGCGGAATGGCACTCGAACCCGTGGAGGTCTCGCTCGACGACACGGAAGACCCGGAACTTATTGATATGCGTCGGCGGTTTTGGATATCTGCCGTATTGACACTGCCGGTATTTTTGCTCGCGATGGCCGAGATGCTTCCCGGCTTCTCCGCGGTCGTCTCGCCAAAGCTCTCGATCTGGATACAGTTCGTTCTCGCAACACCAGTCGTTCTGTGGGGCGGTTTTCCTTTCTTTGAGCGTGCCATTCAGTCGATCAAGAATGTCAGCCCGAATATGTTCACGCTGATAGCGATCGGAACCGGGGCGGCCTATTTGCTGAGCCTCGCGGCTCTATTTGCGCCGGGAATCTTTCCGGACGCGATGCGTGACATGCACACCGGACTCGTTCCCGGATACTTCGAATCCGCGGCGGTGATCACCACACTCGTTTTGCTCGGCCAAGTTCTCGAACTCAAGGCTCGCTCTCGGACCTCGTCAGCGATCAAGGAACTGCTTCGGCTCGCACCTGAGACGGCGATCCGCATAGACAAGAATGGCGAAACAAAGATTGTTCCGCTGTCTGAGGTACATATCGGCGACCTGCTTCTTGTAAACGCGAACGAAAAGATCCCCGTTGACGGTAAGATCGAGAAAGGCGACTCGTCGGTCAACGAATCGATGGTCACGGGTGAGTCTTTGCCTGTCGAAAAAACGGTGGGAGACACAGTGATCGGCGGTACGTTGAATGGGCCGAGAGTCTTTGAAATGCGCGCCGAACACGTCGGCCGCGACACGGTACTCGCACAGATCGTCAAGATGGTAAGCGAGGCACAACGGTCACGCGCTCCGATACAGCGGTTCGCTGATGTCGTTGCGGCCTATTTCGTTCCGGCGGTCGTCGTCGCTGCGATCATCTCGTTCGCTGTATGGCTTTTCTTGGGAAGCCTGGCCTTCGCGATCGTCGCCGCAGTTTCGGTGCTAATAATCGCGTGCCCTTGTGCACTCGGGCTTGCAACGCCGATGTCGGTTATGGTCGCGACCGGTCAAGGCGCACGCAACGGCGTACTGATTAAAAAGGCTGCGGCCTTCGAAGATCTGGCAAAAGTGGACGTTATCGCCGTCGACAAAACGGGCACGCTCACCGAAGGCCGGCCGGCCGTTAAAACGGTCGTTCCCATAGGTTCTCTTGCTGAAAATGAGCTGCTTGCCCTCGCCGCATCGGTCGAAAAGCACAGCGAACATCCGCTCGCCAAGGCGATCGTTGCCGAAGCCAACACGCGTTCGATCGCGATACCGACCGCTGAAGATTTCACGTCGCAGACGGGCATCGGCGTGACCGCATTGGTGAACGGCAGAGACGTGGCCATCACGGCCGCTGATGCTAACGAAACCGTCGAAGAACTTCGCCGCAGGGCTCAGACCGTAGTCGCGGTGAGTGTTGACGGTGCGGCCGAAGGCTACATCGGGCTGGCCGATGCGATCAAGCCTTCTGCAAAGGCCGTTATCGACGAATTGCATCGCCAGGGAAAACAGATATTGATGATGACGGGCGACAACGTCGTTACCGCAGCCGCCGTTGCGAAAGAGCTCGGCATCGATTCCTACATCGCTGAAGCGACTCCCGACAAAAAAGCCGAGAAGATCGCGGAACTCAAGGCGACGGGCAAGATCGTCGCGATGGCGGGCGATGGCGTAAACGATGCGCCCGCACTTGTTACCGCTGATGTAGGCATCGCGTTTGCCGAAGGCACGAGCGTCGCCATTGAATCCGCCGACATCACGCTCCTCCATTCCGACCTCGGCGGCATCTTGAAGGCAATGAATCTGAGCCGTGCAACGATGAAGAATATACGCGAGAACCTCTTTTTCGCGTTCGCCTACAACGTGCTCGGAATCCCGATCGCTGCCGGCGTTCTATTCCCGGTCTTCGGGCTGCTTCTATCGCCAATGATCGCGAGTGCGGCGATGACCTTCAGCTCGGTATCGGTCATCACGAATGCCCTGCGTCTTCACAACAAGAAGTTCTAGGGCTCTGCGAGTAACAAACGAGGGATCGCGAAGGAATTTCAAGATCTCTCTTTCGCTTCTTGAAAGTGACTTTCACTTTCTATACAATCCCGTTTTATGAAGTTCACCAATATGAGAACACGACTTTTCACCCGCTCGCTAAAAGCAGCCGCACTATCGGGTCTTTTTGCGATCGCAACGATGCCGATCTTTGCCCAGCACGATCATTCGGCCCACACGATGCCGACGGCAAGGAACAAGACCGGCGTTCTTCTTCTCGCACACGGCGGTAAAGCGGCCTGGAACGACGAAGTCAACGGCGTTGCCGCCGAGGTTCGCAAGCAATTCCCTGTCGAGATAGCTTTTGGCATGGCGACCAAACGCAATATCCAGAACGCCATCGATAAGCTCGAGGCTCAAGGCGTCACGTCGATCGTCGCGGTTCCGCTTTTCATCTCGTCGAACAGTTCGGTGATAACGTCGACCGAATATCTGCTCGGTTTGCGTAACGATGCTCCGGCAGATCTCGCGGTCTTTGCAAAGATGGATCACGGCGGCGGCCATGGCGGCACCGACCATTCGGCCCAAACCTCGATGTCGTCCGAGCCGTTCGATCCGACAACTCCGGTAAAACACAAGGTGCCGATCACAATGCGGAAGGCCCTCGATGCCGACCCGACCGTCGCGGATATTCTGCTCTCGCGAGCTTCTTCGATCAGCAAGGATGCACCCAACGAGATAGTGATCGTCGTCGCTCATGGCCCGGTCTCTGCCGAGACAAATCGCCTTTGGCTAAAGGATATGGCGACGCTTGCTGACGGGATGAAGGCAAAGAGTTCTTACCGCGGTATCGAGTATCTAACCGTCCGCGACGATGCTCCCGAGCCGATCCGCGGAGAGGCGACCGCTGAGTTCCGCTCGCTCGTCGAGAAGGCGAACGCCCAGAAAGTACGCGTTCTGATCGTGCCGCTGCTGCTCTCATTCGGCGGCATCGAAGACGGCGTCAACCAGCGTCTCAACGGCCTCGACTACACGATCACCTCGCAGGCTCTCCTGCCTGATACACGTATCGCACAGTGGGTCGTTCGGTCGGTCAATTCAAGCAGCTCGATCAAGTAGCCGCGTCACATTCTGAAACAAGGCGGGTTTTGCGATAACATCAATAGATGTATGGCAAAACCCGTTCTTGCTATTCATGGCGGTGCAGGAACCGTCGTCAGAAGCCTGATGACGCCTGCCCTTGAGGCCGAATACCGCAGCGGCCTCGAGACCGCATTGAAGTCCGGCTGGAGTATCCTCAACGCGCACGGCTCTGCACTTGACGCTGTTCAGGCCGCGGTCATCGCCCTTGAAGACTTCCCGCTGTTCAACGCCGGCCGCGGTGCCGTCTTCACGCACGACGGCAAGCAGCAGATGGACGCGTCCATTATGGACGGCAGTCGCTTGCGTGCGGGCTCGGTCGCCGAAGTGCGGAATATCAAGAACCCTATCAAACTTGCTCGTGCGGTAATGGATCGAACGGAGCACATTCTCCTTGCCGGCGACGGCGCGATGCAGTTCGCCGCAGAGCAAGGCTTTTCGCTCGAACCGGACGAGTATTTCTTCACCGAACACCGTTGGCTGCAACTGCAGGAAGCTCTGGCGGCGGGCCGCATCCAGCTCGATCATTCTGCACCTAAGCCTATCGGCACCGTCGGCGCGGTCGCTTGCGATTCGAACGGCCGGCTTGCGGCGGCGACATCTACGGGCGGGATGACGAACAAGAAATTCGGCCGCATTGGCGACACGCCGTTGATCGGTGCGGGCACATTCGCAAACGACGTCTGCGCGGTGTCGTGTACCGGCCACGGCGAATTCTTTATGCTCTCCGCGACAGCGTATGACGTTGCCGCTCGGATGGCTTACAAAGGGATCTCGCTTGCTGAGGCTGCGGATGCCGCCATCGGGCACCTAACGGCCATTCGCGGTGAAGGCGGTCTGATCAGTGTCGATCGCAGCGGTCACGTTGCGATGCCCTTTAATTGCGAGGGAATGTATCGCGGCAAGATCGACGAAAGCGGTCTTAACCTCGGCATCTACCGCGACTGACCCGAACTTACTTGCCGCCTTGCGATTCCGCGAGGAATTTATCGCGGAGTTCCTGCACGATCTTGATGTCGTCCGGTACGCGGTCGGCAAGCGTTACGACCAACTCTCCCTTTCGAGCATATTTGACCGCGTGCTGTATCGCGTCGGCGCTCTCCGGAATAATTCGTATCGCGGGTTCTTTGCCGCTTTTTGCGATTCCCTTCTTCAGAAGTTCGTAGGTAGCATTTTCATCTCGCCCGCGAAGATAATGTCCGCGTCGCAGAACAACGCGGTCAAAGGTATCGCCTACGATCTTGCCCAAGGCGATGATGTCCTTGTCGCGTCGGTCGCCTGTGCCGTTGACGACGCAAGTGCGATATTTGTTCGGCAGTTTCTTGATGAAGTTCGCAAGACCGGTCAATCCTGCCGGGTTATGCGCATAGTCCATCAGCACAGTGACGTCGCCGATCTCGATGAAGTTCAAGCGTCCCGGCGTTTGAGCGGTGCCCGCATTGAACGTCGTCAATCCTACGCGCAGGTCTTCAAGCGAAACGCCGTGGACAAAACATGCGAGCGTTGCCGCAAGCACGTTCTGGATCATAAACTCGGCACGGCCGCCGTATGTGAGCGGAATGTTCACGGCCTTCTCGACGCGGACCTTCCATTTGCCCTTCAAGATCGTGATGTAGCCATTCTCGTAAACGCAGGATGTTCGGCCGCGTTCGGCCCGTCTCTTGATGTTCGGGTGATTCTCATTCATAGAGAAACAGACCACCGTGCCTTCGACCAGATTCCGCATATCGTAGACGAGCGGATCCTCCGCATTCAGCACCGCAAAGCCTTTCTTTGAGACGGCCCGCGGAATGACCGACTTCACCCTTGCAAGGTCTTCAAGCGTGTTTACATCCTTCATCCCGAGGTGATCGGCCGCGATATTCGTGACGACACCGATGTCGCAGTGGTCAAAGCCCAATCCCGCACGAATGATGCCGCCGCGGGCCGTTTCAAGCACGGCGACTTCGACGGTCGGATCCTTAAGCACGAGCTGGGCGGAGACCGGGCCCGTATTGTCGCCCGTCACGATCTGCTGGTTGCCGATATACGTACCGTCGGTCGTCGTAAAGCCAACGTTCCGGCCGCTGTTCTTCAGAATGTGGGCGATGAGGCGTGTCGTGGTCGTCTTGCCGTTCGTGCCGGTGATACCGATGATCGGGATCCGGGCCGGAGTACCCGTCGGGAAGAGCATATCGATGACGTGCTCGGCCACATTTCGCCCGATGCCCTCGCTCGGCGCAAGGTGCATTCGGAACCCCGGAGCCGCATTCACTTCGATGATGCCGCCTCTGATCTCTCTCAGCGGTTGTGCGACGTTGTCGGCAATGATGTCGATGCCTGCGACATCGAGGCCGATGATCCTGGCGATCCGCTCGAAAAGAAACACATTTTCCGGATGCACTTCGTCGGTAACATCGATCGCGGTGCCGCCGGTCGAGATATTCGCCGTCGTCTTAAGAAAAAGAACCTCGCCCTTCTTGAGGACGGAATCGACAGAATAACCCGCATTCTTTATGCAGCGGAGCGATTGCTGGTCGATGTCGATGAGCGTCAGAACATTCTCATGCCCGAAGCCGCGTCTCGGATCGCGATTGGTCTCCTCGACAAGCTCCTCGATCGTGCTCTTGCCGTCACCGACCACGTGCGCCGGAATTCGCTTTGCGACCGCGATAAGCCGGTTATTGACGACCAATGCCCGGAAATCAGACCCGATCAGCTGCTGCTCGACGATGACCCAACGCGAATATTCCTTTGCCTTCTCAAAGGCGATCGCGGCATCTTCCAGGTTGTGAATACCAATGGTCGCACCCTTACCATGGTTACCATCAAGTGGTTTAATTACAGCAGGATAGCCGACTCGCTCTAAGGTATCTTCGAGGTCTTCGATATGTCGGATCCGATACCCTTTCGGTACGGGCACGCCCATATCCCCAAGCAGCTTCTTGGTCGCCGCCTTGTCGCCGGCGATATCGACCGAGATCATATTCGTGTTCACGGTCGTCGTCGCCTGAATGCGTTTCTGATTGATCCCGTAGCCTAGTTGGACGAGCGACTGGTCGTTCAGGCGAATGTAGGGTATATCCCGATTAACGGCTTCTTCCACAAGTGAGCCAGTCGAAGGCCCAAAGCGAACGTCCTCGCGGATCTCACGCATCTTCTGGACGTCCTCGCTGACTTCCTGCTTGATCGCTTCGAGGTCCTTCTTAGTGGCAAGTGCAAGCCACAAACGGACTGCCGCACGGCCCGCATACCTGCCGACCTCTTCTTCGAGGTAGCTAAAAACGACGTTATAGATGCCCTTTTCGCTCGTTTCGCGAGTCCGGCCGTATCCCGTATCCATCCCGGCAAGCGTCTGGAGCTCGAGCGCCAGATGTTCGATCGCGTGACCTGCCCACGTACCTTCTTTCACGCGTTTCAAAAAGCCGCCGGGTTCACCGTAACTGCATCCGTGGCTCTCGATCGACGGCATAACCTCGATCAGTCGGTCATAAAATCCCTTGATCTTGTTCGTCGGCTTTTTCTCATACTCGCCTATATCGAGGCGCATAATGATGAGCTTCTTCCAATAACCGCTCCAATAATTTGGGCCGCGAAGTGTGCGGATCTCAAGGATTTCCATAAAGAGTATTCGCCCCTTAAAAGCCGACCTGCCGCGTAAGAGGATCTACACCGCAAAGACGCGGAGACGCAGAGGTTCAAAATTTATTGACAATTCGTTTCAAACCATTCTTCAGGACCGTTGCGTGAAAGTTCAGCAACAGCCCGACCCTTAGGTCCATCATTCTTAAGTAAGACAACACCTGTGCCTCGTGAATAGGCAACAAGGAGCTAACTGCCTTTATCTCCAGGATCAGTTCGTTTTCAACTAATAGGTCGAGCTTGTACCCACAGTCAAGATTCACGCCCTTATACCGTACCGGCAACGGCTTTTGACGCTCAAATCTAAGGCCGCGAAGTGAAAGCTCAAAGGCCAGGCATTCCTCATAGGCTGATTCAAGAAGTCCGGGGCCGATCTCTCGATGTACCTCGATCGCAGCACCAATAACCGTTTCTGTTAGCCGGTCAATTTCATCAGGTTTCAGGAGTTCCTCGAACATCTTTGGTTCCTACCTCTGCGTCTCTGCGTCTCGGCGGTCAAACTGGTCAGTCGTCACGGAGCGATCGCAGTTCGAAAACCGAAGATCAGCCAAGGTCCGGAAGTAAGAACTCGCCTGCGGGCTGTATCGACAGGCGGTCAAGATAGTTATAGCTCAGGCCATCCCTAAGGATATGGAACTGAACGCCGCAAACGCTAAAGCTTTCATTATCACCAACTTCCGCGATCTCATTAAATGTGATACCTGAACCATCGACGATGGTTATAGAGCCTTGCCCAAAGACCTCAAGTAATCCTTTACCATCGAGAATGATGGCTGTATTCTCATCGATCCCGATACCGAGATTGTACGGGTTGTAAGAAACGGCCGTCACGAGTCGGCTGATCCGGCCGCGTTCGGTGAAGTGCTGGTCGATAATGATGTTCTTCAGAAAACCTAGGCCCGGCGAGAGCCTGACCGATGCCTTGTACGGATGCGAACTCGGTTCTCCGCGGACGACCATCGTGGTGCTCATCGCTGCGGCGCCGGCGCTCGTGCCCGCAAGAACGATATTCGATGAGCGGACGATGCTGCGTATCCGATCCGCAAGTTTTGTCCCGCCAAGCAGCGAAACAAGCCGCATCTGGTCGCCGCCGGTCATAAAGATGCCCGTGACGCCATCAAGCAGCGAATCAACATCCGCATCGACGATATCCTGCCGTGAGGTCGCGCGCAGCACTCGCGGTTTCGCAACGCCCAGATTCCGGAACGCCTGCGTGTAAACATCTGCCGCAAACTCCGGAAAATCCGAGGCTACCGGAACGATCAGGACTTCGGCCTTTTCACCGCCGGCAAGCTCCAAAAACTTCTTCAAAATGCGGCGCTCGTTGTATTTGTCCTCGGCTCCGCCGATGACAAGCAAATGGCCGCCTATGATCTCTCGATCGTGAGTATCAGTCATTCAAAATTTGTTGAGATTTAGTATTCGGTTTTTGATTAACGCCATATTGTAGCAAACTGCCTGCAAAATCGTCTATTTTCGTGAACCTTTGCGATCTTTGTGGGGGGCTTCGCGGCCTTTGCGTTTTTTCTCTCCGTCAAACCGCAGAGGCGAGTCCGTTTGTCCCAGACAAACCGCCGTGGAACACCTCTGGGACAGCCTCGTGGGACAAATAAGCGACGTGCTATCAGTCACTTACGCGATTTGTCCCAGAATTTCGCGAAAAAAACTTCAACCCATATTTTCCACTCTCAATTCTCCTTTTTTAGTTCCCGCGGAGGCGGCTCGGCCGCCGACAAAACCTCGATGTTTGTTCCGTTCCGCGCGGAACAGAACAAGCGGAACAAAACGGAACAAAAATCGGCGTTTTTGGAGGTTGTGCTTACAACTTTTGTCACTTTCCGCCATTTTCCCTGCCTCGTCCGCAGTCAGAAACCGCCTGCGTGAGCCGCTCGGTCAGTGCCGCCGAACACCTTCTTGGCTCCGTTAGGAGCCGAATGTTTGTAGAACTCGGTCATCACGAACTCTCGAATTGCCACGGCATTTATGCCGTGGATCAGGGCAGAAGATCATTCCCCGGAGGCGGCTTGCCGCCGACAACGGCTTCGCATAGCCACGTCGTTTAAGGCGTGGTTTAGGACGGAAAATGAATTCGCGGGAGGCGGCTTGCCGCCGACAAATCCCTCTGTCGCTCCTAACGGAGCTCCGGGATTCATCTTGCGA